>ULRG01000800.1_pt1 | contig 48060 bp, 22 predicted proteins | sample 1955211 | NCBI WGS metagenome assembly ULRG01 (sample SAMEA4835676, study PRJEB28245) | human gut metagenome | biome: gut microbiome; material: fecal sample | place: Denmark | collected 2008
AACTGTTGTTTTATTATTATTTCAACAAGGGATTTATAGCCGGAATTCGCGATGAAATGGGCGAAAAAACGCGCTGGATGAATGAGGCCGTGGCTGTGGTTGACAAATACGGACTGCCGGGAGAGATGAAGATATATCCTTATTCGGAGGTCTACCAGTGCTACGAGAAGCAGGGCAATCTGCAGAAAGCGCTCGAGGTGTTGCAGAAATACGACTCGCTGGCACGGCTGAAGGATGAAGCCTATCTCTACGCCGACTGCTACAAAGGCATGATGCGTGTCTATACTAAACTGGGAAATAAGGAAAAGGCTCTCTACTATCAGAACGAATTTTTCAGATATACAGACTCTCTGCTCAATGTGAATGAGTTTTCGCAGATAAAGAACCGGTATCAGATACACGAGAGAAAACTCGACCAGGAGACGATAGACAACCAGAAACGTACGATATTCTATCAGAACACGGCGCTCGCTCTGCTTCTGCTTGTAGTGGTGGTGGCATGCACCGCGGTGGTGATAGTGTGGCGTCAGCGCCGCAAACTGCATGTGGCTTATGTGGCGTTGTTCGAGCGCAACAAGGAACTTCTCAATATTGAGAGCCGCTATCGTGAAATGGCTGAACGACAGAATACCGACGACAGCGAAACCGCTGAGCCGGACGTGCGGCAGGACAAGAACGTGGCGGCGGTGCCTAATTATGAGCAGCTGCTCAAAAGAATAGACACCGTGATGGAGGATGAAGACACTTTCTGTAGTCCGGATTTCAGTCTGGCTGTGCTCGCAAGGCTCTCGGGATCGAACACCAATTACGTGTCGCAGGTGATAAATACGACATACAACAAGAATTTCAGGACGTTTGTGAACGAGCGTCGTATAAAGGTTGCGATGAAACGCATGATGGATACCGGACAATACGGGGCTTACAGCATGCAGGGAATAGCCGAAAGCGTAGGCTACAAATCGGCTTCAAACTTCATCGCCGCGTTCAAGAAAGTCACTGGAATGACGCCGTCTTTATATCAGAAAATGCTCAGAAACTGAGTGTTCTGATTTTTGATTTATGAATTAGAAAACATTGTTTTCTTACCTTTTGTTAGTTTTTAAGGCTTTTTCCTATTTTTGTAGTCGCGAAAACCAAATAAATATGTCATTATGAAAAAACTTACTCTTGCTGTTTTATTATTGTTGCCGGGGCTGTTGTCTTTTGCCGGAGACATCACACAGCCGCAGGCTCTTAAAATTGCACAGTCGTTTCTCCGTAGCAATGTGACGGCGATGAAGTCATAACAGAAAGGTGGAAGCGACGCGCTGAAGCTGGTATATACAGCTGATGATACTAAGGGACGCAGTTGCGTCTATGTTTTCAACGCAGGTCAGAACGGTGGATTCATCCTCGTATCGGCTGAAGACAGGGCCGCAGAGGTGCTTGGCTACAGCGACACAGGCACTTTCGACTACAGCCGTATGTCGCCGGAGATGCGCAACTGGATGGAAGGCTATGTTGACGAAATAACATATATAAGAGACAATGACGTGGAGGCGGCGCCGCAAAGCTACGCCAACAGTGGCAAGAAGGTGGCTCCGCTGCTCGGTAATATAATGTGGGACCAGAGCGCACCATATAATAATATGTGTCCTGACTACGACTTGAGTACGAGATGCGCCACGGGATGTGTGGCAACGGCGATGGCTCAGGTGATGTATTATCATCGCTGGCCGGAGGTTGGAAAAGGTTCTTACACCTATGCTCCTTCTATATTGGGTGTGGTACTCTTACCGCCGATTTCGGCTCGACACATTATGATTGGGACGATATGCTGCCTGTTTACGACAGCAACAGCAGCGATGCCAGCTGCGACGCAGTTGCCGAACTGATGCTGCATTGCGGTATATCGGTAAGCATGAGCTACTCTTCATCGAGTGGAGCTGAGAGCGATGTCATTCCTTATGCATTGTATCACTATTTCGATTATGACAAGGGCGTGGCTTATCGTCAGCGCGACAACTACAGCAGTGAGGAGTGGCAGCAGATCATCGAGAACGAGATTGACAACGGACGTCCCGTTATTGCCACCGGTCGTTCGTCTGCCGGCGGACACGCATTCGTGTTCGATGGATACGATGAAAACGGTTTTGTACACGTGAACTGGGGCTGGAGCGGCATGAGCAACGGCTATTTCCGCACCTCGGCTCTCAATCCTCCGTTGCAGGGAACGGGTGGTTCTGAAGGCGGATATAACTACGACCAGCAGATAATAACAGGCATACAGCCTCCAAAGACAGACACTTACGAGGACGTTGAGCTTGTTTCAAGCGAGGGACTCGTGTCTGCAGACAAGACCATTGCCAACGGTGGAAGCACCGATATTTCGCTCCGCGGAATGATATATAATACCGGTTGGCAGAAATCGAAGTTCGAGTACGGCATGCTTCTTGCCGATGCACAGGGCAACACTGTTGAAGTTTATCGCACGGATAATGTTTACGAACTCGAAGTAGGATACGGTTTTTATGGTCCTCTGACGGTTAACGTGAAATTCGGAAAGCTCAACGACGGTGACTACAAGCTCTATCCTGTCTGCCGCCAGTATGGTTCTGACGGTGCATGGAACCGCATACGCGATTCTTATGTAGGCTATCCGAACTATCTGAACATCAATGTCAGCGGTGACGTAATGACGTTCAGCTATCCTGATTATTTCGATCTTAACATCGATGAAATGGACGTTCCTGCAGAAATTTACTCCGGTGTGCCTGCATGTACAAAGGCAACTGTGGTGAACGGAGGCGACGTGAATTATCTCGGAGAGGTGATGGTTACCATTTACGACAAGAATACTTTACGTCCGGTTACATCGGGTTCAAAATACAAGATCGACCTTGCTCCGGGTGCAAGTGTGGATGTCGATCTCTTCGATACCTACAGTCTGACTGCCGGCGACTATCTGCTTGCCGTGACAGATGATGACAACCGCATCATAAGCTCTATGAAAGAGATAAGCGTTAAGAGCGCTCCTTCAGAGACAGCAGTAATCACACCGGCTGCTCAGTTGTCGTTCGCAGATAACTCGAATATCGATGCTCAGTCTATGAACATAACTGCCAGCCTGAAGTGCAACCAAGGTGTGTTCGGCGGATATGTTTATCTTTACATATTCAACGAGAGCGGAGCTGTGATCCGCGGATGCCTCGAGCCGCAGTATCTGATGCTCAAGAGCGGCGAGACTGCTGACGTTACATTCAGCGGAGCTTTCGAGAACGGAGTCGCAGGAACAAGATATCTGGCTGCATTGTTGCTCTACAACGGAACTACTTACAGCTATATCGACCCGATACAGTATTCGACATGCTTCTTCACTCTTGCTCCTGAAACAACCGGAATAGACAATGTAAATGCCGATGAAATGGGCAAAAAAGTGATGATATACGATCCGAACGGACGTCTCAGACCTGAGACGAGCACCGATCTTCTGCCTAAGGGTATGTACATTGTCAAGCAGGGAGACAACACACGTAAGATTGTGAAATAACAATATAAGTAAGAATAAAATATAAACGATATATGAACAGAAAACGTTTTATAGGTATCGCCGTGGCCGCAGTGTTCTTAATGAGCGCTGCCACCGCCGGCGCACAGACAGCGGAGCAGTCGCAGCCGACAGGACGCAAGCCGGGTCTGATGGCTGTCACTCCGATTGCTGATGCCACAGTAAAGGGTGGCACATACACAAAAGTCCTGAAGTCGGGCGAGAAAAGAAAGGTAGCCGACGTATCTGCATTGCGCGGACGCAAGCTCTATTGTGCTCTGATAAACAGCACCGATTGGTCTTCAGCGTCAATCACAGACACACCTTATGGTATATACTCGTTCACAATAGACGATGAAATGGCGATGACTTCGCACCTGACAGACTTCACCTACGACTTCCTTGCCGGTGCTTTCGGACGCGATAAGTTCCATGGCATCGCTGCAATGACCATTCTGGGTGCGCTCAACGGTGCACGCTACATCACGATAGACACCGAGAACTGGAAAGAACTCAAGCGGGTGCTTTACGGAACAGAAAAGAAGAGTTATTCGCTTCTGTCAACATCTATGGCTTATAATCCTACCGACGACAAGACATATTCGTTGCAGTATAACGACGAAATGAGCGGAATGGATTGGTGTATATACAATGAGGATTACGATGAAATGGACAAAATCGCGGCATTCCGCGGCAAGTATAATGTCCTTACGCTCGCTTCCGTACCGAGCGGAGATATGTATTTCATCAACTCTCTGGGCGACCTGTACCGCATAGACAAGAAAACCGCTCGTCCGACACTTGTAGGAGGTACAGGAATAATGCCTACAATGTATGTCCAGTCTATGGCTTACGATGCACGTACCGGACTTTTCATCTGGGCTGCACAGACTGAAACGGGAAGCGAACTCTACGCTGTCAATCCGGAAACAGCCGAGGCTACGCTCATCGGACGATTCAATCATAACGAGCAGATTGTTGCCTTGAAGGTCGATGAGAACGCTGCCAAGGACGATGCACCGGCAATGGCAGAGAACCTCAATCTCGTGTTCGATGCCGACGGAAGCCTCACCGGTAAGATAGAATTCAGCGTTCCGACCCTCACTTACGGCGGAGCCGCTCTCGACAATGCCATCCTCAACGTATGGCTCGACGGCGAGAACCTCAAAGGCGTGAGCGCAACACCGGGCGAAAACGTATCGATACCTGTGACACTGACCGAAGGCAACCACTATGTTGCCGTGAACATGAGCAACGCCGCAGGCTATTCACCGATGGCATCTGTAAAGAAATATGCCGGATATGATACTCCTGAAAAGGTGGGCAACCTCACTTTCGAGTATGATGCTGAAGGAAAGCAGAACAAAGTAAGCTGGACAGCACCTGCAGCCGGAGTGAACGACGGCTATTTGGATATGGCCAATCTGAAATACACTGTAGTGAGAATGCCTGACAGCGTTACCGTTGCCGACAACTACAGCCAGACAACTTTCACCGAGCCTACACCGGAAGCAATGCACAACTATTCGTATCGTGTGTATGCAAGCAATAACGGTAAGACCGGCGAATATGCCGAATCGGAAAAGCTGATATGCGGTAACGCATTCACGGCTCCTTATTCTCAGTCGTTTGCCGACGCATCGGTATTCAATGAATACTTCACGGTGGTGGATGCAAACAACGACGGCAACACTTGGAGAGTGGGATACAGCAACGACGTGCGCATCGATATCAACTCATATTCTTATCCTAACGGCGACGACTGGCTCATCACTCCGGCAATCTCTCTTGAGGGTGATATGAGATATCGTTACACTCTCAACATGAAGACATTCACTTCCGGCTATCCAGAGTCGTTCGAGATTTATGTCGGAACAGATCCTAACGATCTGTCAACTTTCAGAAAAGTGGCAGAGGAAGACGCCTTCGAGCTGTACGAGGATTTCGGCGATTACAGCGCAGACTTCAACATAGAAGAGTCCGGAAAATATTATGTTGCTCTAAGATATACGGGTGACAGCTCCAAGAAAGCTTCTATGATTATGCTGAAGAAAGTGTCAGTGACTGCAGTAGGTGCATCCAAAGCTCCGGCAGGTGTCGAGAATCTTGACATCACGGCAGGCGAGAACGATGCCATGACAGCCACTGTCAGCTTCGATGCTCCGAGCAAAGACCTTGAAGGCAACACTATAAGCTCGCTTTCAAAGATAAGCGTTTACCGCAACAAGGACGCTGAACCTGTACACGTGTTCGATGCTCCTGCCGTCGGCGGACACCTCACATGGACCGACAACAATGTCAAGAAGGTAGGTATGAACACATATTCTGTCGTTTCAGAAAACGAGTATGGCAACGGCGAAACCATCGCCGACTCAGCTTTCGTGGGCGTATATACAGCTCCTTATCTTGAGACCTTCGACAGCAAAGGCGCAGCCGACCTGTACAAGACAGCCCTCTACGGTCTTGACGCCGAGGCTACAGGATACGGATGGAAGTATAACAGCAGTACACAGCGTATGTCTTTGTCTGCATTCGTATCCGACGATCCGGTATCAGCATGGCTCTGCTCACCGATGATCAAGCTCGATGCCGACGCCGTTTATCAGCTTTCGCTCTCTGTGAGCACATCTGTTTATTCTGAGACAGTGGCAAACAAGATATATATGGGCACATCCACAGATCCTGAGTCACAGACAAGTTTCGTAGGCGACCTGCCAAAGAACACGTCTTATCAGATGAAACCTGTATCGTATAACGTTGTCACCAAGGATGCAGGAAAATACAGCTTCGGCATCAACTCTACGGGTGAGAAGCAGTACGATTATATCAACACCGAGGTGGACGACGTACAACTCACTTACCTGAAGTCTGCATTCTCGCCATACGCATTCACCGATTACACTTCGAAAGCGGCTGAGGACGGCAGTCTGAATATGGAAATGTCGTTCAAGGCTCCTGCCGTTGACTATCACGGCGACGCTTTGAAGGAGAACCTCAAGATTGAGGTGTTCCGTGGACAGAGCCCGACTCCGGTAAAGACATTCACCGATGTGGTTCCGGGTGCTGCAATGACATGGACCGACACAGAGCCGCTCCACGGTCAGAACACATACATGCTGGTGGCTTCAAACACTTATGGCCGCAGCGAAGTGCTGCTCGACACCATCTTCGTAGGCCGCGACACTCCTGTGGCTGTTGAGAATTTCAGCATCAAGGGAAGTGCCGACAACATGAACGCCGTACTTACATGGGATACTCCTTCTGTGGGAGTGAACGGCGGCGTTGTAGTGGATGACGAGGTATTGTATAATGTTTACAGCTACAATCCTGACGATAAAGTCTATACGCTAATTGCCGAGAACGTGAAGGGCAACACATATACTGTTGACCGCAGCGACCTCGATGAACAGGAACTGTTATACTATGCCGTAGCTCCGTTCACCAACGAGGGTACCGGTGCGACGACAACAAGCTCGGTGGTTCTTGGTCCGCTCTACACATTGCCATACAAAGAATCGTTCGCAAATTCTGAGTTGGAGACATCACCGTGGCAGCTCATCTCTACTTTCGTATCAGGATTCTCATGGGGTGTTACCAATCCTGACGGCATATACAACAACGCAGCCGCTCAAGACGAGGACGGCGGATGCGCCTATATGTACAACGGCAGCATGTACGAACAGTATGCCGGTGCCGGATTCGTATCGCCTAAGGTTGCTCTCGACGGTCAGGACAACATACTGTCGTTCTGGGTTTACAACATAGCTACGGCTTATCCTAACAATCTGCCTACCATCTACGTTTATCTGCGTGGTGACGACGGCGAGCAGATAGAGGCTGCATCTTACACCGTAGGCGGCGACACCGAGGACGGATGGAAGAAATATGAGGTTCCGCTCACGGCTGTCAAGGATTGCAATTATCTCAGCTTCGAGTTCTATGCTTACACCGGTGGAGGTCAGGACGTTATCTATGTGGATAACATCAGAATAGACAAGGATCCTGCTTCTGGCATCAGTGGAGTCACCGAATCGTCGAAGACTGTGATGAGTGTCAAGTGGTATTCACTCGACGGACGCGAGATGTCTAAGCCGGGAAGAGGCGTAAGCATCAAGACTGTGACCTACACAGACGGTACGAGCCATAGCTCTAAAATCGTTAGTCGGTAGTTTCTTATTATTATAGTGGACTGATTTATCCGAATCAGTAGCCGTGACGGACATCGTGTCCGCCACGGTTTTTTGTTTTATAAGCACCTTTTCGCGTCACTGCATTTATGATACGAAAAAGCCGTTTTCGCCCCGTTTTCTGTATATTTATTCATTTCCGGCAGTAAAAAATCTTGACAAAAAATTTTCTCAAAATAGAAAACGGAGTACGGTGAAATGGGCTTTATCGGGTGGGAAATTCTTTTCCGCCCCGTCGTATTTTCTCTTCCGGATGGCATGAAAAATAAGTCGGTTTTGCGAAATGGGCCATTTCGCAACGCAGTATGGAGTCCGTCGGATTGCAGGAAAATGCAAACCGTTGACTGACAACCATTTGCGCAAACCGCTCAAAACTCGCGAATTTGCGGCCAAAAGTTTTGCGACGCGGAATAAGTGGCTTAATTTTGAGTTACGCTGTATATTTATGCAAAATGCGTTTCTTATTTCTGCATAAATATACATTACCTTATGTGGCTTTCTTGTGATATGGTTTGGCTATGATGCAAAATAATACCGCGGGGCGGAAAAGCAGGATGTTGTCTGCCGCCTCGCGGTATGCCGTTATGTGTGTAGGGCCGTTTGGTGCGCCTGTCAGGCGTTTCCGGTCTTTTGCCTTGCCGGTCCTGCCACGAACGTTATTGCGAGTGAGAGAAGCGCGAAAAGCGCCCCTGTGAGGCACACTCCGCTCCATCCGCATGTGTCCCAGCCCACACCGGCACACAGAGTGCCCAGCGAGCCGCCTATGAAATATACGGTCATGAATATGGTGTTCACGCGGTTGGCGGCCTCAGGCAGCTGTTGTATGCAGTCGCTCTGGTTGCTAAGCTGTATGCACTGCACGCCTATGTCGGCAAGTATTATGGCTGCTATGAGTCCGGCGTAGCTGTTGCCGAGGAAGAATGCCGTGGCCCATGCCGCCAGTTGCAGCACCGCGCCGGCTATGCTGAAGCGGTGTGTGCCGTAGCGCGGCACCAGTCGGCCCATTCCGCTTGCCGCTATCGCGCCCGCCATGCCGCACAGTCCGAGCACGCCGGTCATCGTGGCGCCGGCGTTGAACGGCTCGCCTGCAAGGTGGAAAGCCAGACACGACCAGATGGCGAGCATCGAACCGAATGCCAGTCCGGAGCGTACGGCGTTGATGCGGATGCGCGGACGGGTTCGCACTATGCGCCACACGGTGTGCATGAGTTGCGGATAGGTGCCGCTGAAGTTGGGCTTCATGGCAGGCATCATGCTCACCGACACCACCAGACACACCACCATCAGTGCGGCGGAGATGAAGAACATGGCGCGCCAGCCCAGCTGTTCGCCTATGAATCCGCTTATCACCCGCGAGGCGAGAATGCCCGTCAGCAGTCCGCTGAGCACGTAGCCTATGTTGCGCGACTTATTCTCCGGCCGCGAGTATTGGCCGGCTATCGGTATGAACAGCTGCGGTATGACCGAGCACATGCCCATGAGCAGCGACGCGCCCCATATCAGGCTGAGGCTGCCCGAGGTGGCTATGATGAGGCTCATCACGGCCGCCGTGGTCAGCGTGACGGCTATTATGCGGCGGCGGGAGTAGAGATCGCCCATCGGAATGATGAAACACAGGCCGAGAGCATATCCCGTCTGCGATATTACGGTTATGAGGTTGGCCTCCACCTCGGTCGTGCCTATGTCGGCACGTATCAGTTCCAGCAACGGTTGATTGTAGTAAAGGTTGGCCACCGTGAGGCCCGCCATGATGGACATCATCAGCAGTATGTGTCTTGGGATGCCCTGGTTTTCTTTCAGTTGTATCATTGTGATTTGTCGTTTTCGGCATGCAAAGTTATCTATATGTTGCGTGATGCGCAACTGTTTGCCCGTAAATTAACACGAAAGGCGGTCTCCCGTGGAGGCCGCCTTGCCGCGTTCGTTGTCTTTATGTGTCTTGCTTGTGTGTTCATCTCACCACTGTCTTGCGTCCGTTCACGACATACAGCCCGCTCGGCAGGTTGTGGTTGTCGCTCAGTTCTGCGCCCACCTTCTGGCCTTTTATGTTATATACGCCCTTGGCTGCCTTTCCGTTGGCTGCCGTCGTGGCGTCTATGCCGTCGGTGACATCCACCTTATATATGCGGAAGAAGTCGGTCTTGAACCATCCGTTCTTGTTGTCGGTGCCCTTGGTGCCGTCGGCATTGGTGTTGCTCGAGCGTATGCCGAAGGTCAGGTCGTCACCATCCTTTATGTCAACATACACATACATGTCCTGCAGCACGAACGTGTTGGGCGCTCCTCCTATGTATCCGGCGAAGGTGTTGTGCTCGCCCGGTGTCAGGTTCTTGTTGTAGTCCATGTCCATTCCGTAGTATTGCACGTTGTCGTTGGCGAACAGGCGCACCGTGGACAGCTGTCCTTCTTCTGCCCAGAGGCGGCAGCATATCATGTAACGTCCGGGAGTGAGCTTGTCGGCGGGTATGGTCTGATAGAGCGCGAAGTCGTCGGGCATGTTGCCGTTCTTTGCCTGGAACCAGCAGACATTTGCGCCGTGAGGATTAGACGCGTCCTTGTTTATGCCGTATGAGTCGCCCGGGAAGCTGCCGTTTACCTTCCATCCGTGTATGCCGTAGACGGTTCCGCGGCGCGTTTCGCCCGATGTGTTCTCCTTTATCGTGCCGTTGTCGTCGTAGAGTTCGAAGTCGTAGTTGGTTATAAGCTGCTTTGTCAGCGTGAGGTCCTCATCCTGAGGTTCGGGCATTCCGCTCACTTTCTCTATGCGGAAGTTGTCCACCTTGAACCATCCGGCGTTGTCCGTGGCCGTGGTTCCGTCGTTGCGCCTGTTGCCTGTGCGTATTCCCAGCTTGAGATCTTCACCTTTGGCCACGGTGACATACACCTCCATGGGCTTCAGGTTGAACGGTCCTGCGCCGTTCTGTCCGGCATATCCGGCGTAAGTGTTCACCTCGCCCGGCGTTAGAAGATTGGTGTAGTCGCTCTCGCTTCCGTAATACTGCACGTTGTTGTTGGCAAAGAGGCGTCCAGAAGCCTTCTTGTTCTCTTCCATCCACAGCATGCACGACACGCGATAAGTGCCCGGTTCTATCTCCGACGCGGGTATTGTCTGCGACAGTTCGAAGAATTCCGGCATCGGGAACGAGTTTATCCAGCACACGTTCGAGCCGTGCAGGTTGGCTGCATCCTGGTTTATTCCGTATGAAGGCAGTCCGTTCTGTCCGAGCGTCAGCTCGCCTGTGTGGTCCCATCCGTAGGGAATGCCGCGGTCGGTGTTGCCCTGCGGGTTTGGCGTTCCGTCGGTACGGAGCTCGAAGTCGTTGTTCTTTATCAGCTTCATGGTGAGCGAATTGTCGGCCGATTCGGGCAGACGGTTGTATATCTCGCTCAGCACGACGCCCGGATCGAGCATGTATACCCGCACGCTGACGGTCTTGTCCTCGTCGGCATTGTAGGTAACTGTGGCGTCGTTGAAGCCCTGTAGCACTGTCGTGTTCCATTTGCCTTCGGTCGCTGTGGTCTTGAGCGAGCACACTTGCGGCTCACCTCCGTCCACAGATATGGCTACGCGCAGGTCGAAACTGCTGTTTATCGGGAATGTGGGGAGGCAGCGTGCCGAAATCATGTTGGCGCCGCTCTTCACCTCTACGTCGTATTCCGCGTAGGGAGCGCTGCCTGCCTTGTCGGCAGAATACACCGTTTCGTCTATCGGCCATACGGTGACGCTGTTGCCGCCAACGCCCAGTCCTTCGAGAGTAACGACGTTGCCTTTGGTCGATGTGTATTTGTCGGCAGCCACGGCGAAGGTCTGTTCTTTCTCTATTTCCTTCTGCACACTGCTTATGTTGGACAATGTTGCGGTCTCAGGCATGTAGAACTGCGACTGCTGGCGTGGCTTTGAGTCCATCATTTCGTTCCATTTGCCGCCTGCAATCTCGTTGTTGTATTTGTTTGTTATCTGCTCTATCTGTCTGTAAGCCTTGCGTGCCTCGGCTGCATACTCCAGCGCCTTGTCGCGCTGTCCGGCCTTTGCCAGCGTGAGACTCTGCGCTGCGCGGAATGTCTTTACGTTCATATAGTAGGCGCCTTTTACCGGATATTCTATCATCTGGAAGTATGCATCCTGCAGCTCCGACGGTATTCTCGCCTTGAGATTGTCCACCTTGTCCACGATGTTTTTGTAGTCGTCGATGCGGCGGTCCTTCTCTTCGTCGGTGTAATTCACGGCGAATATGTGCTCCGGTTTGCCGCCAGCGCCAAGACGATAGTATTCCTGTTTGATGTCGCTCAACTCGTCGGCATATTCCTCACCGAAGGTTTTCGCTGCCCAGTAGCGGCTGTACTTGTGAGCCTCTTCCGGGTTCCAGCGTTCAACATCCCACGCCAGGTCCATGCAGAATTCCAGTTCTGCCTCGGCAGGTTTGATGTCGCCCACGTTGATTATCCACAGCGTGCGTATGCCGTAGTCGTATCCTTTGCTCAGCTCATAGCTTATGAGCGACGGCGATGTGGAGCAGAGCCACAGATAATCTTGCGGTGTTCCCCAGTAGGAAAGATGATAATAAATGCCGTTTCCGCCCGAACGCTCCTGCTCACTCTTTGTAGGCATCTGTCTGATGTAGCCGTGATTGTCGTCCACCCATGTCAGAGTGATGTCCTCGGGAACCTGAAGTCCGGCGTTGTAGGCATCGAGAACTTCCTTGTAAGGGATGAATATCTGCGGCACGGTGGTCGGGTCGCCGATGTGTTTTTTGAGCAGTTGGCGCTGGAAATCGATTATTTCCGTGAGTCCGCGCACCTTGTCCTGAGTTGTAGGATAGCCGCTTATGCCCCAGTCGTGTACGCCGCGCATGCCGGTGGTGTACATCGCATCGAAGCCTTTGCTTTCTATAACGCGCTCCTCCCAGTACTGTTGTATCTTCTCCTTGTTGGTCACATAGTTCCAGTTCTCGTATGTTCCGGTGCCGTCACCCCAGCGTCTCCATTCCCATTCATTGTCGCGAAGCATCTGCTCGCAGTGGCTCGATCCGAGCACGATGTCGTATTTCTTCGCCACGGGAAGGTTGGCCTTGTTTGCCCAGAAAGCCTCCGAGCACAGGTGCATGGCAGGCCACAGTGTGTTGGCACGCAGACGAAGGAGCAGCTCCATTACCTTGGCGTAGCTGTTGGGACCAACATTCTTGCGGTCGGGATCCATGTTCTTGGCAGCCCACGGCTGGAATCCCCAGTCCTCGTCGTTGATGAATATGCCACGGTATTTCACCGAAGGCTCCCCCGTCACGCTGCGTCCTGCCGAGGCATACAGCTGTTCCTTATGCGCCGGAACGACATCGGCCCACCAGATGTAAGGCGATACGCCCATCAGACGCGACACCTCGAAGATGGCGTAAGCCGTGCCACGGGGTGTCGAACCGAACAGAACCAGTGCGCGGTCAACGCCTTCTGCGGGATCATCTACGGTCTGAAGGCCGTATGCCTCCCATTTACCCTTGACGTCGGAAACGTCTATCTTGCCTTCGGCAGCGAGGCGGTCGATGAGCTCGGACGAACCTATCGTGCCAGCGATGATTGGTGAACTGCCGGCTGCAAGCTCTGTTCCGACCTTGATTTCCTTGCCTGTCACGGCCTTGATGTCGCCTGCGAGTGCCGTGGCAGCGGTCTCAACGACCTGAGCGTCGTTCTTGTCGAATACGATGGTGGCGGTTGTTCCGTCGTCACCGACTATCGGGAAGCTGCCCGACTGCTTCGTGTCGCTCACTGTTATGGCGTTTTGCGCACAGGCATTGCCTGCCGTCAGAGCCGTCATAGCAGCAATGATGATGAATGAAAAGATTTTTCTCATAGCGGTTTTATTAGTGAATGATATTGTTGTTTTGCAGTATTTACCGAAAGATATGGCCGGATTTGCCGGCCGTTATGATGTCTGTGGCCGGTCATTTCACGTCGATACTTATCTCGGCAGACTTCAGACCGGAAGCCTTTGCCTTGAGAGTGAGGCGGCCGGAACGCTCGCCCGACTGCACTATCGCCGTGAGCATGCCGTTGAAAGCGTGCATCTGCGGCTTCTGGAACGGTTCGAGACAAGTGGCGTCACCGTTGGCTACGGCGCGGAATGAACCCGCTCCGCTGATGCTGAATCGCACGGTCCTGTTGTCCGTAGGGCAGAGATTGCCGTCCTTGTCGGTCACTTTCACCGTGACATAAGCCAGATCCTTGCCGTCGGCTGACAGCTCCGTGCGGAGGCATTCAAGCTCAATGCGATACGGCTTTCCTGCCGTCCTGACCGTCTTTTCGGCGGCGGGGCGACCATCCTTGTCGTAAGCCACCACGCGTATCTCACCCGGTTCGTATCTCACGTCGTTCCACATCAGTCTGTAACGGCTTTTCAGCGAGCTGCTGTTCTTCTCGCGTCTGCCCTGGCTCTTGCCGTTTACGAACAGCTCGGCAGCCGGATAGCTCGTATAGACAAACACCGGTGTGACCTCGCCTTCGCGTCCCGGCCACGTCCAGTGGGGCAGTATGTGGAGCGTCGCATCGTTGCGGTTCCAGATGCTGCGGTACAAATAGAAACGGTCCTTGGGCAGACTCGCGAGGTCTATTATGCCGAACATGGAACTGTGGTTGGGCCATGCGTCGGTGTCGTAGGGGAACGGTTCGCCCAGATAGTCGAACCCGGTCCACACGAACTGACCGAGAGTCCAGGGATGGTCTTCGGCGAGGGCGAAGTCGATGTCGGGCAGATTGCACCATCCTCCTGCCTCCACGTCGTATGACGACGACTGATGGTCCTCGTATGTGGCGCCGTTCTTGTCCTCGACAGGGAACTTGTAAACGCCCCGCGAGCTCACCGTCGATGCCGTCTCGCTGCCGAGCAGCAGGTTCTGAGGCAGTATGCGGTAGCCGTCTTCATAGCGATGGGTGCGGTAGTTGAAGCCCGGAATGTCGATGACTGACGCGAAACCGTTGGACAATACGCAGTCTATCTGGTCCATGCCACAGGTCACCGGACGTGTAGGATCCTCGCGATGGCAGATGTCCTGAAGGAATTCCGCCACGCGATAACCGTCGGGACGGCACTGCGTGGGCACCTCGTTGCCGATGCTCCACATCACCACGCACGGGTTGTTGCGGTAGTGTCGCAGCATGTTTACCATGTCTTTCTCAGCCCAATCATTGAAAAAACGGTGGTATCCGTTCTCACATTTCGCCACATCCCATTCGTCGAACGGCTCGATCATCATCATCATTCCGAGCTCGTCGCACAGCTCCACGAGTTCCGGAGCAGGCATGTTGTGCGATGTGCGTATGGCGTCGCAGCCCATGTCCTTGAGCATAAGGATCTGATGCCTAAGTGCCGCGCGGTTCACGGCTGCGCCCAAAGGACCGAGGTCGTGATGGTTGCACACGCCCTGGAACTTGCGTTGTCTGCCGTTTAGGAAGAAGCCCTTGTCGGCCACGAACTCAATGCTTCTTACGCCGAAGCGCGTGGTGCACGAGTCGGCGAGCTGTCCGTCGGCATATATTCTTGACACGGCCTTGTAGAGCGCAGGAGTCTCTGGCGACCACAACGACGGGCTGTCGATGATGAAATTCTGCTCTACGGGACGGTCACCGATTATCCTTGTCTCATAGTTTTTGTGCGCGACCACCTTTCCTTCGGGCGAGATGATGCGCGTGTCGATGTTTATCTTTTTGTCGGCGGCGCCGGCAATCTCGGTCAGGAGACGCACGGCGGCATAGGTGCTGTCGGCATGCGGGGTGGTGACATACGTTCCCCAGACGGGCACATGGGTCTTCTCGGTGATGATGAGATGCACGTTGCGGTAGAGCCCTGCGCCCGGATACCAGCGCGACGACTGCGGCCTGTTCTCCAGTCTGACGGCCAGCGTGTTCTTCTTTCCGTCGTGGCGGAGTAGGGAAGTGACGTCGCAGTGGAACGAGTTGTAGCCGTACGGCCAGAAGCACGCCTCCTTGCCGTTTACATATACCCGCGCCTCGCTCATGGCACCGTCGAAAAGCAGCGTTACCGTCTTGCCCTCGGGAGCGCTGAACAACGTGCGATACCATCCGCAGCCGGTGAATGGCAGTCCGCCCGTGCGCCCCGTCTTGAGCGACGACTGCGTCTCAAGGTTCTGCGTGATGGCCACGTCCTGCAAATCGTTTTTTATGTCGAACGGTCCGTATATGGCCCAGTCGTGCGGCACGCATACCGTCTGCCAGCGGCTGTCGTCGAATTCAGGCATTGCCGCCTGCTTGAAATCACCTTTTGAGAATTTCCAGTTTTTCTCGACTAATGTTTCGCTGCGTTGTGCTGATAAAGGTCCGGACACCGTGAGCAGAAGCATAGCTGCAACACGTCCTGCGAGTTTTATGCCCATATAAGTATGTATTTTTTTATTCTGATTCGGGAAATATGGTTCTCAGTTATACGCTGTATGCCGATATAAGTCAAGCTTCGGTCGATTGCAATGTCGGTGGAGAGTAGATGCACCGATGTTGTAGAAGTATGATGCAAATATAATAAATTTATGCGATATTCTTATGTTGTGGCAGTGTGTATTGTTGTGTCTGATATCTAAAAAAGGACTCGTCATAATTCAAATGGGGATGGATTTCAACAAAAAACTGCGGCATCACTTACGAATAAGCGTGGTTTATTTCTGCTGTGAGCGATGCGATGAAGGTCGCTTACAGATTGTAACCGGATTCTGATTTTTCGGTCCGAGTTTCCTGATATACCCCGAAAAATAAGCGAGTATTTGCTGTCGGACTTTCCTTCGGGCGCAAATACGCGAATTATAAGAGGTTTACATAAGTAACTGAATACCAATAACTTAAATTTAAAGGACATCTTGCCGCATTGCAAAAAGCACCATTTCGGCTTGCGAAATGGCCCATATTGGGAGCTGAAAAGCACCATATCGCACGCTAAAATGGGCTTAATCGGACTGCGAAATGGGCATTATCAGAAAGCGGAACGAACTTTTTCGGACTATGAGATGGGGTATGTCAAAAGACGGTATTGTATAAAATGCCCTTCATTCTATCGAATTTAACATTCGTTTACACCTCTTTTGAGAAAATATTTTGTCAAAATAAAGTCAAGAGAAATCGTAACCAGTCGCTCTGTCTTTCTCAAAGAGACGCTGATATCAGACGTGGGTAACGGCGTGGAAAACGCGGGTCGTGGACGCGGTGGAACGATATTGACAATATGTGCAGAAGGACATACAGCGCGATGTTGTATGTCCTTCTGTATGGAATGTCGTTTCTGTTGTTGCGGTAGAATGAATGTGGGTCTTTATTTTGTGAATGTCTTTTTCATTACGGTCTTGCCGTTGATGTCGGTTATCGTAACGTCTATACGGTCCTGAGACACTTCTGCGGACAGTACGCTTTCGTTGGAATTAACTATGACGGGAAATCTTATCGTGTCGCCAGGTTCTTCGTATTGATTCACATGCAGGTGGCCGCATAGCATGAGGTCTGTCCCCAGTTTGTTCAATGCGGGAACGAATTTTTCGAGCACCTCTTTCTGTCCGTGCCATATGTCCTTTGATGTCGACGGAGGCATATGCGCAATGACGATTCTGAACTTTGCTCCGGTCACCAGTTCGTTGTCAGCAAGACTCTCCAGCCATTTCTGTTGCTGCGTGCGGTAATTGTCGTAGTCGGTTATGCCGCTGTACTCAATGTCTGAGTCGGGCTTGTCCTCGCCCGTGTCGAGAACGATGAAGCATGCCGGTCCCTGCCTGAAAACATAGTATAGATGTGGTTCCTTAGGCGAAAAATATTTCTGGAACGAAGTAGCAAAGTTCCCTCTTGTCTCATGGTTGCCGCGTGCGTAGTACATGGGCTTCTCGGAAGCGAAGAGCGAGATGCTCTCGTTCATGAATCCATCGAACACCGACTGCTTGTCTGAAAAGATGGAGACCATGTCGCCGTTGTACACCACGAAGTCCTTGTCCTGGTAGTCGGCGAGCCGCAGTAGTTTCGGTATGATGTCGCTGCGGCCGTGAATGTCGTTAAGCATTACAAACGAGGCATGCTGTCGGGAATAATCGCTTGTCGTGAATTTCAGTGGTTTCTTGTTGTATACATCCGTCGCTGCAACGTCGCCATATCTCACCTTTGTGCCTTCATGCGACAGTACCTCCATGGAATATATGCGGTAACGGTAGGTGGTGGCGGGCTGTAGTCCTTCCAGCTTCACGGCATGCAGTTGCGACGAATTCTTAACACCGTTGGTGGTGTCGAAATATTTAGTACGCTCAACACCGTAGAAGTGTGTTCCGTCGTCGGGTGCAAGCTCAACCCATCCCACGGAGTTCTTGTCCGATTCCCATACGATGGTGGCCTCGTCGGCCCTGACATTCTGAAGATACGGCCCGTATGATATCTTGATTTGAGCACATGCGGAGGATACGGACAGCATGCATAGTGCGGACAAAATAACTGATTTTATAGTTTTCATAAAGCATTCGGATTGTAAAGGTCATTATAAGAAAAGCGGCGGCCGGCACATGAACTGCCTGCCGCCGACTTATGTTATTTAGCGTTTATTTCCTTGAGCAGTCGGTCTGCGTGTCCCCAGCGGTCCATCATGAACAGCACGTAGCGTATGTCAACGCCTATGCAGCGTGCCAGACGTGTGTCGAAGTGGATATCGCTTGAGAGAGAATCCCAGTTGCCGTCGAACGCAAGTCCGATGAGCTGACCCTTACCGTTGAACATAGGCGAGCCGCTGTTGCCGCCCGTGATGTCGTTGTTGGTGAGGAAGCAGAGCTGCATCTTGCCCGTGGTCTTGTCGGTGTAAGGACCGAAGTCGTTGCTTGAGAGCAGCTGTTTCATTATAGGCTCGGCAGCGTACTCTATGTTCTCGTCGGCACGGTTCATCTTCTCCACGATGCTCTCGGCTGTGGTGTAGTATCCTGAAGGCTTGCCTCCGAGCTCATATCCGCCTACCTGACCGTAGCTGAGACGCATTGTGAAGTTGGCGTCAGAGTAGTGGGGCAGGTCCTGTTCCATGCGCAGTTTGGCATCGCAGAGGTAGCGCTCCTGAAGCGCGATGGAGTCGTCGAGCGGTTTTGTCATCTCTCCCAGCTTCTGAAGCAGGTCGATGAGGTCTATGCCATACTGCACGCCAAGGTCCTTCTTGTAGGATTTCTTGTTGAAGTAGATTTTCTCTCCCTTCTTCATTATCATAGACTTGTCGTAGAGATAATCCACATATTTCTTATAGTCGCCTTTGAACTTGCCGTTGATGGTCTTGTAGAAGTCAGGCAGCTGCGAAGCGTCCACCTGCTCGGCATAGTTCTTGAGCAGAGCGGCCATCACTTCCTTGTCGAGAGCCTCGTCCCATTCGTCGCTGTTGTCGGCGAATTCCACATATTGTTTCTTAGGATTGTCCTTCGGACCTTTCACTTCCATGCCGTAAGAAAGTCTGATGGCACGTGTGGTGAATTCGTTTGTACGGCCGAAAGTCTCGCTGAAGAGAGTGAGCGTGCGGGCGAGATTGAAGCGCTTTTTGTAGAGCTCGGCCATCTTGTCGAAGTCGAGCTTGCCTTTGAGCAGGCCCGTCTGGTCCTGATACTGGCGTATGCGCTTCTCGTAGGCTTCCTTCTGCTGTATGATGCCTATGCTGTCGATGCACTTGTTCATACCCATGGAGTTCTTCCAGTAGTTGGAGCTCTGGGCGAACTTTGAGTCATACTTGATGCGTACGGCCTCGTCGGCGCGCATGTGGCGGAGCATTATTTCCTGCTTGATGCCGCGCACCTGTACACGCGGAGTGTTCTGGGCGTCGCGCATCTCGCGTATGCCGTAGGATGAGAGATAGCGCTCGGTAGAGCCCGGATAGCCCATGGTCATGGCGAAGTCGCCGTCCTTGTATCCGTCGAGCGACACCTGAGCCCAGTGTTCTGGATGATAAGGCACGTTGTCCTTTGAGTAAGGAGCCGGACCGTTGGTCTTCGGGTCGGCGTAGATGCGGAACACAGAGAAGTCGCAGGTCTGGCGCGGCCACATCCAGTTGTCGGTTTCGCCACCGAACTTACCCATCGACTTCGGTATGGTGAACACCAGTCGAAGGTCGGTGAAGTCGCGGTATGTCGTGACGTAATATCTGTTTCCCTCGTAGAAAGGTTTGAGCTCCACGCGCAGCGTACTGTCGTTGGCCTTCACCTCTCTTGACATCGCGTTCTCGAGCGAGTCGAGCAGATGCTCCTGGCTGCTGATGCTCATCTCCTGTATTCCGAGGCTGTTCACATAGTCGGTGATGTCTTTCTGATCGACCATGAAGCTCACGAACATATCCTCGTTTGGCAGTTCCTCCTCATAGCTCTTGGCATAGAAGCCGTTGAGCATGTAGTCGTGCTCCACCGTTGAGTGGCTGCGTATTGCCTCGAATCCGCAGTGGTGGTTGGTGAATACCAGTCCGTCGGGCGATACAACCACGCCTGAGCAGTAGTCGGAGAAGTTCACCACGGCGTTCTTTATGGCGTTGTCTGCCGAATAGAGACCCTCATACGGCAAGGCGAAGCCGTAGCTCTGCATCTGTTGGAATACAGGCTGTGGCAAGTCGAAAAGTGTCCACATGCCTTCGTCGGCGTGTGCGGCTGTTCCTGTAGCGAGGAGAGCCGATAATAATAAAGTCTTGATTTTCATAAATGTAGATGTTTATTATGATTATTGTTTGTCTTTTTTGTGTGGTGGACCGCATCTGCGCGGGATGACGGCCCGGCCGTTTATTTCTTTCTGAAGTACTTACCTACCACCGGAAGGCTTGAGAGCGGGAAGTCGCGTTTCACTATCATCGCCGTGAACAGCAGTATGAGCAGGGTGTTGACGGACATGGCTGCCCATACGGGAAGGTCGGCGTTGGCGAAACGCATTGCCGCGAACATGACCAGCGCTACGCCGACATAGAGCATAATTTCCTTCACCGGATAATTGATGGGATAGTGTCTCTGTCCGACGAAGTAGGAAAGAAGCATTGCCGTGCCGTAGCCGGCGAATCCTCCCCAGGCGCATGCCATGTAGCCGTAGCGCGGCACGAAGATTACGTTTACGAGTATCAGCACCAGGCAACCAACGCCCGAGAACCACGCGCCCCAGATGGTCTTGTCGATGAGCTTGTACCAGAACGACAGGTTGAAGTAAACGCCCATCATTATCTCGGCAGCCATGACGATAGGCACTACCTTGAGTCCGCTCCAGTAGTCGCGGCCGATGAGGTGGCGCAGGATGTCCATGTAGCCAATCACGACGAGGAATGCCAGCAGCGTGAAGATGACAAAATATTTCATGGCTTTGGCGTAGGTCTCGCGGTTGTCCTTGTCTTTCGACTTGCCGAAGACGAACGGCTCGTAGGCGTAGCGGAACGCCTGGGTTATCATTGCCATTATCATGGCTATCTTGCTCGCCGCACCGTAGATGCCGAGCTGGGCGTGGGCGTCAGCATTCTTGTATATGTATGGGAAAAGAATCTTGTCGGCTGTCTGGTTCAGAATGCCCGCGATGCCGAGCACAAGGATAGGCCAGCTGTACGAAAGCATGCGTCGCAGCAGTGCGCGGTCGAGCACATAGCGGAAGCCGGTGAGCTCTTTCACCAGGCAGAACATGAGCGACGCGGAGCAGAACAGATTGATGTAGAACACGTAGCCCACGCCAACCTCAGGGCTATATATCTTTCCCACGAGTGAGTCGGCGCCGCCGTTCTCATATAGAGCGGGCAGAAGGAGGAAGAACACGAGGTTGAGTGCTATGGTGAGCACGATGTTGAACAGCTTCAGTGCCGCGAACTTCACCGGACGCTTCTTGTAGCGCAGATAGGCGAAGGGTATGCACTGGAAGGCGTCGAGAGCCACGGCGATGGCCATGACCCATACATACGACGGGTGGGCGGCATAGCCCATGGCACCGGATATGGGGCCTATGAACGTCAGGACAATCACGACGAACAGCAGCGATGTGAAGCCCACGGCCGTCAGTGTGGTGGAATATACCTTCTTCGGGTCCTCGCCCTCCTTGTTGGCGAAGCGGAAGAAAGTGGTCTCCATTCCGTAGGTCAGGATGACGAGCAGCAGCGCCGTGTAGGCATATACGTTGGTTATTACTCCGTAGCCGCCGCTTGCCGCCGACAGCTTGGCCGTATAGAGCGGCACGAGCAGATAGTTGAGAAAACGTCCTACGATGCTGCTCAGTCCGTAGATAGCAGTATCCTTTGCAAGAGAAGATAATCCAGCCATAGTCTTAAATGTAAAAAGGTAAAATGGTAAAAAGGTAAAGCACGGGAGACAATGCGTGTATCTGTATGGGAGTACTTATGTGGATGTGTGATATTTATTTCCTTTATGACATTTATTTATATATGTCTCTCAGAAAACACTTATATGTCTTTATGAATTACTTTTTATCGCATTTATCCTTTAATTTATTAATTATGTTTATTAATGTTCCTATTATTATGTTCACATCCTTCAGCAATGATTCGTAAGCCTTGGCGGTGATGAAACCGGCTTCGTGTAGAAGCTCAAGCCAGTAGCGTGTCTCGCCGGCCTCTTTCAATGCTATTTTCAGTTTGTTTATATAGTCAGCCTCACTTTGCGCAAACACACTTTCGGCCACATTTGCGCCGATGCTTGTTCCGCTCCGGTATATCTGTCGAGACATGATCTGCTCATGTTGGCTGTCGCGCAAGAACACACAAAGGCGTATAATCCTCAGTGCGAATTTCTTGCATAACTTATATATAGTGTTCTCTTTATCGCCAGCCATAAGCCCTTCCGCCTCTCTTTTTATCTCATTATCGTTTTATTCTCTCCCTTTTATTATTTCAATCTCTTCCTTCTCCCTCTCTCTCTTCACTTCTTTCCCGTTTCAATCTCTTCCTTCTCCCCGTCCATCTTCCATCCTTTCCCGTTTTAATTTCTTCTGCTTCCCCGTCCTTTTTTATTCTTCCTCTTTTAATATGTTCTTCTTCCTGCTCCTAATTTACCTTTTTTACCTTTTTAATTTTTACCTTTTTACCTTTAAAAGAACATGTAGCACACAGCTATCGCCGCTATGATTCCTGCAAGGTCGGCAAGCAATCCGCAGGCCACGGCGTGGCGGGTGTAGCGTATTCCTACGCTACCGAAATAGACGGCGAGGATGTAGAACGTAGTGTCTGTGGAGCCTTGGAACACACAGCTCAGACGACCTACGAACGAGTCGGCGCCGTAGGTGGACATGGCATCGACCATCATTCCGCGTGCTCCACTACCCGAGAGAGGTTTCATGATAGCGGTTGGCAGCGCGCCTACGAAGTCGGAGTTGCCTCCGCACGCTTCCACAATCCAGCGTATGCCGTTTATGAGCACGTCCATTGCTCCCGAGGCACGGAACACTCCGATGGCCACGAGCATGGCGATGAGGTATGGAATGATGCGCACGGCGGTGGAGAAACCTTCCTTCGCGCCCTCGATGAAGGCGTCATATACGTTCACTTTCTTCCTGACGCCCGCCAGAATGAACACGATGATGATGAGAAACAGCAGGATGTTTGCCACCGATGTGCTCACAGTGCCCATCGTTTCCTTGTCCATGCTGCCGAAACCCCATATTATCGCCGCCACGGCGACGCACATGCCGCCGAGCGTCAGTATCATGGTGCGGTTGAGCAGATTGATGCGCTGATAGAGCGATGTGGCTATGATGCCGGCCATGGTCGAGCAGAAGGTGGCGAGCAACAGCGGCACGAACACGTCGGTGGGCTGCGCGGCGCCCATCTGTGCGCGGTAAACCATGATGGACACGGGAATTATGGTCAGTCCCGACGTGTTGAGCACGAGGAACATAATCATCGGGTTGGTGGCGGTGTCCTTGCGCTTGTTGAGCGTCTGGAGCTGCTCCATGGCTTTGAGTCCGAGCGGAGTAGCGGCGTTGTCGAGGCCCAGCATGTTGGCGGCAATGTTCATGAAGATAGATCCTGTCGCTGGATGACCCTTGGGGATGTCGGGAAACAGGCGTGTGAACACCGGCGAGAGCACGCGCGCCAGAGCGTTTACCACTCCTCCGCGCTCACCTATCTTCATTATGCCGAGCCACAGCGATAGCACTCCTGTGAGTCCGAGCGATATCTCGAACGCCGTTTTCGACGTCTCAAATGTAGAATTCATTATTGCGGGAAAAACCTCGGTGTCGCCCATGAAGACCAGGCGCACCACTGCTATGACGAAGGCTATTGCGAAGAAAGCTATCCAGATGTAGTTGAGAACCATGTGGTTAAGAATGTGTGTGACGTGTCACGTTGTTGGTTTGTTGTGATGTTCCGACGCGGTGAGCCGCTCACATGCGGGCGTCAATGTGTGCACGCTCCGTTTGCGGTGTGCCGTCGGATATGTTCATCCTGTGCAATTATATGTACACATAAATATATATGTGCTTGCAGAATGCAAATTTATTAATTAGTTTGCAAAATGCGAAATAAATCGGGTTAATTATCATATTTGTGCTTCATAAGACGGTGCCGGTGGTGGAATTGTGACGTTTCCGGCGCTGTGGCACGGATGTTGCCTGTGGCGGGAAAACGTATATTTATGCAAAAACAAAAGTAAAAAGTTTTGACAAAATATTTTTTCAAAATAGAAAAACGTCCGTCCTGAAACAGGCTTTATCGGCTGACGGCAGGAACGGAAAATTGTCGTTGTGTGGCCGGAAAATCAGACGCCTGTTGCGAAATAGCCTTAATCGGACTGCGGAAAAGCCCATATCACGCATCGAAAAAGGCTTTATCACACCCTGATATGGGCTCTTTCGGAGCATGAAAAAGGCTCTTTCGCAACGCTTGAAAATGTCTTTCGCATGGTGGTTGAGTGTAAACCTCTGACCGACAGACACTTGCGCAAAGTCTCCAAAACTCGCGTATTTGCGGCCGAAAGTCCGCCTGCTCGGTTTTACGGGCGCTATGACGAGTTGACGATGTATATTTATTCATTTTTCTATATGTGGCTTGTATAAATATACAACTTCTATAATAAGCGTCGGATGGGAAATTAAAAAACCGAAAAAATTTTATAAAAAAACAATATTTTATTTTAATTAAATTGAAGTTCAGTTGTTATTTCTTATAAAAAGGATCGTGTTTGTGCTTCGATGGAATACATGTATTATATCAACGATTTATTATTGTTTTTGAAGGCTGTCGATACACAGTCTTCAGATGATTGAGTGCAGGTAAATATAATCACATATAAATATAAGAGAATAAAAAATCACAGAATACTTTTTAACTTAACTCAAAACTTATAATTTATGAAAAATTCAGACATTCTACGAAAGTGTTCGGCCATAGGGCTGATGCTGGCGGTTTCTGTGTCGGGGTTTGCGCAAACCACAATTACCGACGAGGCAGGGTTGAAGGCAATAGCTAATGACCTATCCGGAAAGTATGTCCTGGCAAACGACATCAGCCTTAGCGGCGAGTGGACGCCATTGGGTACGGAGGACGAACCTTTCACCGGAACGCTCGATGGCGCGGGCCACACCATCAAGGGGCTGAGCATCACGTCGGGTGAGGACAATGTGGGTTTCTTCGGATTCACCGAAGGTGCCACAGTGAAGAACGTTCGTTTCACTGGTGCGAAAGTGCTGGGAAACAAACAGGTGGGAATCTTAGCCGGTCAGGCCATAAGCAGCAACATCGAGACAGTGTTTACGGCCGGATATCTTACCGGTTATGACCATGTGGGTGGTATCGTCGGCGACGCACGCGGTGATGCAAACTCAGACCAGATGACCTATATCACAAACTGTATGTCAACGGCAGGCGCGTTTGGTACCACTTATCAGGCTGGAACCATTGCCGGATGGACAAACGCAGGTGTTTTTACCAACAACATCGCTTATGGTGCTGCAACGGCACCTTCAGGTGGAGCCGGAGCGATTACAGGTATGCTCGACAACGACGGTATTGCAAGCTACGTATCGAACGTGTCGGCTGTCGCATTCCTTACGGGTGCTAACAACCGCACACACGCCATCAATGCATGGAAGAACGGAAGTGGATGTGTGTATGGAGACGTTACGGACAACCTCGCTTCTGACAAGACCATTTACACCGTCGGCGGTGCAGTGGTTACGGCAGACCAGCTGGCTGACGACGCCAACAACGAGGGTGTGCAGGGTACTGTCGTGAGCGATGCTGACCTGATGAAGGCCGAGACCTATCAGAACATCGGCTTCGACGGCTCGGTGTGGAACCTGACTACAGGCACTTATCCTGTGCTCCAGGGCATGACACTGCCTATCGACGGTGACGCAATCCGCGTGAACGAGCTTCCTGACAAGTGTGTCCTGGCACAGCAGTTTGAGACAGGTGCTCTCTCTGCACTGGGACGTACGGTGACCATAACGAGCTCTAACCCGTCTGTGGTTCAGGTGGAAGGCACCGTGCTGAAGTTCCTGACAACTGGTAACTCAACGGTTACGCTCTCTACAACAGGCGACAGCTTCTGCAACGGAGCCACCATCACGCTTGACATCACCGTGACCGACATCAACTACGCCCTCACCACTCCGGAGGATCTCATGAACATGAGCTATAACCTTGCGGGCGACTTCACGCTCGAGAACGACATCGACATGAGCGGTTATGACTGGAAACCGGTGGGCGAGTTCACCGGTACGTTCGACGGTAAGGGACACTTCATCAAGAACATATCGTTCGACAACGCCGACCAGGGTGAGGTTGCAATATTCTCTACGACAAGAAACGCACAGATAAGAAACCTCGGCGTGATGAACGCCAACTTCGTGGGCAACGCCAATGTAGCGGCTATCGTGGGACGCGCTTACGGTGGTGTGATTGAGAACTGTGCCGTTCTGGGCTCTTATATAGAGGGACGCGACCACGTGGCAAGCATCGCGGGCGACGTGAACAAGAATGATGCCGACGAGGGAGCCATAGTACGCAACTGTCTGTCTGACTCCCGCATAAGCTCGCGCAGCTATCAGGCAGGAGGTATGGTGGGCACAATCGTCACCGGAACAGTGGAGAAATGTCTCTTCTCAGGAACGGTGGACTGCGCCGGAAATGCTACAGGTATGGTATCGCTCATCGATGACGATGCTCTGCCGTCATACATACGCAACAATATGATAGCCCCGTCACATCTCTACGGTACTGTGTCGCGTGTTGTGGCAACTGCCGGACGTACGGCTAATCTGGAAAACAACTACGCTCTCGAAAGTTCGTTCTGCGGCTCTTCGGCAGCCAATGCAGGCCCGATGGAGAACGAGAACGACGCTACAAGCATACACGGAGCCAACGTGGCTGACGCCGACGCGAGAACGCAGAACTTCTATGAGAACACTCTGGGATGGGATTTCCAGAACACATGGAAGTTCCTCGAGGGCGCCGAAGGCAAGATGTATCCTGTCCTGAAGTGGATGAACGCTCCGCTGCCTTCTGTAATCTACGACATGCCTCAGAACAAGTCGATACTCTATGTAAGCGGAATGGAGTTCATCGACCTGGCTTGCATACACGGCTCTTTGGGTCAGACTCTTGACATACAGATAGTAGAGGGCGGCGACATAGCATGCATCTATCAGGACGACCTCTATGCAGGCGACGAGAACGCACAGTTCGTCGGACGCGGCGATGTGGTATTGAAGGTTACTCCTACTCCCGACGTGGCAGACAAACTGACTATGTCCGGCAGCGACTCCTTCTCTGTATACATCGGTAGAGAGGGCGACCTCACACCGATATCGACGGCTCAGGAGTTCATCGACATCAACAAGAACCTCGCCGGCGACTATGAGCTCACTCAGGACATCGACCTCACGGGTGTCGACTTCCCGGGCATCGGTGTCAGCGGCGAATCGTTTACCGGTTCTATCAACGGTAACGGCCACAAGGTGATCGGCGCACGTGTAAGCTTCTCAAGCGGAAGCGATGTAGGTGTGTTCGGTAAGACCAACGGCGCTACAATCAAGAATATCGCATTCGTTGATTACGTTGTATCTGCTTCTGCATGTAACCATGTAGGTCTTGTAGGTTCAGCTTCTGTAACTACATTCGATCAGGTGGCAGCCGTAGGTACTGTAACCGGTGACGACCACGTGGCTCTGTTCGCCGGCGATGGCAACGGTTCTACAGTTACAAACTGCTATGTTGACGGTACTGTAACAGGACGCAGCCAGGTAGGCGGATTCTTCGGATGTACGCTCGAAAGCGGTGCCAACATATCCAACAGCTACTTCAACGGACAGGCAACAGCTACGTCCCGTGGATGGACAGGCGGATTCATCGGACTTATCGACAAGGCCGAAAGCCAGGTGGATATCCACAACTGTGTTTCAATAGGTAACTGCTCTACTACAGGTTCCGGTTCTCCGCTGGTTACAGCTCCGTTCATCGCCGGCAACAACGCAGGCGACACACCTAACGCTGTGATCAACTTCTCTGGCAACCTATATAATAATGAGGCTGTGATGGACGCTACAACAGAGTGGCCTACAAAGAACGAGACAGCCGAAGGCGGTTCTGTTGAGCCGGCAACTCCGATGACAGTCGCTGCTCTCCAGCAGGAGTCAACATACACAGGTATCGGATGGGACTTCGCCAACGTTTGGATGTTCGACAAGGAAAGCGGTTACTCTTATCCTGTTCTGAAACAGTTCGGAGCAATCATCACAGGCATCGAGGATGTAAACACAGGTGAGAACGCTGCCGGTGCTTACGCAGTGCACGCTTCAGGAAACGTTCTTGTCGTTGCCGGACTCGGCGCACAGGCAGACGTGACAGTAGCTACGCTGGCAGGACAGAACATCGCCTCTGTGACAACACGTACCGGATCGGCTACCATAACGTTGCCGGGCAAGGGCATATATATCGTCAAGATAGTTGAGAACGGCAGTGCTAAGGCTGTTAAGGTAGTGAACAGATAAATGTGTTACGGTGCTGACGGCTCCGCACGAGACGCCGGATATCGTAATGTAAAGACAAATAAGAAAGGACTGTCCGGCACATTCTGGTGTGCCGGACATCCTTGGTTTTTTTGTTAGAATGGAATTCTCCGGGTATGAACCCCGGAATATACTTTGACCTAAATTAATTGTTATGATAAAAATAAGAATACGGAAATCGTTGAAGGGACTGATACTGATAATGGCATTGTTCGTATATCTTCCCTCATTCGCGGCTCCGACGAAAGTCTCAGGACGTGTACAGGACACGAACGGAGAATTACTTATAGGTGTCACAATTACAGAAAAAGGCACTGACAACAGGGCTGTCACCGATGTGAACGGTTATTATACCATCACCTGCACGACTGACGCCCCGACTCTCGTTGCCCAGTATGTGGGTTTTGAAGTACTCGAACAGAAGGTCACAGGCACCGTCCTCGACTTTATTCTGCACGAGCAGGTAAGCAGTGTGGACGAGGTTGTCGTGACCGGATACACCACACAGAAGAAGATTTCGGTGCTCGGAGCACAGTCTACTCTCAAGATGGAGCACATCAAGGCGCCTGTGGGAAACCTCAGCTCCGTGCTCGCAGGACGTGTGCCGGGTATCGTTTCGGTGCAGCGTACAGGTATTCCCGGACAGGACGACTCTGACATCTGGATCCGCGGTATATCCACAATGACCAACAGAAACGAAGGTCCGCTTGTGCTGGTTGACGGTATTGAGCGCGACTTCAACAATCTCGACCCTGAGGACATCGAGTCGGTGACAGTGCTGAAGGATGCCGCGTCTACCGCCGTTTACGGTGTACGAGGCGGTAACGGTGTCATCATCATCACCACAAAACCGGGTGTTGTAAGCAAGCCGCAGTTCTCTGTCGACGTTTATTCTGGTATCACGCAGCTGACAAAACTGCCCGAGCTCGCCGACGGTATAACCTATATGGAGGCGGCAAACGAGGCTTACCGCAACACGAGAGGCACATCTTATTATTCTGACGCGTACATCCTGCGCACCAAAGTAGCCAACGGTCTCCCCACACCGGAGATTTCCGCTGACGAACGTGCCGCGCTTCTTGCAGACCGGACTGTCAACAAATATCTCTATCCTAACGTTGACTGGTTTGACGAACTGTACAAGAACATGGGCTGGAACACCCGTGCAAATGTCAACATACGAGGCGGTGCGCCAAACGCAAGCTACTATGTCTCTCTGTCATATTATAAGGAGAAAGGTCTCACAAAGACCGACCCGCTGCAGGATTACAGCACGGAGATTGACTATGACCGTTACAACTTCCTTACAAACGTAAATCTTCGTCCTACAAAGATGACTACCATCGACGTCGGTGTTAGCGGTTGGATATCTTCTGGAAACTATCCGGCTCAGGACTTCAGTGCCATTTATACGAAGGCGATGACAACCAATCCAGTTATTTTCCCGAAGGTTTATCCTAACGGAGCCAACCCGGGCTACTCACCGGACAACCGTGATATGGACTCGCCGTGGGTCACTCTTACACGCCGCGGATATGACACCCAGCACGAGACACAGATAAATACCAACCTTAAAATCACGCAGGATCTCGGCTATTTCAAGTGGAGTAAAGGTTTGAAAGCACGTGCGCTCATCGCGTTCGACGTGAAATCAACCCAGTCCATCCAGTATACTGTGGATGAAAGTACATGGAAACCTACAGCCGTTCTTGACCCGACGACAGGCATTTGGCTTGATGACGCCAATCTGTATGACGCTGACGGCAACCTGCTTCTTACCGAACAGTTCAAGGGAAATTCCTCTATGAGCGTCAAGTCAGACAAGTGGGTTTACCGCACATTCTACTTCGAGGCTGCTCTCGACTACCGCCGCACATTCGCAAAGAAGCATAACGTGAGCGGACTCGTGCTCTTCAACCTGCGCAATTACACAGATGCAAACAACGGAAGTCTCTTCGACACTCTTCCGTACAAGCAGCAGAGTCTCTCCATGCGTGCCACATACGACTATGACAACCGCTATTTTATAGAAGGAAACCTCGGATATACAGGTTCTGAGAACTTCGAACCGGGCAAACGATTCGGTTGGTTCCCCGCTTACGCAATCGGTTGGGTGCCGTCAAACGAGAAATTCTGGAAACCGTTATCGAAATACATATCATTCCTCAAGATACGTTATTCAGACGGAACTGTAGGTAATGACAGCTCCGGCAGCCGTTTCGCATACTTCACCCAGATAGGTGACGGTCGCGATTATACCACTTATTGGAGCACGCAAGGACTTGCCTACACAAATTATGGTTATGAGGCACAGTGGTCAAAGGTGCGCAAGCAGGACCTTGGAATCGATATCAACTTCCTTAACGATGACCTTTCGTTCACATTCGAGCTCTTCAAGGAGCGTCGTACGAACATCTTCGTGGACCGTAACAACGTGCCTATCCTCGCCGGATTCGCAAAGAGCATATCCGCAAACATGGGTATTGTGGAGAACAAAGGTTACGAAATACAGTTCCAGTACAACCATCAGTTCGGCAAGGACTGGTTCGTGTCACTGCACGGAAACATGACTTGGAACAAGGATAAGATTATCGAGAACGCCCAGGCAACGCCCGCTTACCCGTGGCTCGACCAACGTGGGCACAACGTACTTTCAAGTCTCGGATACATCGCGGAGGGTCTTTACACCAGCGAGGAGCAGATTAAGGAGCGCAACATCACACAGTTCGGTGAGACCTATCCTGGCGAACTGGTAAAGCCCGGAGACATAATGTATAAGGACCTTAACGGTGACGGACACATCGACAGCTACGACCAGTGCTACATCAGCCGCGGTGACGTGCCGGCATATTATTATGGTTTCGGCGGTGACATCCGTTGGAAGAACTTCGGTCTGGGCTTCCTCTTCCAGGGAGTGGCAGACGCCGAGCGTCAGCTTCAGGGCAGCGGTATCCGTCCTTTCACCAATTCCTCTGGCGGAGGAACGCTTTTCGCCAACATCACAGACCGTTGGAGCGAGTCCGACCCGACCAACACCGACGTGTTCTATCCGCGTCTGGCATGGGGCAGCAGCGACCCTTCCAACATCAACAACTTCCAGACCAGTACATGGTGGTTGCGTGATGTGAGCTTCCTGAGACTTAAGAACATCACCTTGTCTTACTATTTCCCGAAATCATGGCTGCGTAACGGAATCATCAAAGGAGGCCGTATCTATCTGCAGGGACAGAACGTTCTTACGTTCAGTGACTTCGATTTGTGGGATCCTGAGCTGAATACCGATAACGGAACAAGTTATCCTAACGTCCGTACATTCTCTATCGGAGTCAACTTTAACTTTTAATTAAATGAACAGAGTAAATATCATGACTATGAAAAAAAGGGTTTTAAGTATATTCCTGTGTGGTTTGACGGTGTTTTCCTTCACATCCTGCGAGGACTATTTCGACGATGTTCCGGATAACGCGACATCCTTGGAGGATGTGTTCTCCAACCGCGGACAGACCTTATCATGGCTTACGAATGTCTATTCATATATCCCGGACAACCGCAGAATGCGTTGGTCTGACGGTCTGAGCTACTGCTGGCGCACCGCCAGCAACGAGGGCTATCTGCCATGGGACACGGGTACCGTGCCTCTGAGCGATGTCATCCTCGGCACAATGTATCCGTCCACAGGTTTCGTGAAGGATCTCTGGACCAACGGCTACCGTGCCATACAGTATGCCAACATCTATCTTGCCAACGTCGACAAGTGCTCCATGCTCACCGACGAGGAGAAGGAATGGACTAAGGCTGAGTGCCGTGTGCTCCGTGCCTATTATTACTTCTATCTCATGAAATGCTACGGACCGGTGCCTATTGTGGGCGACCGTGTGTATGACGTTGCCGACCCTCTGGGCGACATGATGCTTCCGCGTAACACTGTGGACGAGTGTTTCGAATACATCATAACTGAGATAAAGAATGCCATTAACGGCGGTCACCTTATCTCGCAGTTCAACAGTTCTGGCGAGTTCGACACACAGTTCCGCGGCAACATGACCGAGGAGGCTGCTCAGGCAATACTCGCCGAGGTCTATCTGTTCCGCGCAAGCTACATCTTCAACGGCGATCCTTACTACCAGACGCTGAAGAACAACGACGGCACTCTGCTCTTCCCGCAGAGCCGCGACAACTCCAAGTGGGAGGACGCGCGTGACGCCGCCCTTGCGATAATCAACAGCGGAAAGTACCAGCTTGAGTATCGCAACCTCGCGGGCGAGCAGGTTACTGACGTCAGACAGTCCTGCCCGTACCAGTCATCGCGCTATGCGAGCCTCGGACTCAACACCAACCGTGAGATGATATTCTTCCGTTCCGGTTATAATGTGGACGACTATCCCATGCGTCCGCGCCACACCGGTATCGACAACGCGCAGACAGGAGGAGGCGCCTTCTCTGTTCCGCTGCAGTTTGTCGACCTCTACTTCACCAATAAAGGTCTGCGTATAGAGGACGACCCGGACTATTTCACCTACGACACGGAAAACCCCACGAAGGAGAATGTGCGCACCATGCTTTCCACTACAGCATATAAGGACAAGTTCTCCGGCTACACCTACTTCACTCCGGGTTCGGGTTACTCGGTCATGAAGCAGTTCTACAACCGCGAGCCGCGCTTCTATCTGGGCATAACATTCCAGAACCGGAGGTGGGACTTCGACAATTCGCGCACCTATTACACCGTCATGTCGTTCAACGGAAACTCCGGACCTACCGGCAATACGCACGACTATCCTATCTTCGGAACCATCGGGCGCAAGCCTCTCAGCGAAGGAACGACTCCGTCGGGTGTCGACAATGCCGTCATCATACGTCTCGGCGAGGTCTATCTCAACTATGCCGAGGCATGCTGCGAGCTTGGCGACCTCGCCACAGCAATACACTACGTGAACCTCATCCGCAGCCGTGCGGGAGTGGCAGAGTATGTGGGACTCAATCCGGAAGACCAGACCGCAAAAGACGCACGCGGCGAGGAGCGCATCAACCTTGGCTCTCTCACGCAGGATCTTGTGCGCAAGGTTATCTATCGCGAGCGCATCATCGAGCTTGCCTTCGAGAACAAGTACTACTTCGACGTGCGCCGTTGGGGTGTTGCGGACATGGCTCAGGGCGACGGCTGGATATACCCGACATGGCACAAGGGCGGTGAAGGTGGCCAGATGGTCGGCTTCAACGTGAACAACCTTGGTACGGAAGAAGAGCAGGCTAACGTAAGCCTGAACTTCTACAAGCGCGTCGAGACCCAGACCCGCGTCTTCACAAAGCGTATGAGCTTCCTCCCGATACCTCAGGAAGAGGTCAACCGCGACCGCAACATCGTGCAGAACACAGGTTGGGAAACAGACGAAACTGAATGATCTGATCAAGACAGAATGTGTGCGGCGTACAAGCGTTCGCCGCACATCATCTCTTACCTGATAATATTATAGTTTTAGCGGAAAAACGTTGCCATTCATGGCGGAAGCCAAGTATGGCGACGTTTTTATTTATAACGAAGCTCTTATTATCTTTTCATGTAACCTAAAACATAAATCTTTATGAAGAAATACAGACTATTATTTTTATTGCTGGCGCTTTGTCCGCTGCTCGTCAAGGCAGGCCCTGTGACAAAGGAAAAGGCCCGTCAGAAAGCAATATCCTTCGTCCAGTCGCGCATTCAGAGCGGCGCCCGTAAGGCACCTGCAAAAGCATTGACATCAAGTCTTTCCGAAGTCCTCTCCGATAAGTCCTACTACGTGTTCAACGTAGGCGACAACTCAGGCTTCGTCATGGTGTCGGCGAGCGATCTCACCCAGCCCGTTCTCGGCTATTCGGACAGCGGATCGTTCAATCTTTCCGAAGCTCCGGAACCTCTCAAGGAATGGCTCACACGCCTCTCGGGAGTAATCAGCTCCATAGAGTCGGGCACTATCTCCAGCGCACGCCGCAATGTCAAGGCACGCACCTCGTCGCGCACAATCACCAAGAACGTCATTCCCGTGCTCGTGCCGAGCCGATGGAACCAGGGCGACCCGTACAATCTGCAGTGCCCTACCTACGACAACAACGGCGTGCCCACACTCAGTGCCACCGGATGTGTAGCCACAGCCATGGCACAGATAATGTATTTCTGGCGCTGGCCACAAGGTCCTACAACAACCATTCCTGGCTATACCACCAACTGGAATTCCACTACCACCACATATCCGGAGCTGCCTTCAGTCACGTTCGACTGGGATGCGATGACCGATACCTACGACGCATCATCCTCGGATGCCAGCAAGCAGGCTGTGGCTCAGCTAATGCACTACGTCGGACGTTCGGTAGAGATGGGCTACGGTCCGTCTTCAGGTGCGGCGTCAGGCAACACCGTGAGAGCCCTCAAGAACTATTACGGCTACGACAAGAACATGTATTACACGAGCCATGACGAATATACCTATCAGGATTGGGAAGACCTCATCTACTCAGAGCTTGCCGCAGGCCGTCCGGTACTTATGAACGGCGACACGTCAACCCGCACCGGAGGTCACGAATGGGTGTGCGACGGTTACGACGGTAACGGCTGCTTCCACATGAACTGGGGATGGGGCGGCATGTGCGACGGCTATTTCCTCCTCACAGTCATGTTCCCCGACCAGCAGGGCATAGGCGGCAGCACCAGCTCCGACGGCTATTCCATGGGCCAGGGCATTGTTGTCGGCCTTCAGCCGGGACAGGAAGGACAGGTCGAACCAGACGAAGTGGTGCGCATAAGCATATCCAATCTCGGTCTCGACCGCACAGAATATGAACGCACCACAACCAACGGCTACTTCCGTTTCAACATACGCTACGGTGCCGGTACAAGCCTTTCAAACAGTTACAACTTCGATACCGTATTCACTCTCTACGATGCCGACGGCAATATGATCAAGGATATCGGCACAGAGAGAGATTTCAACATCACTCCCGGAACATGGTGGCCGTCACGCTCGTGCGGAGTTACTTTCGGTCCGGGTCTTGCCGACGGCACATATTACATAAAGGGCCGCAGCCGTGAGACCGGTACTACGGAATGGGTTGAGGATCAGTACTTTGACAAGAACTTCATACGTGCCGTCATCACCGACGGACTCAAACTCACGCTTACGGTTTATCCTACGGTGGACCTCACCGTAAACTCGCTCGACCTCATCGGTTCCGGCGGTGCTGGCACCGAGCTCAAAGTGCGTGCCAACATCACCAACAACGATGCCACCGAATACTACCGCGACACATATCTGCTCGTTGACGGTCAGTGGGTATCGGGCAACTGTATCGTGATACCGGGCAATGCCACCGATGACTATTATTTCAAATATACTCCGACCACTGCCGGCAACCACACCTTCGCGCTATCTACGTCGAAAGACCTTGCCGACGCCTTCTATACCGTCACAAAGACCATCGACGAAGCCAGCGTTCCGCAGTTGAGCATATCAATGAAATCGCTCACAGAGACATCGGGCGACGTCATCTACGGCAACAGCATGCGCCTTCAGGTCAAGGTTACCAACAATGGCGACCGCCCATACCAGAGCTACATCGAGGCTTCGCCATGGGAGGTTGACGGCGGTTATTACTGGAAACGCTCGTCCTCACGTCAGGACATCGACCTCGCTCCGGGTCAGGACACCACGCTTGTCTATGTGTTCGACGACCTCAATTATAACGGACGCTACAACTTCCACGCCGACAGCAACGGCGGTGCAAGCTCAAATCTCGGCGACTATACGTTCAAGCAGGGCATAAGATACTGGACCACGGACGGCGTTCAGCACGGAGTGGCAAACGTGGGCGGATTCGTTGTCGAGCCCGATATGGTGGCAGTCGATTTCCCGGGTTCATCACCTGTCTCGTTCTCCATCGGCGACAATGCCAACACCAACATCGTGCTCTATTTCGCTGATGATGGAGCCGTAAACTCGCGCCTGCTCAACGTTCTGAAGAACAGAGGCATAAACAATGTCGTCGTAGCCGGCTCGGCCGATAACATCGTGCTTACTTCCGGCCGCGACTTCTACATTCCTGAGGCATTCACCGCAGCCAACGTAAGCTTCACCATGCCTGCCGGAACAGCCGGCACGGACGGCGCACAGTGGACCACTCTCGCTCTGCCGTTCGAACCTCAGACAGTCACTGTTGACTGTCAGGCAGCCGACTGGTTCCGTTCTGACGCCGACGCAGGCAAGCAGTTCGTTGTAAAGGAATTTGTGGCAGCCGAGGGCACGACGCTCTACTTCGACCATGCCGACGCCATTGTGGCCAACAGGCCATACCTCGTTTCGTTTGCGGGTAACGTGGGCGACAACCATTACGACGTCACCGAAAAGGATGTTGTGTTCGCTGCCACCGACGCAGTGTTCGAACCTGTCGATCTCATCTCCACCTACAGCACCGACTACAAGTTTGTGGGCACCACCGCGTCAGCCTCTCTTGCCGATGCCTACGCGCTCGCTTCTGACGGCAGCGCGTTTGTCAAGGCCGACGGCAATCTCGCGCTCAGCCCGTTCGCAGCCTGCATGGTGGCCAACAATGAGCCTGCTTCAGCAGCCACCAAGCTCGTCATTGCCGGAGTCACTCCTACATCAATCACGGCTGTTGAGGCCGAGGCTCTCGACGGACAACCCGTTTACAATCTCTCCGGAATGAAGGTAGGCACCTACGATGCCGCCTCAGGTCTGGGCACGCTGCCGTCGGGCGTATATATTGTCGGCGGAAAGAAGATCGTGAAGTAAGGAGTTTATACAAACGCCATCGGCCGTAATGACCGTGCGGAATGTTTTCTCAATACTTTTCTTTATGAGACCGGTGCGGTTCTGCGCCGGTCTCTTTTTTTGTCTCTTCCGCCGCGGTTCCCTCCAGTTATATCCGGTCCGGTTTCCCGTTTCCTTATATCGCAGTGCATCGTCCGCCACTTATGTACCGCTTATTGTCCGTGCCCCGTCAGACCTCATCCCTCAATCTTTACCCCGGGAAATTCGCCTCGGAGTGTTAAAAAACACGTGTCTGAAACCGTCTGAAAATCGAATTTTTACGAAGAAAAAATATTTTGTCCCGAAAATCGTGATTATTGGGCACTTTGCCTAATGTGCTGTATGTCAGTCACTTGCCTTTATCTATGCTCCGATGTGCTTTCCCTCCCTTTGCGAAATGGCCTCTTTCGTGTTGCGATAAAGCCCATTTCGGGTCTCGAAACGGTGCATTTCGCCACGTGATAAAGCCCGTTTCGCATCACGAAAGAGCCTATATCGCAAGTCCGTCGTCGATAATCCGACTTCCCGCCACGCCTTTTTCATACCGCAAAGGCCGTTTTTCGGGCTTGCATCGCTCCAGATTTCGAAAAACGGAATGTTAAAAAATTAACGTCTGTTAGCACACGCCTCCCTCCACGGTTCGCTTTTTGCTGACGTCCTTGCGGTGTCTGCTTCCCTGCATCCGACAGTCAGTCGCCGCCGTGCCAACCATCTGTCACGGCATAATTTATTCCGTCATGATATTTTGTATTTTTCCTTCTCGGTTGTTATATCTTATGTGAGAGCCTGCGCGCAGCTCCATACCGGCATACTTTGTAGATGTATGCGCCGCAAGTTCTGAAGTCACGAGATCAACATTAACCCATTCCTGCCCATGACAAACTCCCGTCGCCCCTTCGCGTTTCACATTCTGCTGTTGCTCATTGCCGCATGGTTTGTCGGTCCGTCGCGCGTCAGTGGCGGTCTGCCTCTCAGACTGTGGTATGACGAGCCTGCCGCGGAGTGGATGACGTCGGCATTGCCTGTGGGCAACGGTGACATGGGAGCGATGTTTTTCGGTGGCGTGGCCCACGAGCAGGTGCAGTTCAACGAGAAAACCCTTTGGTCGGGCTCGCCCGACAAGCGCGGCTCATACCGCAACTTCGGCAATATCTATATGGACTTTCTTACGCCCGACACCTGCTCCGGATATCGTCGCGAACTGTCACTCGACGAGGCGGTGGGACGGGTGAGCTATGTCATAGGCACGACACGGTATGAGCGCGAATATTTCGCCAGCCATGCCGACAGCGTAGTCGTGATGAGGCTCAGCACGCCGGGCAGTCGCGGACGTCTCAATCTCGCGTTGCGCATGGTTGACGGCGAGGGTCGGCAGGCCATGACGGGCGGCAACATGTTTCTTGTCAGCGGACAGCTCGACCTGTTGCACTATGAGGCGCAGGCGGTGGTGAAGGCTGAGGGTGGAACTGTGCGCACGGAGGACGGACGGCTGATGGTAAGCGGTGCCGACGCCGTGACGGTGGTGCTTGCTGCCGCTACTGATTTCGACCTCTCATCGCCCACATATACCTGTGGCGACGAACGCGGATTGCATGCCCGTGTGTCGGTCCGTGTGGAGCGGGCAAGCGCCTTGGCATATAAGAGGCTGCGTGCGCGCCATGTGGAGGACTACAGCCGCCTGTTCGGACGTGTGGAGCTTGAGCTTGCCGACACTGTTCCCGCGATGACCACCGACGAGCTGCTGCGCAATCACAAATACAATAACTATCTCGACATGCTCTGTTTCCAGTATGGCCGCTATCTGATGATAAGCTCGTCGCGCGGCGGCGCGGTGCCCTCCAATCTGCAGGGACTGTGGAACAACGTGAACAATCCGCCATGGGAATGTGATTATCACAGCAACATAAACATACAGATGAACTACTGGCCGGCTGAGGTAACCAATCTTGCCGAATGTCATATGCCGTTCATCAACTACGTCAGCACCGAAGCCATGAAGCCGGACGGCCCGTGGCAGCGCGTGGCGCGCAAGGAAGGATGCCGCGGATGGGCCGTGCACACGCAGAACAACTTGTTCGGATACGGCGACTGGCTCATCAATCGTCCGGCCAATGCATGGTATTGCACTCATCTGTGGCAGCACTATGCCTACGGGCTCGACCGCGGATATCTGCGCCGTGTGGCGTGGCCGGTGATGAAGGAGACATGTCTTTACTGGTTCGACAGGCTGAAGATGCAGGACGGGCGGTTGATTGCGCCCGACGAGTGGTCGCCGGAGCACGGACCGTGGGAGGACGGCCCGGCCTATACCCAGCAGCTCATACACGAACTGTTCGCCAACACTCTGGAGGCCGCCGGTGCGCTGGGCTATGACGACAGCTTCGTAGCAGAGTTGCGGGAGAAGTATGCTTTGCTCGACAACGGTCTGCATATAGGCTCGCGCGGACAGCTGAGGGAATGGCTGAAGACCGACGACACACCCGACGATCATCACCGTCATCTGTCGCATCTCATGGCGCTCTATCCGTTCAGCGGCATTTCCACACTGACCGACCGCAGGCTGGCCGACGCCGCAAGGGTGTCGCTCAACTGGCGTGGTGATGGCGCCACGGGTTGGAGCCGTGCATGGAAGGTGGCCTGCTGGGCACGGTTGAACGACGGCGAACGCGCATACAGCCTGCTGAAAAGGGCGCAGAACATAACCGATGTAACAGTGGTGAGCATGGAAGACAACGCCGGAGGCATGTACGGAAATCTTTTCTGTGCGCATCCTTCATTCCAGATAGACGGCAACTTTGGTACTGCAGCAGCCATAGCCGAGATGCTTCTGCAGAACACAGTCAAAGGTGTGTGGCTCCTGCCGGCACTGCCCGAAGCATGGAACGACGGCAGTTTCGAGGGACTGCGTGCGCACGGTGGTTTCACATTCGGTGCGGAATGGGACGACGGACGTCTCACGGAAGCAAGCGTGAAGTCGGAGGCCGGAGGTGTATGCCGGTTGTATCTGCCGGGCGTGAAAGTGCGTAAAGTGACGGGAAAATACGGACGCAGGATGAAATGTAAGGCCGTAGAGGACGGCGTTATGGAGTTTATGACCAAGCCCGGACATACTTATCGTATATATGTTCAGTCCTTATAATATACTGGCATTATAAGAAATTTGTCCGGACGTTGCAATTGTGTTAAAATGAAAACGAGTTTTAAAAAAAATTACAGTGCGTTTTAATTTTTTTATTTTTAATTGTTATATCCTTTAAATAACCAAAATAAATAAACCCTAACTATTAAAATCTTTTATTAACTTAAACTTTATGAACGGATTGTTTAAATTCTCGTTTATGTTTGCTTTTGTCGCCGCAATCTTCCTGGCTTGCGCCGATAATGACATTGCGGAGGAGAGACACGTTGTTTATCCGCCTGATGCAAACAAGGAATCAAAGTTCGTGTCTTTCTCTCCGGACAGTGGAGGAGTGGGCACACAGTTGATAATCAAAGGCGAAAACCTTGGAACTGACACAAGCTATCTGCGGGTGACGGTGAACGACAAGAAGGCCGCCATCATCGGAGTGAGAAACGACTACATCTATGCGGTCGTTCCTGCGCGTGCCGATACCGGCCTGGTGAAACTGTATGTGGGCAAAGGCGACAACGTGAAGGAATTTACATCCGACAAAGAGTTTCGTTATAAATTCAAACGCAACGTATCTACCATTGCCGGACAGAACGGCAATGCCAGCCGCGACGACGGTGAGTATGACATCGCGACGTTCCGCCGTCCGTGGGCATTGTTCCACGACAATGACGACGTGATTTATGAGATTGACGAGGGCCGAGGCACAAACAAGGACGGTGCCCTGCGCAAATTGTATGAAGGACTGGTAGAGACGCTCATACAGTGCAGCTCGGGTCCGTTCCAGTCGCCCACTGCCGCCGCGTTCAACATAGCGCAGGACACAATATATATGGTGCATCTCTACAATCCCGACAACTGCACCTCGAAGGTCGGACTGATAGCCATCTCGCGTGCGAGCGGGTTTGTCGACGTGAAGGCTTTGGTGAGAATGAACGACCCCAAGTGCACCGGCATCGCCATAAACCCTGTGAACAACGACATCATATTCAACAACCAGAGCGACGGCTATCTCTACCGCTATTCTGAAAACACCAATATTGACGAGGCGTACACGCGGCTCATACGTGTCAACAATGCCACCAACACCGAGCTGAAGCTCGCTTTCAGCAACGACGGCAGGTATCTGTATGCGGCTGTGAAAAACCGTCACTGCATCTTCCGCATGCCTTACGACATCACTACAAAGACCCTGGGCACTGCCGAACTGTGGGCAGGACAGTGGGACACGTCAGGCTATCAGAACGGAATAGGTACGTCCGCGCTGTTCGACCAGCCGAGTGCCATCGAGTTTGACGAGGACGGCAACCTGTACGTAGCTGACAAGTACAACCACTGTATCAGACGGATCACTCCCGACGGAGAGGTGTCTCTTTATGCCGGTATGCCGCGCACAAAAGGATATAAGGACGGTCTGCCCGACGTGGCAATGTTCAATTGCCCCGAGGGACTTACCATTTTGTCGGACCAGTCGATTATCGTTGCCGACAGAGAGAACCACGTTATACGTAAAGTGGTCGTGGAGTAATTACATAACATAATAAACACAAAAAATAGAAGTATCATGAAGAAATTATTGTTACTGATGCTCCTGTGTCTTGTGCAAGCGGTGGTTTATGCCCAAGACAATTCTGTCACCGTGAAAGGTGTCGTACAGGATAATAAAGGCGAAGCAATAATGGGCGCGGTTGTTATTGTGAAGAACCAGCCAGGTTTGGGTTCGTCAACAGATATAAATGGTCGATTCAAGATTACGACCGGAAAATTCGAGGTTTTGGAAGTGAGCTACTTGGGATTTGAAAAGAAGGAAGTACCTGTAGTAAGCATAAAGGATCCTGAGAATGTTGTGATTGTGCTTGAAGAACAAAGTCAGAAAGTGGACGAGGTCGTTGTTACTGCCAGCGGTACACAGAAGAAGAAAACTGTGACAGGTGCGTTCACTACGGTTGACGTGAAGCAGCTCAATGCTCCTTCAGGAAACCTTTCTAACTCTCTCGGTGGTGTCGTTCCGGGTATTATCACACAGCAGCTCTCCGGTGAACCGGGTGAGAACCAGTCAGACTTCTGGATTCGCGGTATCTCTACCTTCGGTGCCAATGCGAGTGCACTTGTGCTTGTTGATGGTATTGAGCGTAGCCTTAATGAAATTCCAGTCGAGGATATTGAGTCATTCTCAGTGTTGAAGGACGCATCTGCCACAGCCGTATACGGTAACCGTGGTGCCAACGGTGTGGTTCTTATCACAACCAAGAAGGGTGAAAAAGGAAAGATACGAATCAGTGGTAAGTTGCAGTATGGTTATAACCAGACAGGTAAGTTGCCTGAATATGCAAGCGCTATAGACTATGCACGTCTGGCCAATGAGGCACGTCTGGCACGCTACCAGTCACCTCTTTATTCAGACGAGGAACTTTACATCATACAGAATAATCTTGATCCGGACCTTTATCCAAACGTAGACTGGCAGGATCTTATGCTTAAGGACGGTGCGTCACAGTATCGTGCACAGTTGAGTTTTACCGGTGGTGGTGACAATGCTACATATTATGTTTCTGGTGCTTACTTCAATGAAGACGGTATATATCGTACACGTAGCGCTGAGAACAAATACAACACAAACTCTACTTATGAGCGTTACAACTATCGTGCCAACACCACTATGAACATCACACGTACCACTGTGCTTTCTGTAGGTATTGGTGGTTACCTTATCAACCGTACACAGCCTGGTAGTACTTCTGCTGACATTTGGCAGGCTTTCTCAGAGTACACTCCGCTTACAACTCCGCGAAAGTGGTCGACAGGGCAGTGGCCTATAGTCAACGGAAAGAAAACTCCCGAGTTTCTCATGACGCAGACGGGTTACAAGACCATCTGGCAGAACAAGATGGAGACTAACGTGAGCCTCGACCAGAAGCTCGACTTCATAACAAAGGGTCTTACATTCTCTGGTACATTCGCATTCGATACATGGAATGACAATACTATCACACGTTCAAAGTCTCCTGAACTCTGGAGCGCTCAGAACTATCGTGACGGTTACGGCAAGCTCATCCTCAAACGTGAGCAGGATGTACAGCCGATGACTCAGAAATCTTCTACATCAGGAACTAAGCGTTACTATCTGCAGGCTAAACTTGAATATGACCGCCTGTTTGCCAAGAATCATCAGGTGAACGGTTTGCTCATGGTTTATCAGGAAGAAAACTCTGATACAAACCTTGGAAGTAATATTATTGCTTCAATTCCTAAACGTAACCTTGCTTATTCAGGACAGGTGCGTTATGCTTTCAAATCACGCTATCTCTTTGAGTTCAACTTTGGTTACACCGGTTCTGAGAACTTTGAGAAAGGCAAACAGTTTGGTTTCTTCCCCGCATTCTCTGCAGGATGGGTTATTTCTGAGGAACCTTGGGTAAGAAAGGCATTGCCTTGGCTTGAATTCTTTAAAGTAAGAGGATCTTGGGGTGAAGTAGGTAACGATAAGATTGGTGGTGACACACGTTTCCCGTACATATCCCTTATTTCTGAAATAGATGCTTCCGGTAGTTATGCTTTCGGACAGTTTGGTAGCAACTACATCACAGGTTATCGTATGACAACAGTAGGTACACCGAACCTGACATGGGAGAAGGCCACAAAGTGGGATATAGGTGTTGACTGGTCTATTTTCAACGGAATGTTCACAGGTACTGTGGATTACTTTAGAGACAACCGTGACGATATCTTCATGCGTCGTAACAACATGCCTTTGTCAACAGGTCTTGCTGACCAGACTCCTATGGCTAATGTAGGTCGCATGCGTTCTTATGGTTTCGATGGTAATATCGCATTCAATCACAAGATAGGTGAGGTTAACTTTACACTTCGTGCCAATATGACATATCAGAATACTGAGATTCTCGATCAGGATGAGGCTGCAAATGAATTCTGGTATAAGATGAGTCGTGGCTTCCGTCAGGGACAGACTCGTGGATTCATAGCTCTTGGATTGTTTAAGGACGAAGAAGATATCAAACAGAGCCCGTCACAGGATGCGTTGGCTAACTTCCCGATCATGCCTGGTGATATCAAGTATAAAGACGTGAACGGTGATGGTGTCATCACAGAGGACGATATCGTGCCGATCGGCTATCGCAACGTTCCTGGACTCATCTATGGTTTCGGTTTCAGTGCAGCATGGCGTAACTTCGGTATAAACCTTCTGTTCCAGGGAGCAGGTAAGCGTACATTCTTTGTGGGTGGTAATGGTCCTCACGCTTTCCACGACGGTGCTACGGGCAACATACTCCAGCGCATGGTTGAGGAGGAAAGATGGATTCCGAGCGACATTTCCGGAACAAAGGATACTGAAAATCCGAATGCTCCATGGCCGCGTCTGACTTATACCAATAATAATAACAACAACCGTGCATCTACCTACTGGATGAAAGACGGAAGTTATCTGCGTCTGAAGAACCTCGAAATTACTTATGACGTCCCGAGAGAGTTTATACAGCATCTGCGCCTTACAGGTCTGCGCTTAGGTTTCATAGGCGAGAATCTGTTCACTTGGAGTCCGTTCAAGTGGTGGGATCCGGAAGGAAATAACGAAAGCGGAAATGCTTATCCTATCAGCCGGACATTCTCTTTCTATCTAAGTTTCAATCTCTAAAAACATCATAGTCATGAAAAAGATTTTATTATATATATTTTTGCCGATAGTTGCCGGCGGAATGTTCTCGTCGTGTTCTGACTATCTGGATGTGGACAAATATTTCTACGACCAGTTGTCGATAGACTCGGCTTTCTCGAAAAGAAAATATGTTGACGGATGGCTGTCCAACGCATTCGAGCCTATACAGTATATAACTGAAGGTGAAGGTATGCGCAGATGGATGAGCGACGACATAGTGAAATATGAAGGCCGCGACTATCAGAACGGAAACTACAGTTCGTCAACCAACAACGGCGACAGTGAGAACCTGTTGTATAAGGCTTATGAGGCTGTGCGCAAGGCTTCGACATTCATCGACAATGTTGACCGCTGCGGCGAACTCACTCAGGTGGAGAAGGCCGACATGAAGGGACAGATGCGTTTCATACGTGCATATGCCTATTGGTCTCTTATCCGTCATTTCGGACCTGTGCCTCTTATTCCGGAGCACGGACTTGATGTGAGTTTGTCTTATGAGGAACTTTCTTTGCCGAGAGCATCTCTCGATGAAATTGTCGAGTTCATAGATCAGGATCTTGTGATTGCAGCTCGTTCATTACCGTTGGTGCGTACTGTCAACAATATGGGACGTCCTACACGTGGAGCCGCTCTTGCCCTGCGTGCAAGAATATTGCTTTGGGTGGCAAGTCCTCTTATGAATGGAAACAAGGATCTTTTCAATGTAAAGGATAATCATGGTCGCCAGCTCGTTCCGCAGGAATATGATGAGTCAAAATGGGCAAAAGCTGCTGCCGCAGCTAAGGAAGTTATGGATCTGGGTATATATGAACTTTATACGATAGAGCCTGATCCGGAAACTCCGGAATATGAGCGTCCTCCGTATAATGAGAAATATTCAGACAAGAACTTCCCGGACGGATGGGCAAATGTAGATCCTTATCTCTCATATAAGTCTATATTTGACGGAACTATTATTGGTTCAAAGAATCCTGAGCTTATATTCACACGTACAAGCCGTGGTAATGAACAGATAAACCATTGGGTGTCTAACTGTATGCCACGTACACTGAGTGGTTCGAACCTTATAGGTGTATCGCAGAAACAGGTCGATGCATATTATATGGATAATGGTCAGACCATACAGGAAGCTGAGGCTACAGGATATTATAAGGAAGATGGTTTCACAACATCAAGTAATCCTTTGAATCCAGGAGGCGCACCGTTCTTGCCAGCCAATGTGTCATGGCAGTATGCACACCGCGAACCGCGCTTCTATGCATCAATCGCTTATTGCGGATCAATCTGGGCATGTGCGAGTGCGAATGAGGCACAGTATCGTAACAAACAGATATTCTATTATCGTGATTTGAACGACGGTAAGCAGGGATTCAAAGAGGATTGTCCGTTGACAGGTATCGGTTTCAAGAAGTTTGTGAACGACGAGGATGCCTTTACACAGGGTGGATACCGTATGGATAAGACAGAAAACACAATACGCTATGCGGAAATGTTGCTTATCTATGCTGAGGCTCTCAATGAGCTGACACCGGGTCAGTCTTATACAGTTGAGAAGTATAACGGTGAGACAATGACTGTTCAGCGTGATGTGAATGAAATCCGTTCGGCAATGAAACCTATACGTATGCGTGCCGGTGTGCCAGACTTCGATGACGTGGTTTACGAAAATCAGGAACTGTTCAGAACAGCTCTCAAACGTGAACGTCAGATTGAGCTTGTCGGTGAGAACTGCTTCAGATATTATGACCTCCGTCGCTGGAAGGACGCATTGCTCGAAGAGAATCAGCCTCTCATGGGATGCAATATCAATATCAGTGATGACGTTACACGTATACAGGAGTTCTATCGTCCGACTGTTGTGGCTTCAATGCCGAAGGTGTTTACTCAGAAGATGTATTTATGGCCGTTCCCTGTTAATGAGTTGAAACGTAATGTGAACCTGACACAGAATCCAGGCTGGTAATAAATTAAACACATTGACAATCATGAAAAGAATACATATGAATAAGGTTATGAAAGGTCTGGCCGCAGCCGTACTTCTCTTTGGTGCCGCATCGTGCAGCGATGACCTTGATTATGAGTTGTTCACCAAATATACTTACCTGATGAACAACGGATGGCAGGAAAATATTGAGATGGAGATAAACGATGACAACACAGTTGATCTTCCTGTTTATTTCGGTGTTAACGGAACGACAGGTAATAATAAGGATATCACCATTTCTCTTGCTGTGGACGAAGATACTCTGGCAGATTATAACTTTGACAAGAACAAATATGATGAAGAATCATATTATCTGCTGCTTCCGGAGGATTGCTATACGTTTGACAAGTCTTCATACGTTATTCCTGCTGGACAGTTGAATGCTGGTGGTATCTGTAAGATTGATCTGAACAAACTGCGTGAGCACAATATCTATGCAGAGTATGTACTTCCGATAAAGATCGCATCTTCTGACGGAGAGCCGATAGGACCGTCTAAGTACACTAAGGCTCTTTATTTCCTCAATCTGAAGAATGAATATTCTGGTGTTTATTCAGGTAATGGAAATATGCAGCAGATAGGTACATCGTACACAACACAGGCTACAGGAAAGCAGCTTTATGCAATCTCTAAGAATGAATGCTATCTGTATGCCGGAAATGTGGACCGTACGACAAAAGGACGTAGCAACTTTATTCTCAATCTGCATTTCAATGAAGACGGAACTATAAAGATGACCGCTTTGAACAATGCAATCGAGTTGAATGAAATAGCAGGAACATACAGTTTCAAGTTCTATGAG
>ULRG01037117.1_pt1 | contig 46407 bp, 37 predicted proteins | sample 1955211 | NCBI WGS metagenome assembly ULRG01 (sample SAMEA4835676, study PRJEB28245) | human gut metagenome | biome: gut microbiome; material: fecal sample | place: Denmark | collected 2008
GCCTGGCCGTTCAGGGTTGTCGGACTTGTGCAAGTTGCCAGGAAGATCTGGAGCTTATCAGTAAACAGAGAGGTTCGAAGTGAGCGTAATTCACTCTCAGGCACTGCGTGAAGCGGCAGAGCAGGCAATGCCTGACAACTGGGGATTTGACGCGGACCTTTTCCATGAGCTGGTAACACCATCGATTGTGCTGACACTGCTGGATGAACGGGAAAGAAACCAGCAATACATCAAACGCCGCGACCAGGAGAACGAGGATATTGCGCTAACGGTGGGGAAACTGCGTGTTGAGCTGGAGACAGCAAAAATCAAAACTCAACGAGCAGCGTGAGTAGAAGGTGTTATCTCGGATGGAAGTAAGCGTATTGCTGAACTGGAGGCCTGGGTTGAATACACAAGAGCTGCATACGTAAGAGCAAAAGACAAGGGAGATTTGATCAGAGTTATTACCCGCCAACCAACGGGATTTTACGCTTACGTACCATGTAATTAGGAATCCTTGAAGTGGCAGCCTAACTGCGGATACACTGAAATGGCGATTTGGTAACATGTTTCGCACAAGGCTGTTACTACACTTAGAGATAATCAGCCATGATTAAACGCTTTGTAAAAAGTAAAAGGAAATTACAATGAAAAAATCAATACTAATTTTAGGGCTTACGTTAATTGTCTCATCTCAAATACCATCGGCAATGGCAAAAAATGAATCAAAACTATGGGTTGTTGTTGATCGAACGGAAAGACATACCTGCCCTTCAAGTAAATGTGGAGTGGCTGGGAAACTATTTTTCAGGGAAGGCGTAGATTTTCTAGAAAAAAAAGGTGAATGGGTTCGTATAACTGAGCCATATTCAGCCTCATGTGTTGGAGGGGAAAGCGAATATATTAAAGAAGGTAATAAATCCTGCACAAGAAAAAATGGAATCGTTAATGGCAAGTTTTCAGAATGGGTTAAACTTAGTGATCTTAGCAGTGAAAGGCCATCAGATCCTGCTGAAAATGCGAGCGGAGATGATACTTTAATCAAAGGATCTGATGACTACCGTATATACAAAAAAGAGTTTTCTTCGGCAGCTAGGAAGTTAATAAATGAAGGGGTCTGCACGGAAAGCGATTTTAAGGAAATCGGAGGGTGGATGGCATCAAGCAATAAGGGTGAAAACATCTATTTCACATATTGCGGAGGAATGACGTTGTCGAACAGAATATATCTAGACGTTAAAAGTGGAAAGACTTTTAGATAATATGATATTACCAATGACAGCATTAATTTAATGCCTCCATAGAATTATCTCCAGGAAGTAAGTATAAGAAAAGCCCGCACAATGAGCTGCTGCGGGCTTTGTGTTATTCGCCATATTTTATGAAGCAAATACGACACTATAGATAATTAAGCGTTACTGGTTGTCGATTCCTCACTCATTCCTGCTGATGGCTGTCTTCTTGTATGTGCCATTGAAGGGTAATATCGCGTAAAAAGATACCGGAAGTATCCGCGCCGCCATGATTGTCTTTCTCCTGATGCAGGAAAAGCAGAATGACTAGATCAGCAGCAGAGCGCAAAGCCGATCAGAGAGCCAAGCAAGCATCATCCGGTATGCGTAAGCTGGAGCTTGTACTTGATGCTCAGGAAATTGAAATGCTGGAGCGTAACTGAGCCACGCGCCGCTTCAGGCGTGCGCCTTACGAGTTTGGTGAGTACATAGCATTACTGAGCCGCCAGGATGATGCACGTGTGCGCTGGCGTATAAAATCGATTAGCAGAAAACGTTGCCGTAAGTGCGGCGAGAGAGTTCCTGTTAATTCATGCCCGTGTAATGGTGACTCACAATACTGGGTGACCAAAGGCTGGCACGAAACAAAATTAATGATATAAATCTCTGTGACATGTCACGGAGGCGGCAATGAAATTAGACCAGCAATATCTAAAAGATCTACTTATCGCATTCGAAAAAACTCGTGGCCCTGACACGATGCTTAGTGAACTAGAGGATAATGGCTTTAATAGATATGACCAAGATTTTATTTTCCATATGCGATTATTATGTGACTACGAATTAATAGTCAGGGTTGATGGAAAACCTGGGTTCGGTCATATAATGTCCAAAGCGTTAGGGGAAGGTGTTGGATATAGTTGGATCGAAGTACCACTGAGGTTGACAGCAAGAGGGCATGATTTTATTGCTGACTTACGTCAAAAGGATGTCTGGCAAGCTATAAAAACAAACTTTAAGGATGAGGGAATTAGTACACTTATGAGTGTTTCAAAATCACTAGCAAAAGGCTTTGCAAAGAAAAAGATAAAAGATATTACAGGAATAGATATTGAATAATTCTTAGCATCAAGCAACTACTGCCTTTGGTGGAAATTATATCTGAACTCGCTACGGCGAGTTTTGTTTTATGGAGATGATAAATGCACTTCCGAGTCACAGGAGAATGGAATGGAGAGCCATTCAACAGAGTTATCGAAGCAGAGGACATCAATGACTGCTATAACCACTGGATGATATGGGCGCAGATAGCACATGCAGAAGTAACCAATATTCAAATTGAAGAACTGAAAGAACACCAAACCGCCTGATGGCGGTTTTTTATTGGAGACAAGAAATGTCAGATTTGGCTATGAAGGTTTTGAAATGGCAATCGACTTGCGATGTCGGCATCAGTAGCGCAACTCTTGCCTCAATCGCATGTGGACTGAAAAAGAATATCTATGGTCATCACTTCGGCGCTCCACATGACGCAGCCGATTTCCGACGATGCGTTGCACTTGTTGAGCAGATCCCAGAAATCAGGGATTCATTCGACAAGGTTGCAAAGCGCGTTCCGGCATTCAAAGGAATCCTCAACGAATGGGATTCACTCGTTGCTCTGTTGAAGTCTGAAATGAAGACGTACGGGAACAAAGCACCAGAGACTTACAGAAGAATCAGCGAGCTACGCAAGGACTAACCATAAAATAACACCACCTCACACTCGATGAGGCCTGTTCATTGCTCAATGATATCCAGACCTACCATCGCCGCATCAATGCGGTTTTTTATTGCCTGATTTGCAGGTTCGATTCCCTATTTGGAGATAGCACTCATGCAACACGAACTACAGCCTGATTCACTGGTTGATTTGAAATTCATCATGGCCGATACTGGCTTCGGTAAAACCTTCATCTATGATCGGATTAAGTCCGGAGACCTTCCAAAAGCCAAAGTTATCCACGGGCGAGCAAGATGGTTATATCGTGACCATTGTGAATTCAAAAATAAGCTCTTAAGCCGCGCCAATGGGTAAAATAGCGGGTAAAATATTTCTCACATCTAAAAAACACCATTCCAATCAATCCCCTGCCTCGTCAAGTAGATGTCTGCAGGGGACACCATCCTTGTGTTTATCCCTAAAACCACATAAAAACCGTAAATTAAATTCGAACTAGCAGGCCGAATAAGGCACACCAGGAACTCGTGGTTTTATTCATTATGAAGTGGTTTTTACCTGTTCTCTTAGCCAGGTAATAAACGCTTCAATTTTTGGCCACTGCCTGCCCGGTAATGTGGTGATGTAATAATGCTGATGGCATTTCACCGTCATATCGCCAAACGGCGCGACGAGCTCACCACTGGCAAGCCTTTTTTGTACCAGGCGTTTTCTTCCCATCGCCACCCCAATATGATTCATCGCGGCAATAACAGCTAAATCAGAACGATCAAAGCCAATTCCAGAAGATGTCGGCAAATTAACCGCATAATGTTGCGCCCAACTATGCCATTCATCCGTACCGGAGTCGTTGCTCCATGCCTGTCTGTCATGGAGCAACGTACAGTGACACAGGTTAATTACCGTGTTGGTTAAAGCATGTCTTTGAGCGTATTCCGGGCTACATACTGGCAGGATTTCTTCATCCATCAGAAAGTGATGAGTGAGTTGCGCTGACGGCGCATCATCAAAGTAGATCGCCAAATCGATTCCGGCACGTTGCAGATTGACGTTGTCATTACCAGTGAGCACGGTGAGCGAAATAGACGGATACCGGCGTGTAAAGTCACCTAATGCGGGCACCAACCAGCATTGGGCGATAGAGGGCCGGGAATACAGAGTTAACGTTCCCGATAACTCCTGATTTTTGATATCAAGAATTTCCTGGTTCAGGGTATCCAGCGACGATTTTAGCGCCCAATAAACACGTTTCCCCTCGTGCGTTAATTCCACTTTGCGATGGGAACGAACAAACAACTGAATGCCCAATTCTTCTTCCAGCTGATTGATACGGTGACTTACCGCACTGGGGCTCAGCGACAATTCCTCTGCCGCCAGGGCGAAGGACTGATGCCTGGCAGCCACTTCAAAAGTATGCATTTTTGATAATTGCCAGCCGTTAAGCAGCCGATTTCTTATTTCACGAAGGGGTTCCATAATCACCTCATTTTTCGCTTAAGTGTAAAAAAATAGCGGCAAAATTTCAGCTATGAGATGAGCTAAAGTGAACCATATCTCAATTCACCTTCATTTTTAGATGTAAATCACTCCATTGATGCAATTTACCTCATGTGAAAGGCAAATTTTATCGTTTGTCAGCCTGCGTTGTTTTTTTGTCCAATATCATCAGGTTAATCACAGGGGAAGGTGAGATATGCACTCTCAAATCTGGGTTGTGAGCACGCTGCTTATCAGCATCGTGTTAATTGTACTGACCATCGTGAAGTTCAAATTCCACCCGTTTCTGGCGCTGTTGCTGGCCAGCTTCTTCGTGGGAACGATGATGGGCATGGGGCCACTGGATATGGTAAATGCTATTGAAAGTGGAATTGGCGGAACGCTGGGGTTCCTCGCAGCGGTTATCGGCCTTGGCACGATACTGGGAAAAATGATGGAAGTATCCGGGGCCGCAGAAAGAATTGGTCTGACACTTCAACGCTGCCGCTGGCTTTCAGTTGATGTCATTATGGTGCTGGTTGGCCTGATTTGTGGCATCACGCTGTTTGTTGAAGTGGGCGTCGTGCTATTGATTCCTCTGGCTTTTTCAATTGCCAAAAAAACCAATACCTCATTATTAAAGCTTGCCATTCCGCTATGTACCGCATTGATGGCAGTGCACTGCGTGGTTCCTCCACATCCGGCTGCTTTATATGTTGCCAATAAGCTGGGCGCAGATATCGGTTCGGTGATCGTCTACGGTTTGCTGGTTGGGCTGATGGCATCACTGATCGGTGGCCCACTTTTCCTTAAATTTCTGGGTCAACGACTGCCCTTTAAACCTGTACCCACAGAGTTTGCAGATCTCAAAGTTCGCGATGAAAAAACACTACCGTCATTAGGCGCAACGTTATTCACCATACTGCTACCCATTGCGCTGATGTTGGTTAAAACGATTGCCGAATTGAATATGGCGCGTGAGAGTGGTTTGTATATCTTGGTTGAGTTTATTGGCAACCCTATCACTGCCATGTTTATCGCCGTGTTTGTCGCCTATTATGTGTTGGGTATACGCCAGCATATGAGCATGGGGACGATGCTCACACATACGGAAAATGGCTTCGGTTCTATTGCTAATATTTTGCTGATTATCGGGGCCGGAGGCGCATTCAACGCCATTTTAAAAAGCAGCAGTCTCGCTGATACGCTGGCAGTTATTCTCTCCAATATGCATATGCACCCGATTCTTCTGGCCTGGTTAGTGGCTCTTATTCTGCATGCGGCAGTGGGCTCCGCTACCGTGGCAATGATGGGGGCAACGGCAATTGTTGCACCCATGCTGCCGCTTTATCCCGACATCAGCCCGGAAATTATTGCGATTGCTATCGGTTCAGGTGCAATTGGCTGCACGATCGTTACGGACTCGCTTTTCTGGCTAGTGAAGCAATATTGCGGCGCTACGCTCAATGAAACATTTAAATACTATACGACAGCGACATTTATCGCTTCAGTCGTCGCTCTGGCGGGCACATTCCTGCTGTCATTTATCATCTAAGCGCAAAGAGACGTACTATGGAAAACGCTAAAATGAACTCGCTCATCGCCCAGTATCCGTTGGTAAAGGATCTGGTTGCTCTTAAAGAAACCACCTGGTTTAATCCTGGCACGACCTCATTGGCTGAAGGTTTACCTTATGTTGGCCTGACCGAACAGGATGTTCAGGACGCCCATGCGCGCTTATCCCGTTTTGCACCCTATCTGGCAAAAGCATTTCCTGAAACTGCTGCCACTGGGGGGATTATTGAATCAGAACTGGTTGCCATTCCAGCTATGCAAAAACGGCTGGAAAAAGAATATCAGCAACCGATCAGCGGGCAACTGTTACTGAAAAAAGATAGCCATTTGCCCATTTCCGGCTCCATAAAAGCACGCGGCGGGATTTATGAAGTCCTGGCACACGCAGAAAAACTGGCTCTGGAAGCGGGGTTGCTGACGCTTGATGATGACTACAGCAAACTGCTTTCTCCGGAGTTTAAACAGTTCTTTAGCCAATACAGCATTGCTGTGGGCTCAACCGGAAATCTGGGGTTATCAATCGGCATTATGAGCGCCCGCATTGGCTTTAAGGTGACAGTTCATATGTCTGCTGATGCCCGGGCATGGAAAAAAGCGAAACTGCGCAGCCATGGCGTTACGGTCGTGGAATATGAGCAAGATTATGGTGTTGCCGTCGAGGAAGGACGTAAAGCAGCGCAGTCTGACCCGAACTGTTTCTTTATTGATGACGAAAATTCCCGCACGTTGTTCCTTGGGTATTCCGTCGCTGGCCAGCGTCTTAAAGCGCAATTTGCCCAGCAAGGCCGTATCGTCGATGCTGATAACCCTCTGTTTGTCTATCTGCCGTGTGGTGTTGGCGGTGGTCCTGGTGGCGTCGCATTCGGGCTTAAACTGGCGTTTGGCGATCATGTTCACTGCTTTTTTGCCGAACCAACGCACTCCCCTTGTATGTTGTTAGGCGTCCATACAGGATTACACGATCAGATTTCTGTTCAGGATATTGGTATCGACAACCTTACCGCAGCGGATGGCCTTGCAGTTGGTCGCGCATCAGGCTTTGTCGGGCGGGCAATGGAGCGTCTGCTGGATGGCTTCTATACCCTTAGCGATCAAACCATGTATGACATGCTTGGCTGGCTGGCTCAGGAAGAAGGTATTCGTCTTGAACCTTCAGCACTGGCGGGTATGGCCGGACCTCAGCGCGTGTGTGCATCAGTAAGTTACCAACAGATGCACGGTTTCAGCGCAGAACAATTGCGTAATGCCACTCATCTGGTGTGGGCGACGGGAGGTGGAATGGTGCCGGAAGAAGAGATGAATCAATATCTGGCAAAAGGCCGTTAATAACGTTTCAACGCAGCATCGCAATCCTTTCCCTGGGTGAGCGATGCTGCCGATGGCGCAGACTTAAGATCCCCGGTCTTACCCGCTATAACCCCCTCCTTTTATCATCACCCAACGCCTTTCGCTGTAAACGGCGGTTTCGCAAACCAAACCAAAACCGTAAGTAAGATAAAAGCAATAGCCGCCATACGGAAAATCTCATTTGCAGAAATAGAAAGTGACTGCTGGGTTATTTCATTATTAATTTCATTAAGAACTCCTGAAAGCGAACCATAGTATTTATCCATAATTTGTGACGATGAATTAAACACGGGGTTAAATTGATCGATGGTTGCTGTCAACTGACTATGGTGTAACGATTCGCGTCGTCCCCACAGCGTCATTGTCAACGACGTACCAACTGATCCTGACAAGGTACGAAAAAAATTACTCATACTCGAGGCATTGGCAAATTTATTATCTGGCAAGCCTGAAAACGAAATCGTTGTTAAGGGTAAAAAGAAACAGGCAACGGCGAATCCCTGAAAAAACTGCGGCATAATGATACCTGTAAAATCAATCGTTGGCATAAATGTCACAGAACGCCAGTAATAGCAAACCGCATACATCAAAAAACTGAATGTCACCAACACCCGCATGTCTATTTTGTTGCCATAACGTCCTATCAAAGGTGAAATTAATAGTGGCATGATGCCGATGGGCGCATAAGCAAGTCCGGCCCATATCGCATTATACCCCATCGTTTCCTGGAGTAACTGCGGCATAAGGACGATCGCTCCAGAGTAAAATAAATACGCGCATGTGATACTCACAATACCAATGGTGAAGTTACGGGACTTAAACAAACTGAGATCAAGAATCGGGTTCTCTGAGGTCGACTCCCAAATGACTAAAGAGATCAGAGAAATAACTGATACTACTGTTAATATTATTATCGTACTCGAGTTGAACCAATCCAGATCGCGCCCTTTATCAAGCATAATTTGCAAGCCACCAACACCGAGCACTAACAGGGTCAGTCCTGGTAGATTCATTTTGACCGGTGAAGTCTCAGTTTCTCTTCCTTTAAGTAAGGTTAAGCATAATGTCAGGACGACAATCCCCATAGGGACATTGATTAAAAATATCCAACCCCAGCTAAAGTTATCACAAATATAGCCGCCCAATATCGGCCCACATATCGGAGCGATAATCACGGTCATTGACCATAATGCCAGAGCAAATGTCCTTTTTTCTGGTGGGTAATTCCTTAATAATAAACTCTGTGACAGTGGAATTAACGGCCCCGCCATTAACCCCTGAACGACTCTAAAAAATATCAGCACATCAAGATTGGTCGATAGGCTACACATTAATGAAGACAGCGAAAAAAAGGTTACTGAAAGTAAAAATAATCTTAATTCGCCTATTCTTTGTGCCAACCTGCCAGTAACAGGGATCGCAATGGCATTTGCTACACCAAACGAGGTGATAACCCAGGTGCCTTCGTCTGTTGATGCTCCCAGAAAGCCAGATATTGTCGGTATTGCGACGTTAGAAATAGTGGAATCCAACATTTGCATAAATGTCGCTAATGACAATGCAATAGTGACGCACCATAACGTCCCACCGGTTAATGGTGCCGGAGTTGATTTAGTGATTGCCATTAAAGTTGTCCATTATGCGAAATAATGTTGCTAATTTCTTTTTCTATCGGACTGGTATCGATAACTAAAGCCTTACTGGTATAAGCCGGCATGGAGGTCACGGTTGAAGCCAGCTCAGGCATCTCGGCAATGTCTTCGTTCTTCGTATCAATAGTTGCTGTCATCGATAAACCAATACGCAAGGGATGTTCCATGAGTTCTTTTGGATCAAGAGAAACTTCAACCGGTACACGCTGAACGATTTTGATCCAGTTCCCTGTCGCATTTTGTGCAGGTAATAAGGAGAACGCATTGCCGGTTCCCATATTGATCCCTGTCACCCGACCATGAAACACAACATTTTCACCATAAAGATCGCTGATAATATTGACCGATTGACCAATCCGTACATCCGTGAGTTGTGTTTCTTTAAAGTTGGCATTAACCCACATTTGACGTGCCGGTACGACAGCCATTAACGATTGTCCGGGGCTCACTGTTTCGCCGACCTGAACACTTCTCTGGGCAATATAGCCGGTAACCGGACTCTTAATATCCGTACGTTTAAGCGCCAACCAGGCTTCTTTAGTTGCATCCGCCGCTTCAACGACTTGTGGCTGACGGTTTAATGGTGTGTTCATTACTAAAGCTTTATTCGCTTTATAAGCCTGGATAGCGGCATTCAATGCCGCTTTGCTACTTATTAACGTATCTTTGGTATGCTCCAGCGTTTCTTTTGAAATAACCCCCTGCTTCGCTAACGGCACTCGACGGTTATAATCTTCTAAAGATTGTTGATACTGAATACGTGCTGAAGCGACTTCGGCACTGTATTGTTTATCCTGTAAGTATAGTTTATTCGTTTGCCGAACAATATTTGCCAGATTATTTTTAGCTTTATTGAGTGCGATAGTGGCATCAGTTTTATCCAGTGAAACTAAAATGTCACCTTGTCGAACGTAGTTCGTATCTTTATGATTAACGACAGTGACACTACCTGAGACTTGTGCAGAAATTGGATCTGCATTCCCCGTGACATAGGCGTCATCTGTACTAATCATGTCTTCTAATTCCATTGACCAATAGGCATAGGCACCTGAAAACGCAATAAATAAAACTACCGCCAATAAAGAAAAGTATTTTCTTCTGTTAGAATTTTTTTTATTTGAATTAATCTGTTCCACTATTATCTCTCATTTCTCATAGATGAAATTTATGAATTGAATGAAAAGAGCATTCATTCTTCATATCAAACACAGTGCATGTGTTGCACATTATCCCAGGAACGTTGGAGGCCTAATTTAAATGAGGTGCAAAAAAAACAACAGAGGACTAAACCGTGGCTTTTGCAATACAATTCTTACGCCTGTAGGATTAGTAAGAAGACTTATAGTGCCAACTTGAAACTATAAATCATCGGTACAATCCCTGATTTTATTGTTGACATTTCATTTATGCCGACTATTTATATGGTATACTTGTCGAATTATCTTAAAGGAAGCTCAGATTTTCTTATTTTTATTGAGAAAATGAGATGACGCCTTATGTCTGTATTACTACAGGGAGAAGGGAGATGCTTCATTGCAAAGGGAATAATCTATGAACGCAATAATTATTGATGACCATCCTCTTGCTATCGCAGCAATTCGTAATTTATTGATCAAAAACGATATTGAAATCTTAGCAGAGTTGACTGAAGGCGGAAGTGCCGTTCAGCGGGTGGAAACACTTAAGCCTGATATCGTCATCATTGATGTCGATATCCCCGGAGTTAACGGTATCCAGGTGTTAGAAACGCTGAGGAAGCGCCAATATAGCGGAATTATTATTATCGTCTCCGCTAAAAATGACCATTTTTACGGGAAACATTGTGCTGATGCTGGCGCTAATGGTTTCGTGAGTAAAAAAGAAGGCATGAACAATATCATTGCGGCTATTGAAGCTGCAAAAAATGGCTACTGCTATTTCCCCTTCTCTCTCAACCGGTTTGTTGGAAGTTTAACGTCCGACCAGCAAAAACTCGACTCCTTATCGAAACAAGAAATTAGTGTCATGCGGTATATTCTTGATGGCAAGGATAATAATGACATTGCTGAAAAAATGTTCATCAGCAACAAAACTGTCAGCACTTATAAAAGTCGCCTGATGGAAAAATTAGAATGTAAATCACTGATGGATCTTTACACATTCGCACAACGTAACAAAATCGGCTAACCACATGAAGTTTTTACCCTATATTTTTCTTCTCTGTTGTGGTCTTTGGTCGACCATAAGTTTCGCAGACGAAGATTACATCGAATATCGTGGCATCAGTAGTAACAACCGTGTCACACTTGATCCACTACGTCTGAGCAACAAGGAATTACGTTGGTTAGCGAGCAAAAAAAATCTTGTGATTGCAGTACATAAGTCCCAAACGGCTACGTTGTTGCATACCGATTCGCAGCAACGGGTTCGTGGTATTAATGCTGATTATTTAAATCTTTTAAAAAGAGCGTTAAATATCAAATTAACACTCCGGGAATACGCAGATCATCAAAAAGCAATGGACGCGCTTGCAGAAGGTGAAGTCGATATAGTGTTATCACATTTAGTTACTTCGCCGCCTCTTAATAATGACATTGCTGCAACCAAACCATTGATAATTACCTTTCCGGCGCTGGTAACCACCCTTCACGACTCAATGCGACCGCTTACCTCACCAAAACCAGTAAATATTGCTCGGGTAGCAAATTACCCCCCAGACGAGGTAATTCATCAATCATTTCCAAAAGCAACAATTATCTCTTTTACAAATTTATATCAGGCATTAGCATCCGTCTCAGCTGGGCACAATGATTACTTTATTGGTAGTAACATCATTACCAGCAGTATGATTTCCCGCTATTTCACTCACTCCTTAAATGTAGTGAAATATTATAACTCGCCGCGTCAATATAATTTTTTCTTGACCAGAAAAGAATCTGTCATTCTTAATGAAGTACTCAATAGATTTGTTGATGCTTTAACAAATGAAGTTCGCTATGAAGTATCACAAAATTGGCTTGATACAGGAAACCTGGCCTTTCTGAACAAACCATTAGAACTCACTGAACATGAAAAACAGTGGATTAAGCAGCATCCCAATTTAAAGGTGCTGGAAAATCCTTACTCGCCCCCCTATTCTATGACGGATGAAAATGGCTCGGTTCGGGGCGTTATGGGGGACATTCTTAATATTATTACCTTGCAAACAGGTTTAAATTTTTCTCCGATCACCGTTTCACACAATATCCATGCTGGAACACAGCTTAGCCCCGGAGGATGGGATATAATACCTGGCGCTATTTATAGTGAAGATCGAGAAAATAATGTTTTATTTGCTGAAGCCTTCATAACAACGCCTTACGTTTTTGTCATGCAAAAAGCGCCTGACAGTGAACAAACATTAAAAAAAGGAATGAAAGTTGCCATTCCATATTATTATGAGCTGCATTCGCAATTAAAAGAGATGTATCCGGAGGTTGAATGGATACAGGTCGATAATGCCAGCGCTGCATTTCACAAGGTTAAGGAAGGTGAACTTGATGCTCTGGTCGCGACACAGCTAAATTCGCGTTACATGATCGATCATTACTATCCTAATGAACTTTATCATTTTCTTATTCCTGGCGTTCCGAATGCATCGCTTTCGTTCGCTTTTCCTCGCGGAGAACCGGAACTTAAGGATATTATTAATAAAGCACTGAATGCAATTCCCCCAAGCGAAGTTCTGCGCCTGACGGAAAAATGGATTAAAATGCCCAATGTGACCATTGACACATGGGACCTATATAGCGAGCAATTTTATATTGTTACGACATTATCCGTTTTATTAGTTGGCAGTAGCCTTTTATGGGGATTCTACCTGTTACGCTCAGTTCGTCGTCGTAAAGTCATTCAGGGTGATTTAGAAAACCAAATATCATTCCGAAAAGCACTCTCGGATTCCTTACCGAATCCAACTTATGTTGTAAACTGGCAAGGTAATGTCATTAGTCATAATAGTGCTTTTGAACATTATTTCACTGCGGATTACTACAAAAATGCAATGTTACCATTAGAAAACAGTGACTCACCCTTTAAAGATGTTTTTTCTAATGCGCATGAAGTCACAGCAGAAACGAAAGAAAATCGAACAATATACACACAGGTATTTGAAATTGATAATGGCATCGAGAAAAGATGCATTAATCACTGGCATACATTATGCAATCTTCCTGCAAGTGACAATGCAGTATATATTTGTGGTTGGCAAGATATTACTGAAACGCGTGATCTAATTAATGCACTCGAGGTAGAAAAAAATAAAGCGATAAAGGCTACCGTAGCAAAAAGTCAGTTTCTGGCAACGATGAGTCACGAAATAAGAACACCAATAAGCTCTATTATGGGCTTCCTGGAACTTCTGTCGGGTTCTGGTCTTAGCAAGGAGCAACGGGTGGAGGCGATTTCACTTGCCTACGCCACCGGACAATCACTCCTCGGCTTAATTGGTGAAATCCTTGATGTCGACAAAATTGAATCGGGTAACTATCAACTTCAACCACAATGGGTCGATATCCCTACTTTAGTCCAGAACACTTGTCACTCTTTCGGTGCGATTGCTGCAAGCAAATCGATCGCATTAAGTTGCAGCAGTACGTTTCCTGAACATTACCTGGTTAAGATCGACCCTCAGGCGTTTAAGCAGGTCTTATCAAATTTACTGAGTAATGCTCTCAAATTTACCACCGAGGGGGCAGTAAAAATTACGACCTCCCTGGGTCACATTGATGACAACCACGCTGTTATCAAAATGACGATTATGGATTCTGGAAGTGGATTATCGCAGGAAGAACAACAACAACTGTTTAAACGCTACAGCCAAACAAGTGCAGGTCGTCAGCAAACAGGTTCTGGTTTAGGCTTAATGATCTGCAAAGAATTAATTAAAAATATGCAGGGCGATTTGTCATTAGAAAGTCATCCAGGCATAGGAACAACATTTACGATCACAATCCCGGTAGAAATTAGCCAGCAAGTGGCGACTGTCGAGGCAAAAGCAGAACAACCCATCACACTACCTGAAAAGTTGAGCATATTAATCGCGGATGATCATCCGACCAACAGGCTATTACTCAAACGCCAGCTAAATCTATTAGGATATGATGTTGATGAAGCCACTGATGGTGTGCAAGCGCTACACAAAGTCAGTATGCAACATTATGATCTGCTTATTACTGACGTTAATATGCCGAATATGGATGGTTTTGAGTTGACTCGCAAACTCCGTGAGCAAAATTCTTCCTTACCCATCTGGGGGCTTACAGCCAACGCACAGGCTAACGAACGTGAAAAAGGGTTAAGTTGCGGCATGAACTTATGTTTGTTCAAACCGTTGACCCTGGATGTACTGAAAACACATTTAAGTCAGTTACACCAAGTTGCGCATATTGCACCTCAGTATCGCCACCTTGATATCGAAGCCCTGAAAAATAATACGGCGAACGATCTACAACTGATGCAGGAGATTCTCATGACTTTCCAGCATGAAACGCATAAAGATCTACCCGCTGCGTTTCAAGCACTAGAAGCTGGCGATAACAGAACTTTCCATCAGTGTATTCATCGCATCCACGGTGCGGCTAACATCCTGAATTTGCAAAAGTTGATTAATATTAGCCATCAGTTAGAAATAACACCTGTTTCAGATGACAGTAAGCCTGAAATTCTTCAGTTGCTGAACTCTGTAAAAGAACACATTGCAGAGCTGGACCAGGAGATTGCTGTTTTCTGTCAGAAAAATGACTAAATAGCGGCTCCCACAATGTTCAAATGTGGGAGCTATTTACCAGCACATCTTACATTTATGATGAGAACTCCTGGCGAATTTGTTCCCCATGCTGGTCGAGCGTTGCCGCTCCCGGCATAACATGCGGGTCCGCGCAGCCGCTGATTTTTATCGGATTACCCGGCATCATTATTCCCCCGGCTTCAATCAACATATTTCTCGCCTGAGTTTGTGGCAATTTAATGGCCTCAGCCACACTTAATAACGGCGCGACGGGTACACCAACTTCATGTATTCTGGCTAACCAAACTTCAGCTGCCTGCGTTTTTAACGTCCGCTCAATATATTGTTTAAGAATAGCCTGGTTTTGTACGCGTAAAATATTGCTGCTAAATCGGGGATCATTAACCAGTTCCGTAAGCTCCAGTGCCTGGCATAACGCAGAAAAAAGCTTGTCATTACCACAACAAATCGTAATCGGCTTATCCTGAGTATTGAAAACATCAAAAGGTGCCATGTAGGGATGGCGATTTCCCAGACGTTGTGGTGACTTCCCTGTCGCGATATATGCCATCAGACCATGCTCCAGAAAACTCAGCGTGGCATCAAACATCGCTATATCGACATGCGCCCCTCTCTGGCTCTTTTCACGGCCATAAAGTGCACTCACTATTCCGCTGAATAAATAGACACCGCCGCATAGATCCGCAAGAGATGTACCAACGCGCACTGGCGGAGCATCAGGATATCCTGTTTCCATCATTATCCCGCTCATTGCCTGAATGATGGTATCGTAGGCAGGAGCATCTTTTAGCGGACCGGTATGTCCGAAACCTGACGATGAAGCATATATGAGGCGCGGGTTGATTTCTTGAAGCGTTTCCCATGAAAACCCCAGTTTTTCCATTGTACCTGGGCGAAAATTCTCAGCTAATACATCAGCTTGTTTGAGCATATTTATAAATATACTTTTATCGTGATCATTCTTTAAATCAAGAACCACACTCTCTTTGCCATGATTAATAAAACTGTAATAGAGTGACTGTCCATCCACATAGGGACCAAATGTGCGGGTATCATCACCATGACCCGGCGGCTCAACTTTAATTACCCTTGCGCCCATATTACAAAGAAGTTGAGTTCCGAAAGGTCCATTAAGGACATGTGTCATATCGATAACTAATAAGCCTTCAAACGGGCCTTTGCTTTCATTATTTGTCATTTGCTTATGCCTTGAAAAAAGCCGAAGGTGAAAAGACACTTCGGCATTTATGTAAAATCAATAACATGATTAATTATGAAACCAGTCGACTGACATAAATCCACAAGGGAGCCGTGACGACAAAGCCCAGTACGCTCACAGCCAATGACGCTGTACCAGTACGGGTGTAGACATTAAACCGGCTGGCAATAATGATTCCGGAGAATGCCGGCGGTAATGCGCCTGCCAGTACCATCATCTGCAGATGTTCGCTGTTCAAATGACATGCCATACCAACGAAAAGCAGTGCCAGTGGCATCAGAATCAGCTTCAGGAAGGTGTTATAAGCAATTTCGGCACTGAACTCGAATTTATGTGCAGCCAGAGTCAACCCCGCAGCGAATACCGCTACCCCTGAGTTAGCCTTCGCAATCAGATTAAAGGTTGGGTCCCATGCTGCCGGAATTTTTACCCCAACCAACACCAGGATCGTTGCCAGAACAGGTGCCCATACTACTGGCTCCTTTGCCGCAGAAATTAATGCGCTCAGATTACTATTCTTCTTACCATCCGCTCCTGAAGAAGGATTCAGCAAATACAGACCAATAGGAATAGTAATTGCGTTAACAATAATAGAAATAATTGCTACCACTAAACCTGTTGATACGGAATCACCATAAATAGGATCGAGAACTGCAAACCCCAGGAATCCAATGGTAGGTGAACCTGCAATTAATGCACATACAGCTGCTTCTGCATGGGTACGTTTAAAAAATTTGTAGCAACCGAACCAGGAGAAAAAGAAACATCCGACAATAACCACAAGTGATACAAGGGTCAGACGAGTGTCCGCAAAAATCATTTCCCTGTTTGCCCGAGTAATAGATACAAATAGAGCCGCAGGAAGCGCGTAGTTTAATACCAGTTTATTAAATGCCCGAGCTTGATCTTCTGAAAATGTTTCTCGTCTGCCGCTAAAATAACCCAACAGCATGATTACGATAATAGGCAATAAATCGCCAATAAAAAATGTTAGCATAATAGTATTTCCGATAAGGGTCCCCTCACCATCGCATAATGAGTTGGCAAGAGGAGACGATGTCAGTATTTAATTACCAGCGACTTGTTTTGGGTTAAGTTTGGTAATATGGCCACTTTCAGTTCCTGCTGCAGGGTCGATGACCACATTAATAATGGTCGGTTTGCGCGACTGAATACCGGTGGTTAAAGCATGACGAAGTTCATCTGTCGTGGTGACGTTATAGCCAACGCCACGAAACGCATCCATTAATTTGTCATACCTTGCATGGTGCAACAGATCCGTTGGTGATGGTGCACCAGCGCCACTGAGATCAACACCGTCTCCTCTGTAGATGCCGCCATTATTAAAAATAACGATCGTCACCGGCAGGTTATATCGACAAATCGTTTCAATTTCCATCCCACTGAAACCAAAAGCACTATCACCTTCAATGGCGACAACCGGAGAACCAGAAGTCACGCTAGCACCGATGGCATAGCCCATACCGATGCCCATGACACCCCAGGTACCACAATCCAGACGACGACGTGGTTTATACATATCAATAATATTTCGTGCATTATCCAGGGTATTTGCACCTTCATTAACTAAATAAATATCCTGGTTCTCGCGCAATACGTCGCGCACAGCACTTAATGCATTAAAGTAATTTAATGGTTGAGTATCTGTACTTAATTTTTCATGCATTTTTTGTGCATTTTGCTGCTTGTGGATATTTAAAATATCGCGCCATACCAGTGGAGTCGTAAATGTGTTTTGTTTCAGTTCTGCCAGCATACCTTGCATACTGGATGCAATATCACCAACGACTGGCACAGCAATGGGACGGTTGCTGTCAATTTCCTGCGGTTCAATATCCAGTTGAATAAACTGTGTATCTGCCGCCCATCCTTTTTTACCGTGTGCCAATAACCAATTCAGTCGTGCACCAACAAGCATGACAACGTCAGCATTTGCCAGGGCAAACGAACGCGCAGCTGCCGCAGAAAGTGGATGCGTATCTTCAAGGATCCCTTTCGCCATAGACATTGGCAGGAATGGAATCTGAGCACTTTCAATAAATTCACGAAGCTGTTCATCAGCTTGTGAATACGCCGCGCCTTTGCCAAGGATAATTAATGGCCGTTCAGCTTTTGCTAAAAGCGAAATTGCGCTAGTGACTGACTTCGGGCATGGCAATAATGCTGGCGACGGATTTTCAACTTTAACAATCGTGGTTAACGCTTCGTCTTTTTCCATCGTCGCGGCCAGGACATTTGCTGGCAAATCAAGATAAACTCCGCCAGGGCGACCCGATACAGAGACCCGGATAGCGCGTGCCAATGCAATGCCAAGATCCTGCGGCTGATTAACGCGAAATGCTGCTTTGGCATACGGTTTTGCCGCATTCATTTGGTCCAGCTCTTCATAATCACCTTGCTGTAGGTCGACGATCGCGCGGTCGCTGGAGCCGCTAATCATGATCATCGGAAAACCATTTACCGTTGCGTTGGCCAATGCGGTCAAACCATTGAGGAATCCTGGCGCAGAAACTGTCAGGCAGATCCCCGGTTTTTGGGTAAGAAAACCGCTTGCCGCAGCGGCATAGCCTGCCGACTGCTCATGACGAAAACCAATATAACGAATGCCTTCCGCCTGGGCATGGCGTGCCATATCCGTCACAGGAATACCTACAACACCATAAATAGTGTCAATATTATTCTGTTTTAATGCTTCAACGATGATATGCATACCATCTGTCATTTGAAGTTGATCTGACATGATTAATAACCTCGAAATTTTTATAAATTGGGAGCCAGAAGCCCCCGTTAATATCAGATGGCGTGGTTTTGCTTCATTGCAGCAATTTCATCGTCGCTATAACCCAGCTCCTGCAATACAGCAGCGGTATGTTCACCTAATAGCGGCGCAGCTTTAATATCCGGCGTAAAGGCAGAGAATTTCATTGGACAACCAACGGTCAGATATTTTCCACGCAACGGTTGTTCCACTTCAACAACACTGCCACTTTGGCGCAAAGAGGGATCAAGTGAAATTTCTTTCATACTTAAAACCGGTGCACAAGGAATATCAAACTGAGTCAAATAGGCCACCGCTTCATGTTTATCAATAGTGACAGTGTATTTTTCGATTTCAGCAAAAATATCGAAAATATGTGGCTGTCGTGCATGGGCTGTACTGTATGCCGGATCGGTAATCCATTCTGGTTTGCCGATGGCTTTACAGGTGTTTTCCCAGTTTTGCTCCTGAATAGTGAAATAAATATAGGCGTTAGGATCGGTTTCCCAGCCTTTACATTTCAGGATCCAGCCAGGCTGACCGCCACCACCTGCATTACCACCGCGGGGAACTGCATCACCAAATGTACCATTCGGATACTGCGGGTATTCTTCCAGATAACCCAATTTATCGAGACGCTGCTGGTCACGTAATTTCACGCGGCAAAGGTTCAATACGGCATCCTGCATTGACATGGTGACTCGTTGCCCACGCCCCGTTTTTTCGCGATGCAGCAAAGCAGCAAGTAAACCGATCAGCAAATGCATTCCGGTGTTGCTGTCACCCAACGCTGCAGCGCTTACCAGCGGCGGACCATCCCAAAAACCCGTAGTGGATGCCGCGCCACCCGCTGCCTGAGCAACGTTTTCATAGGCTTTTACATTCACATAAGGCGAACACTCATCAAACCCTTTGATCGAACCAAAAATCAGACGTGGATTGATTTCTTGAATATGCTCCCAGGTGAAGCCCATGTGATCAATGGCCCCTGGATGAAAGTTCTCGACTAAGATATCAGCTTCGCGGATCAGCTTTTCCATTACCTCTTTGCCTTCCGCTGTTTTGGTATTTAACTCAATAGAACGTTTGTTACTGTTAAGCATGGTGAAGTAAAGCGCATCGATATCAGGAATATCTCGCAGCTGGTGACGCGTTACGTCACCAACGCCGGGACGTTCAATTTTAATAACGTCAGCGCCAAACCAGGCCAGCATTTGAGTACAAGATGGGCCAGATTGCACACCGGTGAAATCGAGAACTTTAATTCCTTGAAGTGGAGTTGACATAGCAATACCTATTAGTTAATTAAATATGTGTTAATTTAGCGTTTATTTAAGGCGTAATATCTTCTATAAATAACCCGCAAAATATCGTCGTAGCTGCACTCGATATTTTTAAAATCCTGTATCAAGTGCTGAAAATCATTTCATCGCCACTTCCAATTCCTTTCTGCATGGTAAGTAGTGAGGACGAAAAGAAGAATATGATAAATATTGATTCGTGGTAATCAGAGAGAGTCGCGACATTTGTGATGTTATTCTTACAACTGTAAGAAGCGCCGGTGATTTACAAGCAAGGGTATGATTACGCTTTTTAAAGCGTACCATAAAACATAACATAATAAATGATTTGTGATGACACGGGATTATTGCGGTTTACTTTGAGGAATATAAAATGCGAGTTTATAGCACCGCGAGCGCCAAATAATTTTATGACCACAACCTGTCGTATTGTGGTCATAAAAAATTGTCGGCTGGAGGGAGTTAAATCCTTTACCTCAATATACTGCCTGTCAGCATTAGTTCACAAACAGTGCTTCGCTATCGACGATGATTCCATCTTCCGCACCTTTAAGCGCCAGGTTTGCCTCGTAGTATTGCTTTTTATCAAGCAGTTTCTGCGCATCAGCAAGTGCATTACGAGTCTGTTTAAGTGGCATCAGATATTGGTTTTCCATTACGCCAACACCGGCCAGGCGAAGCTCTTCCATTGCGCCCTTTTTATCCCCTTTCGCCATTTTTTCATTGGCAATTTTTATCGCGGCTTCTTTTTCGGGAGTTGCTACATAACTCTCAGAAATTCCGACAGATGCATTAATGACAATATATTGGTCATCATTGAGATTGGTCTTTTTACCTGGCTTAGCGAACTTTGCCCATTCGGTACTGTCATCTGACAGCAAAGCGGAAGCTTCATTGGTCAGTTCTTTTGCCTTTTCTGGATCGCCATGAAACAGAGCCAGGCGCGCTACCTGCACGTCACGCATCGCATATAAACCTTGTTCAGAGATACGCTCTGCTGCCGCTGCCGTTTTCTGGGTTTGCTGAACTTGCTGAGTTTGCTGTTGTGCCGCTACCGGAGCATTATCAGCAGCCCATACAGTTGAAGATGCCAGAATTGCTGTGACCATCGTGGCCATAATTAAACGTTTCATACTTACCTCATTCTTTAACAGTTTTAGAAAACGCCGCCATCATATTGGGTGAGCATGAAATGAGAAATCAGAGAGCAACGGTCATTTTGAAAGGATTGTCTTACAGTTGTAGTTATTATCGCAAAGCGGCATTTAGTCTTACAGTTGTAGGAATATGCTTCCTGTCGCAGAGAACTATTCTTATATACCACAAAGAGATGTCATTTATTATATCGATGTAAATACTGATTAATTAAATGTAAATACAGCCATAACATCGTAGGTTTTCAGTGAACCATTTTCAGGATAACTTTCTATGAAAGTAAACTTAATACTTTTCAGCTTATTTTTATTGGTCTCTATTATGGCATGCAATGTTTTTGCATTTTCCATTTCGGGTGGTGGAAGTGAGAGGAGCTATAAAGAGACTGAAAAAACATCAGCGATGACGACCACACACTCTACAAAACTTCAGCCATCACAGGCGATTTTGTTTAAGATGAGAGAAGATGCGCCACCATTAAACCTCACAGAAGAAATGCCGCCCCCTTTTCCGACAAAGGCGAATTATCTTATTCATCCTGTGCGATAGCGTCTTTCACATGGCAGGTGAACAATCATGTCTGATGCTGATGTGAACACCTGCCCAAATGAGCCATCCTGACCCACTACCGCCTGCCATACCCCACCATAAAGCGAATCATCAAGCCACAAGCCGGGGCAAGAAACATAAATATCCCCGTCACTAGTTCATTACCGCCAGTTAACCACATGGTGAAGTAATAAATGAGTGCAGCGAGGATCACCATGCCGAAGAAAGAAGAGACCGCCGATACCACGTTCAGTACCTGACCGATGTAGCCGCTTACGCAGACAATACACAGGGCGAGAAACATCCATAAATTAATCATAGCTCAACCTCCTGCCGCGCTAAAAAACCTGTAACTTCAGTCACTTTAATAGTAAGACAATCCTTAACCTCTGGCAATTTTTGCTAAGCATCAATGAAAACAGCATGTTAAATGCAAGACTGTTGTGTACGGAAAAATATTTACTTTGCACGATTAATAATCAGTAGCTGAAAGCAGTCAGCGAGTGATAAAGTACAGATACCGCATTCATGCTCCTCGTGGTTATGTCCTGACTAGTCTTTACACTCTTTACAGGAACCATTGTCGTACATGATGGCCCAACCAATTGAGTGTACCGCTGTCGACATGGAATCTTCTGCGATACAACAATTCGTATCTACAGAAGGTAACTATGTTTCCACAATGCAAATTTTCCCGCGAGTTTCTACATCCTCGCTACTGGCTCACATGGTTTGGGCTTGGTGTACTCTGGCTTTGGGTACAGCTTCCTTATCCTGTTCTCTGCTTTCTCGGCACGCGTATTGGCGCAATGGCGCGACCATTCCTGAAACGTCGTGAATCTATCGCCCGTAAAAACCTGGAACTTTGTTTCCCGCAGCATTCTGCGGAAGAACGCGAGAAGATGATTGCCGAAAACTTTCGTTCACTCGGCATGGCGCTGGTAGAAACCGGCATGGCATGGTTCTGGCCCGACAGTCGCGTACGTAAATGGTTTGATGTTGAAGGGTTGGATAACCTTAAACGCGCACAAATGCAAAATCGCGGCGTAATGGTTGTCGGCGTCCATTTTATGTCGCTGGAACTGGGCGGCCGCGTGATGGGACTGTGCCAACCAATGATGGCTACCTATCGTCCACATAATAATCAGCTGATGGAATGGGTGCAGACCCGTGGGCGCATGCGCTCTAACAAAGCGATGATCGGCAGAAATAATCTGCGCGGCATTGTCGGTGCACTGAAGAAAGGTGAAGCGGTATGGTTTGCTCCCGATCAGGATTATGGTCGTAAAGGCAGCTCCTTCGCGCCGTTCTTTGCGGTGGAAAATGTCGCCACAACCAATGGCACCTATGTTCTCTCCCGTCTCTCTGGCGCAGCCATGTTGACCGTAACGATGGTAAGAAAAGCGGATTACAGCGGATATCGTTTGTTCATCACCCCAGAGATGGAAGGCTACCCGACAGATGAAAATCAAGCCGCTGCCTATATGAACAAGATTATCGAGAAAGAGATCATGCGCGCACCGGAGCAGTACCTCTGGATCCACCGTCGCTTTAAAACGCGCCCGGTGGGAGAATCGTCGTTGTACATTTAACAAACTGCTCTTACTCTTCCCCTCCTCAAATCGGCCATAATAACCTCATGGTTTTTATGGCTTTTTTCTTAAGGTTTTTTCCTTCGCTGAATATCTAATTATTACCGTCAGAAATTAAACTGTCGCCGATATGAGACACTTGTAAGTTACTAAAAGTAAATAAGAAAATGCCTCTTGTCTCGTTTCAGTTTTAGGCGTACATTAGCGCCGTCTCGAGCAGTTTAGCTCAGAATTCTGGGGTGATGCCCACGGTAAAATACAGGGCTTTTAAGGTCGCTTTGCCCGGTGTCAACTCACTGTATCAGGTGTAATGAAGTCATTCAGGCGTAACAGTAATTACGCGGAGAGATGTAAAGTGAAATATTTCTTTATGGGCATTTCTTTTATGGTCATCGTTTGGGCCGGTACTTTTGCCCTGATGATCTAAAAGCAAACTGTGCAATGAAAAACAGGAGCCATCAGGCTCCTGTTTGCATTTCTGACGACGGTGTTTATTCCGCGTTTTCGTGAATATGTTTGCTGCTGGCGGGTAGTAAACCGTCGGCACGGAACATCGCTTTAATCCCTCTGATGGCCTGACGAATACGGTCGCGGTTTTCAATCAGTGCAAAGCGAACATGCGTATCACCATAGTCGCCAAAGCCAATCCCCGGCGAGACACAAACCTTCGCTTCGTTAAGGAGCTTCTTGGCAAATTCCAGCGATCCCATGGCCGCATATGGTTCCGGGATTTTCGCCCAGACATACATCGAAGCCTTCGGCATTTCAACCATCCAGCCCGCTTCATGCAGCCCTTTAACCAATACATCACGGCGGCGTTTGTACTGTTCGGCAATGTCGCGCACGCACTGTTGATCGCCCTCCAGCGCCGCAATCGCCGCCACCTGCAACGGCGTAAAGGTGCCGTAATCGTGATAGCTTTTAATACGAGCCAGGGCGCTGACCAGCGTTTTGTTGCCAACCATAAAGCCGATACGCCAGCCCGCCATGTTGTAGCTTTTCGACAGCGTAAAGAACTCGACTGCCACATCGCGTGCACCCGGTACCTGCATAATTGACGGCGCTTTCCAGCCATCGTAGACGATATCGGCATAGGCCAGGTCATGGACCACCAGCACATCGTAGCGTTTCGCCAGCGCCACTACTTTTTCGAAGAACTCCAGTTCCACGCATTGCGCGGTTGGGTTTGACGGGAAGCCGAGGATCATCATCTTCGGTTTCGGATAACTTTCACGAATGGCTCGCTCCAGTTCGTTGAAGAAATCGACACCTTCCACCAGCGGCACTGAGCGTACCTGCGCCCCGGCAATCACCGCGCCATAAATATGGATCGGGTAACTTGGATTCGGCACCAGCACCGTGTCACCATGATCCAGCGTCGCCAGCATCAGATGCGCCAGGCCCTCTTTCGAACCAATAGTGACGATGGCTTCTGATTCCGGGTCGATTTCAACGTCGTAGCGATCCTGATACCAGCGGGAAATGGCGCGACGTAACCGCGGAATGCCGCGTGAAGTGGAGTAACCATGCGTGTCCGGGCGCTGGGCCACAGTACATAATTTTTCGACGATATGCGGCGGAGTCGCACCGTCCGGGTTACCCATGCTGAAATCGATAATATCTTCGCCGCGCCGACGCGCAGCCATTTTCAGTTCAGCGGTGATGTTAAAAACGTAGGGCGGGAGACGATCAATGCGCGTAAAGCGACGTTCAGGGCGAGTGTCAGCCATAATTTCCTCAGATTAACGTTAGCGCCCGGACCGTCCGAGCGACGCTGCCACAATGGTGGCTGTTTTGAAAATAGCCTGATTAATTTCTGTCTGTCCAGCGTTTTAGAACATTTTTATCAATGGCTTTAAATGAGGAACTCAACTTCAAAAACAGGAAATTTTTCTACGCTAACAAGAAAATTACCACCAATTTTATTAACATTATAATTTCAATAAATTTACCATCCAGAAGCGCATTATCAAGAGATACATTGCTAATACACCATTTATCTTTCAATCCCCTTTTAAATTTATGGTTTTTCCTCAAAAACGGCCTGCTGGTCATCAGCCTTCAGGTTACCTATCATAGAGGTTTAATCCTTATTCAGAGTCACCCGTGCACGAAATATTCAACATGCTGCTGGCGGTCTTCGATCGGGCAGCGTTAATGCTTATCTGCCTGTTCTTTCTCATCCGTATCCGCCTGTTTCGCGAACTGTTGCACAAGTCGGCGCACTCCCCAAAAGAATTGCTCGCCGTTACCGCCATTTTCTCGCTGTTCGCCCTGTTCAGCACCTGGTCCGGCGTTCCCGTAGAAGGCTCGCTGGTGAACGTACGTATTATCGCGGTGATGTCCGGCGGGATTCTGTTTGGCCCGTGGGTAGGCATCATTACCGGCGTGATTGCGGGTATTCACCGGTATTTAATTGATATCGGCGGCGTGACGGCGATCCCCTGCTTTATCACCAGCATTCTGGCGGGTTGTATATCGGGCTGGATCAACCTGAAAATCCCCAAAGCACAGCGCTGGCGCGTCGGTATTCTCGGCGGCATGTTGTGTGAGACGTTGACCATGATTCTGGTAATTGTCTGGGCACCAACTACCGCGTTGGGGATCGATATCGTCTCTAAAATCGGCATTCCAATGATCCTCGGTAGCGTCTGTATCGGCTTTATTGTGCTTCTGGTGCAAAGCGTTGAGGGCGAAAAAGAGGCCAGCGCCGCGCGGCAGGCCAAGCTGGCGCTGGATATCGCCAACAAAACGCTACCGCTGTTTCGCCATGTCAATAGCGAGTCATTACGCAAGGTCTGCGAAATTATCCGCGATGACATTCACGCCGATGCGGTGGCGATTACTAATACCGATCATGTGCTGGCCTATGTTGGCGTGGGTGAACATAACTATCAGAATGGCGATGACTTCATTAGCCCGACTACCCGTCAGGCGATGAATTACGGAAAAATCATCATTAAAAACAATGATGAAGCCCACCGCACACCAGAGATTCATTCCATGCTGGTGATCCCATTGTGGGAGAAAGGGGTCGTGACCGGAACGCTGAAAATTTACTACTGCCACGCGCATCAGATCACCTCGTCATTACAGGAAATGGCGGTCGGTCTGTCGCAAATCATCTCCACGCAACTGGAGGTTTCACGCGCCGAGCAGCTACGTGAAATGGCAAATAAGGCAGAGCTTCGCGCCCTGCAAAGCAAAATTAATCCCCATTTTCTGTTTAACGCTCTGAACGCTATTTCATCGTCAATCCGTCTGAATCCGGATACCGCTCGCCAGTTGATCTTTAATCTGTCGCGTTATCTGCGCTATAACATTGAATTAAAAGACGATGAGCAAATCGATATCAAAAAAGAGCTGTATCAAATTAAAGACTATATTGCCATTGAGCAGGCTCGCTTTGGCGACAAGCTGACGGTTATCTATGATATTGATGAAGAGGTGAATTGCTGCATTCCCAGCCTGCTGATCCAGCCGTTGGTGGAGAACGCCATTGTCCACGGTATCCAGCCTTGCAAAGGTAAAGGCGTTGTCACCATCAGCGTTGCAGAGTGCGGCAATCGGGTACGCATTGCGGTGCGGGATACCGGGCACGGCATCGATCCAAAGGTGATTGAGCGGGTCGAAGCGAATGAAATGCCGGGCAATAAAATTGGCCTGCTGAATGTTCATCATCGCGTGAAGTTATTGTATGGCGAGGGGCTGCATATCCGCCGCCTGGAACCAGGAACGGAAATTGCGTTTTACATTCCTAACCAACGCACCCCAGTCGCCTCACAGGCTACGTTATTGCTTTGAGCCGGAGTGATATTGTGAAAGTCATCATTGTTGAAGACGAATTCCTGGCACAACAGGAACTGAGCTGGCTAATTAAAGAGCACAGCCAGATGGAGATTGTCGGCACCTTTGACGACGGTCTGGACGTGTTGAAGTTTTTGCAGCATAACCGCGTCGACGCCATTTTTCTGGATATCAATATTCCGTCGCTGGATGGTGTGTTGCTGGCGCAAAACATCAGCCAGTTCGCCCATAAACCGTTTATTGTGTTCATCACCGCGTGGAAAGAACATGCGGTAGAAGCGTTTGAACTGGAGGCGTTTGACTACATTCTCAAACCGTATCAGGAGTCACGCATTACCGGGATGCTGCAAAAACTGGAAGCGGCCTGGCAACAACAGCAGACCAGCAGCACGCCTGCCGCGACGGTAACGCGTGAGAATGACACCATTAATCTGGTGAAAGATGAGCGAATAATCGTCACGCCAATTAACGATATCTATTACGCCGAAGCGCACGAGAAAATGACCTTTGTCTATACGCGGCGTGAATCCTACGTAATGCCGATGAACATTACCGAATTTTGCAGCAAACTGCCGCCGTCGCATTTTTTCCGCTGCCATCGCTCATTTTGTGTCAATCTGAACAAAATCCGCGAAATCGAACCGTGGTTTAATAACACCTATATTCTGCGGCTGAAAGATCTGGATTTTGAAGTGCCAGTCAGCCGCAGCAAAGTAAAAGAATTTCGCCAGTTAATGCATCTTTAATCGGGAACTTTCATGAAAGCACCAGGCTTGCCCGCCGATCAACAATTTTTCGCCGATCTGTTCAGCGGCCTGGTGCTTAACCCGCAACTACTGGGGCGCGTCTGGTTTGCCAGCCAGCCTGCCTCGTTGCCGGTGGGCAGTTTATGTATTGATTTTCCCCGTCTGGATATCGTGCTGCGCGGCGAATACGGCAATCTGCTGGAAGCAAAGCAGCAACGTTTGGTGGAAGGAGAAATGCTGTTTATTCCGGCGCGCGCGGCTAATTTACCGGTCAACAACAAACCGGTGATGCTGTTAAGCCTGGTGTTCGCTCCGACCTGGCTTGGGTTATCGTTTTACGATAGCCGCACCACGTCGTTGTTGCATCCTGCTCGCCAGATCCAGCTTCCCAGCCTGCAACGCGGTGAAGGTGAAGCGATGCTTACCGCCCTCACCCATCTTAGCCGTTCGCCGCTGGAGCAAAATATCATTCAGCCGCTGGTGTTAAGTTTGCTGCATCTTTGCCGTAGCGTGGTGAATATGCCGCCGGGCAATTCGCAGCCGCGCGGCGATTTTCTCTATCACAGCATTTGTAACTGGGTTCAGGATAATTATGCCCAGCCGCTCACCCGCGAGAGCGTGGCGCAGTTTTTTAATATCACGCCCAATCATCTGTCAAAACTGTTTGCTCAGCATGGAACGATGCGTTTTATCGAGTATGTGCGTTGGGTGCGAATGGCGAAGGCGAGGATGATTTTGCAGAAATATCATCTGTCAATTCATGAAGTGGCACAGCGTTGCGGTTTTCCGGATAGCGACTATTTTTGTCGCGTTTTCCGGCGTCAGTTTGGTCTGACGCCGGGAGAGTACAGCGCCCGTTTTCAGGGCTAACGTCAGAAGGTTAATTCTGTTTCCAGCAGCGTCAGGATACTTTGTGCATCTTGCGCGGCAAACAACGACTGGCGGAAGTTTTTATTCACCAGTTTACGCGCCAGCTGCGAGAAGACTTTCACATGATTCATCCCTTCGTTAGCACCCAGCGTCAGCATGATCACCAGTTCGACTTCGCCCATTTCTGACTGCCAGTCAATCGGTTTCGCCAGCCGGGCAATGCTGATACTGGAATGACGGATCCACTGAGATTTGGTGTGCGGGATCGCTACGCCAAAACCAACGCCGGTGGTAACAATCTCTTCCCGCTGCCAGACATCTTCTTCCAGCTCAAACGGATGTTCAGTGCGCCCGTTAACGCCGAGGTTGCCGCACAGGAACTGGATCGCCTGCTCTTTATTGCTAAAATCCTGATCAACAAAGATATTCTCCAGCGCCAGCAGTGGGCGAACGTCTTCTTCCGGCGTAAAGGCGGTGAGTAACGCTTCAATTTCCTGCGCACTGCGGCATTCACATGCCTGACGCGCCAGTTCCCGACACGCCTCGCTATCCAGTTGACGAAGCTGGCTTTTCACCGCCGGAATACGCGGGCTACTCATACTCAGCTCATCCAGGCCCAGCCCAAGCAGTAGCGGCAGATAACGGCTTTCACCGCCCAGTTCACCGCAAATGCCTACCCATTTGCCCCGCTGATGCGCAGTGGTAACTATTTGCTGCAACATGCGCAGGAACGATGGCGTAATCGGGTTATATAGCGGCGATACGCGCGGGTTATTACGATCGACCGCATACAGATACTGGGTCATATCGTTGGAGCCGATACTGAAGAAATCGACCTCATCGCAGAAGTGGTCGATGATGTAGCACACCGACGGAACTTCCACCATGATCCCAAGCGTAATCGTCTCTGCATGACGCAGGCCATCGCGCTTAAGCTCAACGATCGCTTTTTGGATCTCGCCTTTCACCCATAAGATCTGATCGAGGCTGTGAACCATCGGGATCATCAACTGGGCGTTGCCGAAACTGGCGGCGCGCAAAATGGCCCGCAGTTGAGTGCGGAACAGGCCAGCAAATTCCGGGTAAATACGTACCGCGCGATAGCCGAGGAACGGGTTCTCTTCCTGGGGAATATTCAGATAAGGAATGCTTTTATCGCCGCCGATGTCCATCGTGCGGAAGATAATCGGCTTGTCGCCCGCCGCCAGTAGCACCTGCTGGTAGGCTTCAAATTGCTCCTGCTCGTCCGGCGCGCTGTCGCGATCCATATAGAGCATTTCGGTACGGAACAGCCCAACGCCTTCCGCGCCGTTGGCAAACGCGCCTGGCGCTTCCAGAGCGGTGCCGATATTCGCCGCAATATCAATACGCTTGTTATCACGGGAATAGGCCAGCTGCGCGGCAGCCTGCGCCTGTTGTTTTTGGCGTTTATCCGCCAGCGTCTGCGCGACCTGATAATAACCGCTCACCGCGTCATTCGGGTTAATCGCCAGCACGCCGCACTGGGCGTCAAGCACTGCAGGTTGCCCGGCATAACGGGCAATCGCATCCAGCGGCAAGCCACTCAGTACCGGGATCGCCGAGGCACGGGCCAGAATCAGTGTATGCGAGGTGCGCCCGGTTTTCTCCAGAATCATGCCCGCAAGATTTTTCAAATCAAGGCTCAAAAACTGGCTTGGGGTTAAATCTTCAGCCACCAGAATGGTCGGTTTTTCAAGCACCAGCTTGTTGCGCGGCTTCAGTTCCGGCCAGGTGATATGCAGCAACTGTTCGCTGATATCGCGAATGTCGCTAACACGTTCGCGCAGATAATCGCTGGCAGAGGCAGAAAGTTTGGCGCAAACCTGCTCCATATTGCTGATGATCGCCGCCCCCAGCCCCTGATGCTGTTCTGTCATCAGGCGACGGATATTGCCTGCAAATTCATCATCCTGAATCAGCGACAAATGGGCGCTGAGGATAGTTTTGCTTTCGCCGTCACGCTCACGCAATTGCTGGTTCAGTTGCTCGGCAAGCGTTGCCAGGCTGTGCTCCAGCCGGGTGGAATCTTGCGCACTGGCGGGGATTGCCCGATAACTGTCGAGGCTGTCGCTTTGTAACAGGGTCAGCGTACCCACGCCGACGCCGCTTGCCAGCACATTGCCGTACAGTAAATCCGGGTTAAGGCGGCTTAATGAACGCGGCAGCGGATGCGCCGTCAGTTCTGCCTGCGTAGGCTGAACGCTGTCGCTGTCGATAAAGCGCACCTGGATGTACTCTTCCAGCACGCGCCGCGCCTGCTCTTCATCGCTGCCGCTAATGTTCAGGCTGCAACTGTCATTAAATAGGGTGCCGGTGCCAATCAGCGCCAGCGAGCTTTTCGCATCTGCCTTTGCGTTCTGGCGATGGTTAATAAAAGTGATTTCGCTTTGCCACTGGCTGCACTGTTCTTTAAGTTCCCACGCCGGACGAGCATGTAGACCGTTAGGCAAAGGACAGAGAAATTGAATCGTTAACATAACCGCTCCGGGTTAATCAGGAGATCATCTGAAATCCGTCAGTTGAACAACCGTCTCACGCGTAAGACGTTGAATAAGGGCAGATAAAAGTTGCTGCATCTGCAAAATGTCGCGGCAATCGGCAATCGATGCGGCGCAATGTCCATGGCGGGTTGCTGGCCCCATCACCACTGTGGGCACGCCGGTGCCGGTTAAGTGCACCGCCCCGCCGTCCGTGCCGCCGTTGCTGAACATATCTGCCTGCAACGGCACGCCAATTTCTGCCGCCACGGTTTCGACCCAGGCGGTAAGTTTTGGCGGCGCAATCAGCGACTTGTCGCTTAACACCAGCATCGGCCCGTTACCAATCTGGCGATGGTTAGCCGCGCCATAATCAAAGTTTTTCGCCCAGCAGGCGGTATCAAGCACAATGGCGACGTCCGGCGACACCGCGCGGGTGGCAGTTTGCCCGCCGCGTAATCCCACCTCTTCGCTGGAACTTGCCACCAGCCACACTTCCGCAGGTAGTTCGGCGTCGTGCAGTTCGCGCAGTAACGTCACCAGCAGATAGCAACCGAGGCGGTCATCAAAGGCTTTCCCCATCACTCGCTGGTGAGGGAGAACCTGAAAAGTGGTATCAAACGTGACACGATCGCCGGGACGAATTCCCGCCTGCATCACTTCGTCATAGGAGCGCGCACCAATGTCCACGCGCATGGCGCTGACGTCATTCCCCTGCCGGTCGCCGTCAAGCAGGCCTGGAATTTTGCACTCTTCACGGGTGGTGATGCGCACCGGCTGCAGCTGGCGGGCAGCCATGCGTACGTTGCCAACCGGCAGCACATCAATCGCCCCTTCGCGGGAGATGCTGCGCACCATAAATCCCACTTCGTCCATATGCGCACAGATCATCACCTTCGGACCTGTCGATTCATTCAGGCGGATCAGCACCGATCCCAGACCATCAAATCGCACTTCTTTTTGCAGGCGATCCGCTTCTTCCAGCAGGATCTGCCGCACTTCCTGTTCCGAGGAGGCGATCGCATCTGCCTCGCTCAACGCTTTTAATAGCGATAAATCCATTATGCCTCTCCCGTGAGCAACACTGTTTTCGGCATGGCGTAGAGCACTTCTGCGCCTTGCGGGGTAACCAGCACAACATCTTCGATGCGCACGCCCCCTTGCCCTGGCAAATAAATCCCCGGCTCCACGGTCAGTAACATGCCTGGCTGTAGCGTCGTGGTGTCCCGCGGTGAAAAACGCGGATCTTCATGAACTTCAATGCCGATAGCGTGACCGGTGTTATGACCGAAATAGTCGCCATAACCTGCTTCTGTAATGACCCGGCGCGCGGCATCGTCAACCTGCTGGCAGCGCACGCCGGGGCGAATCGCGGAGATTGCTGCGAGCTGTGCCTGCAGGACAATTTGATAGACGTTAAACAGCGGGTGAGATTCGGCGCTCACCCCTTCGCCATTCACCAGCAAGGTGCGCGTCATATCAGAGCAGTAGCCCTGATACAGCGCACCAAAATCGAGAGTGACAAACTCGCCCGCTGCAACAATCTTGTCGCTGGCTTTGCCGTGCGGCAGCGCCCCGCGCCAGCCGCTGGCGACAATGGTGTCAAAAGAGGCTTTTTCTGCGCCCTGCTGGCGCATAAACCACTCCAGTTCAGCGGCTATCTCGCGCTCGCTCATCCCCGCCTGAATAAAGCGGCGAATATGCTCTGCACCGCGATCAGCAATCCCACAGGCGAGGCGGATTTTCTCCACCTCCTCTGGCGTTTTGATTTGCCGCAGCACATCCGGCGTGGCGCTAACCAGTTTCGCATTGAGTTCAGACTGCCAGCGGTGCGCGGTTTCCCAACTCACCTGCTGGCCCTCAAAACCGAGCGTTTGCAACTGTTCATCGGCAATGATTTGATTGACGATAGTGGTAAGCGTGTTCGTCGCGTCAAGCAAATGCAGCTGGTAGCCTTGCGCACGGGCTTCCACCTCAACGTAATAGCGCGAATCCACCAGAATGTGCGCACTTTCACGGCTAATCACCACATAACCTGATCCGGTGGAGATCCCCAGATGCGGCTGTTTGTTCTGCCGTGAGGAGAGAAGCACTGCATCCAGTTGTTGCGCCTTAAGCCAGTCGCGCAGCGAAGCGAGTAATGTCATCTGGATTTTCCTTCTTACAGGCTATCGATTAACAATTTGCCTTTACGGAACATCATCAGACGCAGGAACACCACCATCAGCGCAGTTATGACTGCCCCCAGCGCGATCCCCGCCATATAGACGCCCAGGTTAGTGACCAGCGGCCATGCCCAGATAGCGGACTCCGGGAACCATTGCACTGCGCCCAGCCAGACAGCGGCGGTTGAGCCGACAATAGCGCCGACCATATACGACGGAATGGCGGTGATGGGGCTTTCCAGCGCAAACGGAATCGCACCCTCACTGATCCCCATAAACGCCAGGAACATGGCGGTCTTACCCTGCGGATAAAGTTGAGCGTTGAACAGGCGTTTGCCGGTTAAACGACGGTCGATAATGGTCGCCAGCCCCAGACCAATCGGCGGAATAACGATAGCGATAGAACGAGCGGTGACCGGTAATACGTGGTCAGTGGTAAAGCTGAAGGCAACAAAACCTGCGGCTTTGTTGATCGGGCCACCAAGGTCGATTGCTGTCGCCGCGGCGATCCCCATTGCGTACATCAGCGCGCCCTTCTCACCTGCGGCAGTCAGCACAGTACGGATACCGCCGTTGATCCAGCCACCAAAGGGGGTGATGACGTAGTACATCGCCAGCATGACAAAAATGGCGGAAAGAATCGGGAGCAAAAATGTGGTTTTGAACGCTAACAGGAAATCCGGTAACTGGATTTTCTGGTTCATCCACTTCACAAGGTAACCCGCGACGATAGAAATAATCAGCGCACCAATGAAGGTGGACGGCACCGGCGAAGAGGTCGCCCATTGCATAGTGCTGGGATCGAAGTTCAGCAGTTGCGTCGGCTGGGTAGACATCAACCCGCCGATAAAACCAGCCGGGAACGCCAGTTTGCCACCGATAGAGTTCGCCACAAAAGCAGCAAACATCGGAATGGCAAAACCAAACAACACGCCGCCGAAGGACTGCGACAGCCAGGCAAATTTCAGTAAGGAGAGGTCGAAACCGGAGAATTTCCCGCTATTAAGAGCATCCATGATGCCGATCTCAGCAGGAATTTTAAGCCAGCTATAAGCAATCAGCTGGCTGAAAGCGAGGATCACACCGCCCATAATTAAGGTCGGCACCATGCGTGAAATCCCTGACATCACATGCTGCGGGAGTTCACCCCAGAAGCTGCTTTTAGAGGCCTGCGGATTCTTAACTGCCGCTGCCGCACCGGATGCGCCAGGCACAACGGTTGCACTGCGTTTTTTAATGGCCATAACAATTATCCCTGTCGAATATTACTGTTGTTCAGAGGCAATCATCTCTTCGATTTCTTTGATGATGCCCGCAGCGTTTTTAATTGCGTCCTGCAAAGTGATTTCATAAACGTCGCGTGATTCGAAACGCTCATTATCTTCCGGGGTAACTGCCACGGAATGGATGATGATGGTTGCTTCGGCGATATCCTGCGCCGTCAGGCGATTCTGGATACCGTCCGCGCCCTGGGTTTCAATTTTCACTTCATAACCGGCTTCTACCGCCGCTTCTTCCAACGCCTGAGCGGCCATAAAAGTGTGAGCCAGGCCCATTGGGCAGGCACATAAGGCAATCAGTTTCTTACTCATCGTTAATTCCTCATTCAGTGATAGTTGACGAGTGAAATTATGAACGTGCAAAACAAATCGCCGTTACCAGACAAATAATGCATTTACTGGAGAATTAATCCCGCTGTACGGAAGTGTGACGCAGGTCGGCCTTGTGAGGGGACACAAAGAAAAATTGAATTAACTGTATGTTTTAAAAAGATTATCGGGAGAGTTACCTCCCGATATAAAAGGAAGGATTTACAGAATGTGACCTAAGGTCTGGCGTAAATGTGCACCGGAACCGAGAAGGCCCGGATTGTCATGGACGATGAGATACACCGGAATATCATGGACATATTCTTTAAAGCGCCCTTTATCTTCAAATGCGGCACGGAAACCGGAGGCTTTGAAGAACTCAAGGAAGCGCGGCACGATACCGCCCGCAATAAACACGCCGCCAAATGTCCCGAGATTGAGCGCCAGATTGCCGCCAAAACGGCCCATAATGACGCAAAACAGCGACAATGCGCGGCGGCAATCGGTGCAGCTGTCAGCCAGCGCGCGTTCGGTAATATCTTTTGGCTTGAGATTTTCTGGCAGGCGGTTGTCAGCTTTCACAATTGCGCGATACAAATTCACCAGCCCAGGGCCAGAAAGCACGCGCTCCGCCGAAACATGACCAATTTCCGCACGCAATATTTCGAGGATAATGGCCTCTTCTTCACTATTCGGCGCAAAATCAACGTGACCGCCTTCGCCTGGCAAGCTTACCCAACGCTTATCGACATGGACCAGATGCGCAACCCCAAGCCCCGTTCCGGCACCGTAAACCGCAATAGGCTTACCTTCGACCGGTTCTGCGCCACCAAACTGAATCAGATGCTCTTTTTTCAGCATCGGGATCGCCATCGATACAGCGGTAAAATCGTTAATAATTTCCAGATGGCTAAAACCGAGATTCTTTTTCATTTCGGCAATTGAGAACGCCCAGGTATGGTTGGTCATTGCCACCCAGTCACCGGTAATTGGGCAAGCGATGGCAATACAGCCGTCTTTCACCTCGACCTTATGTTCTTCAAGATAAACGCGAATGACCGCTTCGAGGCTGGGGTAATCAAGCCCTGAATAGGTCTTAGCCTGCGAGATTTCACCACTGGCAATATCACACAGAGCAAGACGTGCGTTGGTGCCGCCCACATCACCGACTAATGCATACTTTGTCATTCTTCAACTGCTCCGCTAAAGTCAAAATAATTCTTTCTCACACTGTAAATACCTGGGGGCATAACAACAACGCCGGAAAGGCAGGCTCCCTGTAAATATCGATCTGGGTCACACAATTACTTTATCGTTTCAGCACCAATTGCAGCGATGCCTTTTTGCAAGCTGGGCAAACTAAGTATCTGACCCCGCATAAGGAATAGAACATGCTCCATCCGCGAGCCAGAACCATGTTCTTATTATCGCTCCCCGCCGTGGCAATTGGGATTGCGTCCAGTCTTATTCTGATTGTGGTGATGAAAATCGCCTCGGTATTACAGAATTTGCTCTGGCAACGACTGCCGGGAACTCTGGGGATAGCCCAGGATTCACCCCTCTGGATCATCGGTGTATTAACGCTAACGGGTATTGCGGTGGGGTTGGTTATCCGTTTCAGCCAGGGTCATGCCGGACCAGACCCCGCCTGTGAACCGCTGATCGGCGCACCGGTTCCGCCCTCTGCGCTACCTGGACTTATCGTAGCATTAATTCTCGGTCTTGCTGGCGGCGTCAGCCTGGGGCCGGAACATCCGATCATGACCGTCAATATCGCCCTTGCGGTTGCCATTGGCGCTCGTCTGTTACCGCGCGTCAACCGAATGGAGTGGACTATTTTAGCCTCTGCCGGAACCATCGGCGCACTGTTTGGCACTCCTGTTGCGGCGGCGTTGATATTTTCGCAAACCTTAAATGGCAGTAGTGAAGTTCCGCTATGGGATCGTCTCTTTGCGCCGTTAATGGCGGCAGCAGCTGGTGCACTTACTACCGGATTATTTTTCCATCCTCATTTTTCACTGCCCATTGCGCATTACGGACAGATGGAAATGACCGATATTCTCAGCGGTGCAATTGTCGCGGCGATTGCCATCGCAGCAGGAATGGTCGCCGTATGGTGCTTACCACGGTTGCACGCGATGATGCATCAAATGAAAAATCCGGTGCTCGTGCTAGGTATTGGCGGATTTATTCTCGGTATTCTGGGAGTTATTGGTGGGCCGGTTTCGCTGTTTAAAGGGCTGGATGAGATGCAGCAGATGGTGGCAAATCAGGCTTTCAGCACCAGCGATTATTTTTTGCTGGCGGTGATTAAACTTACCGCCCTGGTCGTTGCTGCCGCCAGTGGCTTTCGCGGTGGGCGAATCTTCCCGGCAGTGTTTGTCGGCGTGGCATTAGGGTTGATGCTGCATGAGCACGTTCCCGCCGTTCCAGCGGCAATAACCGTTTCCTGCGCTATTCTCGGCATCGTGCTGGTGGTAACACGCGATGGCTGGTTAAGTCTTTTTATGGCGGCAGTCGTTGTACCCAATACCACATTGCTACCGCTGCTCTGTATCGTCATGCTCCCGGCATGGCTGTTATTAGCAGGTAAGCCGATGATGATGGTCAATCGTCCGAAGCAACAGCCACCCCACGATAACGTTTAGCAAAAAATGCTCTCCTTTATGATTTAAGAGTTATGGCGATGATACGGGGCTTTACCTCCCCGTAATATTGCGTTAACAGGCCGCTGACGGCTTCGATCGTGAAGGAGAATAACAATGTTCAGGTCACTGTTTCTGGCGGCCGCCCTGATGGCATTTACCCCGCTTGCAGCAAACGCAGGTGAAATCACCCTACTGCCATCAATCAAATTACAAATTGGCGATCGCGATCATTACGGTAATTACTGGGACGGTGGTCACTGGCGCGACCGTGACTACTGGCATCGCAATTATGAGTGGCGTAAAAACCGCTGGTGGCGTCATGATAATGGCTATCATCGTGGCTGGGATAAGCGTAAAGCGTATGAGCGTGGCTATCGTGAAGGCTGGCGCGATCGTGACGATCATCGCGGAAAAGGCCGCGGACATGGACACCGCCATTAAACACATTCGCCAATGGAACACAATGCCTGATGCGACGCTAGCGCGTCTTATCAGGCCTACAAACCGGCTCTTTAACGCGTAGGGCGGATAAGGCGTTTACGCCGCATCCGCCAATAGTGCCAGATGCGACGCTCATTCAACTACAATCCCAGCGCCGTCCCCACCAACAACCAGATATTCAGCGCCACGACCAGCACTACAATCACCCAGCCAGTCTGTTTTACGCGTTTGCTGTTCACCAGATCGCCCATCAACTTGCTGTCACTGGTGAAAATCAGCAGTGGAACCAGCGCCAGGGCGATACCAAAACTTAACAGCACCTGACTCATAACCAGAATCCGTGTCGGATCTAATCCCATCAGAATGACAATAAATGACGGCAACATGGTGACTGTACGACGCACCCACAGCGGGATATGGAAGCGAATGAATCCCTGCATCACCACCTGCCCCGCCAGTGTCCCCACCACCGTTGAGGACAGTCCGGCAGCAACCAGACTTAACCCAAAGACCGTTGCCGCAGCGTGGCTTAACAGCGGTTGCAGCGTCAGATAAGCCTCATCAAGATCGGCAACACCAGTATGACCGGAAAAGTGGAACGCCGCCGCAGCTGTAGCCATCATCGCCAGATTGACAAAACCGGCAATAGTCATGGCGATAGCCACATCCCATTTGGTGGCGGAATAACGTTGTTGACGCGAACCGCCATGTAAATGCTGAGTGAGCGAGGAGTGCAAATAAATCACATGCGGCATAATCGTCGCCCCTAACACGCCTGCTGCCAGGAAGACCGCTTCCGAAGTAGGTAAACTCGGGATCACCATTCCTTTACCCAGCTGCGCCAGGTTAGGCTGGGAGAAAATCAACTCGACAATGTAAGCCGCGGCAACAAACAACAGTAACCCGCCAATCACTTTCTCCAGCGGTTTTTGCCCGCGACGTTGCAGCATTAAAATCAGGAAAGTCGCGATCCCCGTCAGCACCGCACCCTGCAACAACGAAACACCAAGAATGAGTTTAAAACCGATCGCCGCACCAATAAATTCCGCCAGGTCGGTTGCCATCGCAATAATTTCTGCCTGAACCCAATAGAACCACACTACGGGACGCGGATAGTGATCGCGAATCTGCTCCGCCAGATTTTTACCGGTGGCAATCCCTAGTTTGGCAGAGAGGATCTGAATCAGCATCGCCATCAGGTTGGCCCAAACGACAACCCACAGTAGCTGATAGCCGAAGCTAGCACCCGCCTGAATATTGGTCGCAAAGTTACCGGGATCGATATAACCAATCGCCGCAATGAACGCAGGTCCCATTAATGCGAGCCTCATCTTGCGCGCCGCCCGTCCGCTGCTACTCTCAACGCGATAGTTCGTCATCTTGTGCCTCTAAAACATAGCCTTTGCTATGTTTCATGCTATGCCAAACGAGAATGATTATCAAATTCATTTAAATGGATTGTGGTGATTTCTCTGATAGACCAGGATTATGACTACGAAAAGATTGATGACTTGAATGTTATGGTTATGTTTAATGTTAGCACATTTACATAACTTTCAGCTTCCATACACAACATAGCAGAAATGTATGACAGATCACTATTTTTGAAGCCTGTCACAGGACGTCATTATAGTGTGTGTCAGATCTCGTTTTCCTTAACCATGTTACATAGAATGTGCACGGAAATTTAACCTGCCTCATATTTGGAGCAAATATGGACCGCGTCCTTCATTTTGTACTGGCACTTGCCGTTGTTGCGATTCTCGCACTGCTGGTAAGCAGCGACCGCAAAAAAATTCGTATCCGTTATGTTATTCAACTGCTTGTTATCGAAGTGTTACTGGCGTGGTTCTTCCTGAACTCCGACGTTGGTTTAGGCTTCGTGAAAGGCTTCTCCGAAATGTTCGAAAAACTGCTCGGATTTGCCAACGAAGGGACTAACTTCGTCTTTGGTAGCATGAATGATCAAGGCCTGGCATTCTTCTTCCTGAAAGTGCTGTGCCCAATCGTCTTTATCTCTGCACTGATCGGTATTCTCCAGCACATTCGCGTGTTGCCGGTGATCATCCGCGCAATTGGTTTCCTGCTCTCCAAAGTCAACGGCATGGGCAAACTGGAATCCTTTAACGCCGTCAGCTCCCTGATTCTGGGTCAGTCTGAAAACTTTATTGCCTATAAAGATATCCTCGGCAAAATCTCCCGTAATCGTATGTACACCATGGCTGCCACGGCAATGTCCACCGTGTCGATGTCCATCGTTGGTGCATACATGACCATGCTGGAACCGAAATACGTCGTTGCTGCGCTGGTACTGAACATGTTCAGCACCTTTATCGTGCTGTCGCTGATCAATCCTTACCGTGTTGATGCCAGTGAAGAAAACATCCAGATGTCCAACCTGCACGAAGGTCAGAGCTTCTTCGAAATGCTGGGTGAATACATTCTGGCAGGTTTCAAAGTTGCCATTATCGTTGCCGCGATGCTGATTGGCTTTATCGCCCTGATCGCCGCGCTGAACGCACTGTTTGCCACCGTTACTGGCTGGTTTGGCTACAGCATCTCCTTCCAGGGCATCCTGGGCTACATCTTCTATCCGATTGCATGGGTGATGGGTGTTCCTTCCAGTGAAGCACTGCAAGTGGGCAGTATCATGGCGACCAAACTGGTTTCCAACGAGTTCGTTGCGATGATGGATCTGCAGAAAATTGCTTCCACGCTCTCTCCGCGTGCTGAAGGCATCATCTCTGTGTTCCTGGTTTCCTTCGCTAACTTCTCTTCAATCGGGATTATCGCAGGTGCAGTTAAAGGCCTGAATGAAGAGCAAGGTAACGTGGTTTCTCGCTTCGGTCTGAAGCTGGTTTACGGCTCTACCCTGGTGAGTGTGCTGTCTGCGTCAATCGCAGCACTGGTGCTGTAAGACCATACATAAAAAAGCCGGGGATAATTCCCCGGTTTTTTTACGCCTGTTAATCAGCTAATGGCTGCGGGCGACCAATCAAATACCCTTGCAGATATTGCACCCCGAGCTTATGCAATAGCGCCTGCTGCTGTTGCGTCTCGACAAACTCCGCGACCACACTCAATGACTTCGCTTTCGCCAGATCGGTAATTGATCTCACAATCATCGCATCCAGCGTGTTCGTGACAATATCTTTCACAAAGACGCCATCAATTTTGATGATATCAGCCTGCAAACGCTTTAACCGTTCGTAGTTGGCATATCCGGTGCCAAAGTCATCAATCGCAATCCGGAAACCAAACTTATGCAGCTGCTCGATGTTGTACATGCTGCTTTCTGCGTTAGAAAACGCCTGCTCCTCGGTGATCTCAAGAATGACCGCCTGCGGGGAGATGTGATAACGCTTAAACAGACGAATAATCCGCCCGGCAATATTCTTTTGCAGCAGCGTGAGCGGCATTAAATTGACTGAAAAGCGCGGTCCTTTTTTGTCGCAAGGGTGTGTTGCCAGCCACTTCAACAAGGATTCCAGCACTTGCAAATCAAAACGCGCGCTAAGGTTAAACTGAGCAATAAGGGGCAGAAACTTATCCGGGGTCATAATGCCGCCGTCATACTTCAGTCGCGCGAGGATCTCATCATAACCTTCACCCTCTTTGTTGCGAATTGGCTGGGCGTAGAGCAGTAAATCACCCTGATCTAACGCCGTGCGAATGGTATTCAGCAATAGCACCTGTTTAGTGGTCTGCCCGGAAACCATCTCCTCTCTGCTATCCAGCGCCAGCACATGGTGATGTGCGCAGGATTGCTCCGCCAGCCAGCTTAACTGCCCCAACAAGGGTTGCAGGGTTTCCTGATTTCCATCAAAACGCCCCCAGGCAGCACCATAGCCCATATCCAGCCCGGTATTGTTCCAGTGAATTTGCCGACTATTCAGGATGTTAACCATATGCTGGAGTCGCCCTTCCGTTTCCGGCCCGCTCAGCACTAACAGCAGTTCACTACCCGGCAATTGATACAACTTTTCGTTTTCCTGCATCAACGGCAGCAGCGTACGGTAAATTGAGCGGATACAGTAAACGCGCATCATTAAGCCGTAATGACGACTCATAAACTCAAGATTATCAATGCGCAGGCAGCAAAAACTCTTGCCCGCCTCTTGCTCCGGCGCTTGTTCCAACGCACGAAAGTTGGGCAGGAGCGTTAACGGATCGGTCAGCGCCTGCAAATGCCAGCGGCGATTAAGCCATTCACTGCGATGATAAATGCGCACCATATAGAGCAGGCAAACGCTAAAGGAAATCAGCACCGCAAGAATAAATGCCAGCGAATATTCGGTTTCCACCCCTTGCAAAAAGTTCTGGTTGTAATTCAGAAGGCAAAGCGTTGAAACAGCCCAGGTGAGATTTAAAAACGGATAGCGAAGCTTACCGACCCCGAGGGTAAAGATGATGAAGAAAACGGGTACCAGGTAACCGGCAATAAAGTCGTTTTCATAAGGTGTGCACAACAGAAGTAGCAGCACGCTTAACGCTGCCAGCCAGCTTAAGGTAAATGCGCGTTTCTCTTTGCCCAACGACGGCGCGATATCCCTGCGCCACAATATCTGCGCAAAGTGGGGACTTACAATCATGCGAGTGAGATAGTAGAAAAGCATGTTGTAAATCAGCACAGCGGTGAAAAGGCTTAGCAAATCAACGACCGTGAAAATGGCATCCGCATCGCCGAAAAAGGTGGATATCTTTAGCGGGAAATCAAAGAAGCTCCCCACAAGATACATGCTGCATTTGATGCCGATCGGCGTCACCAAACCAAGCCAGAACAGACGTTGCCAGACATATCGGCTGGTCAATCCATAACGCCAACGCGTCCCCAGCTGCCAGCGTAATATTGCGCAGGCACACAACACGACAAACGTCTGGCTACCGAGCATGACCGCAGTCTGTAAAAAAGAGAGATGAAAGTTCCACAGATTGGTGCAAAACATCCCGCATAAAACGGGAACGACACCGCGCCAGCCAAAGATAAACAAGATTGACAGCATTACGCACAGTGGCATCCACGCCAGAAAGATATAACTGGAATGGATAATGGCAAGTGGCGAAATAAAACGGGATAGCTGAATAAGTACCACGGTGAGCGTAAACGCTAGTGTGAATATCTTGATATTTTTTATCAGGTTATGCTCCACAAACATGAGTACACTACTCTCACTGATCGGGGTTTTCAGGCACACAAATAATAAGTTTATTCGCATCGCGAAGCAAACAGGGGGCCAGCCTGTTGCCGATTTTTCATCCAATGATGCTTTCACCAGGCGGCACTAACCCGGACGTAGACTGTATTACAAAAGCGGCAAAAAGCAGAGACAAAAAACCCCCGCTTTGCAGCGAGGGTTGGAAATTTGGTGGAGCTAAGCGGGATCGAACCGCTGACCTCTTGCATGCCATGCAAGCGCTCTCCCAGCTGAGCTATAGCCCCACGATGCGTTTACGTACCAAGTTTGCTGGGTGCAAAATTTGGTGGAGCTAAGCGGGATCGAACCGCTGACCTCTTGCATGCCATGCAAGCGCTCTCCCAGCTGAGCTATAGCCCCGTCACGTAAAGCTTGTCGAGTTGACGGGCGGCATCATATGAATTCCGCCCGAATGTGTCAACGGCAAATTGCAACGTGTAGTTTCAATCGCTGAAAAATCAGGCAAATGAACAATTTTGGAAAACCGCTCGCATTCAGTAGTTATTCATGTCACGGTTTCCTGTAAAGTGGTGTTATAAAATGAACTACTAATAGACCCACATACATTCAGGGAATTGTTATGTTCAAGGAGAGGATGACACCAGATGAACTTGCCAGACTGACCGGCTATAGCCGCCAGACCATTAATAAATGGGTACGCAAGGAAGGCTGGACAACGTCACCAAAACCTGGCGTCCAGGGTGGCAAAGCCCGACTGGTTCACGTCAATGAACAGGTTCGTGAATATATTCGCAATGCTGAACGTCCAGAAGGTCAGGGAGAAGCGCCTGCCCTTTCTGGTGATGCGCCGCTTGAAGTATTGCTGGTGACACTGGCGAAAGAGATGACGCCAGTTGAACAAAAACAGTTTACATCCTTGCTTCTGCGGGAAGGGATTATCGGATTGTTACAACGCTTAGGGATTCGCGATAGCAAATAATATGAAAAGATTACGCAATAAAATGACCACCGAAGAACTGGCTGAATGCCTCGGTGTGGCTAAACAAACTGTTAACCGTTGGATCAGAGAAAAAGGCTGGAAAACGGAAAAATTTCCCGGCGTGAAAGGCGGTCGTGCCAGACTTATTCTGGTCGATACGCAAGTTTGCGAGTTTATTCAGAACACGCCAGCCTTCCATAACACACCAATGTTGATGGAAGCTGAAGAGAGAATTGCTGAATACGCTCCTGGAGCACGCGCCCCGGCGTATCGACAAATCATCAACGCGATAGATAATATGACAGACATTGAGCAGGAAAAAGTCGCGCAATTTTTGTCACGTGAAGGAATTCGCAATTTCCTCGCCCGTCTCGATATTGACGAATCAGCATAAATAAAAAACGGCAGGATATTATCTCCTGCCGTTTATCTTTTTACACGCTAATTACTGCTGATTTTCGCGTTCAGCAATAAAATCCAGCGCTTTGTTGATACGCTCGATACTGCGGGTCTTACCAATTGCGTGAACGGTAACATCCAGTGCTGGAGACTGCCCCGCACCGGTTACGGCGACACGCAGCGGCATACCAACTTTACCCATACCCACTTCCAGCTCATCCGCCGTCGCCTGAATAGCGTGATGAACGTTTTCAGCGGTCCAGTCAGTAATCGCGGCCAGTTTGTCACGAACCACTTCCAGCGGCTGACGCGCTACCGGACGCAGATGTTTTTTCGCGGCGTCGGCATCGAACTCAGCAAAATCTTCGTAGAAATAACGGCAGCTCTGTGCCATCTCTTTCAGCGTCTTGCAGCGTTCGCCCAGCAGTTTCACCAGATCAGCCAGCTGCGGGCCGTTACGGGTATCGATATTTTCCTGCTCAATGTGCCACTGTAAGTGAGTAGCAACATACTCCGGCGGCAGCGCGTTAATGTAGTGATGGTTCAGCCACAGCAGCTTGTCGGTGTTGAACGCACTGGCAGATTTGCTGACGGCATTCAAAGTGAAGTATTTGATCATCTCTTCACGAGTGAAGATTTCCTGATCGCCGTGGGACCAGCCCAGACGCACCAGATAGTTCAGCAGTGCTTCTGGCAAATAACCGTCATCACGATACTGCATTACGCTGACTGCCCCGTGACGTTTGGACAGTTTTTTACCGTCATCGCCATTGATCATAGAAACGTGCGCGTAAACCGGCACCGGCGCTTTCAGGGCCTTAAGAATGTTGATCTGGCGTGGCGTGTTGTTGATATGGTCTTCGCCACGGATAACGTGGGTGATTTCCATATCCCAGTCATCGACAACCACACAGAAGTTATAGGTTGGGGAACCATCGGTACGGCGGATAATAAGATCGTCCAGTTCCTGGTTGCTGAACTCGATCGGACCACGGATCTGATCGTCAAAAACAACAGAACCTTCCTGCGGGTTAGCAAAACGTACAACACACGGTTCATCATCAGCATGATGCTCATGGCTGTGGCGGCAGCGACCGTCATAACGCGGCTTCTCACCTTTCGCCATTTGCTCTTCGCGCAGCGCTTCCAGGCGCTCTTTAGAGCAATAGCATTTATAAGCAGTGCCCTCTTCCAGCATCTGATCGATCACCGCGTTGTAGCGATCAAAACGTTTGGTCTGGTAGTACGGACCTTCATCCCACTCCAGGCTCAGCCAGTTCATGCCATCCATAATGGCTTCGATAGCTTCCGGCGTGGAACGCTCAAGATCGGTGTCTTCAATACGCAGCACGAACTCACCGCCGTGGTTACGTGCAAAAAGCCAGGAGTAAAGAGCAGTACGCGCGCCGCCAACGTGCAGATAGCCTGTTGGGCTTGGCGCGAAGCGAGTTTTGATTTTCATGAAATGGCCTTACGTTTAGAAAGATGCCGACAACCGGCAAATCCTGGAAAAATTGAGTGGGCGATATTCTATCACTCCCGCCTGATTCCTCAATGTAGTTCGGGTTTCTACCTTACGCATTATTGTTTTCGTTGACAAATTGCGCAACACGGTCTGTTTTGCGATCATCTTGCTTAAATTTACGACGAACGAACAATTTCTTTAGAAAATGCGTTGACTCATTTTGAACTCTCCCTATAATGCGACTCCACACAGCGGGGGTGATTAGCTCAGCTGGGAGAGCACCTCCCTTACAAGGAGG
>ULRG01019107.1_pt1 | contig 42780 bp, 34 predicted proteins | sample 1955211 | NCBI WGS metagenome assembly ULRG01 (sample SAMEA4835676, study PRJEB28245) | human gut metagenome | biome: gut microbiome; material: fecal sample | place: Denmark | collected 2008
CATTCAGAATCTGCGCAACGTGATGAGCAAAACTGGTAAAACCGCCGCTATCCTGCTTGATACCAAAGGTCCGGAAATCCGCACCATGAAACTGGAAGGCGGTAACGACGTTTCTCTGAAAGCTGGTCAGACCTTTACTTTCACCACTGATAAATCTGTTATCGGCAACAGCGAAATGGTTGCGGTAACGTATGAAGGTTTCACTACTGACCTGTCTGTTGGCAACACCGTACTGGTTGACGATGGTCTGATCGGTATGGAAGTTACCGCCATTGAAGGTAACAAAGTTATCTGTAAAGTGCTGAACAACGGTGACCTGGGCGAAAACAAAGGTGTGAACCTGCCTGGCGTTTCCATTGCTCTGCCAGCACTGGCTGAAAAAGACAAACAGGACCTGATCTTTGGTTGCGAACAAGGCGTAGACTTTGTTGCTGCTTCCTTTATTCGTAAGCGTTCTGACGTTATCGAAATCCGTGAGCACCTGAAAGCGCACGGCGGCGAAAACATCCACATCATCTCCAAAATCGAAAACCAGGAAGGCCTCAACAACTTCGACGAAATCCTCGAAGCCTCTGACGGCATCATGGTTGCGCGTGGCGACCTGGGTGTAGAAATCCCGGTAGAAGAAGTTATCTTCGCCCAGAAGATGATGATCGAAAAATGTATCCGTGCACGTAAAGTCGTTATCACTGCGACCCAGATGCTGGATTCCATGATCAAAAACCCACGCCCGACTCGCGCAGAAGCCGGTGACGTTGCAAACGCCATCCTCGACGGTACTGACGCAGTGATGCTGTCTGGTGAATCCGCAAAAGGTAAATACCCGCTGGAAGCGGTTTCTATCATGGCGACCATCTGCGAACGTACCGACCGCGTGATGAACAGCCGTCTCGAGTTCAACAATGACAACCGTAAACTGCGCATTACCGAAGCGGTATGCCGTGGTGCCGTTGAAACTGCTGAAAAACTGGATGCTCCGCTGATCGTGGTTGCTACTCAGGGCGGTAAATCTGCTCGCGCAGTACGTAAATACTTCCCGGATGCCACCATCCTGGCACTGACCACCAACGAAAAAACGGCTCATCAGTTGGTACTGAGCAAAGGCGTTGTGCCGCAGCTTGTTAAAGAGATCACTTCTACTGATGATTTCTACCGTCTGGGTAAAGAACTGGCTCTGCAGAGCGGTCTGGCACACAAAGGTGACGTTGTAGTTATGGTTTCTGGTGCACTGGTACCGAGCGGCACTACTAACACCGCATCTGTTCACGTCCTGTAATATTGCTTTTGTGAATTAATTTGTATATCGAAGCGCCCTGATGGGCGCTTTTTTTATTTAATCGATAACCAGAAGCAATAAAAAATCAAATCGGATTTCACTATATAATCTCACTTTATCTAAGATGAATCCGATGGAAGCATCCTGTTTTCTCTCAATTTTTTTATCTAAAACCCAGCGTTCGATGCTTCTTTGAGCGAACGATCAAAAATAAGTGCCTTCCCATCAAAAAAATATTCTCAACATAAAAAACTTTGTGTAATACTTGTAACGCTACATGGAGATTAACTCAATCTAGAGGGTATTAATAATGAAAGCTACTAAACTGGTACTGGGCGCGGTAATCCTGGGTTCTACTCTGCTGGCAGGTTGCTCCAGCAACGCTAAAATCGATCAGCTGTCTTCTGACGTTCAGACTCTGAACGCTAAAGTTGACCAGCTGAGCAACGACGTGAACGCAATGCGTTCCGACGTTCAGGCTGCTAAAGATGACGCAGCTCGTGCTAACCAGCGTCTGGACAACATGGCTACTAAATACCGCAAGTAATAGTACCTGTGAAGTGAAAAATGGCGCACATTGTGCGCCATTTTTTTTGTCTGCCGTTTACCGCTACTGCGTCACGCGTAACATATTCCCTTGCTCTGGTTCACCATTCTGCGCTGACTCTACTGAAGGCGCATTGCTGGCTGCGGGAGTTGCTCCACTGCTCACCGAAACCGGATACCCTGCCCGACGATACAACGCTTTATCGACTAACTTCTGATCTACAGCCTTATTGTCTTTAAATTGCGTAAAGCCTGCTGGCAGTGTGTATGGCATTGTCTGAACGTTCTGCTGTTCTTCTGCCGATAGTGGTCGATGTACTTCAACATAACGCATCCCGTTAGGCTCCACGGAATATTTCACCGGTTCGTTGATCACTTTCACCGGCGTTCCCGTCCGCACGCTGGAGAACAAGGCTTTAATATCCGGTGCATTCATGCGAATACACCCTGAACTGACGCGCAAACCGACGCTGTCCGGCGCACTGGTACCATGAATGAGGTATTCGCCATTACCATGCGCGAGGCGCAGTGCGTAACGTCCTAGCGGGTTATTTGGTCCGGCAGGAACGACTGGCGGTAATTTAATGCCACGCTCCAGCGAACGCTGACGAATGCCTGCCGTAGGCGTCCAGGTTGGGTTAGGGATTTTCTGCCCAACACGCGTTTCCATCACCGGCGTTTCCAGCCCCTGCAATCCAATACCTATTGGATAAACCTGCACAATATTTTCTCCCGGCGGATAATAATAAAGGCGCAGCTCTGCAAGGTTAACGATAATCCCCTGACGCGGTGCATCAGGTAATAACAGTTGTGAAGGAATAGTTATCGTCGTACCAGGTTTTGGCACCGGGGCGATAGTGTTATTGGCTTCAAGGATCAACATTGCCGCAGTATCAAAACGTCGGGCAATAGCCTGAAGGTTTTTATCCCCTTCTTGCACCGTATACGTTTGATTTTGCCCAACCAGTCGGCTTCCGGTTGGTGGTAGCGGATAATCAACCGCCCAGGCAGCCTGGATGGCGCTAAAAGCGCCGATAAGCGTGAGTGTAAGCAAAGACGCGCGTTTCATTGTAAACCTCCTGTATTTGCCGGAGACTCACGCTGAAACGTCGGATGGCGCTTATGTTCACCTGAAACCAAAACACTCCTGTGCAGGTCAGTGTAAACATTGACCATCCGGCAATGTGAGCCAACCGGATGAAAGCTGTCCTTTTAGTTTAGCTAAGTGCAGCGGCTTTGGCGCGAATTGCGCGAATCATCGCTTCCAGACCTTGTGAACGAGATGGGGTGAGATGTTGGGTGAGCGCCATTTTTTCAAACCACGGACGCACATCGAAATTGACAATATCCTGCGGCGTCATCTGATCGTAGAGAATAAAGACGACCGCAATAAGCCCTTTCACAATCGCCGCATCGCTGTCGCCCTGTAATTCAATAATTCCCTGGGCATTCTGGCGCATGACAATCCACACCTGACTCTGACAGCCCTGAATGCTATTTTGTGGACTTCTGTCTTCGTCGCGTAATTCTGGCAGACGCTGGCCCAGCTCAATAATGTAGAGATATTTCTCTTCCCAGTTGGCGCAGCGTAAAAAATTACGCAGCAACTTTTCTTTATCCGGCAATAAAGCCATAGTGCCTCCCTGTTATCCCAGCAAACGGTGAATACGTTGCAGGCCGGTCACCAGACGATCCACTTCTTCATGGGTGTTATACATGGCCAGCGACGCCCGACACATCGCAGGGACGTTGTAATAGGCCATCAATGGCATTGCGCAGTGATGTCCGGTACGCACAGCAATGCCGTAATTATCGAGAAAACTGCCAACATCATAGGCGTGGTGTTTACCGAGATTAAAAGCAATAACGCCAAGCCTGTTTTGTGGGCCATAGAGAGTGAGATCCGGTACAGATTCCAGCTGTGATAGCGCATAATGCATCAGATTCTGTTCATACTCGGCTATGTTATTAAGCCCCAGCGCCGAAACATACTCCAGCGCCGCGCCAAGACCAATGATGCCCCCGGTATTGGGTGTACCGGCTTCAAACCGCCATGGTGCTTTGGTCCAGGTAGTGCCTTCACTCAGGCTGACGGTGGCGATCATAGAACCGCCCCCTTCCCACGGCGGCATCTCCTGCAACAAGGCTTCTTTGACATAAAGAATGCCAATTCCGGTGGGGCCATACAGTTTATGCCCGGAGAACACGTAAAAGTCGCAATCCAGCGCCTGAACATCCACCAGATGATGCATCACCGCCTGAGCGCCATCCACCAGCACTTTTGCGCCATGCTGGTGCGCAAGCGTGATCATTTCCGCCAGTGGATTTTCTGTGCCAAGCACGTTGGAGACATGAGTAATTGCCAGCAGGCGAGTTTTCTCATCAAACAGCGTAGGCAGCGTCTCCAGTTGCAACGTACCGTCGGGATTGAGCGGGATCACACGCAGCTCTGCGCCAACGCGTGCGCAAAGCATCTGCCAGGGAACAATGTTAGCGTGGTGCTCCATCTGACTTATGATGATGTTATCGCCCGCCCGCACGTTGCTGTTGCCCCAGCTATTGGCGACCAGATTGATCCCTTCCGTCGTGCCGCGGACGAACACCAGCTCTTCCGCCGAACGGGCGTTGATAAACAACGATGCCTGCTTGCGTACGTTCTCCATTTTCTCGGTCGCCTGGGCGCTTAAGGTATGAATACCGCGATGCACCGCCGCGTAGCCGTGACGATAAAACTCGGCCTCGGCGTCAATCACCTGGCCCGGTTTCTGCGCACTGGCGGCGCTGTCGAGATAAGCCAGCGGCAAACCGTTTACCTCACGAGAAAGCACCGGAAAGTCGGCCCGCACTTTGTCGACGGAAAAAGTCATCTTACACCTCCTGGCAGTCGTTGACCGATTCGGGCCAGCACCTGCTGTTTAAGCCCCTCATCACGCAGTGCTTCCGTCAGTTCAGCAGCAAAGGCGTAAATGATCATCTGCTGGGCATCCTGCTGATTGATCCCGCGCGAGCGCAGATAGAACATCTGTTCATCATCAATACGCCCCACCGTCGCGCCGTGGCTGCATTTCACATCATCTGCATAGATTTCCAGCTGCGGTTTCGTATCCACTTCCGCCAGTTTGCCCATCAGCAGATTATTGTTGGTCATCTGACCATCCGTTTTGATGGCGTGCTGCGCGACGTTGATCAAACCGTTAAATACCGCGCGGCCTTTGTCGCTGACGATAGTTTTGTGCAACTGTCGGCTGTTACAAAAACCTTTATTGTGTTCCAGCCAGGTGCGGGTATCACACACCTCGTTTTTCACCGGCATCGCCAGGCTATTGATCCGCAGCGTGCTGTTTTCGCCATTGAGTTGCGTACTGGTGTTGTGTCGTAACACTGCGCCACCCAGCAGGAAACTATGGCTAAATGCGGTGGCATCGTCAGCCAGCAACAAATCGTTATGGGCAAAGTGGTGACTGACCGGGTTTTCAAACGCCAGCTTGATATGCTGCAAGTGGGCGTTCGCTGCGACATTGATAGTGAACCGTGCGCCGGTGAAGTGACGAGCATCATTAAGGCTGACAAAATGTTCGATCACCGTTGCTTCGGCACCTTCCGCCAGATCCAGATGATGTCGGTAATGGGCAGTGTTGACCTCTTCACCTGCCACGCCCTGGGTAATATGCATTAACAGCAATGGCTTTGCCGGCCGTTGACCGCGCTTCACGGCGATATGCGTCACGCTTTGTGCCAGGCTTTCCGTCAAATGCAGAAACACTTCCGCCTGAATAGCGTCGGGTACCCCCTGACGGTCGTCGTTAATGCTCACTTCATACCCGCTGCCTTCAGTCGCATCGCTCAGTGCTGACACGTAACGTCCATCGACAAAAACCAGCCGCACAGCGTCTAATGTTAACGCTAAGGCATCACGCTGCTGTGGGGATATCTCTCCCGCAATGCTGACAAACTGGCTATTGGTCAGCCCTTCCAGCGGCGTATATTTCCAGTTTTCATGTTTACGTGTCGGCAGTCCGGTACGCAGCAATTGTTGTAAATGCTGCTGTGCTTGCGGAGAGCGTTTCGCTCCGTCAGCTTCAAACAAGTGATGCCACTGTTGCAGCGCGTTACTGCTGTTCGGTAAGCCAGCCATAACCCTGCTCCTCCAGTTGTTTGACCAACGTGAAATCGCCGGATTTCACAATTCGTCCCTGATACAGCACATGGACGTAATCAGGCTTGATGTAGTCGAGAATGCGTTGGTAGTGCGTAACAATGATGAATGAACGCTTGCCGTCACGCAGCGAGTTCACGCCATCGGCAACCACTTTTAATGCGTCAATATCCAGCCCGGAGTCTGACTCATCAAGAATGCATAACTCCGGTTCCAGCACCGCCATTTGCAAAATATCGTTGCGCTTTTTCTCGCCGCCGGAAAAACCAACGTTTACCGAACGGGTTAATAAATCTTCCGGCATCTTCAGGAGAGCGATTTTCTCTTCCATCAAATCCTGAAAATCAAAGCGGTCGAGCGTTTCCTGGCCGCGATAGCTGCGCACCGCATTAAGTGCCGTTTGCAGGAAAAACTGGTTACTGACGCCGGGAATTTCCACCGGATACTGGAAGGCCATAAAGATGCCTTCGCCCGCGCGATCTTCCGGCGACAGCGCAAGCAAATCTTTGCCTTTGAACTCAACCGTGCCGCCCGTCACTTCATAATCTTCTCGCCCGGCAAGCGTTGCCGATAAGGTACTTTTGCCCGAACCGTTTGGCCCCATAATGGCGTGAACTTCGCCGGGATGAACGTCGAGGCTTAATCCGCGCAGGATAGCTTTATCTTCCACGCTGACGTGTAAATCTTTAATACTTAACATGTTTATTCCTTATCCGACGCTGTGTTCAAGACTGATGGCGAGGAGTTTTTGTGCTTCAACGGCAAATTCCAACGGCAGCTCCGAGAACACGTCTTTGCAGAAACCGTTAACAATCATCGAGATGGCGTCTTCTTCGCTGATCCCGCGTTGCAGGCAGTAAAACAGTTGATCTTCACCAATACGTGATGTCGTTGCCTCGTGTTCCAGTTGCGCACTATTGTTACGACACTCAACATACGGGAAGGTATGCGCCCCACAATTAGCGCCAATCAGCATTGAGTCGCACTGAGTGAAATTGCGCGCATTGGTTGCCGTCGGCATGATTTTCACTAAGCCGCGATAACTGTTCTGACTATGTCCGGCAGAGATCCCTTTCGAGATAATGGTCGATTTGGTGTTTTTACCGATGTGGATCATCTTGGTGCCGGTATCCGCTTGCTGATGACCGCTGGTCAGCGCCACTGAGTAAAACTCACCAATGGAGTTATCGCCGCGCAAAATGCAGCTGGGATATTTCCACGTAATCGCTGACCCGGTTTCTGATTGCGTCCATGACATTTTGCTGTTTTCGCCTTCGCACAAAGCACGCTTGGTGACGAAGTTGAGAATACCGCCGGTGTTGTTATCGCCAGGGAACCAGTTTTGTACCGTGGAATATTTCACCTCGGCGTTTTTATGGATGATGACTTCCACCACTGCCGCGTGTAACTGATAGCTGTCACGCACCGGAGCGGAACAGCCTTCAATGTAGCTGACGTAGCTGTCTTCGTCGGCCACCAGAATGGTGCGCTCAAACTGCCCGGTTTTTTCCGCGTTAATGCGAAAATAGGTGGAAAGTTCCATAGGGCAGCGCACACCTTTAGGCACATAAATAAACGTACCGTCAGAGGCTACCGCCGCATTAAGCGCGGCAAAGAAGTTGTCATTCCCCGGTACCACGGTGCCGAGATATTTACGCACCAGTTCCGGGTGATCGTGGATCGCCTCACCAAAGGAACAGAAAATAATTCCCTGCTCCGCCAGTTTTTCACGATAAGTGGTGGCAACCGAAACAGAGTCGAAAATGGCATCCACCGCCACCTCTTTGCCTTCCCGCACGGGAACGCCCAACTGCTCAAACGCCGCCTCCACCTCTTTACTTAAAAAGGCGTTCGCGCCAGTTTGCTGCACCGCGCCGGGTTCAGACGCGCAAGTGTCGTCACAATTACCGCACGATGGTGCTGAGTAGTAGCTGTAATCCTGATAATTCAGCTTGTCGTAGTGCGCTTTCAGCCAGTGCGGCTCTTCCATCTCCAGCCATGCGCGATAGGCATTGAGACGAAACTCCAGCATCCACTCCGGCTCATTACGCTTCGCCGAAATTGCGCGCACCACCTCTTCGTTTATCCCCTTTGCCAGCTCATCGGTGGCTAACTGGGTGAAGAATCCTTCTTTATAATTCAGCGGGCCGCCGGTCCAGGTTTTGACATCGTCAGTTGCTTCAGTATTACGAGACATAGTACCGCCTATACCCCAAAGCTTTCGCCACAGCCACATTCATTCTGGGCTTTAGGGTTGTGAAATTTGAATATCTGATTAAGTCCTTCACGAACGAAATCGACTTCCGTGCCATCAATAAACGGCATCGCTTGCAGCGGGACAAACAGCTTCGCGCCGTCGTGTTCAAACAGCAGATCGTCTTTGTCCGGCTCGCTAACACTGTCGAGCACATAGCCAAAGCCCGCGCAGCCCGTTTGCTTCACGCCTAAGCGCACGCCGACCATACCTGGCTGCTTTGCCACCAGCTCGCGGATGTGTATCGCCGCTGCGGGTGTCAACGTTAAGCCTTGCCAGGCGAAATCTTGTGGGTTAAAGGTTCCTGAATGCATGTCCATCGATTTACCTCACTTCATCGCTTTCAGCGTATAACAGCATGTTAGTGATAATGATTATCAGTTCAACCCAGCAAACGCAGGGGCTTTACCGTAAAACATGCTTTTTGCCTGCTTTTAATAAGCATAGACCCTGATGTGTGGGTTAACAGGCACGCTAAGAATTAGGTATCTCATTGTTAGATAATGGTTATTATCTAAGGAGCATTAAGGCTGTGATGAAAAAGAAAAAGTTGTATTGAAAATGACTATTTAAGAGATAGGTAAAAAAGTGCAGCGTTCAGAAATAAGAAAACCCTTAAGTCTGTGCGACACAGGCTTAAGGGTTTCTACCCCATCCGGCGCTTATCTCCGGCACTCTCAGTGGCTTAGCTCTTGAAGGGGCGATAAGAATAATCTCATAAAGCTAACCCGCCGTTTTAACACAAACTGCGATTAGTATTATTTTTGAACAATATCAGGCGGTAGATAAGCAGTATTAAGAAGGTCATCGAACCTGGACGGAGGTTAATCCAGGTCGATTTGGCGAACTTGCGGCATTAAGTCAGGATCAATGCACGCCCAGACGCCAGGCAAAGTAGATTTCTTCTTTTAATTCAGCAGAAGAGAGAGTAAGCAGGTCAGCAAATTCAAGTTCTAGTTGTTTCAGACGTTTGAGATATTGGGCAGGTGAAAGATTGCTCTGGTCACGGCGTAAAAATTCAATGGCCAGCTGGGTGGGATCAAGTTGAGTAGACATAGCATCCTCGCTTTTAGACAAGACCTGCACAGTATACCACCTTTTACTGTGCAGATAATGACCAAAAGCAATATGCGTCACACTTTTCTGGTGACAACGTCACAAAATGGCGGTCGTCAATCGTGACGAACAGCACAAACGCCCTTTCTCATCGAAGATTTCAATCTGCCAGACCTGGTGACGCGAACCGAGATGCAACGGTTTGCATACGCCGCGCACCCGCCCTTCTCGTGCCGAGCGGACGTGGTTAGCATTGATTTCCAGACCAACCACTTTTTGCTCACCTTCGGTACATAAATAACCGGCAACGGAACCGATACTTTCGGCCAGTACCACGGATGCTCCTCCATGCAGCAACCCGAAAGGCTGCTTTGTCCGCGAGTCTACTGGCATTGTCGCTTCAAGGGTGTCATCACCAATATGTTCAAAGCGAATATCCAGGAACCCCACCATGTTTCCTTCACCCATAGCATTCAGTGCTTCCAGGGTGATTTTTCGTTTCCATATCATTTAATAATCTCCAGTAAAGCCTGCACAGGATGGCGTACCCCCGTGCCTTCAACCCGTTTGACCTGACTACGGCAGGAATATCCGGTCGCCAGACAGCGGTTACGCGGCAGTCGCTGCATAGCCTGATGCCAGGATAACTCATAGATCCCGAGCGAATTTTTATGGTTTTTCGCTTCATGTCCGTAAGTCCCTGCCATGCCGCAGCAACCCACGCTGACATTTTCCAGTTTCGCGCCAAAACGGGCAAATATCGCGGCCCATTGTGCTGGCGCACCCGGCAAGGCGGTAACTTCGGTACAGTGACCAAAGAAATACCATGATTCACCGCTGACTGTAGCCACTGGCTGTGACTCAAGTGCGCTTGCCAGCCATTCATTCGCCAGTAAGACGTTAAACTCGCCACGCTCCTCGCCCAGCGCCAGTTTATATTCATCGCGATAACAAAGTACCAGCGCCGGATCGACGCCCACCATTGGCATACCCAGCTTCGCCATACGGTTGAGGAAATCCGCCGTCTTTTTCGCCGTCTTCGCAAAACGATTAAGAAAACCTTTAATATGCTGGGCTTTGCCATTTGGCGAAAATGGCAGTAACACAGGCTGGAAACCTAATTTTTCGACCAGACGGACAAAATCCGCCACCACTTGCGCATCGTAATAGCTGGTAAAGGGGTCCTGCACCACCAACACTGTGCGCGCTTTCTGCTCTGCATTGAGAGATTCAAGCTGTTCCAGCGTCATGTTTGCCGAGCGATGCCCCACCATTTGTTGTTGTAGCGAGGGGACCGACAGCAGCGGCAAATCAACCATGCCGATATGTTTTTCCGAGAGTTTGCGCACCAGCGGCTGGTTAATGAAGAAGTTAAAGGTTTTCGGCGCGCGTGCCATCAGCGGCGCGTAGCTCTCGACCGTAGCGACGAGGTGGTCGCGCAGCGGGCGTAAATAACGGGTGTGATAGAGCTGCAGAAAACGAGAGCGAAACTCCGGCACATCAATTTTGATGGGGCACTGGGTCGAACACGCTTTACAGGCCAGACAGCCCGACATCGCCTCTTTGACTTCGTGTGAGAAGTCATATTCGCCTTTATTCGCATGCCAGCTATTGCGCGTGCGGGCAATTAACGTCCGCAAACTGACGCCGGATTCAGGCAGTTCTTGTTCCAGTTTGAGTGGATCAACGCCGCGATCCGCCAACAAACGCAGCCATTCACGCACCAGCGTTGCGCGCCCTTTCGGTGAATGAATCCGGTTCTGGGTGATCTTCATCGACGGACACATCGGACTACGGGCATCAAAGTTGAAGCATAAACCGTTGCCGTTACACTCCATCGCACCGCGCCACTGCTGGCGTACCGCAATGGGGATCTGCCGATCGAATGTACCGCGCTTCACCGCGTCCACTTTCATCATCGGCGCATCGAGACCTTCTGGCGGGCAAATCTTCCCTGGGTTGAGTCGGTTATGCGGGTCAAATGCCGCTTTCACTTTGCGCAGTTCTGCAAAAAGTTCCTCACCGAAAAACGCCGGGCTGTATTCAGCGCGAAAACCTTTGCCGTGCTCGCCCCACAACAAACCACCGTATTTCGCAGTCAGCGCCACCACGTCATCAGAGATTTGCTTCATCAAAATCTCTTGTTGAGGATCGCACATATCCAGCGCTGGACGGACGTGCAAGACACCTGCGTCGACGTGACCGAACATACCGTAGCTTAAGCCGTGGCTGTCGAGCAGCGCGCGAAATTCAGCAATATAATCCGCCAGGTGTTCCGGCGGTACGCAGGTATCCTCAGCAAACGGAATTGGCTTAGCGGCACCTTTGGCATTGCCAAGCAGACCAACGGCTTTTTTGCGCATTGCATAGATACGTTCAACCCCCGCCAGCTCACGGCACACCTGCCAGCCGATGACACCTGCTTGATGACTGGCGATCAGCTCATCCAACCGCGCACAGAGTGCATTTACCCGCTCATCAATCAGCGCCTCATCATCACCAGCAAATTCCACAATGTTCAGCCCGAGCATCTCTTGGTCAGGCACATCGGTAATCAACTCGCTGACGGAATGCCAGACAATATCTTCCCGCGCCAGATTCAGCACTTTTGAGTCCACCGTCTCTACCGAAAGCGCCCGCGCCTCAACCATAAACGGCGCGTTACGCAGCGCAGAGTCAAAAGAGTCATATTTGACGTTCACCAGACGGCGCACTTTAGGCAAGCGCGTAATATCCAGCCGCGCTTCGGTAATAAAGGCCAGCGTCCCTTCTGAACCCGTCAGAATGCGCGTCAGGTCGAACTCGGTCATCTCATCGTTAAAGACATGACGCAGATCGTAACCGGTAAGAAAGCGGTTAAGTTTGGGGAAGTTGTCGATAATTAACTGGCGTTGCTGACGGCAACGTTGATAAACCGTGTTATAAATTCGCCCGATTGTGGTATTGGATTTACCCAGCGTTTCCGACAATTCGACGGGTAAAGGTTGCGTATCGAGAATATCGCCCCCCAACAACACCGCGCGTACGCCAAGTACGTGATCTGACGTTTTGCCATAGACCAGCGATCCCTGACCGGATGCATCGGTATTGATCATCCCACCGAGCGTTGCCCGGTTGCTGGTCGAAAGTTCCGGCGCAAAAAAGTAGCCGAACGGTTTCAGGTACTGATTGAGTTGATCTTTTATCACCCCGGCCTCAACGCGCACCCAGCCCTCTTCAGGGTTAATTTCGATGATGCGGTTCATATGGCGGGACATATCAACAATAATCCCCTGGTTGAGCGCCTGACCGTTAGTGCCGGTGCCGCCGCCGCGGGGGGTAAAGATCAGCGATGAATAGCGTTCCTGCGCGGCAAGACGGGCGATCAGCGCCACATCTGCGGTTGAACGCGGAAATACCACCGCATCGGGGAGAAGTTGGTAAATACTGTTGTCGGTCGACATTGTCAGACGATCGGCATAACTTGTCGCCGTATCGCCGGTAAAACCTTGTTGCTCCAGCTCTTGCAAAAAATTAAGCACCAGTTGAACGACGCCGGGTGCCTGGGAAATCTGTGGAATCATTATATTGACCCTTTCCTGCGGTCTGTGATGAGAGATTAATCGTTTGCGTGTTGCCTGAGTTGTTGTACCACATTTTTTTCTAACACGCCCATCAGAATTAAGGGCAGAATCGGCCTGTTAAAAACCGCTGAAATTGCTCATCATTATGTAGGTGAGTTTCGCGTGTTCACGTCGCGTCGACGATTTGACGCACAAAAAAGGTGAAAAGTAGTTATGGTAAATGTTCGTCAGCCCAGGGATGTCGCACAAATTCTGCTTTCGGTGCTGTTTTTAGCCATCATGATTGTGGCATGTCTGTGGATTGTTCAACCCTTTATTCTCGGCTTTGCATGGGCCGGTACGGTGGTTATCGCCACCTGGCCGGTATTGTTACGTTTGCAAAAGATCATGTTTGGCCGCCGCTCTCTCGCCGTTCTGGTGATGACGCTGTTATTAGTGATGGTGTTTATCATCCCTATTGCTTTGCTGGTTAACAGTATCGTCGACGGCAGCGGCCCGCTAATTAAAGCCATTTCCAGCGGTGACATGACGTTACCCGATCTGGCGTGGCTTAATACCATTCCGGTGATTGGCGCGAAGCTGTATGCAGGCTGGCACAACTTGCTGGATATGGGGGGGACGGCGATCATGGCGAAGGTCCGCCCTTATATTGGCACCACCACCACCTGGTTCGTTGGGCAGGCGGCGCATATCGGGCGCTTTATGGTGCATTGTGCGCTGATGCTTCTCTTCAGTGCCCTGCTGTACTGGCGCGGTGAACAGGTGGCACAAGGCATTCGCCATTTTGCAACCCGTCTGGCAGGCGTTCGCGGAGATGCCGCCGTACTGCTGGCGGCACAGGCTATCCGCGCGGTGGCGCTGGGTGTGGTGGTGACGGCGTTAGTACAGGCAGTGCTTGGCGGTATCGGCCTCGCCGTATCCGGCGTACCTTATGCAACTTTGCTAACGGTGTTAATGATCCTCTCCTGCCTTGTCCAGCTTGGACCGTTACCGGTACTGATTCCGGCGATTATCTGGCTCTACTGGACCGGCGATACCACCTGGGGAACGGTATTGTTAGTGTGGAGCGGTGTGGTTGGCACGCTGGATAACGTCATCCGCCCAATGTTAATTCGCATGGGTGCCGATTTACCGCTGATCCTGATCCTCTCTGGCGTTATTGGTGGTTTGATTGCTTTCGGGATGATCGGTCTGTTTATTGGTCCGGTTCTGTTAGCCGTTTCCTGGCGTCTGTTTGCCGCGTGGGTGGAAGAGGTCCCACCGCCGACGGACCAACCGGAAGAAATTCTCGAAGAACTTGGCGAAATCGAGAAACCGAATAAGTAATTTCTCATCAGGCGGCTCTGCCGCCTGATTGTTAACCACCGCTAATTGATATTTGCTTGCTCTTCCCCATATTTTCCTGCTTACCGCCATTCAGCTGGTAGTACCTGTCGCAAATTCTTTACAGTTTTTAAACTAATGAGACGAATCTGATCGACGCAAAAAGTCCGTATGCCTACTATTAGCTCACGGTTATAAATCAACATATTGATTTATAAGCATGGAAATCCCCTGAGTGAAACAACGAATTGCTGTGTGTAGTCTTTGCCCATCTCCCACGATGGGCTTTTTTTTAACATTTTTCCGCTTCGCTACCTCGCCCCTCACTCTTTCCAATAATGTTGCACAAGATACTGTGACTCTCTTCAAGCCGTCAGCAGGCTGATAATGTTATTTATATTTTATTGTTTATTTCATGCAGCCATTACACGATGAACGCTTATGAACCCCAGGCACTCCGCCATATTTTTGCCATGACTATTGATGAATGCGCGACCTGGATTGCCCAGACCGGTGACAGTGAAAGCTGGCGTCAATGGGAAAATGGCAAGTGTGCCATTCCTGATTGTGTAGTCGAGCAACTGTTGGCTATGCGTCAGCAAAGAAAAAAACATCTTCATGCCATCATAGAGAAAATAAATAACCGCATCGGCAACAACACCATGCGTTTTTTCCCCGACTTAACCGCATTTCAACGAGTCTATCCTGATGGCAATTTTATTGACTGGAAGATCTATCAATCGGTAGCCGCTGAATTATATGCACACGATCTGGAGCGGCTTTGTTAATTTTTCCACAGAAAGGAATTGTCGTTGTTACAACAATAATGAATGGATACTGACACAACATCGCTACACTATTTAAAGCACCTTTGCTAAGTAGAACCTATGAAAAATCCCTATTACCCTACCGCACTTGGGTTGTATTTTAATTACCTGGTGCATGGTATGGGCGTCATTTTGATGAGCCTGAATATGGCCTCGCTGGAGACACTTTGGCAGACTAATGCCGCGGGTGTCTCGATAGTTATCTCATCGCTGGGCATTGGTCGATTAAGTGTCTTGCTTTTTGCAGGATTATTATCCGATCGCTTTGGTCGCCGCCCTTTTATCATGCTCGGGATGTGCTGCTATATGGCCTTCTTTTTTGGCATCCTGCAGACCAATAACATCATTATCGCTTATGTTTTTGGCTTTCTGGCGGGAATGGCAAACAGTTTTCTCGATGCAGGCACTTATCCCAGTTTGATGGAAGCTTTTCCACGCTCACCTGGGACAGCCAATATTTTAATTAAAGCATTTGTTTCCAGCGGACAATTTTTATTACCGCTAATCATCAGCCTGTTAGTGTGGGCTGAATTGTGGTTCGGTTGGTCCTTTATGATTGCTGCAGGCATTATGTTTATTAACGCTCTGTTTTTATACCGTTGTACGTTCCCACCCCATCCGGGTCGTCGCTCACCTGTCATAAAGAAAACCACCAGCTCTACGGAACATCGCTGTTCAATTATCGATTTAGCCAGTTATACCTTATATGGCTATATCTCAATGGCAACGTTTTATCTGGTTAGCCAGTGGCTGGCACAGTACGGACAATTTGTTGCAGGCATGTCATACACTATGTCGATCAAACTACTCAGTATCTACACCGTGGGTTCGCTGCTTTGTGTATTTATTACCGCTCCACTCATTCGTAATACCGTTCGCCCAACAACATTACTGATGCTGTACACCTTTATCTCATTTATTGCTCTGTTTACCGTCTGCCTGCATCCCACATTTTATGTGGTGATAATATTTGCTTTTGTCATTGGTTTTACCTCTGCTGGAGGTGTTGTGCAAATTGGCCTGACGTTAATGGCTGAACGTTTCCCTTACGCTAAAGGTAAAGCTACAGGGATCTATTACAGTGCGGGCAGTATTGCGACCTTTACTATTCCGTTGATTACGGCTCATCTGTCCCAAAGAAGTATTGCCGATATTATGTGGTTCGATACCGCCATCGCTGCCATCGGTTTTTTACTGGCACTGTTTATCGGCTTACGCAGCCGCAAAAAAACGCGGCATCACTCGCTAAAGGAAAATGTCGCTCCGGGTGGGTAATGCAATATTCTTTTCATGTCATGCAAGATCTTACGGATAAATAACTCTTTCTGCGCTAACTAAGGAAAATCGCGATCAAAAACAAACTATGACATGCAATATTCCTGGAAACATAAACTTTATGCCATGTACCCAGGGATAATCATCTTCAGTATAGTAATTATGTAAACCGTCGGAGAACAATACGTACGGTAACGAAATAATCTTTCAGCAAGGAGCTGTGAAAATGTCTCAAAATAAGGCTTTCAGCACGCCATTTATCCTGGCTGTTCTTTGTATTTACTTCAGCTACTTCCTGCACGGCATTAGTGTTATTACGCTTGCCCAAAATATGTCATCTCTGGCGGAAAAGTTTTCCACTGACAACGCGGGCATTGCCTACTTAATTTCCGGTATCGGTTTGGGGCGATTGATCAGTATTTTATTCTTCGGTGTGATCTCCGATAAGTTTGGTCGTCGGGCGGTGATATTAATGGCAGTAATAATGTATCTGCTATTCTTCTTTGGTATTCCCGCTTGCCCGAATTTAACTCTCGCCTACGGTCTGGCAGTGTGCGTAGGTATCGCTAACTCAGCGCTGGATACGGGTGGCTACCCCGCGCTCATGGAATGCTTTCCGAAAGCCTCTGGTTCGGCGGTCATACTGGTTAAAGCGATGGTGTCATTCGGGCAAATGTTCTACCCAATGCTGGTGAGCTATATGTTGCTCAATAATATCTGGTACGGCTATGGGCTGATTATTCCGGGTATTCTGTTTGTACTGATCACGCTGATGCTGTTGAAAAGCAAATTCCCCAGCCAGTTGGTGGACGCCAGCGTAGCTAATGAATTACCGCAAATGAACAGCAAACCGTTAGTCTGGCTGGAAGGTGTTTCATCGGTACTGTTCGGTGTAGCTGCATTCTCGACCTTTTATGTGATTGTGGTGTGGATGCCCAAATATGCGATGGCTTTTGCTGGTATGTCAGAAGCTGAGGCATTAAAAACCATCTCTTATTACAGTATGGGCTCGTTGGTCTGTGTCTTTATTTTTGCCGCACTACTGAAAAAAATGGTCCGGCCCATCTGGGCTAATGTATTTAACTCTGCACTGGCAACAATAACAGCAGCCATTATCTATCTGTATCCTTCTCCACTGGTGTGTAATGCCGGCGCCTTTGTTATCGGTTTCTCAGCAGCTGGCGGCATTTTACAGCTCGGTGTTTCGGTCATGTCAGAGTTTTTCCCAAAAAGCAAAGCCAAAGTCACCAGTATTTATATGATGATGGGTGGACTGGCTAACTTTGTTATTCCGCTGATTACCGGTTATCTGTCGAACATCGGCCTTCAATATATCATTGTTCTCGATTTTACTTTCGCGCTGCTGGCCCTGATTACCGCAATTATTGTTTTTATCCGCTATTACCGCGTTTTTATTATTCCTGAGAATGATGTGCGTTTTGGCGAGCGTAAATTTAGCACCCGGTTAAACACAATTAAGCATAGAGGTTAAAGGAGTTAATTATGGATGTTACCGCAAAATACGAATTGATTGGGCTGATGGCCTATCCTATCCGCCACAGTTTATCGCCTGAAATGCAGAATAAAGCCTTAGAAAAAGCGGGATTGCCATTTACCTATATGGCCTTTGAAGTGGATAACGATAGTTTTCCCGGAGCAATTGAAGGATTAAAAGCCCTCAAAATGCGCGGAACTGGTGTGTCGATGCCGAACAAACAACTGGCGTGTGAATATGTTGATGAATTAACGCCAGCAGCCAAACTGGTGGGTGCCATCAACACCATCGTTAATGATGATGGCTACCTGCGCGGCTATAACACCGACGGCACGGGCCATATTCGCGCCATTAAAGAGAGCGGTTTTGATATCAAAGGCAAAACGATGGTGCTGTTAGGGGCCGGAGGTGCCTCAACGGCGATTGGCGCGCAGGGGGCAATTGAAGGTTTAAAAGAAATTAAACTCTTTAACCGTCGGGATGAGTTCTTCGATAAAGCCCTCGCCTTCGCGCAGCGGGTTAACGAAAACACCGATTGTGTCGTCACGGTTACCGATCTCGCCGATCAGCAAGCCTTTGCTGAAGCACTGGCTTCCGCCGACATTTTAACCAATGGCACAAAAGTGGGTATGAAACCCCTTGAGAATGAATCATTGGTTTATGATATCAGTCTGTTACATCCGGGACTGCTGGTCACTGAATGCGTGTATAACCCGCATATGACGAAGTTATTGCAGCAGGCACAACAAGCTGGTTGCAAAACGATTGATGGATACGGCATGTTGTTGTGGCAAGGGGCTGAACAGTTCACGTTATGGACTGGCAAAGATTTCCCTCTGGAATATGTTAAACAGGTCATGGGGTTCGGTGCCTGACAGGCTGACCGCGTGCAGAAAGGGTAAAAAATGAAAACCGTAACTGTAAAAGATCTCGTCATTGGTACGGGCGCACCTAAAATCATCGTCTCGCTGATGGCGAAAGATATCGCCAGCGTGAAATCCGAAGCTCTCGCCTATAGTGAAGCGGACTTTGATATTCTGGAATGGCGTGTGGACCACTTTGCCGACCTCTCCAATGTGGAGTCTGTCATGGCGGCGGCAAAAATTCTCCGTGAAACCATGCCAGAAAAACCGCTGCTGTTTACCTTCCGCAGTGCCAAAGAAGGCGGCGAGCAGGCGATTTCCACCGAGGCTTATATTGCTCTCAATCGTGCAGCCATCGACAGCGGCTTGGTTGATATGATCGATCTGGAGTTATTTACCGGCGATGATCAGGTTAAAGAAACCGTGGCCTACGCCCACGCGCATGATGTGAAAGTTGTCATGTCCAACCATGACTTCCATAAAACGCCGGAAGCCGAAGAAATCATTGCCCGTCTGCGCAAAATGCAATCCTTCGACGCCGATATTCCTAAGATTGCGCTGATGCCGCAAAGTACCAGCGATGTGCTGACGTTGCTTGCCGCGACCCTGGAGATGCAGGAGCAGTATGCCGATCGTCCAATCATCACGATGTCGATGGCAAAAACTGGCGTAATTTCTCGTCTGGCTGGTGAAGTATTTGGGTCGGCGGCAACTTTTGGTGCGGTAAAAAAAGCCTCTGCGCCAGGGCAAATCTCGGTAACTGATTTACGCACAGTATTAACTATTTTACATCAGGCATAAGCAATAATATTTCGGCGGGAATATCCTCCCCCGCCGAACTAAAAAAATATATTCAACCGTATTTAATAAAAATATTTCGTGAGTCTCTGTGCGCTAATTATCCATCTGGCGTAGGGAAAATCACACCTGAATCAGGAATTAACAATGAAACCTGTAAAACCACCTCGTATTAATGGACGAGTGCCGGTCCTGTCGGCACAGGAAGCGGTGAATTATATTCCCGACGAAGCAACACTTTGTGTGTTAGGCGCTGGCGGCGGTATTCTGGAAGCCACCACGTTAATTACTGCTCTTGCTGATAAATATAAACAGACTCAAACGCCACGTAATTTATCGATTATTAGTCCAACAGGGCTTGGCGATCGCGCCGACCGCGGTATTAGTCCGCTGGCGCAAGAAGGTCTGCTGAAATGGGCATTATGCGGTCACTGGGGACAATCGCCGCGTATTTCTGATCTCGCAGAACAAAATAAAATTATTGCTTATAACTATCCACAAGGTGTACTTACACAAACCTTACGCGCCGCCGCAGCCCACCAGCCTGGTATTATTAGTGATATTGGCATCGGGACATTTGTCGATCCACGCCAGCAAGGCGGCAAACTGAATGAAGTCACTAAAGAAGACCTGATTAAACTGGTCGAGTTTGATAACAAAGAATATCTCTATTACAAAGCGATTGCGCCAGATATCGCCTTCATTCGCGCTACCACCTGCGACAGCGAAGGCTACGCCACTTTTGAAGATGAGGTGATGTATCTCGACGCATTGGTTATTGCCCAGGCGGTGCACAATAACGGCGGTATTGTGATGATGCAGGTGCAGAAAATGGTTAAGAAAGCCACGCTGCATCCTAAATCTGTCCGTATTCCGGGTTATCTGGTGGATATTGTGGTGGTCGATCCGGATCAAACCCAACTGTATGGCGGTGCACCGGTTAACCGCTTTATTTCTGGTGACTTCACCCTTGATGACAGTACCAAACTTAGCCTGCCCCTAAACCAACGTAAATTAGTTGCGCGGCGCGCATTATTCGAAATGCGTAAAGGCGCGGTGGGGAATGTCGGCGTCGGTATTGCTGACGGCATTGGCCTGGTCGCCCGAGAAGAAGGTTGTGCTGATGACTTTATTCTGACGGTAGAAACAGGTCCGATTGGCGGAATTACTTCACAGGGGATCGCCTTTGGCGCGAACGTGAATACCCGTGCCATTCTGGATATGACGTCCCAGTTTGATTTTTATCACGGTGGCGGTCTGGATGTTTGTTATTTGAGTTTTGCTGAAGTCGACCAGCACGGTAACGTCGGCGTGCATAAATTCAATGGTAAAATCATGGGCACCGGTGGATTTATTGATATCAGTGCCACTTCGAAGAAAATCATTTTCTGCGGCACATTAACTGCGGGCAGTTTAAAAACAGAAATTACCGACGGCAAATTAAATATCGTCCAGGAAGGACGGGTGAAGAAATTTATTCGGGAACTACCGGAAATTACTTTCAGCGGAAAAATCGCTCTCGAGCGAGGGCTGGATGTTCGTTATATCACTGAGCGCGCAGTATTCACGCTGAAAGAAGACGGCCTGCATTTAATCGAAATCGCCCCTGGCGTCGATTTACAAAAAGATATTCTCGACAAAATGGATTTCACCCCAGTGATTTCGCCAGAACTCAAACTGATGGACGAAAGATTATTTATCGATGCGGCGATGGGTTTTGTCCTGCCTGAAGCGGCTCATTAACAGGAGTATAATGATGGATTTTTCTTTAACTGAAGAACAAGAACTGCTGCTGGCCAGTATTCGCGAACTGATTACGACTAACTTTCCGGAAGAGTATTTCCGCACCTGCGATCAAAACGGGACATATCCGCGTGAGTTTATGCGGGCGCTGGCGGATAACGGTATTTCCATGCTTGGCGTGCCGGAAGAATTTGGTGGTATCCCTGCGGATTACGTCACCCAAATGCTGGCGCTGATGGAAGTGTCAAAATGCGGTGCTCCGGCATTTTTAATTACCAACGGTCAATGTATTCACAGTATGCGCCGTTTCGGTTCTGCAGAGCAGCTACGTAAAACGGCAGAAAGCACCCTGGAAACCGGCGACCCCGCCTATGCCCTGGCGTTGACGGAACCAGGTGCTGGCTCAGATAACAACAGTGCCACCACCACTTACACGCGTAAAAACGGCAAGGTTTACATCAACGGACAGAAAACCTTTATTACCGGTGCGAAAGAGTACCCGTATATGCTGGTGTTGGCGCGCGATCCGCAACCGAAAGATCCCAAAAAAGCCTTCACCCTGTGGTGGGTCGACTCCAGTAAGCCCGGCATTAAGATTAACCCGCTGCATAAAATCGGCTGGCATATGCTCAGCACCTGCGAAGTCTATCTCGACAACGTGGAAGTTGAAGAGAGCGACATGGTGGGCGAAGAAGGAATGGGTTTCCTCAATGTGATGTACAACTTTGAGATGGAGCGCCTGATCAACGCCGCGCGCAGCACCGGCTTTGCCGAATGCGCCTTTGAAGATGCCGCCCGCTATGCCAACCAACGTATCGCTTTTGGTAAGCCCATTGGTCATAACCAGATGATCCAGGAAAAACTGGCGCTGATGGCGATTAAGATTGACAACATGCGCAACATGGTGCTGAAAGTGGCATGGCAAGCCGATCAGCATCAGTCACTGCGCACCAGCGCGGCGCTGGCAAAACTGTATTGCGCACGTACCGCAATGGAAGTCATTGATGATGCGATTCAAATCATGGGCGGTCTGGGCTATACCGATGAAGCGCGCGTCTCCCGCTTCTGGCGTGATGTCCGTTGTGAACGTATCGGCGGCGGTACAGACGAAATTATGATTTACGTAGCAGGTCGGCAGATCCTGAAAGACTATCAGAACAAATAATCTGCAGGCGGCGCAGCTTCTTAACAAACTGCGCCGCCAGATTTATCCAACAAGACTTACCGGTTGAGGAAATTCAGATAGGATTTCTTGTTCCGCAAAACAGTTTTTAAATTGCCTGCGGTAATCGCTGGGTGAACAGCCGACATGGCGCAAAAACAGTTTGCCAAAGTGATCGACATTTTCATAACCCACACGCCAGGAGATCTCTGCCTGTGATAATTCAGTATTAGTGAGTAACCATTTCGCTTCCGTCATACGCCGTTGAATAACATAGTTAATTGGGGAAATACGATACTCTTTGGTAAATTCATGGCAAATATAACTGACGCTGGCACGAAATTTTTTCGATAACTGTTCTAAAGTGATTTTTTCGCGATAATTATTATTCAGATAGAAAAGAATATCTTTTATCAGAACATCTTTTTTAATATACCCCTGCTCCGAACGATAAGCATTTTTAAAGTTTTCGTAGTAAAGAATTGCTAATGTATAGGCAAATGCATCCCATAACGAAGATGTTTGGCTATTTTTACTTTGCGGCAAAATCACACTTAGCTCATTAAATAAGGTTTTAATGACTTCTTTTCCCTGCCCCGCGGCAATTACCGGACAAGAATGCGGTTGCAGTAGATGATTTTCCTCAGCCCCCTGAAACTGAAAGCCGTACAGCGCACAGGTACACGTCGTTGCCGGATCGTTAACGTCAGAGGCCACCGCATGCAGCCTGCCGCGTTCTATCACCACTATATCATCTGCATGCGCGACATATAACGAAGAATCGATGGTAAACCTTGCCACCCCTTTCTTGACGTAAATCAGCTCGGTTTCATTGTCATGAACGTGATGTCCAGACTCCCATTTTGGATCATCGCTAAATGCAAAACGTGAAAGCCGTGGCGTTTTACCAGCGACAAACAGCGTTTCACTGGCATTATCAAAACAGCGTTGATACATGACAACCTCCCTATTCCATGAGCAAGCAAAAACAATATATGCCGGATAAAATACGGCGTGTATTGCGGTTATACAACCGCGTTTAGCGAGAGCTAAACAAGATTATTTACACTGAATGCAAGATTGTACGGTCATGGAATAACTATATTGCCGCAAATTGCACTTTTGTTTTAGCGATCGCATTTTTTTTGCAAGATTGTTGGCAAGGAAAACAGCTTGCTCCGTCGAAAACCCCGCACCGCTATCGCACACTATTTTCAGGCCATTTTTACCTTCCATCGGAGATGGTTCCGTATGCGACTCACAGGAGAAATCATGAAAATAATAACCTGCTTTAAGCTGGTGCCTGAAGAACAGGACATTGTTGTCACTCCAGAATACACCCTGAATTTCGACAATGCCGACGCCAAAATCAGCCAGTTCGATCTCAATGCCATTGAAGCTGCAAGCCAGCTTGCAACAGATGACGATGAGATAGCCGCGCTGACCGTTGGCGGCTCATTGTTGCAGAACTCGAAAGTGCGCAAAGACGTGCTATCCCGCGGGCCGCACAGCCTGTATATGGTGCAGGATGCACAACTTGAGCATGCACTGCCTCTCGATACCGCAAAAGCGCTGGCGGCAGCAGTTGAAAAGATCGGCTTCGATTTACTGATCTTTGGTGAAGGTTCCGGCGACCTTTATGCCCAGCAGGTTGGCTTGCTGGTCGGAGAAATTCTGCAACTTCCGGTGATTAATGCAGTGAGTGCTATTCAGCGTCAGGGCAATACACTGGTGATTGAACGCACGCTTGAAGATGACGTTGAAGTTATTGAACTCTCTGTTCCAGCCGTGCTCTGCGTCACCTCCGATATTAACGTGCCACGCATTCCTTCGATGAAAGCCATTCTCGGCGCGGGTAAAAAACCGGTAAATCAGTGGCAGGCAAGTGATATTGGCTGGAGCCAGAGCGCACCACTTGCTGAACTGACCGGCATTCGCGTACCGCCGCAAACAGAACGTAAGCACATCATTCTCGATAACGATTCGCCGGAGGCCATTGCCGAGCTGGCGGAACATCTGAAGAAAGCCCTGAACTGAAGCCTACGGAGAAGAAACGATGAGTCAATTAAACAGCGTCTGGGTCTTTAGCGATAATCCTGAACGTTATGCTGAACTGTTTGGCGGCGCTCAGCAATGGGGCCAACAGGTGTATGCCATTGTACAAAATACCGACCAGGCGCAGGCAGTTATGCCTTATGGTCCAAAATGTATTTATGTTCTTGAGCAAAACGACGCGCTGCAACGCACTGAAAATTACGCCGAAAGCATTGCTGCTCTGCTGAAAGATAAACACCCCGCTATGTTGCTACTGGCCGCGACGAAACGTGGTAAAGCTCTGGCAGCACGGTTAAGTGTGCAACTGAATGCGGCGCTGGTGAACGATGCCGCGGCGGTGGATATTGTCGATGGTCACATTTGCGCCGAACACCGGATGTATGGCGGGTTAGCGTTCGCTCAGGAAAAGATCAACAGCTCGCTGGCGATCATTACCCTTGCACCCGGTGTTCAGGAACCGTGCGCCAGTGATAACTCTCATCAGTGCCCGACAGAGACGGTACCTTATGTTGCTCCGCGTCATGAAATTCTCTGTCGCGAGCGCCGTGCGAAAGCGGCAAGCAGCGTGGACCTGAGCAAAGCAAAACGTGTGGTTGGCGTCGGTCGTGGTCTGGCAGCGCAGGATGACCTGAAAATGGTCCACGAACTGGCGGCGGTGCTGAATGCTGAAGTCGGCTGTTCACGTCCAATTGCCGAAGGCGAGAACTGGATGGAGCGTGAACGTTATATCGGTGTCTCCGGCGTGTTGCTGAAATCCGATCTCTACCTGACGCTGGGGATCTCCGGGCAGATCCAACATATGGTTGGCGGCAACGGCGCAAAAGTGATTGTCGCCATCAATAAAGATAAAAATGCGCCAATCTTCAACTATGCCGACTACGGTCTGGTGGGCGATATCTACAAAGTCGTCCCTGCCCTGATTAGCCAGTTGAGCCGCTAATTCCCCTTTCAACCACATCTCCCGCTGTAAACGCAGCGGGAAGGGAGCATAACGCATGTCGGATGACAAATTTGATGCCATTGTGGTCGGTGCGGGCGTTGCTGGTAGCGTTGCCGCACTGGTCATGGCACGAGCCGGGCTGGATGTCCTGGTGATAGAACGCGGCGACAGTGCCGGATGTAAAAACATGACCGGCGGGCGCCTTTATGCCCACACACTTGAAGCAATCATTCCAGGCTTTGCAGCATCAGCGCCGGTAGAACGCAAGGTCACACGCGAGAAAATCTCCTTCTTAACCGAAGAGAGCGCCGTTACCCTCGATTTTCACCGCGAGCAACCAGATGTTCCGCAACACGCATCTTATACCGTATTGCGTAATCGTCTGGACCCGTGGTTGATGGAACATGCCGAGCAGGCGGGCGCACAGTTTATCCCGGGAGTTCGCGTCGATGCGCTGGTTCGTGAAGGAAACAAGGTCACTGGCGTCCAGGCTGGGGATGATATTCTCGAAACGAATGTGGTGATTCTGGCTGATGGCGTTAACTCGATGCTTGGCCGCTCGCTGGGAATGGTTCCCGCTTCCGATCCGCATCATTACGCTGTTGGTGTTAAAGAGGTTATTGGCCTCACACCAGAACAGATCAACGATCGCTTTAATATTACGGGCGAGGAAGGTGCCGCCTGGCTGTTTGCCGGTTCCCCTTCTGACGGCCTGATGGGTGGCGGATTCCTCTATACCAATAAGGATTCCATATCGTTGGGGCTGGTTTGTGGATTGGGTGATATCGCCCATGCGCAAAAAAGCGTGCCGCAAATGCTGGAAGATTTTAAACAACACCCCGCCATTCGCCCGCTGATTAGCGGCGGCAAACTGCTTGAATATTCCGCGCATATGGTGCCGGAAGGCGGTCTGGCAATGGTGCCGCAACTGGTTAACGAGGGCGTGATGATCGTTGGTGACGCCGCAGGCTTCTGCCTGAATTTGGGTTTTACGGTCCGCGGCATGGATTTAGCCATTGCATCGGCTCAGGCTGCCGCCACAACGGTGATCGCCGCCAAAGAACGCGCGGATTTCTCCGCCAGCAGTCTTGCGCAATACAAACGTGAGCTGGAACAAAGCTGCGTCATGCGTGATATGCAGCATTTTCGCAAGATCCCGGCGCTGATGGAAAACCCGCGCCTGTTTAGCCAATACCCACGAATGGTAGCCGACATCATGAACGAGATGTTCACCATTGACGGCAAACCAAACCAGCCGGTACGCAAAATGATCATGGGACATGCGAAGAAAATCGGGCTGATCAACTTGCTGAAAGATGGCATTAAGGGAGCAACCGCGCTATGAGCCAGAACGCTACGGTTAACGTCGACATCAAATTAGGCGTCAATAAATTCCATGTTGATGAGGGCCACCCGCATATCATTTTGGCGGCAAATCCCGATATCAATGAATTCCGTAAATTAATGAAAGCCTGCCCTGCCGGACTTTATAAGCAGGATGACGCCGGCAACATTCATTTTGATTCTGCCGGTTGTCTGGAGTGCGGCACCTGTCGGGTGTTGTGCGGTAACACTATTCTCGAACAGTGGAAATATCCCGCAGGTACCTTCGGTATTGATTTCCGTTACGGCTAATCACGCATCCCACAGGCCCGCACATCGGGCCTGATGTTCTGTTTCGAGAGTCCAAAATGAAAGTGACATTAACGTTTAACGAACAACGTCGTGCGGCGTATCGTCAGCAAGGGCTATGGGGCGATGCTTCGCTGGCCGATTACTGGCAGCAGACCGCTCGTGCGATGCCAGACAAAATTGCCGTGGTCGATAATCATGGAGCATCGTACACCTATAGCGCACTCGATCACGCCGCGAGCTGTCTGGCAAACTGGATGTTAGCGAAGGGTATTGAATCAGGCGATCGCATCGCATTTCAACTGCCAGGCTGGTGTGAATTTACCGTTATCTATCTTGCCTGCCTGAAAATCGGTGCGGTTTCCGTACCGCTGTTGCCTTCCTGGCGGGAAGCAGAACTGGTGTGGGTGCTTAATAAGTGTCAGGCAAAAATGTTCTTTGCACCGACGTTGTTTAAACAAACGCGTCCGGTAGATTTAATCCTGCCGCTGCAAAATCAGCTTCCACAACTACAACAAATTGTCGGCGTGGACAAACTGGCTCCCGCCACCTCTTCCCTCTCATTAAGTCAGATTATCGCCGACAATACCCCACTGACCACGGCGATAACGACCCACGGCGATGAATTAGCTGCGGTGCTGTTTACCTCCGGAACCGAGGGTCTGCCAAAGGGCGTGATGCTAACGCATAACAATATTCTCGCCAGTGAGCGGGCTTATTGCGCGCGGCTGAATCTGACCTGGCAGGATGTCTTTATGATGCCTGCGCCACTCGGCCACGCAACGGGCTTTCTGCATGGCGTAACAGCACCATTTTTGATTGGCGCTCGCAGCGTGTTGTTAGATATTTTCACTCCTGATGCGTGTCTCGCGCTGCTTGAGCAGCAGCGTTGCACCTGTATGCTCGGCGCAACGCCGTTTGTCTATGATCTTTTGAATTTACTAGAGAAACAACCCGCAGACCTTTCAGCGCTGCGCTTCTTTCTTTGCGGCGGTACCACAATCCCCAAAAAAGTGGCACGTGAATGCCAGCAGCGCGGCATTAAATTATTAAGTGTTTATGGTTCCACAGAAAGTTCGCCGCATGCGGTGGTGAATCTCGATGATCCTTTGTCGCGCTTTATGCACACCGATGGTTACGCTGCCGCAGGTGTAGAGATTAAAGTGGTCGATGACGCACGCAAGACCTTACCGCCAGGTTGCGAAGGTGAAGAAGCCTCGCGTGGCCCCAATGTGTTTATGGGATATTTTGATGAACCTGAATTAACCGCCCGTGCGCTGGATGAAGAAGGCTGGTATTACAGCGGCGATCTCTGCCGTATGGATGAGGCTGGCTATATAAAAATTACCGGACGCAAAAAAGATATTATTGTCCGCGGCGGCGAAAATATTAGCAGCCGTGAAGTGGAAGATATTTTATTGCAGCATCCTAAAATTCACGATGCCTGTGTGGTTGCAATGCCCGATGAACGTTTAGGTGAACGATCATGCGCTTATGTCGTGCTGAAAGCGCCGCATCATTCATTATCGCTGGAAGAGGTGGTGGCTTTTTTTAGCCGTAAACGGGTCGCAAAATATAAATATCCTGAACATATCGTGGTAATCGAAAAACTACCGCGCACTGCCTCAGGTAAAATACAAAAGTTTTTGTTAAGAAAAGATATTATGCGGCGGTTAACTCAGGATGTCTGTGAAGAGATTGAATAAGTTTCATCTTCGGGGATCACATAAACCCGGCGACAAAACGCCGCCGGGTATTTATTTTATTTCTTCAGTTCAGCCAGGCTTAACCAGGTTTGCACCACGGTGTCCGGATTCAGAGACAGGCTATCGATCCCCTCTTCCATCAACCATGCGGCAAAGTCTTCGTGGTCGGACGGACCCTGACCGCAAATCCCGACATATTTGCCCTGTTTCTTCGCGGCACGAATCGCCATCGACAACAGTGCTTTCACCGCATCGTTGCGCTCATCGAACAATTCAGACACCACGCCGGAGTCACGGTCCAGACCGAGCGCCAGCTGCGTCATATCGTTTGAGCCAATTGAGAAGCCGTCGAAATATTCGAGGAACTGCTCGGCCAGCAAGGCGTTGGACGGGATTTCACACATCATGATGATTTTCAGCCCGTTCTCACCACGCTTCAGCCCCTGACGCGCCAGTTCCTCAACCACCGCTTTCGCCTGATCTACGGTACGCACGAACGGGATCATGATCTCAACGTTGGTCAGCCCCATGTCGTTGCGCACACGTTTCACTGCTTCGCACTCCAGCGCGAAACAGTCGCGGAAGCTGTCGGAAACATAGCGTCCCGCGCCACGGAAGCCGAGCATCGGGTTCTCTTCATCTGGCTCGTAACGCTCACCACCGACCAGGTTGGCATATTCGTTCGATTTAAAATCAGAGAGACGGACAATGACGCGCTTCGGATAAAACGCGGCACCCAGCGTCGCGATCCCTTCAGTCAGACGACCAACGTAAAATTCACGCGGAGAATCAAAACCTTTCATCATCTCGCGGATTTCGTTTTGCAACTGCGGTTCCTGATCGTCAAACTCAAGCAGTGCGCGTGGGTGGACGCCAATCATACGGTTGATGATAAATTCCAGACGCGCAAGTCCCACGCCTTCGTTCGGCAGACAGGCGAAGTCGAAAGCTCGGTCCGGGTTACCGACGTTCATCATCACTTTCAACGGCAGATCCGGCATCGTTTCTACGCTGGAGCTTTTCACGCTAAATTCCAGCAACTCCGCATAGACGTAACCGGTATCACCTTCGGCACAAGAAACAGTGACGTTCTCACCGTCTTTCATCCGTTCTGTTGCATCACCACAGCCCACTACCGCCGGAATGCCCAGTTCACGAGCGATGATCGCCGCGTGACAGGTACGACCGCCACGGTTGGTGACGATGGCAGATGCTTTCTTCATGATCGGTTCCCAGTCCGGGTCGGTCATGTCAGTGACCAGCACGTCACCAGGTTCGATGCGGTTCATTTCGCTGATATCATGGATGACTTTCACCGGACCCGCACCGATGCGATGACCGATAGCACGGCCTTCGGCGATAATCTTACCCTGTGAATGCAGCGTATAACGCTCCATGACCTGACCGCGTGAGCGCACGGTTTCCGGACGCGCCTGCACAATGAACAGTTTACCGGTGTGGCCATCTTTCGCCCACTCAATATCCATCGGGCGACCGTAGTGTTTCTCAATTTGTACGGCCTGTTTTGCCAGTTCCTGCACTTCTTCGTTGGTCAGCGAGAAGATGTCACGCTGTTCCTGCGGTACGTCTTCGATTTTAACCTGCTTGCCGTGCTCCTGGGTCGGCGCGTAAACCATGCGGATTTTTTTCGACCCCATGGTGCGGCGCACGATAGCCGGGCGATTCGCCGCCAGTGTCGGTTTATGCACGTAAAACTCATCCGGGTTAACCGCACCCTGCACGACCATCTCACCAAGGCCCCATGCGGAAGTGATAAACACCACCTGGTCAAAGCCGGATTCGGTATCAATGGAGAACATCACGCCAGATGATGCGAGGTCAGAGCGCACCATCCGTTGAACACCGGCGGAGAGCGCCACACCACGGTGATCGTAACCCTGGTGCACACGATAAGAGATGGCGCGATCGTTAAACAGAGAAGCAAATACATGTTTCACTGCCACGAGAACGGCGTCAAAACCCTGAACGTTGAGGAAGGTTTCCTGCTGACCGGCAAAAGAAGCGTCCGGCATATCTTCTGCGGTGGCGGAGGAGCGCACCGCAAAAGAGGCGTTTTCGTCATCGGCGGAAAGCTGTGCATAGGCTTCGCGGATGGCGTTTTCCAGCTCAGGCTGGAAGGGAGTGTCGATAATCCACTGGCGGATTTGCGCGCCCGCTTTCGCAAGCTGAGTAACATCGTCAATATCCGTTTTATCCAGCAGTTCATAAATGCGCTGGTTTACGCCGCTTTGGTCCAGAAACTGGTTAAACGCGTCGGCGGTTGTGGCGAAACCATTCGGAACGGAAACACCCATTCCGGAAAGATTAGTAATCATTTCACCCAGGGAGGCATTTTTGCCCCCAACCCTGTCTACATCATTCATGCCGAGTTGGTTATACCAAAGCACCAGCGGTGACGAGCCATTGTTGGACATCGAACAATCCTTTTGTGATAAATGAACGGTTTGAGAAACACATTTCTGCGCATTTATCTTTGCATATTTAACCGGATGAAAAAAACGGTGAATCGTTCAAGCAAATATATTTTTTTACTTTTTAAGACTGATCCCAGCGTTGCGCAAATCTGCTCTCTTCGACAATTTCCACATAAACCATCGGTATAAACGAAACCATAAAAATGAAATGCTGTTTTCATAAAAAATAAAATTGAAGGTTCATTTTATAAACCAGACATAACGTTCTACGCTTCTGTGCGTTTTTAATTTATGCTTTCATAGAATTATGTCTGCATCACGGGAAGAACAAAATGGATAATGCTGTTGATCGCCACGTTTTTTATATTTCTGATGGTACGGCAATAACTGCGGAGGTATTAGGACACGCAGTAATGTCACAATTTCCCGTCACTATCAGCAGCATCACGCTGCCGTTTGTCGAAAATGAGAGCCGTGCACGGGCAGTGAAGGATCAGATTGACGCAATTTATCACCAGACAGGCGTGCGCCCGCTGGTCTTCTACTCCATCGTGTTGCCGGAGATTCGCGCCATCATCTTGCAAAGTGAAGGCTTTTGCCAGGATATCGTTCAGGCGCTGGTTGCCCCGCTACAACAAGAGATGAAACTGGATCCAACGCCGATTGCTCATCGTACCCATGGCCTTAACCCTAATAATCTCAATAAATATGATGCGCGCATTGCGGCGATTGATTACACCCTCGCCCACGATGACGGCATTTCGTTGCGCAATCTGGACCAGGCTCAGGTGATCCTGCTCGGTGTTTCTCGCTGTGGTAAAACCCCCACCAGTCTGTATCTGGCAATGCAGTTTGGTATCCGCGCGGCAAACTACCCCTTTATTGCCGACGATATGGATAATCTGGTGCTACCCGCGTCGCTCAAACCGCTTCAGCATAAATTGTTCGGCCTGACTATCGACCCGGAACGTCTGGCGGCGATTCGCGAGGAACGTCGGGAGAACAGTCGCTATGCCTCGCTTCGTCAGTGCAGGATGGAAGTCGCGGAAGTGGAAGCCTTGTACCGTAAAAATCAGATCCCGTGGATTAACAGTACCAATTATTCGGTAGAAGAGATTGCCACCAAGATCCTCGATATCATGGGCCTTAGTCGCCGAATGTACTAGAGAACTAGTGCATTAGCTTATTTTTTTGTTATCATGCTAACCACCCGGCGAGGTGTGACACACCTCGCACTTGAAATCAGCAGCGATTGGTTTATCGTGATGCGCATCACTTCCCGGCAGTCCTGCCGTAGAAGCAACAAATTTCTGAGACTTGTAATGAACAGAACTGACGAACTCCGTACTGCGCGTATTGAGAGCCTGGTAACGCCCGCCGAACTCGCGCTACGGTATCCCGTAACGCCTGGCGTCGCCACCCATGTCACCGACTCCCGCCGCAGAATTGAAAAAATACTGAATGGTGAAGATAAGCGACTGTTGGTCATTATTGGCCCCTGCTCGATCCACGATCTCACCGCTGCAATGGAGTACGCCACCCGTCTGCAGTCGCTGCGCAACCAGTACCAGTCACGGCTGGAAATCGTAATGCGCACCTATTTTGAAAAACCACGAACTGTTGTCGGCTGGAAAGGACTAATCTCCGATCCAGATTTAAACGGCAGCTATCGGGTAAATCACGGTCTGGAGCTGGCGCGCAAATTACTTTTACAGGTAAATGAGCTGGGCGTCCCAACCGCGACCGAGTTCCTCGATATGGTGACCGGTCAGTTTATTGCTGATTTAATCAGTTGGGGCGCGATTGGCGCACGTACTACCGAAAGTCAGATCCACCGCGAAATGGCTTCGGCACTCTCCTGTCCGGTAGGTTTTAAAAATGGTACCGATGGCAATACGCGGATTGCTGTGGATGCTATCCGCGCAGCCCGCGCCAGCCATATGTTCCTCTCGCCAGACAAAAATGGTCAGATGACCATCTATCAGACCAGCGGCAACCCGTATGGCCACATTATTATGCGTGGCGGCAAAAAACCGAATTATCATGCCGATGATATCGCCGCAGCCTGCGATACGCTGCACGAGTTTGATTTACCTGAACATCTGGTGGTGGATTTCAGCCACGGTAACTGCCAGAAGCAGCACCGTCGCCAGTTAGAAGTTTGTGAGGATATTTGTCAGCAAATCCGCAATGGCTCTACGGCGATTGCTGGAATTATGGCGGAAAGTTTCCTGCGCGAAGGAACGCAAAAAATCGTCGGCAGTCAGCCGCTCACTTACGGTCAATCCATTACCGACCCGTGTCTGGGCTGGGAGGATACCGAACGCCTGGTCGAAAAACTCGCCTCTGCGGTAGATACCCGCTTCTGAATGCGTGCCCATTCCTGACGGAATGGGCATTTCTGCGCAACTTGTTGTCTTCTCAACAAATTACTGCTTGCTCTGGTCAGCCATAATATTGATAATAAGAATCATTGTTATATCAATTATTATTAATTTTTATGCGTTATACGGATAGCAGAAAACTCACGCCTGAAACGGATGCCAATCACAAGACCGCTTCCCCGCAGCCTATTCGGCGAATTTCCAGCCAGACACTGTTAGGTCCGGATGGCAAACTGATTATCGATCATGACGGGCAAGAATATCTGCTCCGTAAAACTCAGGCTGGCAAGCTGCTGTTGACCAAGTAGCCTTTAACTCGAGCAGCTGACTTCCAGCCGTTTACCCCAGTCAGGTGGACGACTGACATAGTCATCATCTCTGTCGCTGAAAGGATTTCGCAACGCCTCATGCAGGCGGTGCAATTCCGTCATATCACCCTTTTCTGCCGCTTCAATCGCCCGTTGCGCCAACCAGTTGCGCAATACCAGAGCGGGGTTAACGCTTTGCATCAGTTGCTGACGCTCACTATCGCTAACCTCGTCTTGTTGCAAACGCCCCCGATAACGGGCAAACCAGTCATCAAATGCCGCACGATCAATAAACTCATCACGTAGCGGTGACGCCGCGCTGTGCTGCTCGGTCAGACTCAGCATGCGGAATGTGCGGGTATAATCGCTGCGCTCTCGCGCCATCAGACTGAATAATTCATTCAGTAGCGCGTTATCCTCTTTTTGCTCCGTCATGAAGCCCAGTTTCTGCCGCATCCGTTCTCCATAATGCGTCAACAAAACCTGCTGATAGCTGTCCAGGGCCTCATTCAGGGCATCTACGGCAACAAATGGCGACAATGTCTGCGCCAGACGCTGTAAATTCCACAACGCGACGGCAGGTTGATTATCAAAGCTGTAACGCCCTTGATGATCCGAGTGATTACAAATAAAACCGGGTTCGTAATCATCAAGAAAACCAAACGGCCCGTAATCAAGCGTCAGCCCCAGCAGCGACATGTTGTCGGTATTCATCACCCCATGAGCAAAGCCGACCGTCTGCCATTGGGCAATTAACGACGCGGTACGTGCGACAACATCGCTAAACCAGAGACGGTATTTGTCCTCATCATCTTCAAGATGTGACCAGTAATGACGAATAGCAAAGTCAGCTAACTGACGAACCTTTTCCGACTCGCGGCGGTAGTAAAAATGTTCGAAATGACCAAAGCGCAGATGACTTGGTGCCACACGCATCAGCATCGCGCCTGGCTCCGCCGTTTCCCGATACACTGGCGAATCGCTGGTGACGATACTTAACGCGCGGGTCGTCGGAATGCCCAGATAATGCATCGCCTCACTGGCGAGACTTTCTCGTATCGTCGAACGTAAAACCGCCCGTCCATCACCCATTCGCGAATAAGGCGTCAGGCCAGCACCTTTCAGATGCCAGTCCATTGTAGTGCCATCAGCAAGCAGTTGTTCGCCGAGTAAAATGCCGCGCCCATCACCCAGTTGGCCCGCCCAGACGCCGAACTGATGACCACTGTAAACCTGCGCCAGTGGTGACATACCAGGCAGTAGGGCTTCGCCGCCCCAGACACCTGCGCCATTTTTAAACAGCGACGATGGAATACTCAGCGTGTTAGCCAGTTCGGTATTATGCCAAATCAGCCGGGCATTATTTAAAGGCGTAGGGGAAAGTGCTGTATAGGTTTCTGGCAATTCATCGCGCCAGCGGGTAACAAAAGACAGGGTCATAGATCCTCCTGTTTGATAGTGTAGACGGTTACTCTCGTCTTAAACACCAGCAAACAGAAGGGTTATCGCTGAACCAACGTCGTTATCTGATTTATGGGAACGGCAGGCCACAGGCATCCCTGGAGAGCATGGAAATCGAAGGGGGTAATCTGTGCCAATATTTCTGCCGTATCAATGCCTCCCGCAATGATGCAATTGCAACAAGGGGAAATTTGCGCCTGGATCGCACGAATAAACGGTTCGAAGGAGCGGTGCGTGATTTGTTGCTGAATAAAACTTTTATCCAGCATGACGCGGGTGAAAAGACCATCAAAAACCGCTTTCATTGTGCTATTGCCTGCTCCCAAATTACCAACACAAGGGGATACACTTGCGATAAGGATAAAAGACCGCGATTATCTTTTCCTTCATTGAGATGCGGGTAATTCTCATTAATCAACAGTTCAATAAACGGATATTTTAATAGTTCGCCTGCGTAATTATCCCTCTCTAATAATAATGTAGCCACTTGTGGCGTTAAATTAAGCCAGGCAAAGAGTTTATGTTGAATAAAAAAATGTTGGCATGATTTTAGTAATTCCAACTGCTCTGAAAATAATTGCCAATGTTGCTCCTCGGTAAGTTGCGCTATAACCCGACTCGTCGGGATACGCACCGTGCCATCTTCACTGGAGAAATGGGTAATTAACTCAACGCCGACAAGGACTTGCTGGTTATCTCTTATCGGCAGGAAATAGCAATCAGAATGATAAAGATTCTCCAAAAAAATCTTCATGGTAACCGTCCCTCTCGAAGGATGTTTTTCAGTATCCGGCTAAAAGGGATAAGGCCATAAGACATAACAATTACAGAAGGAGTAACTTTCATTTGTTCCATGTTAACCACTTTTTCAGGGGTCCTTTTTTTAGATTATCCTGATTATAAACGAATAATCCATTTACGGAATTTTTGTCTGCAAAATACTACTGTATTCAGGAGTAAATGGACGGCGATGTATCATCGCCGTCCATTTTTCGACATACTAGATTCGTCTCGCCTGCCAGAAATTTTTCTGCCAATAGACATTATCAAGTGAGGAACGCATCACTCCCTTGCTGGTAGAGGCGTGGATAAATTGGTTGTTGGTATCGTAAATACCTACATGCAAACCATTTTGTCCGGACCCCGTTTTGAAAAAGACCAGGTCACCAGGCAGCAACTCGTCTTTATCAATTTGCGTGCCGATAGAGGCTTGTTCTTTGGTTTCTCGGGGCAGCTGCAAATCGAAACGATCGCGCATCGTTACAACCACAAATCCCGAACAGTCCACACCGCGCCGCGTCATGCCACCATAACGATACGGCGTGCCATGCCAGCTTTGTAGCTGGTCGTTCAAACCGGCAATAACGGTAATCGAATCAGAAAGTCTGGCATTTGGCGGCGGTGCTTTATGGTGGCTACACCCGACCAGAAACAGTGCTGTGATCAAAATAAGGCAGAAACGCATTCCGTACGGTTCCTCTGTTTTTTATTCTTGCATTAATTTAGCGTCGTAATTACCCGATTTTCAAGATACTAATGAAATCAGATGGTCGAAATCAGCATTCTGTGACCTTCGATATCCAGACGGCGAAAATTCATCCCATAGGCCTGCGCCAGATTTGGCGGCGTGAGCACCTCTTCCCTGCGTCCACTGGCCAGCATTTTTCCACCTTTTAGCAACCACGCCCGATGCGCATGACGCAATGTGTGGTTGAGATCGTGACTGCTCATCACAATCGCCAGTCCTTGCTGACACAGCGCGCTCAGAATTTTGTCTAACGCACTTTGTTGCGCAACATCAAGACTGTTCATCGGCTCATCAAGAAGCAGCAATTGGCCTGCGGGATTGGCTTGTGGTGTGATTTGCAGCACCACCGCAGCAAGACGTACGCGTTGCCATTCACCGCCGGAAAGTTGATTGGTGCTACGTCCGAGTTTGTCATCAAGAGCCAGCGCCCCTGCGACATCATTCAGTAGTTCGGTACGCGTTTTATCGTGCTGATGCAGTGTCAGGTAGTGCCAGACCGGCATTGCAAACGGCGGCGTCTGCTGTTGTGAAAGGTAGGCGCGATGCAGCGCGAGTTTTGTTGCGGACCATGCTTCCAGTGGTTGCCCCGCGAGCTGAATGCTTCCCTTACCGCTGGTCATTCCGGCCATTAGTGCAAGCAAGGTACTCTTACCCGCGCCATTCGGCCCCACCAGGTGCAGGATCTCCCCAGCCCGAACCTCGCCAGAAAACGGCCCCAGGCGGGTAGATTCCGCAACATCCTGTAACTGCATCACAATAGACATTATTTTGCCAACGCCAGTTTAATGCTTTCCATCACAATGGGATCTTCCGGCGTCATATCCGGGGAAAAACGCTGGATGACCAATCCGTCCCTGCCAACTAAAAATTTCTCAAAATTCCATAAAATATCATCAGGGTACAGCGGTGCACGACCTTTGCTGACCATACGGGCATAGAATCCGCTCTCTTCCGGCGCGACTGCGGTCGGCGCTGCGGCAATCAATTTTTGATACAGCGGATGGCGTCCTTCGCCATTAACTTCAATCTTACTGAACATCGGGAACGTCACCCCCCATGTGGTGGTACAGTAAGTTTTAATCTCTTCATCGCTGCCCGGTTCTTGTTCCAGAAACTGGTTGCACGGGAATCCCAGCACCACAAAACCTCGATCGGCCCAGGCTTTCTGAATATTCTCCAACTGCTCATATTGCGGCGTTAAGCCACACTTTGAGGCGACATTGACAATCAACAGCACATTACCGGCGAACTTCTCCAGCGTGGTCACTTCACCGTCGATATCTTTCACTACGGTCGTCAGAATGGAATCTTGCATCGTTTCTCCTGGGTGTGGTCAGTAAAAATCTTAGCTTTTAATCATAGACCGTCTTTTTGCGGCTAACGTCCTGCTTTTAACAATAACCAGATAAACACCGGCGCACCTAACGTTGCGGTGACCACGCCAATAGGCAGCTCTGCGGCAGCTAATGCCAGGCGCGCTACAATATCGGCCAGCAGCAATGCGCTCGCCCCTGCCAGCGCGCAGCCGGGAAGTAATACGCGATGATCGGTTAAACCACACAGCCGGAGAATATGTGGGATCACCAGACCAATAAAGCCGATAGCACCCGCCAGCGCCACACTGACGCCAACCATCCAGCCGGTCGCTGCCACCAGCACATTGCGCCAGAACCACAGGGGTAAACCCAGTTGCCGCGCCGAGATCTCGCCAAGTGCTAACATATTCATCGGCCTGGACTGACAACAGATCCACAACAACACGGGGATCAATGCCAGCATCAGCCAGCTTTGCCGCCAGTCTACGCCGCCAAAACCGCCCATCATCCAGTACATCAGCTGACGCAAATCAACAGAGGTGGAAAAGTAGATAGCCCACGTCATTAGTGCGCTACAGATAATCCCTAATGCAACGCCAGCCAGCAATAACCGACTGCTCGAAAGATGACGACGGGCGAAACGTAAGAGTATTAAAGTGATGATAAGCGCGCCAGCAATCGCACACAGCCCTAGCGCCCAGTTGGGGAGTTGCCCTTGCCCAAGCAATACCGCGGCGATAAGCCCCACGCCTGCGCCGTTAGAGACGCCAAGTAGTCCAGGTTCTGCCAGAGGATTTTCAAACAACGCCTGCATTACAGCGCCGGATATAGCCAGCGCCGCACCAACCAGCAATACAGCCAGCGTACGTGGCAGGCGAATTTGCCAGACGAACAGTTCGCCACGAGGAGTAAACCAGTCACCTGGCGAGATCCATTGTTCACCGGCGCAAAGGCTTAAGAGAAGCGCCAGCAGCATCAAAACTGACAGGCATAATAACCAGCGAATATTTTGTCGCTGTTGTTGGCGGGCAAGTGTCAGCATGGTATCCGTTCTGCTGAAGTGTCATGGCGTTGATTTTACGGTGACTCTTCGACAGTGAAAAGAAAAAAGGCCGCAGAGCGGCCTTTTTAGTTAGATCAGATTACTCGTCTTTGGGCGAAGCGTTTTCGACCCGGCTTTTTAACTTCTGCCCGGGTCTGAAGGTCACCACGCGCCGTGCTGTAATGGGAATATCCTCGCCCGTTTTCGGGTTACGTCCCGGGCGTTGATTCTTATCACGCAGATCGAAGTTACCAAAACCAGAGAGTTTCACCTGTTCGCCGTTTTCCAGAGCGCGACGGATCTCTTCGAAAAACAGTTCAACCAGTTCTTTGGCATCCCGCTTGCTAAGCCCAAGCTTATCAAACAGATATTCTGACATTTCAGCTTTTGTAAGCGCCATAGGTTCAATCCCTCAATGATGCCTGGAATCGCTCTTTTAATGCCTCTACACATTTGGCGACGGTAGCGGCAATCTCCTCTTCTTCGAGTGTACGGCTGGTATCTTGCAGGATCAGGCTTATGGCGAGGCTCTTATACCCCTCCGCAACACCCTTACCGCGGTACACGTCAAATAAGTTTACGCCAACTACCTGATTTACGCCAACTTTCTTACATTCGGATAAAATATCCGCTGCGGGAACGTTTTCTGCGACCACCACCGCGATGTCACGACGGTTCGCCGGGAAGCGAGAAATCTCGCGCGCCTGAGGCACCACGCGGTCTGCGAGCTTGTTCCACTCCAGTTCGAACACCAGAGTGCGACCGTTAAGATCCAGTTTACGTTCCAGTTCAGGATGAACAACTCCAACAAAACCAATACGTTCACCTTTCAGATAAATCGCTGCGGATTGCCCCGGATGCAGTGCCGGATTCGCTTCTGCACGGAACTCAACCTCATTCAGTTTACCGGTCAGGTCGAGAACGGATTCAAGATCGCCTTTCAAATCATAGAAATCAACGGTCTCTTTTGCCAGGTTCCAGTGCTCTTCGTAACGGTTACCGCAAATCACACCGGCTAACATCAGATCCTGACGAATGCCCAACGGTGCCTGAGTATCTGGTACGAAACGCAGACCGCTTTCGAAAATGCGCACACGGTTCTGCTGACGGTTCTGGTTGTACACCACGGTTGCCAGCAGGCCGGTCCACAGAGAAAGACGCATTGCTGACATTTCAACAGAGATCGGGCTTGGCAGCAGTAAGGCTTCAACGCCTGGATGGATCATCTGCTGCACTTTCGGATCAACGAAGCTGTAGGTGATCACTTCCTGATAGCCTTTGTCGTTGAGCAGCGTTTTCACGCGCTTGAGCGACAGGTCAGCTTCACGGTGAGTACCCATAATCAGGCTTGCCTGTACCGGCTCATCCGGGATGTTGTTGTAGCCGTAAACACGCGCGACTTCTTCAACCAGATCTTCTTCAATCTCCATATCGAAACGCCAGCTCGGCGCAACTGCCTGCCATTCGTCTTTGCCTTCGGTCACTTCGCAGCCGAGACGACGCAGAATGTCAGTTACCTGCTCATCCGCAATATGATGGCCGATCAGGCGATCCAGTTTGCTACGACGTAGAGTGATGGTTGCACGCTTCGGCAGCGTTGCTTCGTTGGTGATATCAATTACCGGGCCAGCCTCACCACCGCAGATGTCGATCAGCAGACGGGTCGCACGTTCCATCGCTTTATGCTGCAGTGCCGGATCAACGCCACGCTCATAACGGTGAGACGCATCGGTATGCAGGCCATGACGACGAGCACGACCGGTGATAGACAGCGGGCTAAAGAACGCGCATTCCAGCAGCACGTTTTGTGTTTCGTCATTCACGCCAGAGTGTTCGCCACCGAAGATGCCGCCCATCGCCAGCGCCTTGTTGTGGTCGGCGATAACCAGGGTGTCAGCATTCAGCTTCGCTTCAGTGCCATCAAGCAGCACCAGCGTTTCACCCTCTTTCGCCATCCGCACCACAATGCCGCCTTCAATGCGATCTTTATCGAAAGCGTGCATCGGCTGGCCCAGTTCGAGCAGCACATAGTTGGTGACGTCAACAACTGCATCGATAGAACGGATCCCGCAACGACGCAGTTTTTCTTTCATCCACAGCGGAGTTGGCGCTTTAACGTTAATGCCTTTTACCACACGGCCAAGATAACGCGGGCAGGCTTCCGGCGCTTCGACTGTAATCGGCAGCGTGTCGTCGATGGTCGCACCAACCGGAACGATTTCCGGTTCAACCAGCGGCAGCTGATTCAGCACGGCAACGTCACGCGCAACACCAATGATACCTAAACAGTCGGCACGGTTTGGCGTCACGCTGATTTCGATGGTGTTGTCATCAAGTTTCAGGTATTCACGGATGTCGGTGCCAATCGGCGCATCCGCAGGCAGCTCGATAATGCCGCTATGATCGTCAGAAATTCCCAGCTCAGAAAAGGAGCACAGCATCCCTTCAGACGGTTCACCACGCAGTTTCGCCGCTTTAATTTTGAAATCACCCGGCAGAACAGCACCAATGGTAGCTACCGCCACACGCAGGCCCTGACGGCAGTTTGGCGCACCGCAGACGATGTCCAGCAGGCGATCGCCGCCAACATTCACTTTTGTCACACGCAGTTTGTCAGCGTTCGGATGCTGCGCACACTCAACCACTTCACCAACGACCACGCCGTGGAAGCTACCGGCAACCGGTTCTACACCGTCAACTTCCAGGCCCGCCATAGTGATTTGATTCGCCAGCGTATCGCTATCAATCGCCGGGTTCACCCATTCGCGTAACCACAGTTCACTGAATTTCATAATCTATTCCTGCCTTATTTAAACTGTTTGAGGAAACGCAGATCGTTTTCGAAGAATGAACGCAGGTCGGTGACGCCGTAACGCAACATAGTCAGACGCTCCATCCCCATCCCGAAGGCGAAACCAGAGTAAACTTCCGGGTCGATGCCAACGTTACGCAGCACGTTCGGATGCACCATCCCGCAGCCCAGCACTTCCAGCCATTTACCGTTTTTACCCATGACGTCAACTTCTGCAGAAGGCTCGGTAAACGGGAAGTAGGAAGGACGGAAGCGAATCTGCAAATCTTCCTCAAAGAAGTTACGCAGGAAGTCGTGCAGCGTGCCTTTCAGGTTGGTAAAGCTGATGTTGGTATCAACAATCAGACCTTCCATCTGATGGAACATCGGCGTGTGAGTCTGGTCGTAGTCGTTACGATAAACACGGCCAGGCGCGATGATACGAATCGGTGGCTGCTGGGCTTTCATGGTGCGGATCTGTACGCCAGAGGTCTGGGTACGCAGCAGGCGGGTAGCGTCAAACCAGAAAGTGTCGTGGTCAGCGCGCGCCGGGTGGTGACCAGGAATGTTCAGAGCATCGAAGTTATGATAATCGTCTTCGATTTCCGGCCCGGTTGCCACGGTAAAGCCAAGCTCACCGAAGAAACTTTCGATACGGTCGATGGTACGGGTAACCGGATGCAGACCGCCGTTTTCAATGCGACGACCTGGCAGAGAGACATCAATCGTTTCCGCCGCCAGACGCGCATTCAGTGCAGCGCTTTCCAGTTCCGCTTTACGCGCATTCAGCGCCTGCTGAACCTGCTCTTTCGCTTCGTTGATAACCGCACCAGCTGCCGGACGCT
>ULRG01033415.1_pt1 | contig 39309 bp, 34 predicted proteins | sample 1955211 | NCBI WGS metagenome assembly ULRG01 (sample SAMEA4835676, study PRJEB28245) | human gut metagenome | biome: gut microbiome; material: fecal sample | place: Denmark | collected 2008
CATACATAAATATTTTATCGATTTAATTCCGCCAACGGGTAAACGTACTCTAAAATCCACTCCAAAAGCAAATAAAAACATTAGAAGATAGGGGATTATCGGAAAAATCCCCTACTTTTGTAAGCGGATTGAGGTAACTCTCTCCGAAACATACGAGAAAAAAGAAGAAGCGGTATGCTTATCTTGTAAGTTGGAAACGTAGGAAATTTCGGACTTGGCACAAGAGATGGCATAATGGTTCTCACGCTATAGCGTGGGCTGCTATTATCATATCTGTGCCAAAGGTTTCCTACGACCTCCAACTTAGACGTGGTAGCATTGCAGTTCCACGCTCTTGCATTTTATGACCGCCTGTAAAGGGACTGACAGGCATTGAATAAACATATATGGAACAACAATTTTGCCAAAGTTGCGGTATGCCCTTGACAGATGAGAACAGAGGAACAAATGTCGATGGAAGCCGTAGTGAAGATTATTGCGTCTATTGCTACAAAAATGGTGAGTTTACCCAAGAGTTTACAATGACCCAAATGATAGAGTTCTGCCTGCAATTCTTTGACCAATGGAATGTGCAGGCTGAATATAAGCTGACTCCCATACAAGCAAAAGAACAGATGCTCCAATACTTTCCACACCTGAAACGGTGGAAGGAAAAGGATGAACGGACACTGGCGGAAAAAGCAACGCATTTGCTTTCCCAATGCGAGAACGTGACCATCGTTTCCATTGATGCTAACGGTTATCCACGTCCTGTACAGATGTCCAAGATTGGTGCAAAGGGTTTCCATGAGGTTTGGATGGCAACCTGTGCAGATTCCGTGAAAGTGAATGATTTTAAGGCGAACAACAAGGCGGGGCTTTGCTACGATTACTATGGGGATGGCGTTGCCATGCGTGGCACGGTAGAAGTGGTTACTGATGATGCTATCCGCAAGGAAATGTGGAAAGACTGGTTCATTCATCATTCCCCCGGTGGAGCGAGTGACCCCAATTATGTGCTTTTGCATTTCACCGGTACGGAAGCTACCTTTTGGATTAACGGCGAATATTCTCACTCTAATATCTGATGTTTATGAAAACTATCATACCTGATACTCAAAATATAGCCGCTTGCGGTCTTTATTGCGGAGCTTGCCGCAAGTTCTTGGCTGAGAAATGCCCCGGATGTAAACAGTATGAAAAGGCTACTTGGTGTAAAATCCGCTCATGTTGCCAAGAAAACAAGTTCAATACTTGCGCCGAATGTCCGCGCGATGTAAAGGAATGCAAGTTGTTTTCCAACTGGATAGGCAAAGTATTCGCCTTTCTGTTCAATTCTGACCGTCCCGCTTGTATCCGCTATATCAAGGAACAAGGCGAACAAGCCTTCGCCGAAGAGATGACCAAACGTAAATGTCAAACCATTAAAAGGCATTAATATGGATACTTCCATCAAGTTAGTAATCCGATCTGCATTTTATGAAACTCAATATGCAAGCACCCTAATGTCAATAGAGCATATAGTAGGAAAGATATTATGAATATCAGAATAAGACAAGAAAGAAATGGAGAATTGATAACTGTCTGCAAGCTCATTGAAACAGCTTTTGTTGGTATGCAGGAAAGTGACCATCAAGAACATCATTTGGTTTATAGGTTACATCAGTCTGATACATTCATACCGGAGTTGTCTTTGGTCGCGGAAACAGACAAAGGAAAAATGGTAGGATATATCTTGCTGACCAAGGTGAAAATCATTTCTGAAAATGGAGTTACCAATTCTTTGGCTGTAGCACCTCTTGCTGTCCTTCCTGAATATCAGAACAATGGAATAGGAGGTATGTTGTTGAGAGAAGCACATGGAAGAGCTGCTGCACTCGGATATGGTACGGCTGTCCTACTCGGACATAAAGATTATTATCCACGGTTCGGCTATTGTGAAGCGGCTGCACATGGTATAAAATTCCCGTTTGATGTACCTTCTGAATATTGTCAAGTTATAGAATTGATACCTGGCGCTCTTAAATGTGTGAACGGGATGGTGCATTATCCGGCTATTTTCTTTGAATAACGGATTAGCCCATGTTTATAGAAAACTCTATGAGGATGCGAAAGGGGATATGGATGTTTTCTTTCAATTGGCAAATGATTTGCCGGGAGTAAAAGGAGAGATTGTAGAGAAAGGTCGTGTCTATTATCTTACTTTCTAGGAATGTACTTGCAATTTGTGCAAGAAAGGTTATGTTACTACGCCTTTACTCTGTGAATGTTCCCGCCAAAGTGTCATTTATTCTATGCAAAGCCTTTGGAAAGAACTGAAATTTAATATCACGCTCTGCCATTCTATTTTGCAAGGTAAAAAGGATTGTAAGATAAGGATTGAAGTGATATAGGGCACATCCATCTTATTTAATTGAATAAAACAATGTAAGCAGGCAAAAAGAAAATGGCTTTATTTTTCTTTTTGCCTGCTATATTTCACTATATTTGCATCCGTAAGAGTTACCCGAACAGGCAAAGCGATGCAGACCACAGCAAATTGAACGGTTGCCAAGTCATTACCCGAAAACGATGTAATTCTTCTAACTCTCTTGATTTCAAAGAGTTATATTCCTTATACAGATTTACGCAAAATCTCTGGATATTGAAACCATAATCCGGATTCGGGACATCCACGTCTGTCACTTCTCAGGCGAAAACACGGAAGGACTGGCTAAATCACAAACACGAAAAAGGGGTGGCGCGAAATGCTGCTGAAACACTCCTGGCAACATCTGTCGTCTCCCCATCCCTATCGCCTGCTGTAGAATGGTTTGCCTCAGTCGGTTTCCTTCTATTTTCCCTGTATGAAATGAGTCCGTACTCTGGCTTCGTATTCAGGTCTTCTGATGCCATTCCGCCGGCCACACTCAATGCACTTCAACAGCCATGCCATGTTTGTACCCAACACACGCATGGTCTGCAATCCTTCCAGGTCCCTGCGCACATCGTCGGGCGTAAATCCGTGTACCGAATTCCAGTATTGCGACGAAACTACAGGCATATTGCAAATGGTGAAATACTGGTTTAATTGCTCAAAAGTCGCGGACGCCCCTCCGCGACGACAGGAAACGACCGTTGCCCCCACTTTTCCGGTCATACGACCTTCAGTAGCATAAAAGAGTCTGTTTAGGAAAGAGACAAGCTGCCCCGTGGGTGCACTATAGTAGACAGGTGAACCGATGACAATGCCGTCAAACTCGTCCAGACGCTCTTGTATGTCTTTCACCAAATCCTCACGGAAGCAATGCCCTGTTTCCAAGCATTTCCCGCAAGCAATGCATCCAGCTATTGGTTGCTTCCCCAAATAAACCCATTCGGTTGCTATGCCGTTTGCCTGCAACGCCGTTTCCAGTTCGCGTAATGCCGTATAAGTGCAACCCTCCTTATTGGGGCTGCCATTGATAAGTAACACCTTCATCCTTTATGCCTGATTTAGTTTCTGCGCCAGTTGCACAGCCTGCTCGCATCCGTCCGTATTGTTGATGTCGCCGACTTCCAATACCCCCGGCACCAGCACTTCACCCACCTTTTCCCATTTAAGCAAGGCGGCCGTACGCTCCAGAGGGATACGCACACCATCCATAACCGTAACATCATGCTCCTCACAACAGGTCAGGAGTCCCCATTTCTTTCCTGCATAGTCCTTACTTCCCACCACAAGGGAAAACAAGCAATCAATCACCCCCTTGATCTGAGCCGGTATGGAATACCAGTAAACCGGGGTTGAAAAGATAACGGCGTCAGCATCAAGAATGGAAGACGCGACAGCATCAAACTCCACGTTAAAGGTGCAGGCCCTTCCGGACTTGTAACACGTCATACACGAACTGCAACCATTAACCTTCATCGATGCAGCATCAAAACGCTGTACCTGATGACCGCATTTTTCAGCCTCGCGGATAAAAGCCATTGTCATGGCAAAACTATTGCCGTTGCTACGCGGACTTCCTGTAATCACAGTAATCTTCATAAGCCCTCCTCCATCTATTTTCTAACAGTATCTGAATTCTGGTTGTACGCCTTAGCCACACACTTCCATTCTCCGTCCATCTTCATCATCAGGAGGTAGTCCGTAAAATCAATACACCCTCCCCAGTTTTCTTCCAGCACACGAACTACGGCAAGTGATTCTTCGACATCTATCACATCAACACGCGCCTTGAAACCGCTGTCGGGACCGACTACGTCCACATTGCGGTAGAACTGCTCAATGTTGCCATGTTCCAACTTCCCGTCAAGGAATCCAAACAGAACGGCCTCATTAACGAAGAGCTCTCTTGCATAACTGCTGTTGCCTTCCGCAACACTTTTCACAAACTTCATGGCGGCCTCTTCCACCTCCATGTACTCTCTGATATCTGCTCTCATGATAATATTTTTTGATTTAAGCTACGGCAAATTTATAGGATAGCCCCGACACATACAAGTACCGAAAAATTATTCAGTATATGAATCTTTTTTCGGTATGCTCAAATCCAACTTATTATTATATTTAATACCTTTGTAAAACATATTTTAATCACAAGCCCATCCATGTACGAGAGAAAAATTCCTGTTGACCTGAATTGTCCCTTGAGACTGACCATGAGCCTGATTGGCGCAAAATGGAAATCCTGCATATTAGACGAATTACGCCATAAACCCCTGCGCCCGAGCGAACTCCATAAAATATTCCCAGAAGCCACGCCGCGTGTTCTGGACCTCCAGTTGAAGGAACTGGTCGAAGACGGCCTGGTTGCCAAGACCATCTACCCTCAACAGCCTCCACGGTCTGAATACACCATCACCTCCTTAGGGCAGACGTTGATTCCTATTATAGACGAAATGATTGAATGGGGAAACAGAAATGCAGACGTTTTTGAGAAAAAATATAACAAATAAGGATACCTTAAGGAAGAATGCGTAGCCCCACCGTCCCTCGTCATGACAGACGGAAAGGCCGGCCGTGTCTTCCATATCTCCCGACAAATACTGGAAAAACATATTTGGTTCATTTATAAAAAAATCCTATCCCCATCATGAAAAAGTTCAATCTGTTGCTTCTCCTTTGCAGCCTGCTGGCGCTGGCCGGCTGCCAGACAGAAAAGAAGTCCTTGCCCAAAATCGGCATCATCGGCATCGGTGTGGAATGCAGCACCTTCTCACCGGCCCGCACCACGCTCGACATGTTCCGTCCCCTTTACGGCGAGGACATTCTCCGCTCCTATCCCTTCTTTCAGGAGGACAGCACCTGGCGCCAACGGGCACAGTGGGTGCCCATGATGAACGCCTGGGCCACCCCTGGCGGCACCGTCACCCGCGAAGCCTATGACAGCCTCGTCAGCCGCTCCATCGAACTGCTGCGCAAAAACATGCCGTTCGACGGCATCTTCCTCGACATTCACGGCGCCATGAGCGTGGAAGGACTGGAAGACCCCGAAGGCGACTACATCCTGAAGATTCGCGAGGTGGTCGGCAAGGATGTTCTCATCTCCGCCTCCATGGACCCGCACGGCTGCGTATCACCACGCCTGGCCGAAAACGTTGACCTCATCACAGCCTACCGCATGGCACCTCACACCGACCGTTACGTCAGTCGCGCCCGCGCCATCAACAACCTGCTGGAACGGCTGGAACAGGGACTGGGCAAGCCTGCCTACAAGGCCTGGGTGAAAGTGCCCATCCTGCTGCCGGGCGAAAAGACCTCCACCCGCGTGGAACCCGGCAAGTCGCTCTATGAAGCCATCGTGCCCGTGGAACAGATGGAAGGGGTGACCGATGCCTCCATCTGGATGTCCTACCCCTGGGCCGACGAACCGCGCAACCACGGCGTTGTCATGGTGGTGGGCGACAACAAGGAAAATGTGGAGAAAGGCGCCCGCCAACTGGCTGAAAAGTTCTGGAGCGTACGCAACGAATTTGAGTTTGTCGCCCCCACCGCATCGCTGGAGGAAGTGCTGGAACAAGCCATCAAGAGCGACAAGAAGCCTTATTTCATCAGCGACATGGGCGACAACCCCACTGCCGGCGGCGCTGGCGACGTGACCTGGACGCTCGACAAACTGCTGAAACGTCCGGAATTCAAAAAGCCCGGCGGCAAACGCGTCATCTATGCCTCCATCCCCGGACCTGAACTGGTAAAGGCCGCCAAGAAGGCCGGTGTAGGCAACCGGGTGAAGGGGAAAGCCGGTGCCATGGTCGACAACCGCTACTGCGGACCGGTGGAAATAGAGGGTACGGTGGAATTTATCCTTGACGACCCGAACAACTCGCAGGTGGTCATCCGCTGTGGCTCGCTGCAGGTCATCGTCACCGACGTGCGCACACCGTTCCATTATGAAGCCAACTTCGACCGTCTGCAACTCCGCCCGCGCGAGGCCGACATCATCGTCGTGAAACTGGGTTACCTCACGGAGGAACTTTACGAAATGCGTGCGGACTGGATGATGGCACAGACCCGCGGCGGCGTGGACCAGGAACTGACCCAGCTGCCCTATCAGCACATTGAGCGCCCCATGTTCCCGCTCGACCCCGATATGCCCGACCCCGCACTGGAAGTCGTATTCATGAAGTAACCCCGTGAAAAAGCCATTCCGGCAGAAGCCGGAACGGCAATCATACATACAATCAGCCTGCCGGCACCTTCGGACGGGAAACCCCGAAGATGCCGGCAGGCTGACTTCATGCAGAAAAGGATAAACGGCAAGGAAGGACGCAGACTGAAGAACGGAACGCCCGGCCACATCATCCGGCAGCGGGCGCTTCGGGCTGCGGTTCAGGCGGGTCGTCCAGATGTTGCAGGAAGGCACGCACCCGTTCCGTCACTTGCCGGTATTGCGGAGCGTCGGTATATCCGGTATGCTTGCGCAACATTTCCTCCACTCCGGCCACGGCGTGCTGGTAAGCCGCCAGTTCGTTCTGCATCTGCTGCGCATGCTCGGCCAGGTCGCGTATTTCGCGTTCGCGCTCCCGCCTCAACATCTCGCAGACACCGCAAAGCATCGGAGCCACTACGCCATCGTGCAAATCATGCCCACGCATGAAAAGGTAACAGTTTTCGGGCGACACACCCAACTGCTGTATTTCAGCCATCAACGGCTTGTACGTCTGCCGTCCCTGCGGAAACATCTTCTGCAGGCGGGCTATCTTGCTGTTCACCCGGTGGCGCAACTGCTTGAGCGTTTCTTCCGGATGATAAAAATTCAATCGCTCAAGCCCCACCACGCGGTAGAAATCAATCATTGAAAAATTCGTGTAGCGGCCGTAACGGTAAGCCCACACGTTCCATACAAAAAGCGGCCACACCGTTTGGGAATAATCACGCAGGAAACGGTCGAAGTCGAACACCCGGCGGTCGTTGAGCGTGGCCATGACGCACACATTCTGCAACGACGGGCCATACGACTGATAATTCTCAATCGCATAGACGATGGTATGGAACACGTAGGGATTAAAACAGACCTCATACGAAGTGGGGGTGGTGCCCTGCATGAGATAATCATAGTCGGCATCGACACAGGCTATCATGTACTTCCCCAAATGATTGCCTAATGCGATTTTCTTGCCCTTGCTCAACGTCTTGCGTGAGGGCAGCATCACCTCGAAATAATAGCGTTCGTTCTCCAACGGGCGCAACAGATTGCTCCAAAAAAAGACATCGTCGAAACTCTCCACATACGCCACGATTTTCCGCCGCGCATTCTTCCCGTTGAGACGATTGGCCGCCTCAATGAAGTCTGAATTCAGATTTTGGGACAAACGTCGTGCCATTCCTCTATATTTTTTCGGGAAGTCGGGCAAGAAACAACCGCCTGCTCCCCAGGAGCACTAAAAGGAAATCTCACTCACCTCGGTCACCGCATCCTGCCATCCGTCAATGATAACCGCCGGCGAATGCGTGGTCAGCACCAGCTGGGCATTAGGGTTCAACTCGCGAACGATGTCAATCAGCCGCTTCTGCCATTCGAAGTGCAGACTGACCTCAGGCTCGTCCATGAAGACCACGTAAGGCTGGCGGTCCTCCGTCAGCACCGTAAGCATAATGAGCAGCATCTGCTTTTCTCCGCTGGAAAGGATGTATGGCGACAACCGCTCGTCGTATTGCAGGAAAGCCAGTTCGTTGCTGTTCCGGTCAATCCGCTTGCCGGTCTCGCTGAAAAGCTCGTCCACCAGGTCCTGGAAACGCGTCTTGAGTTGAGCCACCCCGGCCGCCTTCTCACGAGCTTCGGGGTCACCTCCCGTCAGCAGCTGAATCATCCGGTTGCCAACATCCACCTGGTAATTCAGATAACGCCGCTGCACCAGGTAGAGCTGCCAGTCGAGTTCCGTACTCACAGCACCGTCGTGCACCTGCAACAACTGGTCGCCGGTCAGCATTTGACGGTCGAAACTGCGGATAATGTCATAGCGGATACCGGTGGCATCGGACGGAAAGAAATCTATCTTCACGCCCAACCGGCTCTCCGTTAGGATTTCTCCGCTGGAGGGAGCCGTCCGGAGATGCTGCACCAAACGGTTGATAATGGTACTTTTCCCCTCGCCGTTCCGGCCACTCAGCACATTCACATCGGGATTCAGTTCCCACACAATATGCTTATGTCCACTCCAAAGACTGTTGATTTCAATCTTTGTGATATATTCCCCTAATTTCAGCATAGTCTCTATAAATTTCCGTCATATGCAAATGTACTGAGTTTTTCGGAAAGGAGCCTGCCGGCCGGCTTTTTTTTAGGGAATGCCGGCATTTTGCCCCATTTTGAGGAACAGGCTGAACAACCGCCGCCAGGCGACAGGGCGGTGATACGAAAAAAACCTGTTTTTCTTGGGACTTATGCGGAGTTGCACTAACTTTGCAAATATGAAATACTCAGTGATTGTTCCGGTATTCAACCGCCCAGACGAAGTGGACGAACTGCTGTCGAGCCTCTGCACACAGACCTTCAAAGACTTTGAGGTCATCATTGTGGAGGACGGCTCCAGTGTCCCCTGCGCGGAGGTTGTACGCCGCTATGACGGCCGGCTTGACGTACACTACTACGCAAAGCCCAATTCCGGTCCGAGCCAGTCGCGCAACTACGGCGTGGAGCGGGCCAAGGGTGAATATGTCATAATCCTCGACTCCGACGTCGTTCTGCCGGAAGGTTATCTGCGGGCCGTCGACGACGAGTTGCTACGGCAGCCTTGCGACGCCTTCGGCGGTCCCGACCGCGCCCACTCTTCGTTTACTCCCACACAAAAGGCCATCAACTACGCCATGACGTCCTTCTTCACCACCGGCGGCATCCGCGGAGGAAAGAAAAAGATGGACAAGTTCTACCCGCGCTCTTTCAATATGGGCGTACGCACTGAGGTGTATCGGGCCCTCAACGGCTTTTCAAACATGCGGTTCGGCGAGGACATTGATTTCTCCACCCGCATTTTCAAAGGAGGCTATGCCTGCCGGCTCTTCCCCGATGCCTGGGTCTGGCACAAACGACGCACGGACCTTCGGAAATTCTTCCGGCAAGTCCACAATTCGGGCATTGCACGCATCCACCTCACCAAGCGCCACCCGGGCACACTGAAACTCGTGCACCTGTTGCCGGCACTTTTTACCGTAGGGTGTATCCTGCTCGTGGTGCTGGCCGTGCTGGCTGCCTTGTTGGGCTGCCCGCATGCCTGGGTTCTGCTCTTACCGCTGCTCCTGTTCGCGCTGATTATTTTCATCGACGCCACCCGGGCAGAGAGAAGCGTGGAGGTGGGCGGACGGGCCATTCTGGCCTCTTTCGTCCAACTCACGGGCTACGGGACAGGCTTCCTGCGCGCCTTCTGGCTGCGCTGCATCCTGGGACGCGGCGAGTTTGAAGCCTTCCGCCATAATTTCTACAAATAAGTATCCTCGCTCCCCATGCCCCGACGGTCCTGCCTATGAACAAGAAAAAGCAATCCGACAGCACGGAGCGCTGCAATCATCAGCCGACACGATTGTCCCGTCCCTCCGCGCCTTCGAAAGGAGAGACCGATACCCGGAACAAGCCCAACATCAATGAATGGGCCGAAGCAGACCGCCCGCGCGAAAAATTATGTGCCAACGGAGCTGCCGCACTGACCAATGCCGAATTACTGGCCATACTGATAGGTTCCGGCTCGCCAGAAGAAACAGCAGTTTCGCTCATGCAGCGCATCCTCATCGACTGCCGCAACAGTCTGGACGAATTGGGCAAAAAAGATTTGAACGAACTCTGCCGCTACAAGGGCATCGGGATGGCCAAGGCTGTCAGTCTGCTGGCCGCCTGCGAACTGGGCCGCCGACGGGCCGCCGAACTGCCATTGGCCAAAACACGCATACAGTCGTCAAACGACATCTTCCAATACTTCGGACCGCAGTTGCAGGACCTTCCACACGAAGAAGGGCACGTCCTGCTCCTCAACAACCGCCTTCACATCATTGGCTCAAGGCTCATCGGACGCGGCGGCATTACCGGAACTACCGTAGACATCCGGCTTGTGCTGCGCGAAGCCTTGCTGGCACGTGCCACGAGCATTGCCCTCTGCCACAATCATCCCTCGGGCAACTTGCAACCCAGCAGAGACGACGACCGGCTGACCCAAAGTCTGAAACAGGCCGCCGAAACCATGCAAATCCGCCTCATCGACCACGTCATCATTGGCGGAAACCAGTTTTACAGCTATGCCGATGAGGGCCGGATCTGAATTCCGGCACGACCGCATTGCCATCTCCACACAAATAATTATCAATCTATTATGACTGCAGAAGAAAAACTCAAAACAGAAGAGCGCATCATCGAAGTGCTTAAAACCATATACGACCCGGAAATTCCGGTAGACATCTACAACCTCGGGCTCATCTACCGCATCGAACTACACGACGACATGACCCTCGACGTCGACATGACCCTCACCGCACCCAACTGTCCCGCGGCCGATTTCATCGTGGAAGATGTCCGCCTCAAGCTCAACGGTATCGATGGAATCAGTGAAGCCAAAGTCAACCTGGTCTTTGAACCTGAATGGGACAAGGACATGATGAGCGAGGAAGCGAAACTTGAACTGGGCTTCATGTAAATAGGCTCAAGAACTGCCGCCGAAGAACCAACCGCCGCGGCAAACCGAACGTTCCATCCACTGACGCCGGAAAACCCCGCCACTGGTATCCTGTCACATCACCAACCGAACATGAAGAATATCTATTTCCTTTCAGACGCCCATCTGGGCAGCCGGGCCATAGCCCACGGACGAATGCAGGAACGACGCCTCGTCAACTTTCTCGACAGCATCAAGCACAAGGCTGCTGCCGTTTATCTGCTGGGCGACATTTTTGATTTCTGGTACGAATACAAAAACACCGTACCCAAAGGCTACACCCGTTTCCTGGGAAAAATCAGTGAACTGACCGACCTGGGCGTAGAAGTGCACTATTTCACAGGCAACCACGACTTATGGATGGACAACTATCTGGAAGAAGAATGCGGTGTGGTGCTGCACAAAGACAGCACTGTGGTAGAGCTATATGGAAAAATATTCTACCTGGCTCACGGCGACGGACTCGGCTCGAATGACAGGAAATACAAAATTCTCCGCAGCATCTTTCACAGCGGAATTTGCCAGCGCCTTTTTTCTTCCCTTCATCCCCGCTGGGGCATAGAGTTCGGATTGGAATGGGCCAAGCATAGCCGGTTAAAAAGAATTGACGGGAAAGAACCTCCCTATATGGGAGAAGACAAGGAAGAACTCGTGATTTTCAGCAAGAAATACCTGGCAACCCACCCGGAAATCAACTATTTCATTTTCGGCCACCGCCATATCGAACTGGACCTCATGATAGCCCATCACACCCGTATGGTCATTCTCGGCGACTGGATTACACAATTCACCTACGGTACTTTCGACGGCGAAAATTTCTTTCTCGAAGATTTCATTGAAGGAGAAAGCGAACCTTGACGCCTTTCTCCTGTTTCCCGGTAAGCCGCCGGCGCTTCTGCCGGCCGGCACCGGAAAATCCCGGGAGGAGTTCCAGCCCGCAGCCGATGCAGAACCGCAACTGTTGCCGCAACAAACGTTATTTTCCCCCCTCCGGGAAAAGAGGACCGCTCCAATGTGCCTCCTCTCTTTTTTCACCTCATACCGCCACACATGACGGACATATCACCTATCTTTTCCAAAACCCTTAAACCTATTTTCGTTTTTATGAAGAAAACTCTGCTATTCCTCTGCACCGCGCTGCTCTACGTCGTCCAACTGGCAGCCAACACTCTGCCGGCCATCAGCAACGACAGCGAAGTCCACTGGTATTTTCTCCAATTCATGAACGGCCAGAACGTACTGACAGCCAACGGAGATGGAGAAAAAGTAATCACGGCACCCTGCCTGAGACGCGCCTCCCAACTTTGGAAACTCGAAGGCTCCACTGAAACCGGACTCACCCTGACCAACCAGTTAGGCCAACGGCTTTATGTGGACAACGTCCGTAAGGAAGGCTTCTTCTATGCCTCTCCCTCTCCTGCCGGTAATACCATGTTCCTTCTGAACACTTCCACCCATCCCAACTACAGCGAAGGATGGCTTCTCTCGCCGCAGTCGGACACAGGACTCTTCATGAACCAATGGGGCGGTGCCGGAGCAGGAGTTCAATTAGGGCTCTGGAACGACCGTTCCGATGCCAATCAGCCGTTTACCTTCGTCAGTGAAGAAGAATTCGAGGCCGATCTCAGTCAGTTACCCCTGATTCCCTACCCCGCCTCACTCACCCGCAACGACGGACAACTGAAGTTGTCATTACTGTCAGCCATAACCTATCCGGACGAAAGCACTCGCCAACTTGCCAGCCGGTTTGCCCATGATTTGGAAGCAGCTTCCGGAATCAAGCTCACGCTCAGCGAATCAGTTGCGGCACCAGCGTCAAACTGCATCCGGCTGGAAAAGGACGAACAACTGGGAAAGGAAGCCTATCGCCTGCACATCAGCACTGAGGGCATTACCGTCACGGCTTCACAATACGCCGGTTTCTTCTATGCTCTGCAAACGCTCCGCCAAATGCTCCCCACGAGTATTTACGGCGGGCCTTCCCGTAGCACCGACAACTGGGAAGTTCCCCTCGTGGCTATTGAGGACGAACCTCACCTCAGCCATCGCGGCTTCATGCTCGACGTGTCCCGGCATTTCTTCGACAAAGAGGAAATCAAAAAGCTTATCGATGTGGCCGCGATGTACAAGCTCAACGCCTTTCACTGGCACCTGACCGATGACCAGGGATGGCGCGTGGAGATTCCAGAATACCCGAAACTCACTACCGTGGGAGCAATCCGCAAACGCTCGCTCACACTCAACGACCCCACCAACGGCATCGAGTTCTACGACGATACAGAATACGGACGCGGATGCTACTATACCCTCGACGACCTGCGTGAAGTAGTGGCCTACGCATCGGAGCGAAACGTCAACATCATGCCCGAAATCGACATGCCCGGCCACATGGTAGCAGCCATCGCCGCATATCCGGAATTCAGTTGCGACCCCAGCCGCACATACGAAGTACGCGTGGCCAAAGGCGTATCCACCGATGTACTGAACGTGGGCAGCGACCAGGTTATTGATTTTCTGAAATGCGTACTCGACCACATGGCACAGATTTTCCCCTACGAATACATTCATCTGGGCGGCGATGAATGCCCTACGACCGTATGGCAGAACAATCCCGACTGCGCCCGCCGCATCCGGGAGGAGGGTCTGGCCGGTGTGCACGAGTTGCAACCCTGGCTGGTGGAAACGCTGGGCACTTATCTCTATGAAAAATATGGAAAGAAGGTCGTGGCATGGAACGAACTGCAAGACCACTGGAAAGCAGAATACCAAACCGAACTCGTCATCATGCCCTGGACCAGCACGCCTGCCGAAGCTGCCAAACGCGGATTCAGAAGCATCTACACCCCCTGCCCGCGCTACTATCTCGACATGATGCCCGAACGACCTGAAAAAATGGAGACCGATGCCCCCTACATGGGCGGCTATGGCGATTATACTGTCAGCACCGTCGACATGATTTACAATTTCGACCCGCTGGAATCCTTGCCAGCCGACCAAAAACACCTTTGTTTCGGCACGCAGGGCAACCTGTGGACCGAAAGCTGCGTTGACAACGAAGCCGCAGAATACCAACTATTCCCCCGTCTGCTCGCCCTGAGCGAAACAGCATGGCTCCCCGTTTCGAAAAAGAACTACGGAAAATTCTATATCCGCATACAGCATCACGATGAAGTGCTGGCAGCCAAGAACATCCGCTATGCGCCGCATATCTTCGTCCCCGCCGAACAGTCGGAAGCAGAAAGCTTTCTCACTGAAGCCCGCCGACTGCTGGAAAAAGCACAGCCGGACGCCGTAGGCCACAGTCCGCAGGAAGTAACGGACCAACTGGCCTCCGCTGTCAAGGCTCTGGAAGCCGACCCCGAAAACGAGGAACTTGCCAACGCCTGCCACGAAAGCATCATCGCATTCAAGCAGGCAGCGCCCGTGCAACCGCAAAGTGGAAAAATGTATCAGATTCTTTCCGCCTCGACCTACTACCGCAATCATTACGAAGGCTCCAGCCTTTATGTCAAGAACGGTCGGCTCAATATCCACTACACCCCGCAATTGGAGCCCGAGGAAATATGGACCTTCGAGCCGTTGGCCGAAGGAGAGGGATACCAAATCCGGCAGCTCACCTCAGGCCTGTATGTGCAGATGGAGAGCTATGACGCTCCGCTCACCCTGGCGGAAAAAGAAGGCACACCCATACGTATCGACCGCCCGTTGCAGGCCAACAAGGATTATGACCACGTGCCGGGAGCCGTCATGATTTCGTCCGTTGAAGGATACCAAGGAAAAGACGTACGCCGCTTCTTCGCCACCATGTCGGGACAGGTGAAAGCATACGACAATGCCACGGTGTCCTACCCGGGAACCTGGTACATCGTCGAAGTTACCGATTTCCACCTCTTCCTCGAAAAGCTCGTAGACAAATGCGAGCGCATCCTGGAAGCCGGACATTTCGGGGAAGTAGGCCAACCCACACAGGAAGCCGCCGATTTCCTGCGCAGCAACCTGGTAGTCCCCGCAAAGGCGGACCTCGAAAGCCACGTAGACCGGGCGCTTTATCAAACCTACGCCGACATCTACCAGCAATTTCTTGACATGCCGCGCAGTTCCTTTGCCGACCAGATTGACGAAAGCCACTACTACACCATCGCCAACGCTTATTTCACACAATATTATGCCAAGGCAAACGAAAACGGCAACACTGTTGAAGTGGGCAACTATCAGGACAACGATGCCTATCTCTGGTATTTCAAGAAGAACAAGAACGGGACGGTCGGTATCTATAACAAACGTACACAAACGGCCGCATACATCGGCAACGATGCCGCCGCACAAACACTGCAACTGGGACAGCCCTACAACTGGACACTGCAGGAAATCACGACCGACCAGGGTAATTCAGCCATTGGCATCCTTGACAACAGTCTGCAATTCAGTTGGTACACCAACCCCAGTGCCTGGAGCTATGTCCTGACACAACCTTACGACTGGGGAGCTTCTGTGTGGGTGCTCAAAAAGACCGACCACACGGTAGTCGGCATTGACAGCCCGGAAAGCACAACATCGCCCACCGAATACTACGACCTGAGCGGCCGCCGTGTCAAACAGCCCGATAAAGGGGTGTATATCGAGCGCTCAGGAAAGAAAACCATAAGATAAACGGAACAAGAACAGCACAGATGCCGGACGGGGAAAGGTCCGGCATCTTTTTTATACTCTTCTCCACCTCCTTCCACCATCATTTTGCGGAAAAATACGAAAAAAAAGAGGCATTATGCACAAATATAGACAGGAAATCCGTATTTTTGTTCTTCGGAAGCCATCCTCTCCGCGCATGGAGAGCAACACACGCCTGCTGTTGTCCAAGCTATGAGGAAAACGCTATCCGCCCTCCACGTCCGCCCCGGCAAATCCGTTGTTGCTCCGGCGGAACGCGGATTCATTTTTTTAACAACCGCAAACATGGAAAATACAAGTGCAGAAACCAACGTCCGCGACAACGACATTTTCCTTTCGGCCTCGCACATCGTCAAGCGCTATGCGCAGCACACCGCCCTCAACGATGTCAGCATAGAAGTGCCGCGTGGAAAAGTGTTCGGACTGCTCGGTCCCAACGGTGCCGGCAAAACCACACTCATCCGCATCATCAACCGCATCACGGCGCCCGACAGCGGCACCGTCTGCTTCAACGGCCACCCCTTCACGGCCGAAGACGTGTCCCACATCGGCTATCTGCCCGAAGAGCGCGGCCTTTACAAGAAGATGAAGGTAGGCGAACAAGCCATCTATCTGGCCCGGCTCAAAGGCATGGACGAGGCCACGGCCCGCGAACGGCTGAAGGAGTGGTTCCTCAAGTTCGACATCATGCCCTGGTGGAACAAGAAACTGGAAGAACTTTCCAAAGGTATGCAGCAGAAGGTGCAGTTTGTCATCACCGTGCTGCATGAACCCGAACTGCTGATTTTCGACGAACCCTTCTCCGGTTTCGACCCCGTAAACGCCGAAATGCTCAAGCGCGAGATTCTCGCCTTGCGCGACAAGGGGCACACCATTCTCTTCTCCACCCACAACATGAACTCCGTGGAGGAAATCTGCGACAACATAGCCCTCATCAACCACTCGCAGGTGGTGCTGAGCGGCAACGTGCAGGAAGTGAAGCAACGTTTCCGCACAGGGCTTTACGAAGTATATGCCACAGCCGGACAACTGCTGCCGCAAATCGGCGTGTTCGACCTCATGGAGCAGAGCGAAGTCGGCGGACTGACCCGCTACAAGCTCCACAAGCACGACAGCATCAGCAACTCCGAACTGGTGCAGGCCGTGGCCGGCATGGTGGAAATCCGTTCCTTCAACGAGCTCATGCCCTCCATGCATGACATCTTTATCAAAACCGTAGAAAACACGCCATCATGAACAAGATACTCATCATCATACAGCGCGAATTCATGACGCGCATACGCAAGAAATCCTTCCTGCTCATCACCATTCTGCTGCCCTTCATCTTTGCCGCTCTGATTTTCGTGCCGCTCTGGCTGAGCACCATCAAGTCCGATGAGCAGCAAACGGTCATGGTTGTCGACCGCACCGGGCATTATGTCAACTGCTTTGAAGACTCGCCCAATTATAACTTCGAGGCGGCCACCGACAACGAGGACAAGTTCTACGCAGAAGACTCCGGCATCAAGGCCGTCATCGTCATCAAGTCGCTCCTCCACGAGCATCCCGGCGACGTTTGCATCTACTCACGCGACGAAGTGCCGGTCGACCTGCTGACCATTGTAGAAAAGAACCTCAACGACCGCGTGCGGCAGGACAAGCTGGCCAACTACAATGTGCCGGAACTCGAAAAGATTATTGACGACGTGCAAAACGAAGTCAGCATCAGCACCTACAAGCGCAACGCCGAGGGCGAGTCAACCTCGTCGAACACGATGATAGCCTCCATTGCCGGCATGCTCACCACCTTCATTGTCTACATGTTCGTGCTCTCCTATGGCGGCATGGTGATGCAGAGCGTCATTGAGGAAAAGACCAACCGCATTGTGGAACTGATGATTTCCAGCGTCCGCCCCTTCCAGCTGATGATGGGAAAAATCGTGGGCTGCGCCCTCGTAGGATTCGTCCAGATGACGATTTGGGGCATCCTGCTGGCCATTATCATCACCGTCGGCGGCGCTGTCTTCGGCCTGGAAACACAGCCGGCCCCCGACACCACTGCCGCCCTCATGGCCGGCTCCACCCCCATGCCCGCCTCAAGCGAAACGCAGGAACTCTTCAACGCCATGACCAACCTGCCCTTCCTCGAAATGGGTATACTCTTTGTGCTCTACTTCATCGGCGGCTACCTGCTCTATGCCTCGTTCTTCGCTGCCGTGGGCGCCAGCATCAACGAGCAGGAGGACACCAACCAGTTCGTCATGCCCGTCGTGCTGCTCATGGTGTTCGGCCTCTATGCCGCCATGTACAGCATAGAGAACACCAACGGACCGCTGGCCTTCTGGTCTTCGATTTTCCCGCTGACCTCCCCCATCGTCATGATGGTGCGCGTCCCCTTCAACGTGCCCCTGTGGCAGGAACTGCTGTCCATCGGCCTGCTCTACGGCACCGCCTTCTTCTTCGTCTGGTTCAGCGGAAAAATCTATCGCGTCGGCATCCTCATGTACGGCAAGAAGCCGTCCGTCAAGGAAATGCTCAAATGGATTCGCTACAAATAATCAACGGGGCACCAACGCTCCCTGTTTCCTTTCACGCGCTGTACCGGCCACACCGGTACAGCGCGTTTTTCCATTCCCGGCAATGCCCGTCCGCTGCCTCCGGAAAAAGCACCGACCGCGCCCACATCCCGCACGTTTCCCCAAAAGGAAAAATGACGGAAATCCTCTCCCGAAACAAAAGTACTGACAGAAAAATCTAAAGTACTGAGTGTTTTTTCTAAAGTACTGAGAGAAAAAACAGAAGTACTAAGTGTTTTTACACATCCCTTGCCACCCAAAAACAGCCCCCGTCCCGCCGTTTCCCTGCCGGAAACAGCCCGACGTGAACCGGCCGGGGGACGCCATTGGCAGGCCTGCCATCGCCACATGCCGGCCGGCACGGTCGTGCCTTCCGCTCACTTTCTGCCCGAAGCGAAGGGAACAATCGGCAGTTTTTGAGTAAATTTGCACACCCAAAAACATCGCAACCATGACGAAAGCACTCTTTTTCGACATTGACGGCACACTCGTCAGTCTGCAAACCCTGGCCATTCCCAATTCTGCCATCGCGGCACTGGAACGCGCCAAAGCCAACGGTACGAAAATCTTCATCTCGACCGGCCGCCCCACTCAAATCATGAACAATATCGGCGCATTGCAGGAACGCCGGCTCATCGACGGCTACATCACCATGAACGGCGCCTACTGCTACGTAGGCGATGAAGTCATCTACAAGAGTCCCATTCCGGCCGCCGACGTACAAACCCTTGCCGAACAATGCCGCCAACTCGGCTTTTGTAGCGTCTTTGTCGGAGAAAAGGACATGAAGGTGTGCCAAGCCAACGATGACGTACGCAATATCTTCTATAAACTGCTGCGCGTCGAAGCAATTCCCGAAAGCAGCATCGAGGAGGCCACATGCGAAGATATTTACCAAATCACTCCATTCTTTACGACCGAAATCCAGGAAAAAATCGCCCCGCTCATGCCCGGCAGTGAATTCGGCCGATGGCATCCCGCCTTCGTCGACATCACCCGTAAAGGCAACACCAAGCGCCTCGGCATGGAATACATACAGCGGCATTTCGGCATCAGTCCCTCGGAAACCATGGCCTTCGGCGACGGCGGCAACGACATCGCCATGCTGCAATACGCAGCCACCGGCATTGCCATGGGCAACGCCTCCGAAACCGTGAAGGCCGCGGCCGATTACGTCACGGAAAATGCCGAGAACGACGGCATCGCCCTGGCGCTGGAACACTTCGGCGTCATCTGACCGCCGCAGCGGAAAAACCATAGCGGATATAAATCACAGACCGCAGGAATGAAGTTTTCCACACAGTATTCCACAATTTTCCACAATAATTCCGGAGTTTTCCACACCCTATAAATACATCGGGCTGCCAAGCAATGAAGACAGGCTGCCCGATGTATTTCAATTTATTATGCTTCTCAGGTAAGAGATTGTCCGGGGAATTCCCTCAGAAAACAAAGAAGTTTTCCACAGAAGTTTTCCACAATCGTTTTTCTTTAGCGGAGACGCTCTTCTTCCTTGCGTTTCCATCCCACAAACCACACCAGCGAAAGCACAACCGCACCCATGCCGATGCCATAGGACAGGGCGGAAGGCAGCGCCAGGCACTCCCGGGCTATGCACAGATAGGTGCTGCACACAGCCGTCATGAAAAGCGCCGGAACGAAAGTCACCCAAAAACACTTCCGCTCGCGCACAAGATAAACGGTTATAGCCCAAAGCGTGAATACCGACAGGGCCTGGTTGGCCCAGGAGAAGTAACGCCACACGACGTTGAAGCCGTCGGCATCGGAGAGGTTGTAAAGCAACAGCAGCAGCGTGAGCAGGAAAATGCCCGAGCTGATGCCCAACCGCTTGCCGAGCTTGTCCTGTCTGACGTGAAAGATATCCGCAACAATCAAGCGTGCCGAACGCAAAGCCGTGTCGCCAGTCGTAATCGGCGCAGCCACCACACCGAGAATGGCCAGCGCACCGCCTATGGTACCCAGCCAGTCGTTGGTAATGTCGAACACGATGACCGAAGCGTCCGCCACCATAATGCCTCCCTCCCGGTAATGGAAATAATAGGTAGCCGCAGCGGCCCATATCAGGGCAACTACGCCTTCGGCAATCATGGCCCCGTAGAAAATGGGCCGGCCGTCACGCTCCGAACGCATGCAGCGGCACATCATGGGACTTTGCGTGGCATGAAAGCCCGAGATGGCGCCACAGGCCACACTGATGAAAAGAATAGGGAAAATCGGCAAGGAATCGGCCTGCGGATGCATGTTCTGCAAACCGTCCCACAATTCGGGCAACTCGGGATTGCTGACATAGAACATGACCAGAATGCCGATGCTCATGAAGAGCAGCGCCGCCGCAAAGAGCGGATAAATGCGCCCGATGAGCTTGTCGATGGGCAGCACGGCAGCCAGACAGTAATAACAGAAAATGGCGATAATCCAGAATTGCACGTCGAACACATCGGGCGTCAGCCGCGCCAGCAGTCCCGCCGGTCCGGCCACAAAGACGGCCCCCACCAGCACCAGCAGCACAAAACTGAAAGCACGCATCACCTGCTTGGTGGTCATACCCAGATAGCGCCCCACCAGTTCGGGCAGACTCTCACCGTCATGGCGCAAGGACAGCATGGCCGAAAGATAGTCATGCGTGGCGCCGGCGAAGATGCTCCCCAACACAATCCACAGAAAACTGCTTTCGCCGAATTTCGCTCCCATGATAGCTCCGAAAATAGGCCCCAAGCCGGCAATATTCAAAAACTGAATCATGAAAATTTTCCATTTGGGCAACAGGATGTAATCCACCCCGTCCTGATGCAGTTGCACAGGCGTGGGGCGGTCGTCGGGGCCGAATATTCTCTCAATCAACCGGCCATAAAGGAAATAACCGGCAATCAAAGCCACAAGGCAAAGGGTAAAGGAAATCATAGTATTGTTTTTTAGTTAAGGATTCAAGGATATTGCTTAACGGGCCATTTCCGCGGCCACGGCATTGGTCAGTTCCACGAACTCATGTACTTCCAGCTGTTCCGGCCGACGCGTCAGCAACGGCTGCGAAAGGAATTCTGCGTGATCGGCAGTTACTCCCCGCTCGGCATCCAGCTGGGCAAACAGCGGCTTGAGCGAACCGCGCATCATCTTGCGCCGCTGATTGAAGGCGGTCTTCACCACCCTGCGCAGCAGCCGCTCGTCGCAGCCACAGTCAGTCTGGGCGTTACGCGTCATGCGGATGACAGCACTCTTCACCTTGGGCGGCGGATTGAACACACCGGGCTCCACTGTAAAGAGGTATTCCACGTCATACCACAACTGCACCAGAACACTCAATATGCCGTAGGCCTTACAGCCCGGCTTCGCGGCCAGGCGCTCCGCCACCTCTTTCTGAATCATACCGGTGCAGCAGGGTATCAGATGGCGGTAGTCCAGCATTTTGAAGAAAATCTGGCTGCTGATGTTGTACGGATAATTTCCGGTCAGCACAAACGGACGTCCGCCGAACGTATGCTCCAGATGCATTTTCAGGAAATCGTCCTCGATGATGTTCTCCTCCAGGGCCGGAAAGTTCTTGCGGAGATACTCCACACTTTCGAAATCGATTTCCACCACCTTCACCTCACGCTCCTTGGGCAGGAGATACTGCGTGAGTACCCCCATTCCCGGTCCGACTTCGAGCACCGGCAGCCCGGGACAGGCGTCCACCGTATCGGCAATGGCACGTGCCGTTGCCAAGTCTTTCAGAAAATGCTGACCAAGAAATTTTTTAGGTCGTACAGACTTCATATACTATATTTTTTATATTTTTGCTACGAAAAGCCAGGCGCCGGAAGCGCCCGCGGCTACGCCAAATGCAAAAATAATAAAAAAACAATTGATATAACTCCGATTTGACTGCCCTTCTGAAAAATATACTGAAAATCAGCATGCCCTTCCTCCTCGGCATCGGCATTCTCTGGTGGATGTACCGCGACACCGACTGGGTGGAATTCACACGTTGCCTTCTCTACGACATGAACTGGGGGTGGATGTTGCTTTCGCTGGCTTTCGGCGTATTGCCGGGCATGCTGCGGGGGTGGCGGTGGCGCATGTTGCTGGTACCGCTCGAGGAATATCCGCGTAACCGCACCTGCATCAACGCCGTGTTTCTCTCCTATGCCTCAAGCCTGGTTGTGCCGCGTATAGGCGAAGTCACACGCTGTGGCACACTGAAAAGTTACGAAGGCACTTCTTTCTCGAAAGCACTGGGAACAGTTGTGACAGAGCGGATGGTCGACTCCATCGTCATGCTGCTGCTGGCGGCGCTGGCCGTCATCAGCCAGGTCCCTACGCTGGTCCGCTTCCTGCAGACCACGGGAACTGACGTAGGGCAGATTCTGGCACAATTCACGAGTACCGGCTATCTCGTTACCTTCATCTGCCTGTTGGCCGTACTCGCGCTGGGCATCCTGCTCATATACCGGTTTGCCGTCTTCAGGAAAGGAAAAGACGCCATGAACAATCTGCTCAGCGGCATGCTTTCCCTGCGGCGCGTAAAGAACCTGCCCCTCTATCTGTTCTATTCTTTCGCCATTTGGATTTGCTACTTCCTGCATTTCTACCTGGCTTTCTTCTGTTTCGACTTTACAGCCGGCATCGGACTCGCTCCGGCATTCCTTATTTTCTGCATCGGCTCCTTCGCCGTACTTGTGCCGACGCCCAACGGAGCCGGACCGTGGCATTTCGCCGTCAAGACGATGCTCGTCATCTACGGCGTGGCGGAAGCCCAAGCCGTGCTCTTCGCCCTCGTCGTACATACGATTCAAACCTGCGAGGTGGTATTGCTCGGTGCCTGGGGATGGGCCGACCTTGCCTGCAACACCACTGTCCGCCGGCCGAAAGAAGAGCAGGGAGCCATCAGCGAAAAGGACGAAAATGCGTAAGAAAACAAACACGAAGTAAACATAAAACCAACGGTTAAAACCTACTACTATGAGTGAAATCAAAAATCTCCAGCCAGCAGCCATCTGGAAAAACTTCTATCTGCTGACACAAGTGCCCCGCCCGTCCGGACACTTGGAAAAAATACAGAAATTCCTCCTCGACTGGGCTCAGGAAAAGGGTATCAAGGCATTAAAGGACGAAGCCGGCAACATTCTGATGTACAAGGCCGCCAGTCCCGGCATGGAAAACTGCAAAACGGTCACCCTGCAGGGTCACATGGACATGGTGCCGCAGAAAACGAATGACTCCAACCACAATTTTGAGACCGACCCCATCGAAACCTATATTGACGGCGACTGGGTAAAGGCCCGGAACACCACTCTGGGCGCCGACGACGGTATGGCCGTCGCCACCATCATGGCCATCATGGAAGACGACAGCCTCAAGCACGGTCCGCTCGAAGGGTTTATCACGGCCGACGAGGAATCGACCATGGGCGGCGTCAACAACATGGCAACCGACCTGCTGAAAGGCGACATCCTGCTCAATCTTGACAACGAAACCGAAGGCGAAATGATTATCGGCTCGGCCGGTGGTGTCAACCTGACTGCCACCCTGCAATACCAGGACATTGCCACCGAAAGCGGTGATGCCGCCGTCAAAATCAGCATCAGCAATTTGCTGGGCGGTCACTCCGGACTGGAAATCAACGAAGGACGTGCCAATGCCAACAAACTCATGGCACGCCTCGTACAGGACGCCATCGCCAACTTTGAAGCCTGCCTCGCTTCCTGGAAGGGCGGAAACATGCGCAACGCCATCCCCCGCGACGCCGAGGTGGTACTGTGCCTGCCGAAGGAAAACGTTGAAGCCCTGAAAGAAGTGGTAGACGAATGGCGCACAACGTTCACCGGAGAATATGGGTTCGTAGAAAAAAATCTGACTTTAACCGTAGAAGACTGCGAAATGCCGGCTTCGATGGTACCCGAAGAGATTCAGGACAATCTGGTCAACGCGCTCTGTGCCTGCCACAACGGCGTCATGCGGTTCATCCCCGAAGTGCCCAGCATCGTCGAAACTTCATCCAACCTCGCCATCGTTGAAATCGGCAACGGTACAGCCATGTTCAAGGTCCTCATCCGTTCTTCCCGCGACACCATGCGCGAATGCTGTGCAGAAAGTCTGGAAAGCGTATTCTCCATGGCCGGCATGAAGGTGGAACTCAGTGGCGATTACCCTGCATGGCAGCCCAATCCGCAAAGCGAAATCGTGGAACTGATGAAAGAGGTCTACCGCGAACTCTTCAACGACGAAAACAAGGTTCAGGTCATCCATGCGGGACTGGAATGCGGCGTCATCGGAGCCAAATACCCCAACATGGATATGGTCAGCTTCGGTCCGACCCTCCGTTCTCCGCATACCCCCAATGAAAGATGCTACATTCCGAGCGTAGAAAGATACTACCAGTTCGTGCTGGCTACGCTGGAACGGACTCCTAAAAAATAATGCGGGCCAAGCGGCAAAAGGTATGTACAACTGGTGCCATAAATAGGCACAAGTTCTCTTTCAGCCGACCTTCCGGCTGACAACGCAATACCTGACTCCGTTTTCAGATAAAAGGCACGCACGCTGTCACAAGTGGCTTTGTACTTTCCTCAAATACGGAAAGCGCAAAGCCACTTTCTTTTTATGCATCGCTCCGCAATTGCTGCAAAGCAAGCCGCGGCTTTCATCGTCCGTAATGAAAGTTCCCGACTCCTCCTAACGGTTTTCCCACAGTAACGGCGCATGGAAAGCAGAAACAAGGCACATCCGCTCTCCGGCTGCACATATCCGCCCGGCTCTCTCCCTCTCCGTGTTTTCATCCACCTTAAAAAGCGCTCAAGAGCGAAAAAGTCCCGCGACGCTATTGTCCCAATAACCTAAATTAAGATATAAGCGCCTTGTAAATACATATTTATTCGTATTTTTGCGTTGCTGCATCCATACGCCCCGACCGGAAAAACGTCCGCAGCATGAACAAAAGAAACGTCCGTCAACAAATCCGTACAAAACATAAGAAATGAAAAAGCTGCCGGTACCATAATAGACATAAAGCCATGCCGCCCTGGTACGAATAGATCTTTCAAAGAACATTCCCTGCTACATTTCCTGCCGGCACAGACCGCTTCGCCTGGAAATCAACAAAAAAGAACAGTATTTACTGAAAAATAAGAATATGCCGTTTCTGCTGGCACAGATGTTGCAATACTTTTTATAACAATACTCACTAATTCAAGAAAACAATATGTACACGTATTTAATTATCTTTATCGGAATTGCTGTCGTCAGTTACCTGGTTCAGGCCAACCTGCAACGCAAATTCAAGAAGTACGCACAAGTTCCCACCTCCAACGGCATGAGTGGCCGGGAAGTCGCTGAAAAAATGCTGCGCGACAACGGAATCTATGACGTTACCGTCACCTGCACTCCGGGCCACCTGACCGACCATTACAATCCGACGGACAAGACTGTCAACCTGAGCGAAAGCGTCTACAACGAACGCTCCATTGCTGCCGCAGCCGTTGCCGCACACGAATGCGGACATGCCGTGCAACATGCCGTAGCCTACGGACCGCTGACTCTTCGGTCGGCATTGGTTCCCGTCGTTTCCTTTGCCTCGCAGTGGGTACAATGGATTCTGCTGGCGGGCATCCTCCTCGTCGAAACAATGCCCAGCCTCCTTTTGGTGGGTATCGGACTCTTTGCCATGACCACTCTGTTCAGTTTCATTACATTGCCAGTGGAAATCGACGCCAGCCGACGCGCCACAGCATGGTTGTCGAGCGCAGGCATCACCACCTACGGTAACCACAGTATGGCTGTCGACGCCCTGCGTTCCGCCGCTTACACCTATGTAGTTGCCGCACTCAGCTCACTGGCCACACTCGTCTACTACGTCATGATTTTCATGGGTAGTCAGAGCGACGAATAAATACGGTGGGGGAAAAGAAAAAAGGAAGCGTTGGCTCCACGATACCTTCGTTATCCTGATGGAAACGCCCCTGCTTCCCCAAAACTGTAGTCCCCGACAAGTAGGCACCCGCATTTCCGGCTTCATTATTGCCAGAGGAAATGCGGGTGCCTTTGTTTTCCTTTTACCTGTTCCCGGCTTTCATTCCGCCAGAATCCACCGGCCTTTTTTACCCTGCCGTCGGCAACAGGACCACACACCTGTACCCTAACGGCCAAATCCCGCTTGCTGAAGGACCTAATCCGAAAAGATGTTCACAAAACAAACCGGCCCACCCGCAGAACGGCCGCACGTCTTTCCGCAGGTAAAAAAGCAGCCCTTGTCACCCGTATTACATCCGAAGAAAAAAACTGAGAAAAAACAGGTATACGGGTGTCAGTTCGCCTGTCTGCTCCTCCTGTAAAACGATTAGTACTTTAGGAAAAACAGTCAGTACTTTAGAAAAAACGAAAGTACTGACTGTTTTTTCACTCAGTACTTTCGTTTAGCCGCCCCCTGCACAAGAAAAACAACAAGCCGAACTGCTCTGACAGAAAGGTATAAAAAGTACAGCTATCCGGAATACACAGAGATTCCGGATAGCTGCACCTGCTTCAAAAAGCGACTGCAAGAATAAGACTCGTTCCTCCAGCCTTTTTTATTGTATGAAAAGCATCAGGATAACCTGTGCCATCATGATTCTCAGGAACATGGCCAAAGGATAAACCGTGGAATAACCCACTGCCGGCGCATCATTGCTCGCTGTCTGATTTGCAAAGGCCAATGCAGGGGGGTCCGTATACGAACCGGCTAAAAGTCCCATCAAGGTAAAGTAATTCAGCTTAAGAAGTTTACGTGCCACAAGACCCATAATCAGGATAGGAATCACCGTTATAAGGAAACCTGTCCACACATAATGGATACCTCCATTCATAATCGTATCCCAGAATCCTGCACCGGCCTGAATACCCACGCTGGCGAGGAAGAGGAGAAGACCGACTTCACGCAACATCAGATTGGCAGAAGTTGACGTATAGGTATTAATCTTGTAACGATAACCGATGGCACCAATCAGGATGGCCACTACCAACGGACCACCGGCCAGGCCCAGCTTCATGCCGTAACCGAAAGGAATCTGTCCGACGATAATACCCAGCATGATACCAAAGAAGATGGCACCGACATTAGGATGATCCAGGCGCTTCACGGAGTCGCCTATCACCGTTTTCAGACGCTCGATGTTTTCTTCCGCTCCGGTTACAAGAATGCGGTCGCCCACCTGCAAACGGAGATTGCGGTCGGCAAAAAGTTCCATGCCGTTACGGGTAACACGCGTTACGTTGACGCCATAGACTGAAGAGAAATGCAACTGCCCAAAGGTCTTTCCGTTGATTTCATCCTTTGTAACGACCAAACGGTGCGACACATATTTCGACTTGTCATAATCATTTTCCCACGTCTTTCCGGGCACAATTTCTCCCATCATGACGGTAATGGGTTCTGCATCAGTCTCGGCACATACCAGGTGGAGCACCATGTCCTTTTCAATAACGGTGCTGGCCTTCGGAATAATCAGTTCATCGCCTTTGACACAGCGCGAAACAACGAACTGACGGTTCAGGAAAGTATGCAACTGCTCCAGGGAACGATTGATTACTGAAGGATTGGTCACCTTGATTACCAGATGCTTGGGCGTTGCGTGCGGATTGCTGTCCTGCTCCATGCGTATTTGCTCATGCTCCTTTTCCAACTTGATATTGCAAAGATAGCGGAGCAAAATAGTAGCCAGAATGATACCGATTACACCCAACGGATAAGCACAGGCATAACTGGAAGCCAAGTCGGGCACACCCACACCTCCCCACGTTTCAGCAGGCAAATCCTTGACAAAAGTATTGCCGGCACCCAAACCTGGAGTATTCGTAACAGCACCATACATCGTACCCACCATCATGGCCAGGTTGTAGTTGTTCTGGTCGAACACCAGGAAATAAAGCCCCAGCATGACAAGAATATTCAGCATTACGATGCCCACGGTAATCAAGTTCATCCCCACTCCGCCTTTCTTGAACGTGGCAAAGAAACCGGGCCCAACCTGCAAACCGATACAATAAACGAAAAGGATCAGACCGAACTCCTTGACAAAGTCTATCAAATCCTTCTGGTCCGCATGCGTAATGCCACCGAAATAATTAAAAAGGTGACCTGCCAGAATTCCTGCAAAAAGCACGAACGTAACTCCCAACGAGATACCGCCGAACTTTATCTTGCCCAACTTTACGCCGATACAAATCACCGCAGCGTAGAGTATGACAAGATGCGCAATGGAACCTGGGTTTGTCAGAATACTAATAAACCATTCCATATAAAACTAAGTAATTAATTGATTTCATTGCAAATTTAGGGATTATTTAATTGCCCGCAAAACAATCTCCACCGAAAAACAGCCGAAAAGGTAAGTTGAGACAGTTTACATGGTTTATGGGTCAACCACCACAGACGGACAGGGAAAAACATTCCCGCCTAATAATTTTCTATTAACATAAATTAGTTGGCCGTTCACACAAACTTTGCTTTTCTTTTTGTTATTTTGCACTGAATTTCAAAGCACAAGACGTCGTACGAACCTATAGAGACAATATATCAAGAACATGAAAAGAATCATTATCCCCCTCCTGATGATGTTGCTGGCCATGCCGCTTTTCGCCCAGCAGAGCAAGGAGTTACGCCGTTCCCAATCGGCACTCTACTTCCCTGAATTCAAGGATGCCAAAATCCTGCAGCCATTCGGCCGCTCCACCAAGGCCAAAGCCAACATCCTGCTCAAGAACGGTGCGCTCTGCTACCTGGAAAACGACACCATCATGCAGGCATACACACAGAACATTCTCGGCGTAGAGTTTGATTCCGTAAAATTTGTCAAAGTGGATGAAACACAGATGGGACGGGTGGTCGCAACAAAAGGCTTCAACCAACTGCTTTGCGTCACTAAAGTAAATATGCGCAAGTATAAGGAGGAGACCGAGGGCGGCGAAAACCTTCCCTACCTGGAAATTGTCGACACCGGCGCCTTTTTCGAGATTGACAGCGACAGCCAACTCCGGGAATATGACAAGGGAATCCCCCTGCAGGATGAATATTATTTCTACGTAAAAGGCGTTATCGTGCCTGCCGTTGAGAGTAAATTCAAAAAATACGTGCGCCCGGAAATGGCCAAGGCTTTCAAAAACCTGATGGCCGACCGCTGGTGGAGTTGGGAAGACGAAGCATCTCTCAAGCAGTTGTTGCCCTACTTGCCCGATTAAACCTGAATCACGGGAAATCCGGCAAACACCACCCGTATAGGCAAAGCGCAAATGCGCTATGTTTTCTGTTTCCGACAAACTTATAGTCATATAAAAAAGTATTCCCCCGAAGAGCAAATGCCCTTCGGGGGAATACTTTTTATGCACATCTGCGATTGCTTCTTCATATCCATGCCACAAGGACAGAGCGATTCAGCCATCCCGTACGGGACATAATGTCCGTATATGCCCTTGGAGCCATTCTCCCCAAGCCTTCCGCCTTTTCATATATGCCGTTCGAGGCACTCCAGGCTGTCCCAGTAAAAGCACCAAGCCATACTATTATCGGCAAAGCCGGGGGTAACATGCCCGCGCGGCCCTGCCGATAAATACCTTTTTGCTGTATGATTTCCGAATGTGTTCCGTATGCTCAGCACCGCTTGGCCAGTTCGGCAGCACGGTCGAGCGCCACATTGATATTGGGACAGATGTAATCCTTGCCCAGTAAATCATAAAAACCGGCATGTTCCAGCACAGCATGCACATTGGGAGTAACACCGGAAAGAACTATATGCGTTCCTTCACGGCGGCTCATTTCGCAGAGAGTCTGCAGGTTGTGGATTCCGGTAGAGTCGATGAAGGGCACACGCCGCATACGGATAACCCGGACTTTCGGATGGTCGTTCATATTGGCCATCAAATCCTCAAACTTATTGGCTATTCCAAAGAAATAAGGTCCGTTGATTTCATAGACCTCCACATCCTTGGGAATAGTCAGGTGCTCCTCATCATGAAGCTGCAAATCGCTTTCCTCGTTCGGGTCAATTTCGCCGGCAATCACTTTGATTTGCGTGGTCTCAGCCATTCTCTTCATGAACAGAAGACAGGCAATGACGAGTCCGATTTCAATAGCGATGGTCAAGTCGAAGATAACTGTCAGGAGGAAGGTGATAATCAGCACAGTGATATCACTCTTGGGATTTTTCATCAGTTCGCGGAACGTGCGCCATCCACACATATTATAGGACACCATGACCAGTACACCTGCAAGGCAAGCCATCGGTATGTAGCTGGCCAACGGCATCAGTATTAAGAAGATGAGCAGGAGCACCACCGCATGAATGATGCCGGCAACCGGCGTGCGGCCTCCGTTGTTGATGTTCGTCATCGTACGGGCTATGGCTCCCGTGGCAGGAATACCACCGAATAGCGGCGTACAAAGGTTGGCAACACCCTGTCCTATCAGTTCCTGATTGGAGTCATGATGATCGCCGCACACACCATCGGCCACCGTTGCGGAGAGCAGCGATTCTATGGCACCCAGCATAGCTATGGTCAATGCCGTAGGGAAAAGAAGCTTCACCTGCTCCCAGGTAATATCGGGCACCGTCAGTTCCGGAATCTGCGCCTTGATATCGGGATAATACGAACCGATGGTCTTGATACTGTCAATGCCGGCATAGCGGTTGAGCGCATAAGCCGTCAGTGTCATCAAGACAATTGCCACCAGCGAACCGGGCACTTTCTTCGAAAAGCGCGGAGTAAATATAATAATGACAACGCTGAGCAAACCGATGACGGTGGAAGGGACGTCGAACGTACTGAAGTTACGGAAATAGGCCCCCCACTGCGATATGAAATCAGCCGGCAAGTCGGTTATGGTAAGCCCGAAAAGGTCCTTCACCTGTGTTGAAAAAATGGTGACGGCAATTCCACTGGTAAAACCGACCACAATGGGATAGGGAATAAACTTAATGATGGTGCCCAACCGGAATACGCCCAACAAAATCAGGAACAAGCCGGCCAGCATCGTGGCAACCATCAGCCCCGAAAGCCCAAACTGCTGGATTATGCCATAAATAATGACAATGAACGCGCCTGTAGGACCTCCGATCTGAACACGACTGCCGCCAAGCGCAGAAATTACAAAACCAGCTACGATAGCTGTGATAATGCCCTTTTCCGGCGAAACTCCGGAAGCAATACCAAAAGCGATGGCCAGCGGCAATGCCACAATGCCCACAATCAGTCCCGCCATCGCATCCGCCGCAAACTTCTCTTTCGTATAATGCGGCAATTCGGACAACAAACGTGGTCTGAAACGAAAATCCTTCATACTACGACAATAAATACAGGATAAAATTAGTTAAATTATATTTTTTCAAAAATGAAGCTGCAAAATTACGATTTTTTTGCAACATTCCCTCTTTGACCCGCCAAAAAAACTTTCAATCTGGTAAATAAGAAAGGAAACAGACTGGAAATGCCGCAATGAACCGGCATCGCTATCGCTTGTATCCACCTTTTCCAGTTCTCCGCAGATTACCGGACGACATACGGGCATACTCCGTTTTCTCTTTTTTTGAGAGAAGGTACGTAGGGAGTGTGCCCTCCATCTTTCCAACTCTACGAAAACAGTCAGTACTTTCGGAAAAACAAAAGTACTGACTGTTTTTCCAAAAGTACCAACTGTTTTTTCTATCGTACTGACTGTTTCTTACCACCATCCTCCAGATGCCGGAAACCGGCCTTCTTTCAAAAAAAGACGGCATTCACTTTGCACTTTTGCGGAAAAGGACTAACTTTGCCATTGCACAGAATAAGCAATTATGTGTAACGGCACATTCTGCTCCGACAACGGGCATGCGCTTTGCACAACTGCACATATTAATATATTATGTCCATATCCAAAACCCGCCAGAAACTGGTACAAGTAGCACGTGAGCTCTTTGCGCGCAAAGGTCTGGAAAATACCACAATGAACGACATTGCCATCGCTTCAGAGAAAGGCCGCCGCACACTTTACACCTATTTCCGGAACAAGGAGGACATTTATTTTGCCGTCATTACCAGCGAGATCGAACTGCTTTCAGAACGTATGGACGAAGTTGCCACGATGAAAGCCGAGCCCGAGCAGAAACTCCTCACTCTCATCTACACCCATCTGTCGGCCATCAAGGAAACCGTTGCCCGGAACGGAACGCTGCGGGCCGATTTTTTCCGTAATATCTGGATGGTAGAAAAAGTGCGCAAAGAGTTCGACCTGGAAGAACGCCGCATTATCACCCGCGTACTCAGCGAGGGAATGGCCAGCGGGAAATTCCACATTGAGAACATCAATCTCGTGGCGGAAATCCTCAGCTACACCATCAAGGGAATGGAAGTGCCCTACATATACAACCGGCTGGGGGCCGGACTGAGCGAAAAGAGCAGCCGCCCCATCGTGCAGAGAATCCTCTGCAGAGTCGTCGGCATGACACCTCCCACACCGGCACAGCCCTAAGAGAATAAAGGCTCCGCCCTGCTACCGGCATGCCCCACGGCACAAACATGATAAACAGATAACCTATAATATAAATTAAAAGCGTAAGTTTTATGGGACTTTTAACTGGAAAAACCGCACTGGTAACCGGCGCTGCACGCGGCATCGGTAAAGCCATTGCACTCAAGTTCGCACAGGAAGGCGCCAACATCGCCTTCACCGACCTCGTAATCGACGAAAACGGAGAGGCTACCAAAGCTGAAATCGAAGCACTCGGCGTTAAATGCGTAGGCTATGCCAGCAATGCAGCCGATTTCGCCCAGACGGAAGAAGTCGTGAAGAAAATCCACGCCGAATTCGGTTCCATCGATATTCTGGTCAACAATGCCGGCATCACAAAGGACGGCCTGATGATGCGCATGACCGAACAGCAGTGGGATGCCGTTATTGCCGTAAACCTGAAATCGGCTTTCAACTTCATCCACGCCTGCACCCCCATCATGATGCGCCAGCGCAGCGGCTCCATCATCAACATGGCCAGCGTCGTAGGCGTTCACGGCAACGCCGGACAGTCCAACTATGCTGCCTCAAAGGCTGGTATGATTGCCCTCGCCAAGAGTGTGGCTCAGGAAATGGGCAGCCGCGGCATCCGTGCCAACGCCATTGCCCCGGGCTTCATCGAAACAGCCATGACTGCTGCACTTCCCGATGACGTTCGTGCCGAATGGTGCAAGAAAATACCTCTCCGTCGCGGCGGACAGCCCGAGGACATCGCCAATGTTGCCACCTTCCTGGCTTCCGACATGGCCAGCTATGTTTCCGGCCAGGTCATCCAGGTCGACGGCGGCATGAACATGTAAAAAGAACATAACGACACCAATATGCGTGAAGCCGCCTGAAAAAAGGCAGACTGCGAATAGAGATTCTGCAGACGGCCAGCCGGTTTCATCGCATATTGGTCCTTTTTTTATCCATACGCAGTTTCCACACCCCGGCCGTCCATTTTCCACAAGAAACGGCGGCATCCTGCCGGAAACCTGCAACCGGATTCCGGGACAGCGCCCGCAAGAATCCCAAAGCCCCCTTTGAAAAAGTGAACGTACTCTACGAAGACAACCACATCATCATCGTCAACAAGGCCGCCGGCGAAATTGTGCAAGGCGACAAGACCGGTGACGAACCACTGAGCGAAACCGTAAAATCCTATATCAAGGAAAAATACGCCAAGCCCGGCGCCGTTTTTCTCGGCGTTGTCCACCGGCTCGACCGGCCCGTAAGCGGTATCGTTGTCTTTGCCCGTACGAGCAAGGCCCTCACCCGGCTGAACGAAATGTTCCGTACCGGAAAGATACGCAAGACCTATCACGCCATCCTGCCGACGGCCGACATGAAGACAGCCTGCCCGTCGGAGCCTACGCTGCTGACCCACTGGCTCACCCGCAACGAAAAGCAAAACCGCGCCTTCGCTCACACGCGCGAAGTAAATGGCGCAAAAAAGGCTATTCTGGAATATCACAAAATAGCTGTATCCGAACGTTATACTCTCGTTGAAATCCAACTGCACACCGGCCGCCATCACCAAATCCGCTGCCAGCTCGCAGCCAGCCTTGCCCCCATTCGCGGCGACCTCAAATACGGCGCTCCGCGCAGCAATCCGGACGGAAGCATCTGCCTGCACGCAAGACACATTGAGTTTGAGCACCCCGTCAGTCACCAGCACATCAGCGTCACTGCCCCCTATCCGGCACTTTCTGTCTGGGACGCGTTCTGTCCACAGGAAGCCCCCAGCGGACAACAATAAAAAACGATAAGGTTGCCGCTACCTCATTTTTTATCTGTATCTTTGCCCCGAGATTCAAATACATCACTTTTATATGAAGTCATATTTAGTAACCGGTGCAGCAGGATTCATTGGCTCCAACTTTATCAAATACATGCTGGCCAAGCATGATGACATCCGCATCGTAGTTCTTGATTTGCTCACTTACGCCGGATACCTCGGCACCATCGCCAAAGACATTGACAACGAGCGCTGCTACTTTGTCAAGGGAGACATTTGCGACCGTGCACTCGTGGACCGGCTTTTCTCGGAATACCGCTTTGACGTAGTCGTCAATTTCGCGGCCGAGAGCCACGTAGACCGTAGCATTGAAAACCCGCAGCTGTTCCTTCAGACCAACATTCTGGGCACGCAGAACCTGCTCGATTCTGCCCGCGCAGCCTGGGTGACCGGGAAGGACGCCAACGGATATCCCACCTGGCAGAAAGGTGTACGCTTCCATCAGGTATCGACAGACGAAGTATACGGAAGCCTCGGTGAAGAAGGATTCTTTACAGAGGAAACCCCGCTTTGTCCGCACAGCCCCTACAGTGCATCGAAGACCAGTGCCGACCACATTGTGTGTGCCTACCGCGACACCTACCACATGCCGGTCAGCATCACCCGTTGCTCCAACAACTACGGCCCGTACCAGTTCCCCGAAAAACTGATTCCCCTTATCATCAATAACATTCTGGAAGGCAAAAAACTGCCCGTATACGGCGAAGGCACCAACATTCGCGACTGGCTCTACGTGGAAGACCACTGCAAAGCCATCGACATGGTTATCAACCAGGGAGCCAACGGCTGCATTTACAACGTAGGCGGCCACAACGAGCGCCAGAATATTCAGATTGTCAAGACCATCATCGAAACCATCCGCAGCATTATGGAAAACGAACCGAAATGGCGGACGCTGCTCAAAAAGCAGGAAAAAGATGAAAACGGCAACATACGCATCGACTGGATTAACGACAGCCTCATCAGCTACGTCAAGGACCGCCTGGGCCATGACCAGCGTTACGGCATCGACCCGACGAAAATCAAAAACGACTTGGGCTGGTATCCCGAAACCTGTTTCGAAGAAGGCATCGTCAAGACTATCCGCTGGAACCTCGAAAACCGCGCATGGGTGGAAGCGGTCAGCGGCGAAGACTACCAGAATTATTATGACATGATGTACGGAAAACGCTAAACGCGCAACTTGTATAACGACGGTATAGGCTGCACCTCGCAAACGGGGTTGCAGCCTTTTGTTTTTCAGGCGTATTTCCATCTGCAGCGCTGCACTTCTCTCTCAAAAGCACACTCACGTTCTTCCCTAACCGGCACACTGCCGCCGATGCAGTCATCCCCCTGAAGCCAGCGGCCACTCTCCGGACACAGAGAAGTCTGGCTGTCCACCTGCCATTTGCCAGGCAACCGGTCCAAAGCCCACAACCGGAAACAACCACATTCTGCGGACAGCTCCCGATTTTTCTTTTTGCGTTTCCCTGTCAGAAAAAAAGAAAGCGGTAATGATTTTATACCCCAAGGCATAAACGGAAAAACGCAAGAACAACTGTACCGGAAAAAGAATGGGTACAGTTGTTCCTAAGTTCTATGATAGTTAAGCCACAAGAACAGCATATAAGCATGGAGCGCACGGCACAATCCCAACAGGCATTTCCTGAAAACTTCCCGCTCTCCGAAGAAAAAGAAGCAGACGGCATATAGCCGCGACCTGCCTTTCTTCCGATATGTGCCGCCAAGCGTTCTGCAGGCAGAGCCGACGGCACTTCCGCCGCCCTGTTCTGCAGGCCAAATCCTCCTGGAAATGATTAACTCCCCTGCTTTACCGCCGTTCACCGTATGATGGTGGCGTCACGGTCAGGACTTACAGAAATAATGGCAATCGGAGTTTTCAGTTCACGCTCCAGATATGCAATGTAATTCTTGAATGCTTCGGGGAATTCTTCTTCCTTCCTCATGTCCGAAAGCGGAGTCTTCCATCCCGGAATATCTTCATATACCGGTTCCCAGCCCTCTGTGTCGTAAGGCATGTCGCTTGTCGTGACTCCGTCCTTGGTGTAAGCCACGCAAGCCTTGATGGTGTCGAAACCGTCGAGCACGTCGCTCTTCATCATGACCAAATCGGTGACACCGTTAATCATGATGGCATATTTCAACGCTACGAGGTCAATCCAGCCACAACGGCGGTTACGGCCCGTAACTGCTCCGAACTCATTACCGATACGGCGGATCTCGTCGCCCGTTTCATCAAACAACTCCACGGGGAAAGGACCTGAACCTACGCGCGTGCTGTAGGCCTTGAATATACCGAAAATGCGGCCAATGCTGTTGGGCGCCACACCCAGACCGGTGCAAACGCCACCGCTCGTCGTACTCGAAGAGGATACGAAGGGATATGTGCCGTGGTCGATATCGAGAAGAGAGCCTTGCGCACCTTCTGCCAGAACATTCTTTCCATCTTCCAGAAAACGGTTGATTTCTATTTCAGTATCCATCAACTGGAATTTACGCATGTATTCCACGCCTTCCATCCACTTTTTCTCTTCTTCAGTGATGTCATAATCGGTGAAATGGAGGTCACGGAGCACCTGCTCATGACGTGCCTTGAGCGCTGCGTACTTCGCTTCGAATCCGCTCTCGATATCACCGACACGCAGACCGATACGGGCAGCCTTGTCGCTATAGGTCGGTCCGATGCCCTTACCTGTAGTTCCCACCTTGTTCTTGCCCTTGGCTGCTTCATAAGCGCGGTCGAGCACACGATGAGTCGGCAGAATCAGGTGGGCACGACGGCTGATATGCAGGCGCTCGGTCAGAGAATAACCAGCAGCTTCCAATTCTCGTGCCTCCGCCATAAACAAATCCGGAGCTATCACACAGCCATTACCGATAATGTTGATTTTACCCTCATCGAAGATTCCGGAGGGAATGGAACGGAGCACAAATTTCTTTCCTTCGAAAATAATCGTGTGCCCGGCATTGGGACCACCGGCAAAGCGGGCCACTACGTCGTAACGGGGCGTAAAGAAGTCGACCACCTTACCTTTTCCTTCGTCGCCGAAGACAATGCCCAGCAGGGCATCTACTTTTCCTTTTGTCATGGTTATTTCAAGTACTGATTATCTGTTTTGCGGTTCGTACTCGTCCCGAACCGGTCTGAATCAGTGACAAAGATAGGCTTTTTTCCTGAATCGGAGGGAACAAAGCTTCTATTTTTGCATTTTATCACATCCCCGGCAACGGCAAGGCCTTCCGAGGGGAAGACCGCATACAACAAAAGACGCCCCGAACAGCGGGGCGTCCCAGGTGATTGCTTCAATGTTCCGATTCGGAAACCGAAATTCGGTTTACTTCTTGTTTGCGAAATAGCGCTTGAAGAGACCTTCAAATCCGCGGCCGTGACGAGCTTCGTCGCGAGCCATTTCGTGAACGGTGTCGTGGATTGCGTCAAGGTTGAGTTCCTTCGCACGCTTTGCGATGCGGGTCTTGTCCTCGCAAGCGCCGCTTTCAGCGTTCATACGCTTCTCCAGATTGGTCTTGGTATCCCATACCACGTCGCCCAGCAGTTCGGCAAACTTGGCAGCGTGCTCAGCCTCTTCCCATGCATAGCGCTTGAAAGCCTCGGCGATTTCGGGATAGCCTTCACGGTCTGCCTGACGGCTCATGGCCAGATACATACCCACTTCAGTGCACTCGCCCATAAAATGGTTGTTCAGGTCCTTAATCATTTCTTCGTCGCAACCTTTTGCCACACCGATTTCATGCTCAGCCACGAAAGTCAGGCTTTCGTCAGCAGCGAGTTCCTTGAACTTGGAAGCGGGAACGCCGCACATGGGGCACTTTTCAGGAGCTTCAGTACCTTCGTGAATATAGCCGCAAACTGTACAGATAAATTTCTTCTTCATAATCGTAGTCTTTTTAATTGTTATGTGTGATGATAAACTTTTCTCAAGATGACTGGCAGGCTCTGCATACGCCCCGCGCATAGAGGGTCATTTCGTCGGCGGCAAAACCTTCGGGCAACTGTGTGCACTCCGCCAGTTTGAGCCCGTCGAGCGGCAAGTCGTATATACGTCCGCATTTACGGCAGAGGAAATGGGCGTGTGCCGAAGTATCCGCATCGAAGTTGGCATTCCGCTCGTCAATTGTCAACATGATGGCAGCGCCGTTTTCGACAAAAAGTTTCAACGTATTGTATACGGTAGTTTTCGACAGCGTGGGTATTTTGCTTACCAGTGCGGTGTGAATCTCTTCGGCGGACGGATGGGTCCGATGGTCGAGCAGGTACTCCATAACAGCCAGTCGCTGAACTGAAGGCTTCACCCCGTGTTGCATCAGATATTCGAGGGCCGATGTTTTATTCATTCCTTATTTGAAATTATTTCATTTTTGATTTCACTGCAAAAGTAGGGATTTGTTTTTTATCAGCCAAACTTTTCACCCGATTATTTTGTTAAAAAAACATACTTCGGAAGAAACGGCAGTTTATCCTACTGATTTCCTGCCATAAAACTCATTATTTCGGAAAATTGAGTTACCTCTCTGAACGGCTCCGTCCATCATCCGCCGAGCGCACAGGCTATAACCCGGAAAGCAATTCAGGACAGCCGTAATTTGTTAAAGAGGAAAGATGTATGTGCAAACATTTGTTAAACCAAATTTGGCTTTTGAAAAATTCTATTGTATATACCCGTTGGCGGAATTAAATTAGTGCATATTTAACT
>ULRG01020301.1_pt1 | contig 39222 bp, 27 predicted proteins | sample 1955211 | NCBI WGS metagenome assembly ULRG01 (sample SAMEA4835676, study PRJEB28245) | human gut metagenome | biome: gut microbiome; material: fecal sample | place: Denmark | collected 2008
TGCCCTGGGCTAAGAGCTTCTGCCCTTTCAGGGCGTTCCAACCGTACAGGTCGATAAATCTCAAATTTGTATTTGTTTATTTATTTGCTGAGATCGAAACCAACGCGGATGCCATCATAGTTTTTGGAGATTTCGCCGATAGTACCGAGAGTGGTGTTGCCGCTTAGGGCAGTCAGCGTCTGGATGATGGTAAGCAGTTTCTTCGACTCGAAGAGAATGCTGATGCCAGATGTGTTCTTGGTGGCGAAACCATTGAGGCTAAGCAGCAGACGGCCTTTCAGGTCGATGGCGTGAGTCTTCTCGTCGAAGGTGTAAGTGCCGCTCCATGACTTTCCGTCTATCTTGGCATTGAAGGTGCCGTCCTCGTTGAACTTGAAGTATGTGTTCGAACTGCTGAATCCAGCTTTCTGATAATAGGTGCTTAACTTTTCCTCCACCTTCTTGGCAGCGATTCCGCCACCCGCTTTCGCCAACAGATTCTCTGAGGTAAAGGCGCAGCCAGGCGATTTATATTTCCATGTGTGGGCGCAGAGGTCGGCTTTCTTGAATGTGGTTGAGCCAATCACGTTGTCGAGAATGCTTTCCACGATGCTTCCCACCTTGCTTGTGGTGGAGCCTGTGGTGTTGCTGCTGTTTCCGCCAGCATAGCCCAAGAGTCCTGCTAATACTCCTACGGCAGAAGCCTTGACAGTGTCGGCAGAATGTGTCTTCGAAGAGTCTGTTGTGGTTGTGGAAGCTGTTGTTGCGGTCGATGTTGAAGATTTGGAGGAAGTCTTCTTGGCAGTGGTGGTAGACTTCTTCTTAGTAGTAGCCTTCTTCTTCTTGGTTGATTTCTTGGCAGGAAGGTTGCTCATTTCGGATGTTGTGGCGCTCTCGGCGCATGTCTCGTTGGCAAGGCTGCCTGTGGTGCATGTCAGCACAAGGGCAACCATCATGAATACTTTCTTCATTTTTGTTGATACTTTTTTGATGTTTTCAAGTTGAAGAACTCCTTTTTTCTCTCTCTTTTGACCTCTGAATCTCTTGTGTTCGGAAGTCCAGTGTGGAGTTTATGCTTTTTCGGGTGCAAATATCGCAAAAAAAGCGCAGATGGAGAAAGGGAAATGGATATTTGTTGTAGGTTTTTCCCTATTTCTCCTTGATTTATGTCAAAAAATGAGGTTTTTAGTGTTCTTTTCTCACTTTTTTCGTGGTGCTTGTAGTCAGAATATCTTACCTTTGCAACATTACAAATCGCAATAGGTTATGGATTATAGTTTAATTAAGGTCAATGCAGAGGTAGAGAATCTTGCACAGGACAAATGCCAGCAGATTCTTCATGACCGACGTGAAGCCCTCGCTAACAAGGTTAGAAGAAGAGCTTAAAAAACAGGAGAGATTGTTTTCTCAAAAAGACACAAAAAGAATTGACATTCCGGGAACGTCGTTTCCCGTGTAACGTAAAAGGTCCCGTTGACAGAACTTGGTTCTGCGACGGGACCTTTTATGGTTTTATTGTTTTCTTTAACTTCCCATTTCTGAAAAGTTCGTTGAGCTTTTATTTTCCAGCCTCTTCCTTGGTAGCCTTCATGATGACTTCCAGGTGGTTGCCTGGCTTGAGGACGATATTCTTAAGGAAGTCGCCTATAGCCTTGCCGTCGACGCTGCTTACTGTCTTCACGTAATCGGTGTGCAGGTCGATGCCGTTGATGACATAGTTGCGCAGGATGCCAGTCCAGTAGCCATTGGTCTTGGCGTCTACCGAAGCCTGCTTGGTCAGAATCTCCTTGATCTTCTGCAGATCGCTGGCGTTAGGCTGTTCTATGGTAGTCTTCAGGCCAGAGAAGAAGTAAGGCAGAGCCTCGTCGAGCTTCTCGGGGTTGAGCTGTGCGCTGCCGGTCAGGCTGAGTGCCAGCTGTCCGTCCCAGTCGATCTCCATGCTTGCCTCGGCTCCTGCATGGTAGGCTGCACTCAACTTCTCGCGTATGTTGCGCAGATAGTCCATCTGGAGCAATCGTGCAGAGATGTCGGCGAGCACGCTTGTCTGCAGGGTGTAAGGAGTCTTGGCATACCATATCTCGGTCACCTGCGACATTGGGTTCTCCATGCTCTTGGTGAAGATGTTTTTCACCTCGCCTGTAGCTACAGGGATAGCCTTGTTCTTCAGCTTGGCGCCCTTGCTTGGGATAGAGGCGATGTACTGCTCGATGAGTGGCAGGAGAGTGGCCTCGTCGTAGTTGCCCACGAAGAAGAAGGTGAAGTCCTTGGCATTGGTGAACATCTGCTTGCCCAGTTCGAGCACGCGGTCGTAGTTGACAGCATCGAGGTCTTCGGTCTTAGGGATGCGTGCCATCTTGTTGCCCATGTAGATGGTGCTCTGCAGCGAATCCTGGTAAACCATCTCTGGGTTCTTGCTCTGGTTGGCAAGAGCGGTCTTGATGGTGCTCAGGAGGTTGGCAGCCGATTTCTCGTCCTTGCTCAGCGCTGTCATCTTGAGGTAGATGAGCTGCATGAGGGTCTCGATGTCCTTAGGAGTAGAGTTGCCCGAGAGTCCATGCTTGAAAGGAGTGACGGTGTAAGCCACGCTTGCCTGCTTGCCTGCGAGGGCTTTCTCGAGGTCGTTGCTTGAGAACTGGCCCAGACCGCTGGCGTTGAGCAGCATGTCGCCCATGAAGGCGAAGGTGTAGTCGGCCTTGTCGAGTGCTGCGTAACCTACGTTGGCTGTGGCAGCAAACTGTATCTCGTTGTCCTTGTAGTCGGTCTTCTTCAGCACCACCTTGGCACCGTTGGAGAGGGTGAGGGTCTTGAATCCCAGCTTCTTGTCTTCTGCTGTCTTTTTGATCTTGCCAGCCTTAGGCTTCTGGGCGATGAGAGGCTCCTGCTTCACATTGTCCACATAGGCCTCGAGCTTCTCGCCGCGCACCTGCTTCACGATGTCGGCAAGCTCCTGCTCGGTGGGATAAACAGCACCGTCGGCCTCGCGCATCATGACGAGTGACACCAGGTTGGTGTCGGTTTCGCAAATCAACTGCTTGGCGTACTGGTTGACGGCCTCTACAGGTATGTGAGGCACCAGCATCTGATAGATCTGATATTCGTCCTCTACCGAAGGGATAGGCTCGTTGCCGGTGAAGTTGTCCACATATTGAGTGGTGAACTGTTCGTTCTTCATCTTGTCGCGATTGGTGTAAACCTTCTCCATCTGGCTCATAAACTCATCCTTGGCACGCTGATACTCAGTGGCAGTGAAGCCGAAGTCGTGTGCACGCTTCAGTTCGCGCATCACGGCGGCATAAGCCTCTTTCATCTGTCCGTCCTTGGCAGCGCCGAAGGAAGTGAGCGCCTCCTTGGTGCTTGAGAGCAGATAGTCGTCAATGCTGGTTCCTGCCTGCAGATAAGGGCAGTCGGGCTCCTGCGATTTCTCGTTGAAGCGGGCATTCATCATGCTGGCAAAGATGTTGTCCATATAGCCTTTGAGCAGATAGTCGACACCGTTCTTCAGCGAGTCGGGTGTGGCTTCGTGCTTCATGAAAATCTGGAAGATGCCCATCTGCTGCTCCTTGTCCTTGTCTACCACGTAGATGCCCTGGTTGTTGTCGGGCACTTCCACGGGCACTACCTTGGCAGCGTTGGCTGGCACCTTGATGCCTCCGAAGAGCTTCTTGATTTGTGCCTCGATATGGTCTACGTCCACGTCGCCGACGATGATGATAGCCTGGTTGTCTGGGCGATACCACTTGCGGTAATAGGCGCGCAGGGTCTCTGGGTCGCAGCCGTCGACGACGCTCATCAGTCCGATAGGCATGCGGTAGCCATACTTACAGCCAGGGTAGAGCTTAGGAAGGGCACGCTCCAGTATGCGCTGCTGTCCCACCATGCGCATACGGTACTCGTTGTGCACCACGTCGCGCTCGTCGTTGATGGCTTCCTTGGTGAGAGAGATGCCGTTGCTCCAGTCTTTCAGGATGAGCATACATGAGTCTACTGCCGACACGCGTGTGGTGGGCACGTCGGTGAAGTAGTACACGGTTTTCTCAATAGAGGTGTAGGCATTGAGGTTGCGGCCATATTCCACACCGATGCTCTGCAGGTATTCCTGGAGGCTGTTGCCCTGGAAGTGCTCAGAGCCATTGAAGGCGAGGTGCTCCAAGAGGTGAGCCAGACCGCGCTGGTCGTCGTTTTCGTTGATAGAGCCTACTTTCTGTGCGATGTAGAAGCTGGCTACATGCTCAGGGAAACTGTTGTGTCGGATGTAATAGGTCAGACCATTGTCCAAATGGCCTATTCTCACATCTTTGTCTACCGGGATAGGTGGCATCATCTGAGCCATGGCCTGTCCGGCAGTAAGCAGCACGATGGCTGCAGCAAAAAACTTCTTAAGTTTCATAATAGCTGATGTTGGTTTATATATATAATAATGTGTATTTATTCTTCTTTCATAAACTTGATGCTGCAAAAGTAGCACATTTCTAACGACAAAGCAAGCATTTGGGAAGTTTTTTTCCCAAATGCCTGCATTCTTAACATTAAACTAACATTCCACTAACATTCCGCTAACATAACCTAACATTAGGCTCTGTTTTTCAGCCCTTCGCTTTCAGAAAACTGTTCATCCAGCTGCCACGATAGAGGCGGATGAGGAACAGGATGCCGCGGAAAGTCAGTTCGGTGGCCATGGCTATCCATACACCTTCCAGGCCGAAGCGCTGCGAGAGGGCATAGGCCAGGGTGAGGCGCACCAACCACATTGTTCCCAGGTTGATGGCGGCAGGCTTGAAGGTGTCGCCGGCTCCCACGCAGACACAATAGGTCACGATGCTGGCAGCAAAGAACGGTTCGGCAAAAGCCTCTATGCGAAGACAGCGTGTGCCTAAGTCGCAGATGGCGTCGACGGGAGAGAGTACTGCCATCATGCCCGGTGCAAAGAGATACATGACAACACCCATCACTGCCATTACGCCCATGCCGAGACCCACCGTCATGTAGGCAAAATTGCGGCACAAGTCGATGCGGCCAGCGCCATGGGTCTGACCGACGAGCGTGGTGGCGGCATCGCCTATTCCGTAGCCAGGCATATAGCACAGGCTCTCGGCGGTGATGGCAAATGAGTGGGCGGCAATGGCGATGTTGCCCAATGGCGCCACTATCATGGTGCTGACAATCTGTGCACCGCTCATCAGGATGTTCTGTATGGCCAAGGGAATGCTTATCTTGAAGGCATTGCGCACGTATTCGCGTACCCAGCTGAAGCGAATCTTGTCCTGACGCAGGTTGAGAATCTTGTTGTGGCAGGCTGCCTGCCAAAGGTTGGGCAGCGAGATGCAGACATAAGCTAAGGCGGTTCCAAAGGCTGCGCCCACCACGCCCATGTGCAGCACATAGATGAAGATGTAGTTGAACACGACGTCGCACAGGCAGATCAGAATTGCCATGACGCTGGGCGTGTGCATGTTGCCTGCGGCCTTGAGCATCATGCCCGACATGTGGTACAGGTAGACAAAGGGTAGCACGAGGCTGTAGACCAGGAAATAGGCCGATGACTTGTCGGCAATGTCATCGTCTCCGCCCAACCAGTGGGGCAGGGGAGAATGAATACCCACGCCGATGAGGGCTATCAGGATGCTGAAGATGATGCCGCAGAGCAGCGAGTGGCGAAACACCTGGCGTGCTTTGCCGAAGTCGTTGGCTCCGATGAAGTGGGCTACCTGCACTGAGAAACCAGTGGCAAAGGCACTCAGCAGGCTGCCGATAAGCCAGGTGGTGGACTCGATGAGTCCGATGCTCGCTGAAGCCTCTGCACCCAAATGTCCCACCATAGAGGCGTCGATAAAGAACATCATGACGGTGGAAATCTGTGCCAGCATGGAGGGAATACTCAAGCCTACGATGAGGTTCAGTTTCTCACCGCGGTGCATGGAGCGTCCTGCCCGTATCGATTCCATCAGATATTCTGTCTTTTTGCTATATAACATAATGTTTGTACTGCCATTTATTGTTTTCTGTTGAACTGCCCAGTAGTATGTAGGAACAGTCAAAGCGAGAAAATGGCGATCCCTCCTAAAAGGAATCGCCATTTTTATGATTTGAGTGTTAAATTTCTATTTATCCCAAAATACAAGATCTTATCACCTTTAAACAAAACCTCTATCTATTGGGTTGAATTCAGCGGATAAGAAAAAGAGAATCTTGAAAACTCTTTTCTATATCCTGACTTCATTCACTTTTCGTCGTCCTTGAATAACAATCTCTTATTTACCTTTAGATTCTAATACCTGTCGTCCTTGAATAACAATCTCTTGTTTACCTAAAACTAATAACCTATCACAATCTATTACCTAACTAAAAACCTAAAACTTATAATTCTGGTGCAAAGGTACTACTGTTCTCGAAATCTGCAATACTTTTGTGCATATTTTTGCGTGAAAATAACATTTTTTTTGCTTATAAGCCCAAAATGTGTGCGAACACATACACTTGTTTATTCTTTGAAACATATTTTTAGAATTTGAATTTTGGAGCATCTGGAGTTAAGGAGTTTTTTCAGGAGTTAAGGAGTTAAAGGAGTTAAGGAGTTAAGACAACAGCTTTGTGGGCTTGTGAATTTTAACATTAAACATTCCCTCAAGGCTATTGTCTTAACTCCTCAGCGACCGAAGGGAGCGATAACTCCTTTAACTCCTTAACTCCCGAAGAAACTCCTCCGAGTTGATGGGGAAAATAAAAAAGTCCTGTGCCGAAGAAGCACAGGACTTTCTGTATGGAGGAATAGAATTATTTCTTAATCCATTTGCCATCGGTGTACCAACCCTTGAGCACAATCTCGAATTTGAGCATTGAGTAAGCAGGAATGGTTAAACTGCTGCTCTGGCTGGAACCATAGCCGAGAGTGTAAGGCATGTAAACCATCCAGTGGTCGCCGATATGAGTCATTTTCATCAGGGCAGTGGCAAATCCGTCGACAACGCCCTTCACAATGAAATTGCTGGTCCGAGCCTTGTTGACATCATAGTCGCCGGTGAAGTTGTGGTCGAAGATATAGTCGTTCTTCAGCATGCCCTTGTAGCTGACCATCACCGAGTCGGTGTAGAGAGGGCGCACGGCAGAACCTTCGCCCTGCTGCATCACCTGTACCACGATGTTGTCTTCCTGCTCATTGAAGGTAGGAGTGACAGGCTGGTTGTTGAGATCCGTATTTCCCGTCTGGTTCTCCATACTCCAATTGCGGTAGACGTGCCATCCGTTGGCTTCTCCCTCCTGCTTGGCCTTGACGAGAATCTCGGCAAAAGCCGTCTTGTTCTTTGCCTGCCAGTCGTCGTACTCGGAGCCGGTGTTTTCGTCAGTCTCGCTGCATGATGCCAGCACAAGAGCCGACATCATGAGCAGAAACAGATATTTCAAATTCTTCAAATTCATCTATGTGTATTTGATTTTTCCGTTGTTCGTTTAGAAGTCCTTGATCTCCTTGCCAAGCTTCTTCAGTACGCTCGTGATGCTCACACGGTCCTCGATGATGCCGCGAAGCTCGCTGATGGCAACACGCTCCTGCTTCATCGTGTCACGATAACGCAGAGTAACCTTGTGGTCGTTAGGAGTATCGTGGTCTACGGTGATACAGAACGGAGTACCGATGGCATCCTGACGACGGTAGCGCTTGCCGATAGAGTCCTTAGGATCGCCATAGTGGGTGTTGAAGTGGAACTTCAGCTCGTCAACGATCTCGTGAGCCAACTCGGGCAGGCCGTCCTTCTTGTCGAGTGGGAATACGGCACACTTCACAGGAGCCAATGCCTCAGGCAACTTCAGAACCACGCGGCTCTCGCCGTTCTCGAGCTTCTCCTCGCAGTAAGAGTGGCACATCACGCTGAGGAACATACGGTCTACACCGATAGAAGTCTCTACATCGTAAGGTACGTAGCTCTCGTTCTTCTCAGGATCGAAGTACTTGATAGAGCGGCCGCTGAACTTCTCGTGCTGAGAAAGGTCGAAGTTGGTACGGCTGTGAATGCCCTCTACCTCCTTGAAGCCAAATGGCATCTTGAACTCGATGTCGGTAGCAGCGTTGGCATAGTGGGCCAGCTTCTCGTGGTCGTGGTAGCGATAGTTCTCGTTGCCCATGCCGAGTGCCTCGTGCCATGCCAGACGAACCTTCTTCCAGTACTCAAACCACTTCATCTCGGTGCCAGGCTGGCAGAAGAACTGCATCTCCATCTGCTCGAACTCGCGCATACGGAATACAAACTGGCGAGCCACAACCTCGTTGCGGAATGCCTTACCTATCTGGCAGATACCGAAAGGAAGCTTCATGCGGCCTGTCTTCTGAACGCTCAGGTAGTCGACAAAGATACCCTGGGCTGTCTCAGGACGCAGATAAACCTTGCTGGTAGCATCGCTCGCTGCACCCATCTGGGTAGAGAACATCAGGTTGAACTGACGAACGTCTGTCCAGTTCTTGGTGCCGCTGATAGGGCATACGATGCCCTCGTCCTCGATGATCTGCTTCAGCATCTCGAGGTTAGGACCCTGCATGGCCTCGGTGTAGCGGGCATGAAGGTCGTCGAACTTCTTCTGATTCTCCAAGACGCGAGGATTGGTGGCGCGGAACTGAGCCTCGTCGAAGCTGTCGCCGAAACGCTTCTTGGCCTTGGCGATCTCCTTGGCGATTTTCTCCTCGTATTTGGCCATGTGGTCCTCGATGAGCACATCGGCGCGATAACGCTTCTTCGAGTCGCGGTTGTCGATCAATGGATCATTGAACGCATCCACGTGACCTGAAGCCTTCCAAACAGTAGGGTGCATAAAGATGGCTGCGTCGAGACCCACAATGTTCTCGTGCAGCAATACCATGCTCTGCCACCAGTACTGCTTGATATTGTTTTTCAGCTCGACACCGTTCTGACCATAGTCGTAAACGGCTGCCAAACCATCATAAATTTCGCTACTTGGAAACACGAAGCCATACTCTTTGCAATGGCTTACAATCTTCTTAAAAACATCTTCTTGTGCCATGATGAAATCTTATATTTTTCAAATTTTCGGCAAAGATACGCCTTTTTCTCGAATTTTCTTTGTATTTTTGCCTAAAATATATAAAATAAGTATTAAAAGCTATCTATGAGCGACGAAATTAAAGACAAAGACGAACTTCAGAAGGGTGGTGAGCCGCAAGATTTGGATGCGGCTGAACAGCATTCCGACTACAAGCCTGTCAACAGGTTTGATGCTTCGGCGGTGCGCCATCTTAGCGGAATGTACCAGAACTGGTTCCTCGACTATGCCTCCTATGTAATTCTCGAGCGTGCCGTGCCTCATATCGAGGACGGACTGAAGCCCGTGCAGCGACGCATACTGCACTCGATGAAGAGAATGGACGACGGAAGATACAACAAGGTGGCGAATATCGTGGGACACACCATGCAGTTTCACCCGCATGGTGACGCCTCTATCGGCGACGCACTCGTACAGATGGGACAGAAAGACCTGCTCATCGACACACAGGGAAACTGGGGAAATATCCTCACCGGCGACCGTGCGGCGGCTTCACGATACATAGAGGCGCGTCTGTCCAAGTTCGCGCTCGACGTGGTGTTTAATCCCAAAACAACCGACTGGCAGCTCTCCTATGACGGCCGCAACAAGGAGCCTATTACGCTCCCCGCCAAGTTCCCCTTGCTGCTGGCACAGGGAGCAGAGGGCATTGCCGTAGGTCTGAGCAGCAAGGTGCTGCCACACAACTTCAATGAGCTTTGCGATGCTGCCGTACACTATCTCAAGGGCGAGCCTTTCACCATCTATCCCGACTTCCCTACGGGTGGAGCCATCGATGTGGGCAAGTATAACGACGGACAGCGTGGAGGCGTGCTGAAGGTGCGTGCCAAGATAGACAAACTCGACAACAAGACGCTTGTCATCACCGAGATTCCTTTCAGCAAGACCACCGGAAGCCTCATCGACTCCATCACCAAGGCGGTGGAGAAGGGAAAGATAAAGGCCAGAAAGATAGAGGACGTTACCTCTGCCAACGTGGAAATCCTCGTCCATCTGGCTCCCGGAACCTCTTCCGACAAGACTATGGACGCACTCTATGCCTTCAGCGACTGCGAGATCAACATCTCGCCCAACTGCTGTGTCATCGAGGACAATAAGCCTTGCTTCCTCACCGTGAGCGATGTGCTGCGCCACAGCGTAGACCGCACCATGGGACTGCTGCGCAAGGAGCTGATGCTGCGCAAGGGTGAACTGGAGGAGCAGCTCTTCTTCTCCTCGCTCGAGCGTATCTTCATCGAGGAGCGCATCTACAAGGAGCGCAAGTTCGAGCAGAGCAAGAGTCAGGACGAGGTTGTAACCTTTATCGCCTCGAAGCTGGAGCCTTTCAAGGACAAGCTCTTCACCGCTGTAGTCGACGGAAAAGGCAAGGTGGAGTATGCATTCCACAGAGAGATAACGCGCGAGGACATTCTGAAACTCCTTGAAATCAAAATGCAGCGCATCCTGAAATATAATAAGGACAAGGCCGACGACCTCTTGCTGAAAATCAAAGCCGAACTGGCGGAGATAGAGCACGACCTCGCCCACATGACTGATGTCACCATCAACTGGTTTGAATATCTCAAGACCAAGTATGGCAGGGCGCATCCACGACGCACCGAGATAAGAAACTTCGACACCATCGAGGTGACCAAGGTGGTGGAGGCCAATCAGAAACTCTACATCAACCGACAGGAAGGATTCGTGGGTACAGGACTGAAGAAGGATGAGCTGGTGTGCAACTGCTCCGACCTCGACGATATCATCATCTTCTATAAGGACGGAAAGTTCAAGGTGACCAAGGTGGCCGACAAGATCTTCGTGGGAAAGAACATCCTTCATGTGCAGGTGTTCAAGAAGAACGATAAGCGAACCATCTACAACTGTGTGTATCGCGACGGCAAGCAGGGCGAATACTTCATCAAGCGATTCAACGTGACGTCGATGACACGCGACAAGATGTACGACATCACGCAGGGAACGCCCGGAAGCCGTGTCGTCTACTTCACTGCCAACCCCAACGGCGAGGCTGAAATCATCAAGATAACACTGGATCCAGACCTCTCGAAGAAGCGACAGAGCATCTTTATCGAGAAAGACTTCTCGGATATTATCATCAAGGGACGTGCCGCCAAGGGCAATCTGCTCACCAGGAGAACCATCCGACGCATTGGTCTGAAGAGTCATGGACACAGTACCTTGGGAGGAAGAAAGGTGTGGTTCGATCCTGATGTCAACCGTATCAATTACGACGAGAACGGACGTTTCCTCGGCGAGTTTAATGACGATGAATATATCTTGGTGGTTCTCGACAATGGCGAGTTCTATATCACCAACTTCGACCCCAACAACCACTATGAGGACAATATCCTGCGGCTGGAAAAGTGGGACGAGCATAAGATATGGACTGCCGTTCTCTATGATGCCGACAACGAAGGCTATCCTTACATCAAGCGATTCACCATGGACGCTGCCAAGCGCCATCAGAACTTCCTTGGCGAGAATGTCAACAGCAAGCTGATTCTCCTTACCGATACAGTTTATCCTCGTATCAAGGTGACTTATGGAGGTGTGGATGCTGTGCGTCCTGCCGAGGAAATCGACGCCGAGCAGTTTATCGCACAGAAGAGTTTCAAGGCTAAAGGAAAACGACTCTCTACCTGGAACATAGGTTCTATAGAGGAAATAGAACCGACCCGTTTCCCAGAGCCTGCAGATACAGCCGATGCTGCCGACGCAGCCGAGGGCGATGAGACGACAGCCGAGGGCGATGCTGCCGACGGCAAAGTGTCGTCCCGGACAAAGGCAAAATCATCCGACGAGAACCTCGACCCTGATGCCGGCAAGAGCCAGCAACAGATTATCGATGAGTTGACAGGACAGACAAGCCTCTTCGACGATAAGAACTTTACTGCGGAAGACGAAAAAGACCGCGACTGGCTGAAGGATCAATAGGGGAGTTGCTTCAGGAGTTCCAGAAGAAACTTCCTTCCCCATAAAGAAAGCCGCCCCAGAAGCTTAAAGCTATCTGTGGCGGCTTAAAAGAAAAGATTTACCCTGTATTATTACTCAATAATAATCAAAACTCTGCGGCATTCCTCCTTTGAACAGCCGTTGCTGTCGCCAATGGCCTTCCCCAACTTGATGTCGAAGTCCTTGATGCCTTGTTTCTTCAGGAAGTTGACAACATTGTTCAGACGACCCTCGCTGAGTTTGTAGTTCTTTGAAGAAACTCCGTCCGACGAAGCCTCACCGATGATGGTAAGCTTGTAGTCGCCCTGTTCCTTCAGGGTGTTGATAAACTTCTTCAAGCGAAGTCTTTCCTGAGTCGTGATGTTGGTCTTGTCTACGGTGAAGAATACCTCGTAAGACTTCACCTTCTTCGACTTCTCGCAGTCGTCGAGCAATGACTGCAGCTCGGCATTGTCCTTGCGGCAAGCCTTCAGACTCTCAGACAATCCGTCGTATGCACGCTGCTTTTCTGCCAATTGCTTTTCGTAGGCTTCCTTCATTTCGGCCTGATCTCTCAGAGCCTTGTAGTAGCGGGCCTTGTTGCTTGGCATCACCTTGCTGACGAAGTTGAAGCGAAGAACCACTCCTGCACTGTACATTCCCTTAGGAGTCAAGTCCTTGTTGAGAGGCAGATAGCTGTATCTGCCGAATACACCTGCTGTCCAGCGAGAGGAAAGGTCGTATTCCAACGACAGGGTTGCCGGGATATACATCGCATCTACATGTTCGTTGAAGGCATGACTCTTCATGTAGTTGTGGGTGTAGACGTTGTAGTATCCTTCACCCTTGGCAACAGCCATTTCTCTGCAAGAGAAGGTTGTGGAGTTGCGGCTCCATCCACGCAGATAACCGACACCGACTCCCAACCAGAGGTTGAGCTGCTGAGCCTTGCGGTTGTGCCAGAACTCCATGATGTTGAAGTCTACATTCAGGTCGGCCATGGCGTACTGCATGGTATAGCGGTTCTGGAATCTGTCCATCTTGGTCTCCAAGGTCGTAGGATAGGTTTTTCCTGTAGAAGGATCTTTTATCTCATAATCCCTGTTCGTTGTGGTAGAGAGCATGCCCTTGTCTGTCGACCTGAGCATGTCGTACTCTAAGTTCAAACCCAGTCTTACCCAGGGCTTGATATTGTATTTCACTCCGACACCTCCGAAGGGCATGATGTGCTTTCTTTTAGCTATCTCGTCCATCCCCCTCATGCCATGATACAGAGTTCCTCCTCCCTGGATGTAAACCGACCAAGTGTGAGTACGCACCGTATCATTGTAGGTTTGTGCTTGGAGTGTGGCAGCCGTCGCTAAGACGGCGACTGCCATGGTTAAACGTTTTATTCTCATAATTGTAACTGCTTTGAATTTGTAATGCGGTAGCATATCGGCATGAGATGTTCATGCTCTTTCTGCAGATTCTTACTTATTCGGGATACTCGAAAGTTGGAGTTCCTGTTACACCAGCATCATTTTGCAGGTAAACGTTGCACTTCACAACCGACATGATGACTCCGTCCTTATAGGTAGTCAAGGTAAGCCATTTGTTGCTGACTCCTGCTGGTTGGGTGTACGACTTTCCGTTGGCATCCACGAAATAGATGTGTGTGATGTTCTTTGTTGTTGTCGGGTAAACTCTCTTAATATTATAATTCATCTGCTCTGGCACTTTGGCTATTCTGATAACCTTCTTGCCGTTGGCGAGTTCCAGAGGCTGGAGTGTACCTGCCACAACGTCAGTTGTTGAAAGAACTTTCTCGGTTTCTACCGCGATGAAGTCGTTGTTCTGTACCATGCCCTCTGCTGCTAAATAGTAGGCGTTGCACAGGATGGTAGGCTTCTGTACCTCAAGCATGTCTGAGATGATTTTCTTCAGTTCTGGATTTGCATTGACTGCTGCCCACATAGCTGGTTCCATGTATACAGAGGTCTTGTCGGCTGGATCTTGATAGATGCCGTTGTCGGCAGCCATCTTTTCCAACTGCTTGAGCATGGCCTGTGAGTTGGCATCCTGCTTGTCCTTCAACTCACCGATGGCTGTGGTAAGGGCATTCTTCAGTTTATTGTTAGATTTTACAACTTTTGCCAATCCTTTTTCAATAGCTGTGTTGAGAGCGGCGGTCTGTGCTGTGATGGCATCAACCACTCCTGCGATTTTGAGATTCATGTCGGTAGTCTGCTGGGTGATGGCATTCTTGATGCCGTTCTCCAAACCTGTGATAGAGCCCTTGATCTCTCCACCCTGTGTGGTGATGGCTGTTCCGAGAACTGAGCCCTGAGCGTTGACTGCTGCTACGATGACGTCACCATTCTTACCGATGGCTGTAACGATCTTGCCGCCTTGCTGCTCAATCATTTGCTTCAGAGCGACGAGCTGATCCTTCATGCCGTTCTCCATGTTGACGATGGCTGTTGTGTTGTCACTCAACTTAACGGTGAGCTGTCCTGTCATGTCGTCGATGCTACCCTTTACTGCTGTGTAGCCTGCGGTGATGTTGGTGTTCACATTGTCGATGGCGGTCTTCAGGTTGCTGAGTTCTGTCTTGATCTCGCCAAGTGAAGTGTTGTTGCTACCAAGTTTGTTCTCCACTGCTGTGAGACGGAGGTCGAGCGTGGTGTTGATCTTGTCGTTGACAACCTCAATCTTTGCGAGTCCTGCACCAACGGTGGTGTTGATGGCATCTATCTTGCTACCCAAAGTAATAGTCTGGCTCTTCAATTCTGTTGTGAGGTCGAGGATGCTACTCTTGAGCTGTGCTACGATGAGTGAGCCGTTGGTGTCGATGGTGAGGCGGAGCAGTTTGCTCTGTGCTTCGAACGTATCACTCATTTGACCAATAGCAGACACGATTTTTTTACCGTGGTTGTCAATCTTGGTATTCAGCTTGGTGAAACCATTAACAAGCGTGGTGTTGATCTGAGCAAGACCATTCTTTGTTGTCTTCTCAAGAAGCTTGATGGCACCCGTGTTTTTGTTTATCTCTACCTTGATGTCAGCGAGACCAGTCTGTACAGCTAAGGTGAGTGCATTGAGACGTTCAGCCAGACTATTTGATTGGTCGTTGATTGCTTGGATGATGGCATCAGCCTTAGCTACGATGGTAGCATTGAGGAGCTTGCCTGTGGTGTCAATCTGCAGGCGCAGAACCTCTCCATTCTTGTTCATAGCGGTCACAATCTTATCGCCATTTTCGTTCATTGTGGTCTTGATAGCTGTGAAGCCATCGATCAATGTATCATCTATCTTCAGCAAGCTGGTGTTGAGATTGCCTAAGCTACCCTGAGTGTTGTCATCGAGGAGCTTGATGGCACCAGTGTTCTTGTCTATTTCCACCTTGATGTTTGCCAAACCTGTCTCTATAGCTGTGGTCAGTGCATTGAAGCGAGACTCCATGCTTGCTGTCTGGTCGTTGATAGCCTTGATGATAGCATCAGCCTTGGCGATTAAGGTAGCATTGAGAAGCTTGCCTGTGGTGTCAATCTGCAGGCGCAGAACCTCAGCATTTTCGCTCAATGCGGTCACCATCTTATTGCCATTATCGTCTATCGTAGTCTTGATGGCTGTGAAGCCGTTGAAGATTGTCGTGTTGATGGTGTTGAGACCAGCCTTCAGGCTCTCGCCCTGTGCTGTGATGGCACCAGTGTTGTTGTTGATCTCCACCTTGATGTCGGCCAATCCGCCCTTCACGGCAGCTGTCAAGGCTGCTATGCGCTCAGCCATGGTGTTGCCCTGGTTGTTGATAACGTCTACAAGAGCATTGCCAGAAGCCAAGATTTGTGCAGAGATAAGCTTACCAGTGGTGTCTATCTGCAGGCGTAGGATCTCGCCATTCTGATTCATGGCGTATACGATGGCTTCGCCCTGTGCGGTTACCTGACCCGTGAGTGTGGTCAATTGTTCGGTTAAGGCTTCGAAACCATTAAATAAAGATGTGTTGATGTCTTTAAGACCATTCTTTGTATTCTCACTCAATACAGTGATGGCACCCGTGTTGGCATCTACTGCCAACTTGATGTCTGCCATACCGTCTCTCAACAATGTGTTGAGGGCATCAAAGCGCTCTTTCAGAGTCTTGTTCAAGTTATTGACTGCATCTACCAGTGCCGAGTAGTCATTGATAAATGTGTTTCCACCATAATCGACAGTAGGTTCAGTTACGTCCGTACATGCCGACAAGCTCAAGGCTGCTATGAGCAACATAGGATAAAACTTCTTTTTCATAATTAATTTAGGTTTTAAGCTCCACTTTTCCTTATACACCTTTTAAATATATTTACTTTCATATATCTTATTACAATATAAATATAAAAAAGGGAAGCAGTTAATAAAATAGGTTATTACTTTCGACTGCAAAAATAAGTAAAAACTAATCAACGGGAGTGAACCTCAGATTTTTGTTGTGAACCTCAGTTTTTTAACGTGAACGTGCGGTGGATTCAGTATTTTTTAACTAAATCCACCGCACGTTCACGTTGATTTTGTTTCTTTCAACCAGTTTTTGTACCTATATTGTGCTTTAATATCATTTTTTCCTCCATACGGATAAGGTTGTTGAATATCCCTATTTGCGGAAGTTGAGTAAAGCGAAAGTTGAGTAAAAAGCTAAAAAGTTCAGCTCACATACTTCTCTATCAGGTCGTAGTCGAAGTCTTTGAGTCGCTTTCTGGCATTGATGAGTCCCCATCTGTTCTTGAAACCGCACAGCTCGGCAGCGGCTTCCTGTCCTATGTTGGCAGAAGAGTCGGACGCCATCAGCCTTTCGTAATGACGGATTCGGAAAGCGTTGACCAGTCTGTAGAATCCCACTTGTGTGATGAAGGTGCCTGCCAGAGTGTGGTTCATCGAACTGACATCGCGCACCACTTCTATTCGCTTCAAGCTGGGTTCCAGATATCTGCGGCTTACGATGGTCAGCACCTCGTTCTTTACCGACTCCCAGTTTTCCTGTTTTATCTGCAACCTGCTGTTTTCCCTGTTGCGCTCCTGTAGTTCCGGTTCGTCGTCGGCATTTTCTATATCTTTGATATTTGTTTCCTCCATTGTTTGGTTGTCTGCCGACTGCACTATTTGTTCGAAGAATTCAGTTTCTTTAAGAACTCGTTCCATGTTGTCCTGCGCTATCGTGTCCATGCCTTCCTGTCCCTGTGCAGAATGAATCAGTTTGTTGGGATGCAGAATTCTGCAGAGGAATCGTATTTGCCATGCTGCAAGGAGCAGGTCGATGAAGGCTTTCAGCAGTTGGCTGTCAACGAGGAATTGGGTCCACATCACCAAGAGCTACATCACGGGCAGGTAAAGTATCTTCTTGGCGAAGGCAAAAGGAAAGTCGGAATCACTCGAGAAGTTCTGTGTGTGGCATTCGTCAACCTTCCTGATGAGCCATCTGCCTACTCTTGTCATACGTATGGACAGCAGGATGCTCATGCCTCCTACGACACATTCCCATTGCAGTTTGTAGGGCAGAAAAATCTCCTCCGCATGGAAAACCACAATGGTGAACAAACCGCCGAGCAGCAGGAAAGGGGTGAGGAAATAGAAGATGGACGACACCTTTCGCCACATTTTTCCCATTTGGAAATAGCGGTGGTAGAGCATGGCAAAGCATACGGGATAGTAAAGAATGCCAAAGCTTCGTGCGAAAAACCATGTTCCAGGATCTGCCGGGCACAGCACGTAAGGCAACTGCAAGGCGGTGGCAGCATAGAAGAAAGTCATCTGCCGGCGAGCAGGATAAAAGTAATCGCCCTGCTTGTCGAAAGGATGGCACATGTGACACCATCTCACTATGGCACAGAATGTGCCGGACAGGATGACAGTATAGCATGCCAATGAGTAGAAAAACTCTACCTGGGTAAAAATAGTTGGTATATTCATCTGTGATATCATCTTTTTGGGTTAGTAATTCTGGCTTTGCAAGTTGGGAAGTAATTGTAACAGAACTTGCTAAAGTTCTTTGAGGTATAGATTCGCGCCATTATCTCAGTTTGCAAAAATAGTAATAAAATTGCGAAAAAGCAAGCAACTTCCAAGTTTTTTGTCTTTTTCTTCTTCTAATTGAAATATAAGTTGTATCTTTGCACTCGCAAATGCGCTTGTGGCGAAATTGGTAGACGCGCTAGACTTAGGATCTAGTGGTTCAGGCCGTGTAGGTTCGAGTCCTATCAGGCGCACAGAATAGAATCCTAACAGCTTGATATTGAGCGGTTAGGATTTTTGCTTTTATAAAATTGCCAACATTTTGCCAACATAATTCGTCGCTAATTTATTGTGGTTGGCAAAGTTTATGTTGTTTTATCCGTATTTCTCATGATTTCATTGCATTTCACTTGACACCGCCCATATTATGAGTCGTCAAATGACACCCTATAGTCAGATAGATTAGCTCATATATTCTATAAATTGATGTATACATCATCTATTGAATACAAAAATCACTATCTTACATAATAATTCAATACCTTTATTCGTTATTCTAACAGGAAATCACTACTTTTGTACTTTCCAAATAATTATACGTAAATATGAGTAAAGATATAAACAGACTAAAGGTCGTCCTGGCAGAAAAGAAACGAACCAACAAATGGCTCGCCGAACAATTGGATAAAGATCCTGCAACCGTCTCAAAGTGGTGTACCAACACCATACAGCCGAATGTCGAGACATTGGTGGAGATTGCCAAATATTTGAATGTTGAGATACAGGATTTGTTTTGGCCAATAAAATAGAATAAAATGAGTATTACAACATATGAAATGAAAGATAATGTGTTTTATAAACACATTAAACGTAGAAATGGTTCTATATCAACAAGTACAATACCTGCTGTAAATGTAATCGAATCTACTCCAGAAGCTTTTGACAAAGCATGGCTAATGATGCAAAACAAGCCTTCGTGCAAATCAAATGTTGAAATGAGATTAGTAGATTTGTTTTGTGGAACAGGTCCTATGACCTTAGGAGTTGTAGAAGCAGCTAGATGCCTTGGTATAAAAATGATACCCTCAATGGCAATTGACTTTAATAGAGATGCTGCCAATAACTACAAAAACAATTTTCCAACGTCTAATGTTATAACAGGAGATATAACTCAATATGTCAATGGTGAATTTGGAATGCCTTTTACAAAAGAAGAAATAGCTTTAAAGCAATCTGTCGGTAAGGTTGACTTTATGATTGCAGGACCTCCATGTCAAGGGCATAGCGACCTTAACAATCATACAAGAAGGGATGACCCGCGAAATCAATTGATTTTGCGAGCAACGCGTTTTGCCGAACTTACAAATCCGCGATATATACTGATTGAAAATGTTCAAGGAATTCGCCACGATAAGCACAATGTATTAGAAACAGCAAAAAACGAGTTGAGAAAATTGGGGTATAATCTCTATGACAACTTGTTTTTGGCAAGTCAATATGGAGTCGCTCAAAAAAGAAGACGATTTATATTGGTTGCGACTAAACGTAAAATAGAAATTGACATAAATCTGTATAAAAGAGAAAAAGTCAATTCTGTGCTATGGGCAATTGGAGATTTGGAAAATGCATATAATGAAAACAGCATATTCAATTCATCAGCCAAACATTCTGCTATAAATCAGAAACGCATAGACTTTCTTTTTGATAACGGTTTGTTTGAGTTACCTATTGAGCTAAGACCGAAATGTCAGCAAAAGGCAGACAATAGATATATGTCCGTTTACGGGCGTATGTATCCAGATCTTCCATCTCCGACAATAACCAGTGGTTTTGGTTCTATAGGGCAAGGACGTTTTGCACATCCTCTGTTTAGACGTTCCTTAACACCACATGAAGCGGCTCGTGTTCAATTTATCCCTGACTTTTTTAGTTTTGATAATAAGTTGACTCGAGTAGCTTTGCAAAAAATGATTGGAAATGCAGTTCCCCCAAAGTTAACGTATATACTTACAATAGAACTTCTAAGATAATATGAATATAGTAGGATTATTCGCAGGAATAGGCGGCATCGAATATGGATTTTATGGCTGCGGGCATAACCCTTCTCTTTTATGTGAGATTATGCCTGAGGCAGAATCTGTGTTGAAGGATAGATTTCAAGATACAAATATCTTTCATGATGTTTGCAAAATGGAAGTAATTCCAGATAAGACTGATATATTAACAGCTGGATTCCCTTGTCAAAACATCAGTATAGCAGGTGACAAACAAGGAATTAATGGAGATAAGTCTTCACTATTGCATGAAATATTTAGGCTTATTGAGAACAGCCCTCAAAAACCACGATATATAATAATAGAGAATGTTGCAAATATAATTTCCTTACATAAGGGAGAAGCAATAACTCTCATTATTGATAAAATGATGGAATATGGATATAATTGGGCTTATCGTCTTATAGACCCTCGCTCTTTTGGCATACCACAAAGAAGACCCCGATTTGTATTTATCGCTTCTAAAGAAGTGCATCCTAAATATATTCTGTTTCCTAAAGACGAGGATTGGGGTATTGAAATAGAAGAAAAGCCAGATGTTGCTAATCTTTCTGATGCTTATGGCTTTTATTGGACTGAAGGGAAAATTGGTATTGGATGGGCAAATAATTCTATACCTCCTCTAAAATGTGGTTCTACGTTAGGATTGCCATCCTCTCCAGCCATTTGGAATGTAAAAGATAATTTCTTCGGAACTCCGGTACTTGAGGATGCAGAAAGGTTACAAGGTTTTCCTGCAAATTGGACTTGCGCTGTTGAAAGAGAAGGTTTCAAAAAAAATCTTCGGTGGAAACTTATTGGTAATGCTGTAAATGCAAGTGTTTCCAATTGGATATCCAGACGAATGGAAAATATAGAAACTTATGATATACCAAAAGAACGTATATTAAAGCATTCACGGAGCAAGTGGAATAAAGCAGGTTTTAACGATGGCAATAAAATATATGGAATAAAAGCGAGTAAATATCCATGTGGTATCAATTATACTCCAATTTTGAATTTCATGGAAAATCCTCTGATTCCACTGTCATTAAGAGCAACAATAGGCTTTAGGAAGAGAGTGCTGTCAAGTACGTTAATTAAATATCCCCAAGTTTTCATAGATTCTTTAAATTCATATTTATTAAAACAGTATGACTATGATAGAAAAGATTAATGACCTATATAAGGAACTCCTTTCTAAATATGAAGGAGGTATCAGTAATACATCAACTTCTAAATTTAACGACATTAAGGCTTTATTTCGTAGTAAATATGGCTTGTCTGAAGATGATATATACGCAATAGGTGCAGGCAGCAGACCAGGAAATCTTGAAGTTAGATTATCTCAGGGAATTCAAGCGACAAAACATACTGTACTTTGTGTGGCGTTTTTAATTGACCAGAAGAATAGCGAAGAAAGTCGTATAAAACTGACAAAGAGTGCATTTGTTACAGCAAAAAAATCTATGGGACGTGGAAAGTCTTCATATGATAACATTTTGGTTTTAATAGATTCTAATGGCATTCTGTATCCAACAGGATTGATGTATACATATGATTCAAAATTATGCAATTTGCTGACCTCTGATTTTGTATTGCCAGTACTGGAGAAAGTAGAAGAAGACACAAATAAAGAATTTGTTAAAAACAAAATAGGTGGAGAAATTTCAAACAAATATCGCCCCTACATCACCGCCATAAAATCCAAGCCGTTCCTTTTGCTTGCAGGAATATCCGGCACAGGTAAAAGCCGAATAGTTCGAGAGTTGGCAAGAGCATGTTGGGAAGAAGGCACAGATGAATACAAGGCACAAAAGCCAAAGAACTTCCAAATGGTGCAGGTGAAACCAAATTGGCATGACTCAAGTGACTTAATTGGTTATGTGAGCCGTGTCAGTGGAAAGGCTGAGTTCGTGGCAGGTGAGTTCTTGAAATTCATAGCCAAAGCATGGGAAGATACTGAAACGCCATACTTCTTGTGCTTGGACGAGATGAACCTTGCACCAGTAGAGCAATACTTCGCAGAATATCTGAGCGTGATAGAGTCTCGCAAGAGCCATGAAGATGGTACCGTGACAACCGACCCAATTCTTGAGAAATCAGCAGAAGATTGGTATAGGGTGCTTACAAGTGAATTGACGAATGATGATAATGTGCGTAATCGTTTTCTGAAAGAAGGTATCTGTATCCCTCAAAACCTCATGGTCGTAGGCACTGTGAATATGGACGAAACCACATTCTCGTTCTCTCGCAAAGTGCTTGACCGTGCCATGACTATCGAAATGAACGAGGTGGACTTGCATGGCGGTCTGACCAAACGCCACGAAAGCATTGGCAAGTTGGGTAATGCAGAGCTTGTCGGCTCTGCCGTGGAAGGCGTGGATGTTTACAACGACTACACCAATGTTTGCGACATTGCACTTGGCTATCTGCAAAAGGTAAATGACGTATTGGAAGGTACTCCATTCAAGGTGGCTTACCGCACCCGTAACGAATTCCTGCTCTATGTGGTGAACAACTTGCCGTATTGCAAAGACGAAAACGGCAACGATTTGGAACAAGGCTATGTAATAGCTCGTGCCTTGGACGAGATTACCAGCATGAAAGTATTGTCGCGCATTGAGGGTGACGACACAAAGGTTAGCGACGAACTACTTGACAATTTAAGCAAAGCTATCGAGGACGGATTGAAGACTGTGTCGGGAGAGGAGAATATTGTAAAATCCATATCTTTGGCGAAACTGAAGGAGATGAAAGCCAAACTCGTTTCGGGATATACAAGTTTTTGGAGCTAAAAAGCAATACGGATGGAACTATTGACGATTGAGCATAAAGACTTTACGATGATTGTCGAATGTACGAAGTTCGATGGCATTTGGAACAAGGCTAAGAGTAACGTGGGCGAGGACAAACTCTACTCCACTTACTCTTGGTCGGAGGGTGTCGTGTCTGTTAAGCGTACATTGGATGCCGACCATGAAATAGACATTGAGCAAGGTGTTCCTGCTCCCGCCACATTCTTTGACAATGCCGACTATCCCATCTGGATAGAGTTCAAAGACTATGTGAAAGACGCTCAGTTTGGTTCCATCCTGCAAAACGACAACGACCGCTTTTCCTTTCGTCGTCACATCTTGGCTGGTTTCATCAACTACAAGAATGAAATCGGACGAAGCGAGATACAGATTATATATAAGGTAGACCAAGAGACAAGGGCATTCCGTTTCGGTTTTGAAGTTCTGAGCACGAAGCTCGACTATCATGAGCATTGGCGCACAATCGTAGAGGATATAGAGCGAGAATACCGCATGTTGTCGTTGGACTATATGCGACGCACGTTTCATGGTTTCTCGCCCGACCAAAACGGTGAGCATCCCGATATAGTCTGGTGGAGCGTGTTTGAGGGAGAACAACAGAAATTCATAAAAGCCTGCAAAAGCATCATTGAACGACCTCGCCACAGGCTTCACGGTGAGGAGGTGTATCTGAGAGCGGACAAACTGAAGCAAACTCGCCATAACATAGAGAACAGACTGGCAGAACATCGCAAGGAGCCAGCCTGCCTCTATCGGGTGGAGCAACATATACTATCGAACGACACGCAAGAGAACCGCTTCTTGAAGTTTGCACTTCATCAGATAAGCAAGCGGTATGAGGATTTGCGCCAACGCATTGAGGCGGTAAAGACAGCTTCGGGCACGATGAAGTCTGCCATGCTTGCAACCTCGGAAACATTGAAACGGCTGCAACATCATCCCTTCTTTAGAACAATAGGAAGGTTCAAGGGAATAAGCCAAGAGAGCTTGGTGCTGCAAAAGGCAACGGGCTACAGCCAAGTATACCGTACATGGAACTTGCTTAGAAGAGCCTATTCGCTGAATGACGGCTTGTATCGCTTGCAGACAAAGGATATAGCAACGCTCTATGAGATATGGTGTTTCATAGAGGTGAGCCATATTGTAAAGGCACAATTGCATCTTGACGATGAAGACGTAGAACATCGCAACCGTATGGAGATGAACGGCATCTTCTCTTGGGAGCTTGGCAAAGGCGAACACTCACGCATATTGTTCCGTAAGGATGGCGTGGAGCTGGCAGAATTGGTATATAACCCAAAGAACGCCGACAAGGAAAACGACAATGTGGGCATGAAAGACCTGGTTGTGCCGACCGTGCCGCAGAAACCAGACATCGTGTTGCAGCTCACCAAGAACGACTTGCAGCAAGGCATGAAGATGACCTATCTCTTTGATGCGAAATACCGTATAGACGGCAAAGACAAGGGCGTGGATGTACCACCGGAGGATGCCATCAATCAGATGCACCGCTATCGTGATGCCATATACTACAAAGATTATGATGCCAATGCCTTGAAGAAAGAGGTTATAGGCGGTTATATTCTCTTCCCCGGTGAAGGAGAGCCAAACGATGTGGCTGTGTCGAAGTTCTATAAAACCATCAAGGAAGTGAATATCGGTGCCTTCCCTCTTCGTCCTAAGGATGTAGAGAACAGAAAACTTTTGGAGAATTTCATTGATGAACTTATACATACCAAATCATACGAGACCATTGCTCATGTTATACCGCAAAAGGGTGCGTATGTTGAGGTAGGCAACCGTGTACTTATTGGATTGGTAAAAGAGGACAATAGGCTGTTTCAAGCATTTATGGACGGAACTGCGACCTTGTATTATTCAGGAAAACAGTTTCCAACAACCATCGCCTTGCAAGGTCTTCACTTCTTCATGCCATACATCAAAGGAAAAGGAATACGTGATGTGTATGAGATTGTCAAGGTGCGGACTATCACAGGCAAAGAGGCAAAACAAACGGATGAAGATGATGCCGACAGCAAGGCTCTCCGCCTGGCTTTCGAACTTCGGTATGTTCACAAGCAATATGCAGAATTCCAACCGATAGATACAACAAAGATGATAGTCCACACGTTTGTTGATACGACATTTGATAAGTTGGACGAATGCGTTGTGATAATAGATAAATTATAAAAGTTAATATAAGAAAATGAAATATTCTAGAAAGCAAATAGATAAGGCAGGAGATGTTCTTATTAGTTCAAAAGATATTGAAAAAGTTGAATGTGCAACTACTATGATAAATGATTGGCGTTCTCACCATCTGTTAGTACTTGATATTCTAAAGTCAGCAATAACTGAGATTTTATCTCATCATGAAATAATCCCTTTGTTTAGTTCAAACAGATTAAAGCGAATGACTTCTATCATTTATAAATTAGACTTAAATCCTGAAATGCATTTAGGAGGAATGCATGATATAGGAGGCTTGCGTTTTGTCTTAACTGATATGGACATATTAAATAAAACTTTTGATATTCTTAAAAAGAATATTCCAAATGATTTCTCTATACACAAAATCTACAACTATATAGAAAATCCAAAAGAAAGTGGTTATAGAAGTATTCATTTAGTATATAAATATCAAAGTGAAAATAACATATATAATGGCCTAAAAGTAGAATTGCAAATTCGAACAAAGCTCCAACATAATTGGGCAACAGCAGTTGAAACTGGTGGCTTGGCTACAAAAACATCCTTAAAATCAAGTCAAGGAGACAACAAATGGTTACTATTCTTCAAGGTCGTTAGCTCTTTGTTTGCCATAAAAGAGAAAATGCCTGTGCTTAAAGAGTTTGAAAAGTATTCTATGGAACGTCTTATGACATTTTGTTACAAGCATGATGAGCAATATAAATTCACAGATACGTTAAAAGCCCTTAGATTAACGCTTAAACATGTTGAAGATACGAAATATGACAAAGAATTATATTTGATTGTAATAAGATTTGACAAAGGAATCGTAAATATTAAAGGCTTTGATGCAACACAAACCGAAGATGCTACGAATGAATACGCCCAAGAAGAGCAATCAGCAGTAGAATCCAAGAAAGCGGTTGTACTTGTTTCTGTTGATAATATAAAAAATCTTCGTGAGGCATACCCAAGTTATTTCTTAGATACATCAGAATTTATAGATGTGTTGGAAAGAATAAGAGAAAATTGTGTTAAAAGAGGTTATATCCAAACTAATGAAATTGACATAACAAATGATAACTGCACTAAGAATTAAAAATATTCTATCACAAGGTGAGCGTGTAACGCTCGAATGCAAGAAAGCCTCGAAAGGTGTGCCAAATTCTCTTTGGGACACTTATTCAGCTTTTGCCAACACATACGGTGGAACCATTCTGTTGGGTGTGGTGGAACATATGGATGAGCAAGACAATGCCAAACGGTTTGAAATCGTTGGTGTTGAGGATGCAGACAAAATCCGTAAGGACTTGTGGAATACTTTAAATAGTCGTGAGAAGGTGAATATCAATCTTCTGTACGACGATGACATTCAGACGATAGATGTTGACGGCAAGAAGGTTATTGCCATCAACGTGCCTCGTGCCGATTATACAGTCCGTCCTGTCTATATCAACAACAATCTGTCAAGAGGAACTTTCAAACGCAACCATGAAGGCGACTATCATTGTACGGAGCAAGAGTTGAAAATGATGCTCCGTGATGCCAATGAAGCTGGCAATGATGGATTGTTGTTGGAATACTACACAATGACCGACATTGACATCGCAACATTGGAACGCTTCCGTCAGATGTTTCAGAACTTGCATCCAGAGCATCAATGGAACTCGGCAGAACACAAGGAGTTTCTAACGAACTTTGGAGGTTATACACGAGACCGAAGGACAGGAAAAGAAGGACTGACTATGGCTGGACTTTTAATGTTTGGCAAAGGATTGCCTGTTCGTGAGCGTTTCGACAATCTGCGAATGGACTACGTTGATAAATCCAATTTGATAGGCGACCAACGCTATAGCGACCGATTGACATACGATGGGACTTGGGAAAACAACCTGTTCAACTTTATCCGCATGGTCATTCCGAAACTGACACGTGATTTGCCTCACCCTTTCAGTATGGACGGTGTAGTGCGCAAAGACGATACGCTTCAAGCCAAGGCTGTGCGTGAAGCCGTTACAAATATGGTTATTCATTCCGATTTTATGGTGAATGGAGTGCTGAAAGTAGAGAAGTATGACGATTGTTTTGTTCTGACCAATCCTGGACTTCTGAAACTGCCTATTGAGCAGATTTACAAAGGTGGTGAGTCAAAAGCTCGTAATCAGCGTATGCAGAATATGTTCCGCATGATAGGTTATGGAGAGAACCTTGGTTCTGGTTTTCCGCTTATATTGAATGCTTGGAATGAAAAGCATTGGATGAAACCTGAGTTACAGGAACAGCCTGAACTTATGCAAGTGAAATTGACTCTACATATTCAAAACGATGTCGCATTTGGTTCTTTAAATGACCCAATAAATGACCCAATAAATGACCCAATAAACTTGACAGAGAGGCAGAAGCTGATTCTACAGATGTTCTCCGAGGACAAGAGTCTGAGTAGAGAAAGGCTTTGCGAAAAGACTAATCTTTCCGATGCTACCGCCAAACGTGAGATTGCCTTTCTTAAGAAAACTGGATATTTGGAACGTATTGGTAGCCTTAAGGGGGGATATTGGAAAGTGAAAAGATTAGATTTATAGGTGAATAAATGGGTATTGTAAATAAATATTCAGTTTTTCCTCTTTCGTATTAATAAATTTATTATATTTGCACCATCGTTATACCCTAACGAATAAATGGAATTATTACTAACCAACAAATGTAGCATTATGAACAGCATTCCATTAGTATTTTGGCTCATTCCAATAGCCAGCGTTGTGGCATTGGGAATGGCATGGTTCTTCTTCCGCACCATGATGAAGGAGGATGAGGGAACAGACAGGATGAAAGAAATTGCAGAGCATGTAAGAAAGGGTGCTATGGCTTACCTCAAGCAGCAGTACAAGGTGGTGACGGCCGTCTTCGTCGTTCTCGCCATTGTTTTCGCTTTCATGGCTTATGTGCTGAAGGTGCAGAATCCATGGGTGCCCTTTGCCTTCCTCACCGGCGGACTCTTCTCTGGTTTGGCAGGATTCTTTGGCATGAAGACCGCTACTTATGCTTCTGCCCGTACAGCCCATGGTGCACGCACCGGACTGGACAAAGGTCTGAAGATAGCCTTCCGGAGCGGTGCCGTGATGGGACTCGTGGTGGTGGGACTCGGTTTGCTCGATATTGCCATCTGGTTTATTGTTCTTAATGCGGTGTACGAAGGAGAGGCCACAGCCCTTGTCACCATTACCACCACCATGCTGACCTTTGGCATGGGTGCCTCCACCCAGGCACTCTTTGCCCGTGTGGGAGGAGGAATTTATACCAAGGCTGCCGATGTGGGAGCCGACCTCGTGGGCAAGGTAGAGGTGAATATTCCTGAAGACGATCCTCGCAATCCAGCTACCATAGCCGACAATGTGGGCGACAATGTGGGCGATGTGGCAGGAATGGGAGCCGACCTCTACGAGAGCTATTGCGGTTCGATATTGTCGACAGCCGCCTTGGGAGCCACGGCTTTTGCCATGAATGGCGATATGCAGCTGCGTGCCGTCATCGCACCTATGGTTATCGCAGCCATCGGCATCTTTCTGTCTCTCATCGGTATCTTCTTGGTTCGTACCAAGGAAGGCGCTTCCATGAAAGAGCTTCTCCACTCGTTGGGACTTGGCACCAATGTCAGCGCGGCACTTATAGCCGTTGCCACATTCGCCATTCTCTATCTGTTGGGCATAGAGAACTGGCTCGGCCTTTCTTTCTCGGTCATCAGCGGTCTTGTGGCTGGAGTCATCATCGGACAGGCAACAGAATATTACACCTCTCAGAGTTATAAGCCTACACAGATGATAGCCGAGGCATCGCAGACAGGTCCTGCCACAGTTATTATAAAAGGTATAGGCACGGGAATGATTTCCACCATGATTCCCGTTGTCACCATCTCTGTAGCCATCATGCTGAGTTATCTTTGTGCCAATGGCTTCGATATGTCGCTGTCGGCCAAATCTATCAGCACCGGCCTTTATGGCATCGGCATTGCAGCAGTGGGCATGCTGTCGACTCTCGGCATTACACTTGCCACAGATGCCTATGGACCTATAGCCGACAATGCCGGCGGAAATGCTGAGATGAGCGGATTGGGCAAGGAGGTTCGTGAGCGTACTGATGCGCTCGATGCCCTGGGCAATACGACAGCTGCCACAGGCAAGGGCTTTGCCATCGGTTCGGCAGCTCTGACGGCTCTTGCCCTTCTTGCATCCTACATCGAGGAGATCAAGATAGCCATGATACGTGCCGTAGAGAACGGAAAACAGTATGTAGACGCAGCAGGCAATGTTTTCGATCCTTCGAATGCAACAACAATAGATTTCATCAACTTCTTCCAGGTAAACCTCATCAATCCTAAGGTTTTAGTTGGAGCATTCCTCGGAGCCATGGCAGCATTCCTGTTCTGTGGCTTGACTATGGGAGCAGTAGGCCGTGCTGCAGAATCGATGGTTCAGGAGGTTCGCCGGCAGTTCCGTGAGATCAAGGGAATACTCGAAGGCAAAGCTACGCCTGACTATGGTCGATGTGTGGAGATAAGTACCCGTAGCGCACAACGCGAGATGATCATACCTTCTTTGCTCGCCATCATTATTCCTATCGTTGTGGGTCTTGTGTTGGGTGTGGCTGGAGTTCTCGGACTTCTCACCGGCGGTCTGGCAGCAGGCTTTACCCTTGCTGTGTTCATGTCCAATTCGGGAGGCGCATGGGACAATGCCAAGAAGATGATAGAAGAGGGAAGCTTTGAAGGAAAGGGCAGCGAGAACCACAAGGCGACTATTGTGGGCGATACCGTAGGCGACCCGTTCAAGGACACTTCCGGTCCATCGCTCAACATTCTTATCAAACTCATGTCAATGGTCAGCATCGTGATGGCTGGTCTGACCATTGCTTTCCTATAATTCGAAGAATACGTAATAGAAATATGTTGAATAAACACCACTCCTTGGCTGATGGCTGCTCCCTGACAGTGATATGCTCGCTGGTCGTGTGGATGTTAGTAGCCGTCTGCCAAGCTGCTTATGGCAAAGATGTCTATCCGAAACAAGCTGTAGAGATAGCCAAGAAGTACATCACCCTGTCTCGCGACGTGAAGGCTCAAGCGCGGGCAAAGGGACTTCGTCCTGCAGCCTTGGCACCTTATTATATTTATAACGATGCACAGGGCAAAGGTTTTGTCGTTGTTGCTGGTGACGATGATATGGGCGATGTGTTGGCCTATAGCACCGAGGGAACCCTCGATACACTACAGGCTAATCCTGGTGTAAAGCTACTCCTGGAGGCTTATCGCCAAACGTATGATGTGCTTAAAGAAGGGCGGGTGATGGTGCAGAGAAAAGCCCGTTCGGGGTTGTTCTCGAAGACCGTATCTCCCTTGTTGAAAAGCAAGTGGGGACAGTCGCATCCGTTTAATGCCCAGACGGGTTATCCCTATAGTGGGTGTGTGGCAACAGCGGTGGCCCAGATGATGTATTACTATCAATGGCCTGCTCAGGGGAGTGGTAAAAACGAATATCGCGTCACCTATTATAATACGATGAAGAGTGCAGACTTTAGTCAGTCGCACTACGATTGGGCGAATATGCTGCCCGATTATAATTATCCTGTATCTGCGACAAAGGAGCAAGAGGATGCTGTAGCCTTATTGATGAACGATGTGGGGGTAGCTTCCTTCATGCAGTACACCCCAGCTTCAAGTGGTACACAAGGTATTTTTGCGTATCAGGCTCTTCAGAAAAATTTCGACTATACTGCGGCTTATGCCACCAAGGCTGTCGAAGGTCCGACTCGTTTTGCGCAGATCTTGCGGCAGGAATTACTTAATGGTTGTCCTGTTTATCTGGAAGGTCGTCCTGCAGGTAATGCTTCAGGTCATGCTTGGGTAACTGATGGGTTTGATGAGAATGGTCTTTTCCACATGAATTTTGGATGGGATGGACAGGGCGATGCCTACTATTCGCTCACCAATCTTAGCCTCTCACAGACGGGAAGCGAGTTCCAAGGCAAGCCGTTGGCCTTCAATCGTGCTATTATGGCCATCTTGGCACATCCCAATAATGGCAAATATCCCGCAATAGAACGTGGACTTTTGGAGTCATCTCCTCAGTTGATGTTTAATGAGGGTGGGGCTGTTCTTCTAAAGGATGCAGAAGATAAAAGCTTCCTTGCTTCTCAGTCGTTGACCATCGAGATGAACTCTTTTGTCAATAAGGGTAAGCCTTTCAAGGGTGATGTGGGCATAGCTGTTTATGATGCTGAGGGTACATGCCGACAGGTGGCTTATACCGACGATCACGCTATAGGCGGTTTTACTCAACGACTCTATAGTGGAAGCGATGCAGGGTTTATGGGAAGCGATTATCTTGTCAATCAAGTTCAGTCTGTAAAAATGAAACTTACAGGTTTGAAAAATGGTTATTATCGGTTGGTCCCTGTATGTGTAGCTCAACGAGAGGATGGTTCGTGGGATGAATTCTTCGCGATGAAGAAGGCTCCCATCATAGAGGTGGAACTATCTGATGGACGAGGTCGCATCTCTGAAATATGTTCTACTGATGTTGGTTTTCAGTTGATGTCGCAGCCCAGGCTCTCAGGTCAAGCAGAGCAGGGTGGAAAGGTATTGACCTTTTTTACGTTGAAAAACCTGAATGGTGTGCCTCGCGACTGTTATCTGAGGGTGCGGTTGCTCGACGATAGGAAGGCGGTAGTGCTCAATACTCGTGTGGATGAGTTGACCGAGATAGAGGGCTTTACCGAAGCTGAGATTCCCATAGTTCTTTCTTTGCCAAGCAGCATGACTCCAGGACGTTATGAAGTGCAACTTTCTTTGTCGGCTGATGCGGAAGAGACGGTGGCTTATCCCGTCAACCTTATTCACGATAAGGATGCTGCCTATATCGAAGTGCTCAAGGCACAGGAAAAGCCTCTCATGGATCAGGTAGAAGTCTTTTTTGCTAATGACTCGCATGAAAAAATAGAATCAGGCAGCGTTGATGTGTCGAAAATCTCTCTCTTCAAAATGGCAGTCTTGCTGCGTACGTCTGAAGGTCGTAACTATGAAGGAAATGTATCAATGTTCTGCGAAGACATGATGACCCACGAAAAGACGCAGGTTAAGGGCATTGATGACCGGGTGTCTATCTCGTCGTCTATGTCTGTGCCTCTCTTTAGTTATTGGCTGCGTAAGGGCGACCTGTCATGGGAAGATGGGCATACCTATCGTGTGATGGTGATGGGTGAAATAGACGGGCAGCAGGTGGAACTTGCTGATCCGCAGTCCGCCACCTATTACCTGCAACGTAAGGGGGATATCCTAACACTCTCACAAGGTACTCCAACGTCCATAGGGACTGTAGCTATAATAGCACCTTCTTTCACCATCAAGCGAGAGGGTGGTAGAATCATCGTTTCGGGGACAGAACTAAAGTCGTTGCGACTATATGATGTGGCTGGTCGACTACTTCAGCAGACCACGTCAGCCGACGGAAAACATGCCGTCCTTACCCTACAAGGATCAGCACCAGGCATCTCTGTGTTGCGCATAGATGCTGGTAGGCAATGTTTTACCTATCGTCTTCTGTGAGAGATGTATGAAATAAGAAGAATGAAATAAGAAATCCCCGACAGTTAGGATATTGCTTCCTAACTGTCGGGGATTTCTTATTTCTTTATAGAGTTGCCATCATGCGTAGTATTTGTCATGAGGGCAAACAACATCTTACTTATTCTGCATTGGCAAGCGCCTCGCGTACCTTGGCTTCTATTTCTTCGAGAAGCTCAGGGTTGTCCTTCAGTATCAGCTTGGTTGGGTCGGCACCCTGTCCCAGGTTGGAGCCATTATAGCTGTACCAGCTTCCGCTCTTCTTGATGATGCCATGCTCCACGCCCAGATTGAAAACTTCGCCTGCGTGGCTGATGCCTTCGCCAAACATGATGTCGAACTCAGCCTTGCGGAAAGGAGGAGCCACCTTGTTCTTGACCACCTTTACGCGCACCAGGTTTCCGATAACATTATCGCCATCCTTGATGGCTGTAGCCTTACGGATGTCGAGGCGTACAGAAGCATAGAACTTCAGGGCGTTGCCACCCGTTGTTGTCTCAGGATTTCCGAACATGATACCTATCTTCTCGCGCAACTGGTTGATGAAGATACAGGTGGTATTGGTCTTGCTGATGGTAGAAGTGAGCTTGCGCAGAGCCTGGCTCATCAGTCGGGCCTGGAGTCCTACAACATTGTCACCCATGTCGCCCTCAATTTCCTTCTTAGGAGTCAGGGCAGCCACAGAGTCGATGACGACGATGTCTACCGCAGCCGAACTGATCAGCTGGTCGGCTATCTGAAGCGCCTGCTCACCATTGTCGGGCTGCGAAATCCACAGGTTGTCAACATCTACGCCCAACTTGGCAGCATAGAAACGGTCGAAGGCATGCTCGGCATCGATGAATGCGGCAATACCTCCAGCTTTCTGAGCCTCTGCGATGGCATGGATGGCAAGTGTGGTCTTACCAGAAGATTCCGGACCATAGATTTCAATGATTCGTCCCTTGGGGTAGCCGCCTACGCCCAAGGCCATATCAAGGGCGATACTTCCAGTAGGAATCACCTCTATATTCTCAATGTGCTCGTCGCCAAGCTTCATGATAGATCCCTTACCGAAGTCTTTCTCTATCTTGGCCATGGCAGCCTGAAGGGCCTTCAGCTTACCCTCGTTGGGGTTCAGGGATCCTTCCTTTATTTCGTCTTTCTTTGCCATATCTTTCTAATGTTTTATGAATTAGTGACGATAAAAACGGCTTGGTATGAATAGTACCTTTCTGTCTTCGCCGTCACTAAGGGGGTATTTTTATAATGATTAGTCAATCTCCAAGTCGCCGTCGAACACCTCGTGCCAAGGCAATCCCTGCTTGTTGAGCTGCTCCATGAATGGATCTGGGTCGAACTCCTCCACGTTCCATACGCCTGGTTTCTTCCAGATGCCCTTGAGGAACATCATGGCGCCGATCATGGCTGGCACACCCGTGGTATAGCTTACGCCCTGCATGCCGGTCTCGTTGTATGCTTCCTGATGCTTGCAGTTGTTGTAAACATAATAGGTATGCTCCTTGCCGTCTTTCTTTCCGCGGATGCGGCAACCGATAGAGGTCTCTCCGTCGTAGTTCTCGCCGAGGTCCTGAGGGTTAGGCAATACGGCCTTGAGGAATTGCAGTGGTACGATCTTCACCTTGGCAGTCTTGCCGGAGCCGTCGGCCAATGGAGCCTCGTATTCTATCTCGTCGATGCGGCTCATGCCGAGGTTCTCTATACAGTCGAGATAGGTGAGATACTGCTGACCGAATGTCATCCAGAAGCGAGCCTCCTTGATGGTAGGATAGTTCTTTACCAGGCTCTCCAGCTCCTCGTGGTGCATCAGATAGCTCTCGCGAGGACCGATGTTAGGATAGGTGAGAGGCTTGTGGATAGACAGAGGGTCGGTCTCAATCCATTCACCATTCTTGTACCACAGACCTTTCTGGGTAATCTCACGGATGTTGATTTCTGGGTTGAAGTTGGTTGCGAAAGCCTTGTGGTGATTGCCGGCATTGCAGTCTACGATGTCGAGAACCTCGATCTCGTCGAAGTGATGCTTGGCAGCGTATGCGGTAAAAATGCCCGAAACACCAGGGTCGAAGCCGCAGCCAAGGATAGCGCAAAGACCAGCTTTTTCAAACTTGTCCTTGTAAGCCCATTGCCATGAATACTCAAAGTGAGCCTCGTCCTTGGGCTCGTAGTTGGCCGTGTCCATGTAGTTGCAACCGCAGGCTAAGCAGGCGTCCATGATGGTGAGGTCCTGGTAGGGCAGAGCGAGATTGATGACCAACTCAGGTTTGTAGCTGTTGAAGAGGGCTTTCAACTGCTCCACATCGTCGGCATCCACCTCGGCTGTCTGGATGTCCATCTTGTAGCCTTTATCGTGGATAGACTTCACCAACTTGTCGCATTTCTCCTTGCGGCGGCTGGCAATCATGAACTCTGTAAAAACGTCCTGGTTCTGGACAATTTTAAAGGCTGCCACGGTAGCGACGCCACCTGCGCCAATCATAAGTACTCTACTCATTTAAGTATAAATGTTTAATGTTATTATTTCTTGTTTTAGCTCATTTTATTTGCTGATATTTATCAGTTCATTTTATTTGCTGACGTTCATCAGCTTATTTCATTTGCTGACGTTCATCAGTTTATTTTATTTCATTTGCTGATATGCCTAAGGCATTCATCAGCTTATTTTATTTCATTTGCTGATATGCCTAAGGCATTCATCAGCGAATAACCCAGTATTTCTTGTCGGAAGTTGCCACCGGGAAGAGGCTGCATGGCAAAGAGAGTGACGCGTTTCTCGTCGTCTACCTTGCGAAGTATGTCGCGCAACTGGTCGTAGGCATCGCCTTCCTCCGAGTTGGGAATGATCATCACTCGTTTCACCTCCTTGGCATTGCAAACCGTGCGGGCTACGTCTACGAGGAAATCGTCTTTGCCCACCATCTTTTCTTCCGTAGGATATGAAGAGATGACGAACTCGCCCAGACGTGGATCCTTGAAGGCCTGGGCATTCAGGTCCTTCTCGTAGTCGGAAGGGCGGAAGTTCTGCATCGCCTTCGATTGCTGGCTGTGTATGAGCACCAGTTGCGTCTCGTGCTCACCTTCTCTTAGTCCACCGTCGAGGGCAATACATACAGCCCACTGAGCCATGTCGGCAGGCTGGATGCGGCGGTTGATCATACGCTCAAAGTTTACGATAAGGTCGAATGCCACCTTGTCGATATAGTCTGCATCAGCGATGATTACATTCTCGCTCCATTTGATGTTGTTGGTGTTCAATGAATTCATACGTGCAAAGATACAAATTATTTTTGTAACTTGTCAAAAGTCTTGGCTAAAATATCAAAACTTTAGGTCGATAGTCATATTTTCGTGTTAATTTTGCAACCAGTAATACAAACAATCAAGAAATGAAAAGTGTTTTAGAGGGTCGTCCTGCCTTAAAGAAGGAAGTGGATAAGATTGCCGAGGTAGCTGGCTATCTTTGGCAGAATGGTTGGGCTGAGCGTAATGGTGGCAATATTACGGTTAATGTGACCGACCTTGTTGATGACGAGATGAAGGCGCTGCCTGCCATCAGCGAAGTGAAGCAGATAGGTACTGTCCTGCCTGCGCTGAAGGGCTGTTACTTCTTCTGCAAGGGAACAGGCAAGCGAATGCGCGACTTGGCTCGTTGGCCTATGGACAATGGTTCTGTCATTCGTATTCTGGATGATTGTGCCAGCTACGAAATCATTGCCGACAATGCCGTGATGCCTACATCCGAGTTGCCAAGCCATCTGTCGGTTCATGCCCGTCTTATCGAGAAAGGTTCCAACTATAAGGCCACAGTTCATACTCATCCCATCGAGCTCATTGCCATGAGCCACAACAAGAAGTTTATGGGCAAGGACGTGCTGAGCAATCTGCTCTGGAGCATGATTCCTGAGACTAAGGCATTCTGTCCGCTCGGACTGGGTATAGTGCCATATAAGTTGCCAGGCAGTCTGGAACTTGCCGAGGGAACTCTGAAGGAGTTGGAAGACTACGACGTAGTGATGTGGGAGAAGCATGGCGTATTCGCCAAGGGTCTTGACGTGATGGACGCCTTCGACCAGATAGACGTACTCTCCAAGAGTGCAAAGATATATATCGATGCCAAATGTATGGGTTTTGAACCTGATGGTATGAGCCAGGAGGAAATGGCCGAAATGACTAAGGCTTTCAACCCGCCAAGATAATTGTTTTTAGTAGTTTTGAAGTAGAAATTGTTTGTTAAAGCCTCTTTCTTTTGAGAAAGGGGTTTTTTTATTGCCATTTTTCTCCCTTGCTTAATTTTTGGTTCGTTATTTTCTTATAATAGATAAAGGAAGAAGACAACGGCCGTAGTTCTGAATCCATCGAAAGTAGGATTATTTAAAAATTAGGAGAAAACAAGTTATGAAACGAGTATTTAATCTTTTAGTAGTAGACGAGAGTGGAAGCATGAGTATTATCCGCCGTCAGGCTTTGGTGGGAATCAACGAGACCCTTGCCACCATTCAGAAAATGCAGAAGGCGCATGCCGACTTAGAGCAGCATGTCACCCTGATCACCTTCGACAGCACGCATACCAATGTGTTCTATGATAACGTGCGTGCCTCTAATGCCAATCCTTTGAAGGCAAAGGATTATAATCCTTGTGGTGCCACTCCTCTTTACGATGCCATCGGAATGGGTATCGCCAAGATCAATGCCTTGACCACCGAGGATGACAGTGTGTTGGTAACTATTATCACGGATGGCGAGGAGAATTGCAGTGAGGAGTATAGTCTGAAGATGATCAAGAATCTTATCGAGAAATTGAAGAAGCAGAACTGGACCTTCACTTTCATTGGTACTGACGATCTGGATGTGGAGAATATCGCTCTTGATATGGGTATTGACAATCATCTCCAGTTCTCGGAAGATGAGGCAGGCACCAAGGCGATGTTTGCAAGAGAGAATAGGGCGAGAGAGCGCTATGTCAAGTGCTGTGCGATGGATTGTAAGATGGAAGCGGGTAGTTACTTTGAGGAGAAATAAAGAATGATGGCCGATTAAGGCAATTACATATATTTATTATTTATAACATTAGAGCTGAGCTATCGGCTTACGGGCAAGTTTTATGAGAAAGTTATATTTTGCATTTACGGTGATTCTTTTCGCCTTGTTCTCAATGGTGTCTTTCACCTCTTGTTCATCTGATGATGATAATGTACCATCAACAGAAGAGATTAAGAGTAATATTGTAGGTATGTGGCAGACGACCCATATTGCTGGTTGGGGATATGATGATACGGAGGATGAAAATCTTATCAAAGTGGATCAGGATGTTCCCGAGGAGAATAGTGAGCGCATACTTTTTAAAGGTGATGGTACCTATAAATGGTATTGGTATTTGGGAAATTACGGATGGCAATCTTCAAGTTATACCCATAAGTATGAGGTATCTGGCAACAAAATTATCCTTTATGCCTCTAATGGAGATATTGGTGATACTTATCATGTAGTTTCGATAAAAGATGATGTGGTAGTATTGGAAGTGACTTTGGACGAGGGACCACAATATAAACAGCAAATTACCTGCAAGCGAGTAAACTAAATAAGATGAGAATAGTAAAAGCAGTATGGAAAATCGTGCTGCTTTTGCTACTGCGTTAAATTAGTGCAAAAATACTTCTGTTAAAATAGGTTCCTGATATTTTTTTGTACTTTTGTGCCGATTAAGATTTTAAATAGTCAAAAACTATAAAGCATATGAAGGATAGAAGACAACTATACAATGATTTTCTTAAGGCTTTTCCTGTAGAAAGTCTTAAGAATATGACTTTGGAACAATATACTGATTTGAAGAAAGACAATTCTTTCTGTTATTGGATAGAGGCTAAGACTTCTGAACTTGGTTCTATTTGGGGAGGTTGTTCTTATAAATTTGGTGTTTATGAATATCAAAAGCGTCCTAAAATTAACGACTCTCGCGTTATAAGTGACGAGAAGTACGCTTGGTATTCCAAATATCATAAAGTTACGGTTCAAGAAGCTTATGATGTTGTGCGAGAAGCAATCATAAAAATTGCTCTTTATGCCCAACAGGGAAAATGGAACGAGATAGAGGAAATTTCAGAATTGGGGCATTCTTATAAATGGAAAATAGCTTTTATGTATTCCTCTGAGCAGTTAGTACCAATTTATAAAAAAGAAATGTTGGAACAGCTGGCTTTGCATTTTGGTATGGATAATCCGGCGGCAAAAACTTATGTAGAGCTCCAGATGTTTTTAATGGAAAAGAAGGAAAATAAGGATTTGTTCGATTATTATGATGAACTGCTGGAGATTTTAAATCAGCATAAGCCTCATGTATGGATGTATGCACCAGGTCGTAATGCTTCAAAATGGGACACTTGTCTCAAAAATGAAGTGATGAGTATTGGGTGGGAAGAATTGAACGATTTATCTTTATTCAACACTCGTGAAGATATCAGAAAGGCATTGCAAGATGCTTATGGTAAGCCAGATGCATCATTCATGAATGACAGTTTGGCTTTGTGGGATTTCGTACACACCATACAGGTTGGAGATATTATATATGCAAAGAAAGGTACAGGTACAATCATAGGTCGTGGAATTGTAGAAGGGGACTATTCGTATGATGACAGTTTGGAAGAGC
>ULRG01037374.1_pt1 | contig 37759 bp, 38 predicted proteins | sample 1955211 | NCBI WGS metagenome assembly ULRG01 (sample SAMEA4835676, study PRJEB28245) | human gut metagenome | biome: gut microbiome; material: fecal sample | place: Denmark | collected 2008
AACACACCTTACTGTAATGGCCGCAGGGTTTCCATCTCTGACCGGAGATCATAAAGTCATTTATGTAGCCGCGGATCGACATGTTACTTCAGAAGAAATTCTGGAAGCAGCAATAAGGCTCTTGAGTTGATTTGATGCTATTGTATTGATAATTCAGGAAAATTTTCTTTGTCTGTTTGTGTAAAATTTAGACTATCGTATGTTGATTATTGCGATGTTTCATCTTATCTTTTACACGTTTGCACCATATAATCGACTTACTGTGTAACTGGAAAGTCATAACAGACTAAAAGAGGAAATGATGAATATTGAAAACTTAAAAACAAAAGCAGAAGCAGATATTTCTGAATATATAACAAAAAAAATTATTGAACTTAAGAAAAAGACCGGGAAAGAAGTTACCAGTATTCAGTTTACCGCACGGGAAAAAATGACGGGTCTTGAAAGCTATGATGTCAAGATTAATTTAATCTGATGTATTCAATAATAAAATTTATCCATAAACCTCGTTTTTACGGGGTTTTGTTATATTTGAATGGTTCCGAATATCTAAATCACAATTGTTGATGGTTTTTATTAAACCAATGCAGTCCGGCTCAGGAGTGAGAGAAGCCGGACGTTATGGTTTAGCGTGGTAAGATCTGTGTAGTTTTCTGGATGCTTTCAGTAAATAGTAATGAATTATCAAAGGTATAGTAATATCTTTTTTGTTCGTGGATATTTGTAACCCACCGAAAAACTCCTGCTTTAGCAAGGTTTCTTCTGTATTCCTGAAATGTGATCTCTCTGGATTTCAGCTTATTAGAGGTCGTTTCTATAAGATGCCTATCCTTTGAAAATTTGACAGACACAATGTTTTTTAGGCCCTTTAATAACACTGTATTATCATTTTTTAATACAATATGAACATTCTCTGTGGCTAAATAGTAAATGTAATGTGAGACATTGTGACGTTTTAGCTCAGAATAAAACCATTGATAGTTTAAATCGTTTCGAACTTTATCAAATATTTGTTTAAAAATGACTACCTGATCCATAGATAAACCTTCCATGTGATATGAGGGGGCGTAGTCTGCACGATTATCTAAATTGCTTCAATCTGGTCTGACCTGTTTTCTGAGCAATTCAGTAATGTCACTCTTTTCTTTGTTTGCTTCAGAAGAAACTCTTTTTTCTGAGCACAGTCTCCGGCGGCAGGCTTCAATGACCCAGGCTGAGAAATTCCCGGACCCTTTTTGCTCAAGAGCGATGTTAATTTGTTCAATCATTTGGTTAGGAAAGCGGATGTTGCGGGTTGTTGTTCTGCGGGTTCTGTTCTTCGTTGACATGAGGTTGTCCCGTATTCAGTGTCGCTGATTTGTATTGTCTGAAGTTGTTTTTACGTTAAGTTGATGCAGATCAATTAATACGATATCTGCGTCATAATTGATTATTTGACGTGGTTTGATGGCGTAGATGCACGTTGTGACATGCAGATGATAATTATTATCATTTTGCGGGTCCTTTCCGGCGATCCGACAGGTTACGGGGCGGCGACCTCGCGGGTTTTCGCTATTTATGAAAATTTTCCGGTTTAAGGCATTTCCGTTCTTCTTCGTCGTAACTTAATGTTTTTATTTAAAATACCCCCTGAAAAGAAAGGAAACGACAGGTGCTGAAAACGAGCTTTTGGGCCTCTGTCGTTTCCTTTCTCTGTTTTTGGCCGTGGAATGAACAATGGAAGTCAACAAAAAGCAGCTGGCTGACATTTTCGGTGCGAGTATCCGTACCATTCAGAACTGGCAGGAACAGGGAATGCCCGTTCTGCGAGGCGGTGGCAAGGGTAATGAGGTGCTTTATGACTCTGCCGCCGTTATAAGATGGTATGCCGAAAGGGATGCTGAAATTGAGAACGAAAAGCTGCGCCGGGAAGTTGAAGAACTGCGGCAGGCCAGCGAGACAGATCTCCAGCCAGGGACTATTGAGTACGAACGCCATCGACTTACGCGTGCGCAGGCCGACGCACAGGAGCTGAAAAATGCCAGAGACTCCGCTGAAGTGGTGGAAACCGCATTCTGTACTTTCGTGCTGTCGCGGATCGCAGGTGAAATTGCCAGTATTCTCGACGGGATCCCCCTGTCGGTGCAGCGGCGTTTTCCGGAACTGGAAAACCGACATGTTGATTTCCTGAAACGGGATATCATCAAAGCCATGAACAAAGCAGCCGCGCTGGATGAACTGATACCGGGGTTGCTGAGTGAATATATCGAACAGTCAGGTTAACAGGCTGCGGCATTTTGTCCGCGCCGGGCTTCGCTCACTGTTCAGGCCGGAGCCACAGACCGCCGTTGAATGGGCGGATGCTAATTACTATCTCCCGAAAGAATCCGCATACCAGGAAGGGCGCTGGGAAACACTGCCCTTTCAGCGGGCCATCATGAATGCGATGGGCAGCGACTACATCCGTGAGGTGAATGTGGTGAAGTCTGCCCGTGTCGGTTATTCCAAAATGCTGCTGGGTGTTTATGCCTACTTCATAGAGCATAAGCAGCGCAACACCCTTATCTGGTTGCCGACGGATGGTGATGCCGAGAACTTTATGAAAACCCACGTTGAGCCGACTATTCGTGATATTCCGTCGCTGCTGGCGCTGGCCCCGTGGTATGGCAAAAAGCACCGGGATAACACGCTCACCATGAAGCGTTTCACTAATGGGCGTGGCTTCTGGTGCCTGGGCGGTAAAGCGGCAAAAAACTACCGTGAAAAGTCGGTGGATGTGGCGGGTTATGATGAACTTGCTGCTTTTGATGATGATATTGAACAGGAAGGCTCTCCGACGTTCCTGGGTGACAAGCGTATTGAAGGCTCGGTCTGGCCAAAGTCCATCCGTGGCTCCACGCCCAAAGTGAGAGGCACCTGTCAGATTGAGCGTGCAGCCAGTGAATCCCCGCATTTTATGCGTTTTCATGTTGCCTGCCCGCACTGCGGGGAGGAGCAGTACCTTAAATTTGGCGATAAAGAGACGCCGTTTGGCCTCAAATGGACGCCGGATGATCCCTCCAGCGTGTTTTATCTCTGCGAACATAATGCCTGCGTCATCCGCCAGCAGGAGCTGGACTTCACTGATGCCCGTTATATCTGCGAAAAGACCGGGATCTGGACCCGTGATGGCATTCTCTGGTTTTCGTCATCCGGTGAAGAGATTGAACCGCCTGACAGCGTGACCTTTCACATCTGGACGGCGTACAGCCCGTTCACCACCTGGGTGCAGATTGTCAAAGACTGGATGAAGACGAAAGGGGATACGGGAAAACGTAAAACCTTCGTGAACACCACGCTCGGTGAGACGTGGGAAGCGAAAATCGGCGAACGTCCGGATGCTGAAGTGATGGCAGAGCGGAAAGAGCATTATTCAGCGCCCGTTCCTGACCGTGTGGCTTACCTGACCGCCGGTATCGACTCCCAGCTGGACCGCTACGAAATGCGAGTATGGGGATGGGGGCCGGGTGAGGAAAGCTGGCTGATTGACCGGCAGATTATTATGGGCCGCCACGACGATGAACAGACGCTGCTGCGTGTGGATGAGGCCATCAATAAAACCTATACCCGCCGGAATGGTGCAGAAATGTCGGTATCCCGTATCTGCTGGGATATTGGCGGGATTGACCCGACCATTGTGTATGAACGCTCGAAAAAACATGGGCTGTTCCGGGTGATCCCCATTAAAGGGGCATCCGTCTACGGAAAGCCGGTGGCCAGCATGCCACGTAAGCGAAACAAAAACGGGGTTTACCTTACCGAAATCGGTACGGATACCGCGAAAGAGCAGATTTATAACCGCTTCACACTGACGCCGGAAGGGGATGAACCGCTTCCCGGTGCCGTTCACTTCCCGAATAACCCGGATATTTTTGATCTGACCGAAGCGCAGCAGCTGACTGCTGAAGAGCAGGTCGAAAAATGGGTGGATGGCAGGAAAAAAATACTGTGGGACAGCAAAAAGCGACGCAATGAGGCGCTCGACTGCTTCGTTTATGCGCTGGCGGCGCTGCGCATCAGTATTTCCCGCTGGCAGCTGGATCTCAGTGCACTGCTGGCGAGCCTGCAGGAAGAGGATGGTGCAGCAACCAACAAGAAAACACTGGCAGATTACGCCCGTGCCTTATCCGGAGAGGATGAATGACGCGACAGGAAGAACTTGCCGCTGCCCGTGCGGCACTGCATGACCTGATGACAGGTAAACGGGTGGCAACGGTACAGAAAGACGGACGGCGAGTGGAGTTTACGGCCACTTCCGTGTCTGACCTGAAAAAATACATTGCGGAGCTGGAGGTGCAGACCGGCATGACACAGCGACGCAGGGGACCTGCAGGATTTTATGTATGAAAACGCCCACCATTCCCACCCTTCTGGGACCGGACGGCATGACATCGCTGCGTGAATATGCCGGTTATCACGGCGGTGGCAGCGGATTTGGTGGGCAGTTGCGGGCGTGGAACCCACCGGGTGAAAGTGTGGATGCAGCCCTGCTGCCCAACTTTACCCGTGGCAATGCCCGCGCGGACGATCTGGTACGCAATAACGGCTATGCTGCCAACGCCATCCAGCTGCATCAGGATCATATCGTCGGGTCTTTTTTCCGGCTCAGTCATCGCCCAAGCTGGCGCTATCTGGGCATCGGGGAGGAAGAAGCCCGTGCCTTTTCCCGCGAGGTTGAAGCGGCATGGAAAGAGTTTGCCGAGGACGACTGTTGCTGCATTGACGTTGAGCGAAAACGCACGTTCACCATGATGATTCGGGAAGGTGTGGCCATGCATGCCTTTAACGGTGAACTGTTCGTTCAGGCCACCTGGGATACCAGCCCGTCGCGACTGTTCCGGACACAGTTCCGGATGGTCAGTCCGAAGCGTATCAGCAACCCGAACAATACCGGCGACAGCCGGAACTGCCGTGCCGGTGTGCAGATTAATGACAGCGGCGCGGCGCTGGGATATTACGTCAGCGAGGACGGCTATCCTGGCTGGATGCCGCAGAAATGGACATGGATACCCCGTGAGTTACCCGGCGGGCGCGCCTCGTTCATTCACGTTTTTGAACCCGTGGAGGACGGACAGACCCGCGGTGCAAATGTGTTTTACAGCGTGATGGAGCAGATGAAGATGCTCGACACGCTGCAGAACACGCAGCTGCAGAGCGCCATTGTGAAGGCGATGTATGCCGCCACCATTGAGAGTGAGCTGGATACGCAGTCAGCGATGGATTTTATTCTGGGCGCGAACAGTCAAGAGCAGCGGGAAAGGCTGACCGGCTGGATTGGTGAAATTGCCGCGTATTACGCCGCAGCGCCGGTCCGGCTGGGAGGCGCAAAAGTACCGCACCTGATGCCGGGGGACTCACTGAACCTGCAGACGGCTCAGGACACGGATAACGGCTACTCCGTGTTTGAGCAGTCACTGTTGCGGTATATCGCTGCCGGGCTGGGTGTCTCGTATGAGCAACTTTCCCGGAATTACGCCCAGATGAGCTACTCCACGGCACGGGCCAGTGCGAACGAGTCGTGGGCGTACTTTATGGGGCGGCGAAAATTCGTCGCATCCCGTCAGGCGAGCCAGATGTTTCTGTGCTGGCTGGAAGAGGCCATCGTTCGCCGCGTGGTGACGTTACCTTCAAAAGCGCGCTTCAGCTTTCAGGAAGCCCGCAGTGCCTGGGGGAACTGCGACTGGATAGGCTCCGGTCGTATGGCCATCGATGGTCTGAAAGAAGTTCAGGAAGCGGTGATGCTGATAGAAGCCGGACTGAGCACCTACGAGAAAGAGTGCGCGAAACGCGGTGACGACTATCAGGAAATTTTTGCCCAGCAGGTCCGTGAAACGATGGAGCGCCGCGCAGCTGGTCTTAAACCGCCCGCCTGGGCGGCTGCGGCATTTGAATCCGGGCTGCGACAATCAACAGAGGAGGAGAAGAGTGACAGCAGAGCTGCGTAATCTCCCGCATATTGCCAGCATGGCTTTTAATGAGCCGCTGATGCTTGAACCCGCCTATGCGCGGGTTTTCTTTTGTGCGCTTGCAGGCCAGCTTGAGATCAGCCGCCTGACGGATGCGGTGTCCGGCGACAGCCTGACTGCCCAGGAGGCACTCGCGACGCTGGCATTATCCGGTGATGATGACGGACCACGACAGGCCCGCAGTTATCAGGTCATGAACGGCATCGCCGTGCTGCCGGTGTCCGGCACGCTGGTCAGCCGGACGCGGGCGCTGCAGCCGTACTCGGGGATGACCGGTTACAACGGCATTATCGCCCGTCTGCAACAGGCTGCCAGCGATCCGATGGTGGACGGCATTCTGCTCGATATGGACACGCCCGGCGGGATGGTGGCGGGGGCATTTGACTGCGCTGACATCATCGCCCGTGTGCGTGACATAAAGCCGGTATGGGCGCTGGCCAATGACATGAACTGCAGCGCAGGTCAGCTGCTTGCCAGTGCCGCCTCCCGGCGTCTGGTCACGCAGACCGCCCGGACAGGCTCCATCGGCGTCATGATGGCTCACAGTAATTACGGCGCTGCACTGGAGAAACAGGGCGTGGAAATCACGCTGATTTACAGCGGCAGCCATAAGGTGGATGGCAACCCCTACAGCCATCTACCGGATGATGTCCGGGAGACACTGCAGTCCCGGATGGATGCAACCCGCCGGATGTTTGCACAGAAGGTGTCGGCATATACCGGCCTGTCCGTGCAGGCTGTGCTGGATACCGAGGCTGCAGTGTACAGCGGTCAGGAGGCCATTGATGCCGGACTGGCTGATGAACTTGTCAACAGCACCGATGCGATCACCGTTATGCGTGATGCACTGGATGCACGTAAATCCCGTCTCTCAGGAGGGCGAATGACCAAAGAGACTCAATCAACAACTGTTTCAGCCACTGCTTCGCAGGCTGACGTTACTGACGTGGTGCCAGCGACGGAGGGCGAAAACGCCAGCGCGGCGCAGCCGGACGTGAACGCGCAGATCACCGCTGCGGTTGCGGCAGAAAACAGCCGCATTATGGGGATCCTCAACTGTGAGGAGGCTCACGGACGCGAAGAACAGGCCCGCGTGCTGGCAGAAACCCCCGGTATGACCGTGGAAACGGCCCGCCGCATTCTGGCAGCTGCACCACAGAGTGCACAGGCGCGCAGTGACACTGCGCTGGATCGTCTGATGCAGGGGGCACCGGCACCGCTGGCTGCAGGTAACCCGGCATCTGATGCCGTTAACGATTTGCTGAACACACCAGTGTAAGGGATGTTTATGACGAGCAAAGAAACCTTTACCCATTACCAGCCGCTGGGCAACAGTGACCCGGCTCATACGGCAACCGCGCCCGGCGGATTGAGTGCGAAAGCGCCTGCAATGACCCCGCTGATGCTGGACACCTCCACCCGTAAGCTGGTTGCGTGGGATGGCACCACCGACGGTACTGCCGTTGGCATTCTGGCGGTTGATGCTGACCAGACCAGCACCACGCTGACGTTCTACAAGTCCGGCACGTTCCGTTATGAGGATGTGCTCTGGCCGGAGGCTGCCAGCGACGAGACGAAAAAACGGACCGCGTTTGCCGGAACGGCAATCAGCATCGTTTAACTTTACCCTTCATCACTAAAGGCCGCCTGTGCGGCTTTTTTTACGGGATTTTTTTATGTCGATGTACACAACCGCCCAGCTGCTGGCGGCAAATGAGCAGAAATTTAAGTTTGATCCGCTGTTTCTGCGTCTCTTTTTCCGTGAGAGCTATCCCTTCACCACGGAGAAAGTCTATCTCTCACAAATTCCGGGACTGGTAAACATGGCGCTGTACGTTTCGCCGATTGTTTCCGGTGAGGTTATCCGTTCCCGTGGCGGCTCCACCTCTGAATTTACGCCGGGATATGTCAAACCCAAGCATGAGGTGAATCCGCAGATGACCCTGCGTCGCCTGCCGGATGAAGATCCGCAGAATCTGGCGGACCCGGCTTACCGCCGCCGTCGCATCATCATGCAGAACATGCGAGACGAAGAGCTGGCCATTGCTCAGGTCGAAGAGATGCAGGCAGTTTCTGCTGTGCTTAAGGGCAAATACACCATGACCGGTGAAGCCTTCGATCCGGTTGAGGTGGATATGGGCCGCAGTGCGGCGAACAACATCACACAGTCCGGTGGTACGGAGTGGAGCAAGCGTGACAAGTCCACGTATGACCCGACCGACGATATCGAAGCCTATGCGCTGAACGCCAGCGGCGTGGTGAATATCATCGTGTTTGATCCGAAAGGCTGGGCGCTGTTCCGTTCCTTCAAAGCCGTCAAGGAGAAGCTGGATACCCGTCGCGGCTCTAATTCCGAGCTGGAGACAGCGGTAAAAGACCTGGGCGAAGCGGTGTCCTATAAGGGGATGTATGGCGATACGGCGATCGTCGTGTATTCCGGACAGTACGTGGAAAACGACGTCAAAAAGAACTTCCTGCCGGACAACACGATGGTGCTGGGGAACACTCAGGCACGCGGTCTGCGCACCTATGGCTGCATTCAGGATGCGGACGCACAGCGCGAAGGTATTAACGCCTCTGCCCGCTACCCGAAAAACTGGGTGACCACCGGCGATCCGGCGCGTGAGTTCACCATGATTCAGTCAGCACCGCTGATGCTGCTGGCTGATCCTGATGCGTTCGTGTCCGTACAACTGGCGTAATCATGGCCCTTCGGGGCCATTTTCTCTCTGTAGAGGAGTCCATGACGAAAGATGAACTGATTGCCCGTCTTCAGGTGCTGGGTGAGCAACTGAACCGTGATGTCAGCCTGACGGGGACGAAAGAAGAACTGGTGCTCCGTGTGGCAGAGCTGGAAGAGGAGCTTGATGACACGGATGACGCTGCCGGTCAGGACACATCTGTCAGCCCGGAAAATGCGCTGACCGGACATGAAAATGAGGTGGTATCAGCGCAGCCGGATACCGTGATTGATACGGCTGCTCTGGTCACGGTCGTGGCACTGGTGACGCTGCATACTGATGCACTTCACGCCACGCGGGATGAGCCTGTGGCATTTGTGCTGCCGGGAACGGCGTTTCGTGTCTCTGCCGGTGTGGCAGCCGAAATGACAGAACATGGCCTGGCCAGAATGCAATAACGGGAGGCGCTGTGGCTGATTCCGATAACCTGTTCGATGCTGCCATTGCCCGCGCCGATGAAACGATACGCGGGTACATGGGAACGTCAGCCACCATGACATCCGGTGAGCTGTCCGGTGCTGTGATACGTGGTGTTTTTGATGACCCTGAAAATATCAGCTATGCCGGACAGGGGGTGCGCGTTGAAGGCTCCAGCCCGTCCCTGTTTGTCCGGACTGATGATGTGCGGCAGCTGCGGCGTGGAGACACACTGACCATCGGCGAGGAAAACTTCTGGGTGGACCGGATTTCGCCGGATGATGGCGGAAGCTGTCATCTCTGGCTTGGGCGTGGCGTGCCGCCTGCCGTTAACCGTCGCCGCTGAAAGGGGGATGTATGGCCATAAAAGGTCTTGAGCAGGCCGTTGAAAACCTCAGCCGTATCAGCAAAACGGCGGTGCCTGGTGCCGCCGCAATGGCCATTAACCGCGTTGCGTCATCCGCGATATCGCAGTCTGCGTCACAGGTTGCCCGTGAGACAAAGGTACGCCGGAAACTGGTAAAGGAAAGGGCCAGGCTGAAAAGGGCCACGGTCAAAAATCCGCAGGCCAGAATCAGGGTTAACCGGGGGGATTTGCCCGTAATCAAGCTGGGTAACGCGCGGGTTGTCCTTTCCCGCCGCAGACGTCGTAAAAAGGGGCAGCGTTCATCCCTGAAAGGTGGCGGCAGCGTGCTTGTGGTGGGAAACCGTCGTATTCCCGGCGCGTTTATTCAGCAACTGAAAAATGGCCGGTGGCATGTCATGCAGCGTGTGGCCGGGAAAAACCGTTACCCCATTGATGTGGTGAAAATCCCGATGGCGGTGCCGCTTACCACGGCGTTTAAACAGAATATTGAACGGATACGGCGTGAACGTCTTCCGAAAGAGCTGGGCTATGCGCTGCAGCATCAACTGAGAATGGTAATAAAGCGATGAAACATACTGAACTCCGTGCAGCCGTACTGGATGCACTGGAGAAGCATGACACCGGGGCGACGCTTTTTGATGGTCGCCCCGCTGTTTTTGATGAGGCGGATTTTCCGGCAATTGCCGTTTATCTCACCGGCGCTGAATACACGGGCGAAGAGCTGGACAGCGATACCTGGCAGGCGGAGCTGCATATTGAAGTTTTCCTGCCTGCTCAGGTGCCGGATTCAGAGCTGGATTCGTGGATGGAGTCCCGGATTTATCCGGTGATGAGCGATATCCCGGCACTGTCAGATTTGATCACCAGTATGGTGGCCAGCGGCTATGACTACCGGCGCGACGATGATGCGGGCCTGTGGAGTTCAGCCGATCTGACTTATGTCATTACCTATGAAATGTGAGGACGCTATGCCTGTACCAAATCCAGTAATGCCGGTGAAAGGGGCCGGGACCACACTGTGGGTTTATAAGGGGAACGGTGACCCTTATGCGAACCCGCTTTCAGACGTTGACTGGTCGCGTCTGGCTAAAGTTAAAGACCTGACGCCCGGCGAACTGACCGCTGAGTCCTATGACGACAGCTATCTCGATGATGAAGATGCGGACTGGACTGCGACCGGGCAGGGGCAGAAATCTGCCGGAGATACCAGCTTCACGCTGGCGTGGATGCCCGGAGAGCAGGGGCAGCAGGCGCTGCTGGCGTGGTTTAATGAAGGGGATACCCGAGCCTATAAAATCCGCTTCCCGAATGGCACGGTCGATGTGTTCCGCGGCTGGGTCAGCAGTATCGGTAAGGCGGTGACGGCGAAGGAAGTGATCACCCGCACGGTGAAGGTCACCAATGTGGGCCGTCCGTCGATGGCAGAAGATCACAGCACGGTCACAGCGGCAACCGGCATGACCGTGACGCCTGCCAGCACCTCGGTGGTGAAAGGGCAGAGCACCACGCTGACCGTGGCATTCCAGCCGGAAGGCGCAACCGACAAGAGCTTCCGTGCGGTGTCAGCGGATAAAACAAAAGCCACCGTGTCGGTCAGTGGTATGACCATCACCGTGAAAGGTGTTGCTGCAGGCAAGGTCAACATTCCGGTCGTATCCGGTAATGGTGAACTTGCTGCGGTTGCAGAAATCAACGTCACCGCCAGTTAATCCGGAGAGTCAGCGATGTTCCTGAAAACCGAATCATTTGAACATAACGGTGTGACCGTCACGCTTTCTGAACTGTCAGCCCTGCAGCGTATTGAGCATCTCGCCCTGATGAAACGGCAGGCAGAACAGGCGGAGTCAGACAGCAACCGGAAGTTTACTGTGGAAGACGCCATCAGAACCGGTGCTTGTGTGGTGGCGATGTCCCTGTGGCATAACCATCCGCAGAAGACGCAGATGCCTTCCATGAATGAAGCCGTTAAACAGATTGAGCAGGAAGTGCTTACCACCTGGCCTACAGAGGCAATTTCTCATGCTGAAAACGTGGTGTACCGGCTGTCCGGTATGTATGAGTTTGTGGTGAATGATGCCCCTGAACAGGCAGAGGATGCCGGGCCTGCAGAGCCTGTTTCTGCGGGAAAGTGTTCGACGGTGAGCTGAGTTTTGCCCTGAAACTGGCGCGCGAGATGGGGCGACCCGACTGGCGTGCCATGCTTGCCGGGATGTCATCCACGGAGTATGCCGACTGGCACCGCTTTTACAGTACCCATTATTTTCATGATGTTCTGCTGGATATGCACTTTTCCGGGCTGACGTACACCGTGCTCAGCCTGTTTTTCAGCGATCCGGATATGCATCCGCTGGATTTCAGTCTGCTGAACCGGCGCGAGGCTGACGAAGAGCCTGAAGATGATGTGCTGATGCAGAAAGCGGCAGGGCTTGCCGGAGGCGTTCGTTTTGGCCCGGACGGGAATGAAGTTATCCCCGCTTCCCCGGATGTGGCGGACATGACGGAGGATGACGTAATGCTGATGACAGTATCAGAAGGGATCGCAGGAGGAGTCCGGTATGGCTGAACCGGTAGGCGATCTGGTCGTTGATTTAAGTCTGGATGCGGCCAGATTTGACGAGCAGATGGCCAGAGTCAGGCGTCATTTTTCCGGTACGGAAACTGATGCGAAAAAAACAGCGGCAGTCGTTGAACAGTCGCTGAGCCGACAGGCGCTGGCTGCACAGAAAGCGGGGATTTCCGTCGGGCAGTATAAAGCCGCCATGCGTATGCTGCCTGCACAGTTCACCGACGTGGCCACGCAGCTTGCAGGCGGGCAAAGTCCGTGGCTGATCCTGCTGCAACAGGGTGGTCAGGTTAAGGACTCCTTCGGCGGGATGATCCCCATGTTCAGGGGGCTTGCCGGTGCGATCCCCCTGCCGATGGTGGGGGCCACCTCGCTGGCGGTGGCGACCGGTGCGCTGGCGTATGCCTGGTATCAGGGCAACTCAACCCTGTCCGATTTCAACAAAACGCTGGTCCTTTCCGGCAATCAGGCGGGACTGACGGCAGATCGTATTCTGGCCCTGTCCAGAGCCGGGCAGGCGGCAGGGCTGACGTTTAACCAGACCAGCGAGTCACTGACGGCGCTGGTGAATGCCGGTGTGCGTGGTGGTGAGCAGTTTGAGGCGATCAGCCAGAGTGTGGCGCGTTTCTCCTCTGCATCCGGCGTGGAGGTGGACAAGGTCGCTGAAGCCTTCGGGAAGCTGACCACAGACCCGACGTCGGGACTGACAGCGATGGCACGTCAGTTCCATAACGTGACGGCGGAGCAGATTGCGTATGTTGCTCAGTTGCAGCGTTCCGGAGATGAAGCCGGGGCATTGCAGGCGGCGAACGAGGCCGCAACGAAAGGGTTTGATGACCAGACCCGCCGCCTGAAAGAGAACATGGGCACGCTGGAGACCTGGGCAGACAGGACAGCACGGGCATTCAAATCCATGTGGGATTCGGTGCTGGATATTGGTCGCCCGGACACTGCCCAGGGAATGCTGGAGAAAGCAGAAAAGGCTTTTGATGAGGCGGACAAAAAATGGCAGTGGTATCAGAGCCGAAGCCACCGGCGCGGTAAAACCTCAGCATTTCTTGCCAATCTCCGGGGAGCATGGGAGGACAGAGCGAATGCGCAACTTGGGCTTTCAGCCGCCACGTTGCAGGCCGATCTTGAAAAGGCCAGAGAGATGGCAGCAAAGGACTGGGCCGAGTCTGAGGCATCACGGCTGAAATATACCGAAGAGGCGCAGAAGGCTTACGAACGCCTGCAGACGCCGCTGGAGAAATATACCGCCCGTCAGGAAGAACTGAACAAGGCACTGAAAGACGGGAAAATCCTGCAGGCAGATTACAACACGCTGATGGCGGCGGCGAAAAAGGATTATGAAGCGACGCTGAAAAAGCCGAAACAGTCCGGCGTGAAAGTGTCTGCGGGCGATCGTCAGGAAGACAGTGCTCATGCTGCCCTGCTGACGCTTCAGGCTGAACTCCGGACGCTGGAGAAGCATGCCGGAGCAAATGAGAAAATCAGCCAGCAGCGCCGGGATTTGTGGAAGGCGGAGAGTCAGTTCGCGGTACTGGAGGAGGCGGCGCAACGTCGCCAGCTGTCCGCACAGGAGAAATCCCTGCTGGCGCATAAAGATGAGACGCTGGAGTACAAACGCCAGCTGGCTGCACTTGGCGACAAGGTTACGTATCAGGAGCGCCTGAACGCGCTGGCGCAGCAGGCGGATAAGTTCGCACAGCAACAACGGGCAAAACGGGCAGCCATTGAGGCGAAAAACCGGGGGCTTACTGACCGGCAGGCAGCGCGGGAAGCCACAGAACAGCGCCTGAAGGAACAGTATGGCGATAATTCGCTGGCGCTGAATAACGTCATGTCAGAGCAGAAAAAGACCTGGGCGGCTGAAGACCAGCTTCGCGGGAGCTGGATGGCAGGCCTCAGGTCCGGCTGGAGTGAGTGGGAAGAGAGCGCCACGGACAGTATGTCGCAGGTTAAAAGTGCAGCCACGCAGACCTTTGATGGTATTGCGCAGAATATGGCGGCGATGCTGACCGGCAGTGAGCAGAACTGGCGCAGCTTCACCCGTTCCGTGCTGTCCATGATGACAGAAATTCTGCTTAAGCAGGCAATGGTGGGGATTGTCGGGAGTATCGGTAGCGCCATTGGCGGGGCTGTTGGTGGCGGCGCATCCGCATCAGGCGGTACAGCCATTCAGGCCGCTGCGGCGAAATTCCATTTTGCAACCGGAGGATTTACGGGAACCGGCGGCAAATATGAGCCAGCGGGGATTGTTCACCGTGGTGAATTTGTCTTCACGAAGGAGGCAACCAGCCGAATTGGTGTCGGCAACCTGTACCGCCTGATGCGGGGCTATGCGGAAGGTGGTTATGTGGGCGGTGCCGGAAGTCCGGCGCAGATGCGGCGGGCTGAAGGCATTAATTTTAATCAGAACAATCACGTGGTGATTCAGAACGACGGTACGAATGGTCTGCCAGGTCCACAGATGATGAAGGCAGTGTATGACATGGCCCGCAAGGGTGCCCGTGATGAAATTCAGGCACAGATGCGCGATGGTGGTCTGTTCTCCGGAGGTGGACGATGAAGACCTTCCGCTGGAAAGTGAAACCCGGTATGGATGTGGCTTCGGCCCCTTCCGTCAGGAAAGTGCGCTTTGGTGATGGCTATTCCCAGCGAGCGCCTGCCGGGCTGAATGCCGACCTGAAAACGTACAGCGTGACGCTTTCTGTTCCCCGTTGGGAGGCCACGGCGCTGGAGTCGTTTCTGGCTGAGCACGGGGGCTGGAAAGCCTTTCTGTGGACGCCGCCTTATGAGTGGCGGCAGATAAAGGTGACCTGCGCAAAATGGTCGTCGCGGGTCAGTATGCTGCGTGTTGAGTTCAGCGCAGAGTTTGAACAGGTGGTGAACTGATGCAGGATATCCGGCAGGAAACACTGAATGAATGCACCCGTGCGGAGCAGTCGGCCAGCGTGGTGCTCTGGGAAATCGACCTGACAGAGGTCGGTGGAGAACGTTATTTTTTCTGTAATGAGCAGAACGAAAAAGGTGAGCCGGTCACCTGGCAGGGGCGACAGTATCAGCCGTATCCCATTCAGGGGAGTGGTTTTGAACTGAATGGCAAAGGCACCAGTACGCGCCCCACACTGACGGTTTCTAACCTGTACGGTATGGTCACCGGGATGGCGGAAGATCTGCAGAGTCTGGTCGGTGGAACGGTGGTCCGGCGTAAGGTTTACGCCCGTTTTCTGGATGCGGTGAACTTCGTCAACGGAAACAGTGGCGCCGATCCGGAGCAGGAGGTGATCAGCCGCTGGCGCATTGAGCAGTGCAGCGAACTGAGCGCGGTGAGTGCCTCTTTTGTACTGTCCACGCCGACGGAAACGGATGGCGCTGTTTTTCCGGGACGTATCATGCTGGCCAACACCTGCACCTGGACCTATCGCGGTGACGAGTGCGGTTATAGCGGTCCGGCTGTCGCGGATGAATATGACCAGCCAACGTCCGATATCACGAAGGATAAATGCAGCAAATGCCTGAGCGGTTGTAAGTTCCGCAATAACGTCGGCAACTTTGGCGGCTTCCTTTCCATTAACAAACTTTCGCAGTAAATCCCATGACACAGACAGAATCAGCGATTCTGGCGCACGCCCGGCGATGTGCGCCAGCGGAGTCGTGCGGCTTCGTGGTAAGCACGCCGGAGGGGGAAAGATATTTCCCCTGCGTGAATATCTCCGGTGAGCCGGAGGCGTATTTCCGTATGTCGCCGGAAGACTGGCTGAAGGCAGAAATGCAGGGTGAGATTGTGGCGCTGGTCCACAGCCACCCCGGTGGTCTGCCCTGGCTGAGTGAGGCCGACCGGCGGCTGCAGGTGCAGAGTGATTTGCCGTGGTGGCTGGTCTGCCGGGGGACGATTCATAAGTTCCGCTGTGTGCCGCATCTCACCGGGCGGCGCTTTGAGCACGGTGTGACGGACTGTTACACACTGTTCCGGGATGCTTATCATCTGGCGGGGATTGAGATGCCGGACTTTCATCGTGAGGATGACTGGTGGCGTAACGGCCAGAATCTCTATCTGGATAATCTGGAGGCGACGGGGCTGTATCAGGTGCCGTTGTCAGCGGCACAGCCGGGCGATGTGCTGCTGTGCTGTTTTGGTTCATCGGTGCCGAATCACGCCGCAATTTACTGCGGCGACGGCGAGCTGCTGCACCATATTCCTGAACAACTGAGCAAACGAGAGAGGTACACCGACAAATGGCAGCGACGCACACACTCCCTCTGGCGTCACCGGGCATGGCGCGCATCTGCCTTTACGGGGATTTACAACGATTTGGTCGCCGCATCGACCTTCGTGTGAAAACGGGGGCTGAAGCCATCCGGGCACTGGCCACACAGCTCCCGGCGTTTCGTCAGAAACTGAGCGACGGCTGGTATCAGGTACGGATTGCCGGGCGGGACGTCAGCACGTCCGGGTTAACGGCGCAGTTACATGAGACTCTGCCTGATGGCGCTGTGATTCATATTGTTCCCAGAGTCGCCGGGGCCAAGTCAGGTGGCGTATTCCAGATTGTCCTGGGGGCTGCCGCCATTGCCGGATCATTCTTTACCGCCGGAGCCACCCTTGCAGCATGGGGGGCAGCCATTGGGGCCGGTGGTATGACCGGCATCCTGTTTTCTCTCGGTGCCAGTATGGTGCTCGGTGGTGTGGCGCAGATGCTGGCACCGAAAGCCAGAACTCCCCGTACACAGACAACGGATAACGGTAAGCAGAACACCTATTTCTCCTCACTGGATAACATGGTTGCCCAGGGCAATGTTCTGCCTGTTCTGTACGGGGAAATGCGCGTGGGGTCACGCGTGGTTTCTCAGGAGATCAGCACGGCAGACGAAGGGGACGGTGGTCAGGTTGTGGTGATTGGTCGCTGATGCAAAATGTTTTATGTGAAACCGCCTGCGGGCGGTTTTGTCGTTTATGGAGCGTGAGGAATGGGTAAAGGAAGCAGTAAGGGGCATACCCCGCGCGAAGCGAAGGACAACCTGAAGTCCACGCAGTTGCTGAGTGTGATTGATGCCATCAGTGAAGGGCCGATTGAAGGTCCGGTGGATGGATTAAAAAGCGTGCTGCTGAACAGTACGCCGGTGCTGGACAGTGATGGGAATACCAACATCGCCGGTGTCACGGTGGTGTTCCGGGCTGGTGAGCAGGAGCAGACTCCGCCGGAGGGATTTGAATCCTCCGGCTCCGAGACGGTGTTGGGTACGGAAGTGAAATACGACACGCCGATCACCCGCGCCATCACGTCGGCAAACATCGACCGACTGCGCTTTACCTTCGGTGTGCAGGCACTGGTGGAAACCACCTCAAAGGGGGACCGGAATCCGTCGGAAGTTCGCCTGCTGGTTCAGATACAGCGTAATGGTGGCTGGGTGACGGAAAAAGACATCACCATTAAGGGCAAAACCACCTCGCAGTATCTGGCCTCGGTGGTGGTGGATAACCTGCCGCCGCGCCCGTTTAATATCCGGATGCGCAGAATGACGCCGGACAGCACCACAGACCAGCTGCAGAACAAAACGCTCTGGTCGTCATACACCGAAATCATCGATGTGAAACAGTGCTACCCGAACACGGCACTGGTCGGCGTGCAGGTGGACTCGGAACAGTTCGGCAGCCAGCAGGTGAGCCGTAATTATCATCTTCGCGGGCGCATTCTGCAGGTGCCGTCGAACTATAACCCGCAGACGCGGCAATACAGCGGTATCTGGGACGGAACGTTTAAGCCAGCATACAGCAACAACATGGCCTGGTGTCTGTGGGATATGCTGACCCATCCGCGCTACGGCATGGGGAAGCGTCTCGGTGCGGCGGATGTGGACAAATGGGCGCTGTATGTCATCGGCCAGCATTGCGATCAGTCGGTGCCGGACGGTTTTGGCGGCACGGAGCCGCGCATCACCTGTAATGCCTGGCTGACCACACAGCGCAAGGCGTGGGATGTTCTCAGTGATTTCTGCTCGGCGATGCGCTGTATGCCGGTATGGAACGGGCAGACGCTGACGTTCGTGCAGGACCGACCGTCGGATAAGGTGTGGACCTATAACTGCAGTAATGTGGTGATGCCGGATGATGGCGCGCCGTTCCGCTACAGCTTCAGTGCCCTGAAGGACCGTCATAATGCCGTTGAGGTGAACTGGATTGACCCGGATAACGGCTGGGAGACGGCGACAGAGCTTGTTGAAGATACGCAGGCCATTCTCCGTTACGGTCGTAACGTCACGAAGATGGATGCCTTTGGCTGTACCAGCCGGGGGCAGGCGCACCGCGCCGGGCTGTGGCTGATTAAAACGGAACTACTGGAAACGCAGACCGTGGACTTCAGCGTGGGTGCGGAAGGGCTTCGCCATGTGCCGGGCGATGTCATTGAAATCTGCGATGATGACTATGCGGGGATCAGCACCGGCGGGCGCGTGCTGGCGGTGAACAGCCAGACCCGGACGCTGACGCTCGACCGTGAAATCACGCTGCCATCCTCCGGTACCACGCTGATAAGCCTGGTTGACGGAAGTGGCAATCCGGTCAGCGTGGAGGTCCAGTCCGTCACCGACGGCGTGAAGGTAAAAGTGAGCCGTGTTCCTGACGGCGTTGCCGGATACAGCGTATGGGGGCTGAAGCTGCCGACGCTGCGCCAGCGCCTGTTCCGCTGCGTGAGTATCCGTGAGAACGACGACGGCACGTATGCCATCACCGCCGTGCAGCATGTACCGGAAAAAGAAGCTATCGTGGATAACGGGGCGCACTTTGACGGCGACCAGAGCGGCACGGTGAATGGTGTCACGCCGCCAGCAGTGCAGCACCTGACTGCCGAAGTCACCGCAGACAGCGGGGAGTATCAGGTACTGGCCCGCTGGGACACGCCGAAGGTGGTGAAGGGCGTGAGTTTCATGCTTCGCCTGACCGTAACAGCGGATGACGGCAGTGAGCGGCTGGTCAGCACGGCCCGGACGACGGAAACCACTTACCGCTTCACACAACTGGCTCTGGGGAACTACAGGCTGACAGTCCGGGCAGTAAATGCGTGGGGGCAGCAGGGCGATCCGGCGTCGGTATCGTTCCGGATTGCCGCACCGGCAGCGCCGTCGCGGATTGAGCTGACGCCGGGCTATTTTCAGATAACCGCCACGCCGCATCTTGCGGTTTATGATCCGACGGTACAGTTTGAGTTCTGGTTCTCGGAAAAGCGGATTGCGGATATCAGGCAGGTTGAAACCACAGCACGCTATCTTGGCACGGCGCTGTACTGGATAGCCGCCAGTATCAATATCAGGCCGGGCCATAATTATTATTTTTACGTTCGCAGTGTGAACACCGTTGGCAAATCGGCATTCGTGGAGGCTGTTGGTCAGCCGAGTGATGACGCATCCGGCTATCTGGATTTTTTCAAAGGCGAGATAGGGAAAACCCATCTGGCTCAGGAGCTGTGGACGCAGATTGATAACGGTCAGCTTGCGCCTGACCTGGCTGAAATCAGGACATCCATTACGGATGTCAGCAATGAAATCACACAGACCGTCAATAAGAAACTGGAAGACCAGAGTGCAGCGATCCAGCAGATACAGAAGGTTCAGGTTGATACAAATAATAATCTGAACAGCATGTGGGCTGTGAAGCTGCAGCAGATGCAGGACGGACGCCTTTATATCGCGGGTATCGGTGCCGGTATTGAGAACACCCCCGACGGCATGCAGAGTCAGGTGCTGCTGGCGGCAGACAGGATTGCGATGATTAATCCTGCAAATGGCAACACAAAACCGATGTTTGTTGGTCAGGGTGATCAGATATTTATGAATGAAGTGTTCCTGAAATATCTGACGGCTCCCACCATTACCAGCGGCGGTAATCCTCCTGCATTTTCCCTGACACCGGACGGAAAGCTGACCGCTAAAAATGCAGATATCAGTGGCAGTGTGAATGCGAACTCCGGGACGCTCAACAACGTTACGATAAATGAGAACTGTCAGATTAAAGGGAAACTGTCAGCCAACCAGATTGAAGGCGATATTGTCAAAACAGTGGGTAAGGCTTTCCCGCGGGACTCCCGGGCACCGGAGCGGTGGCCATCAGGGACCATTACCGTCAGGATTTATGACGATCAGCCTTTTGACAGGCAAATTGTTATTCCGGCGGTGGCATTCTGCGGCGCTAAACATGAGCGGGAGAATAACGATATTTATTCGTCATGCCGCCTGATAGTGAAGAAAAATGGTGCTGAAATTTATAACCGTACCGCGCTGGATAATACGCTGATTTACAGTGGTGTTATTGATATGCCAGCTGGTCACGGCCACATGACGCTGGAGTTTTCGGTGTCAGCATGGCTGGTAAATGACTGGTATCCCACAGCAAGTATCAGCGATTTGCTGGTTGTGGTGATGAAGAAAGCCACCGCAGGCATCAGTATCAGCTGAATTTTATAACCCATATACGGGCGCCAGAAATGGCGCCTTTTTTATTGCAGAAAAGCGAGAGGTAATTATGCGTAAAGTTTGTGCAGCCATTTTGTCCGCAGCCATCTGTCTGGCCGTATCCGGTGCGCCTGCATGGGCGTCTGAGCAGCAGGCCACACTGAGCGCAGGGTATCTTCATGCCCGTACGAACGCTCCCGGCAGCGATAATCTGAACGGGATTAACGTGAAATACCGTTATGAGTTTACGGACACGCTGGGGCTGATTACGTCATTCAGTTATGCCAACGCTGAAGATGAGCAAAAAACGCATTACAGCGATACCCGCTGGCATGAAGATTCCGTGCGTAACCGCTGGTTCAGCGTGATGGCGGGGCCGTCTGTGCGCGTGAATGAATGGTTCAGCGCGTATGCGATGGCGGGTGTGGCTTACAGCCGTGTGTCGACTTTCTCCGGGGATTATCTGCAGGTGACCGACAATACGGGGAAAACGCACGATGTGCTGATCGGAAGTGATGACGGTCGCCACAGCAACACGTCTCTGGCGTGGGGGGCTGGCGTGCAGTTTAACCCGACCGAATCCGTGGCCGTTGATGTCGCTTATGAAGGTTCCGGCAGTGGCGACTGGCGCACTGACGGTTTCATCGTGGGTGTCGGTTATAAATTCTGATTAGCCAGGTAACACAGTGTTATGACAGCCCGCCGGTTCAGGCGGGCTTTTTTGTGGGGTGAATATGGCAGTAAAGATTTCAGGTGTACTGAAAGACGGCACAGGAAAACCGGTACAGAACTGCACAATCCAGCTGAAAGCAAAACGTAACAGTACCACGGTGGTGGTGAACACGCTGGCCTCAGAAAATCCGGATGAAGCCGGGCGTTACAGCATGGACGTTGAGTACGGTCAGTACAGCGTTATTCTGTTGGTGGAAGGATTCCCGCCGTCACATGCCGGGACCATCACCGTGTATGAAGATTCCCGACCCGGTACGCTGAATGATTTTCTCGGTGCCATGACGGAGGATGATGCCCGTCCTGAGGCACTGCGCCGTTTTGAACTGATGGTGGAAGAGGTGGCGCGTAACGCGTCCGCGGTGGCACAGAACACGGCAGCCGCGAAGAAGTCAGCCAGCGATGCCAGCACATCAGCCCGTGAGGCGGCAACCCATGCGACTGATGCTGCAGGCTCAGCACGCGCAGCCAGCACGTCAGCCGGACAGGCTGCTTCGTCGGCTCAGTCAGCGTCTTCCAGCGCAGGAACGGCATCAACAAAGGCCACTGAAGCATTAAAAAGTGCTGCCGCTGCAGAGTCCTCAAAAAGCGCGGCGGCTACCAGTGCCGGTGCGGCGAAAACGTCAGAAACGAATGCGGCAGCGTCACAACAATCAGCAGCCACTTCTGCATCCACCGCGACTACGAAAGCGTCAGAAGCAGCCACTTCAGCACGGGATGCGTCGGCTTCAAAAGAGGCGGCAAAATCATCAGAAACGAACGCATCATCAAGCGCCAGTAGTGCCGCTTCCTCGGCAACGGCGGCAGGAAATTCCGCGAAGGCGGCAAAAACGTCCGAGACGAACGCCAGGTCTTCTGAAACGGCAGCGGGACAGAGCGCCTCGGCTGCGGCAGGCTCAAAAACAGCGGCTGCATCATCTGCCAGCGCCGCGTCAACAAGTGCCGGGCAGGCCTCAGCCAGTGCCACCGCTGCCGGAAAGTCGGCAGAAAGTGCCGCATCGTCTGCTTCAACAGCCACAACGAAGGCTGGCGAAGCCACTGAACAGGCCAGCGCAGCAGCGAGGTCTGCTTCCGCAGCGAAGACATCCGAAACGAACGCGAAAGCGTCGGAAACCAGCGCAGAATCCTCAAAAACGGCTGCCGCATCGTCCGCCAGTTCGGCGGCGTCATCGGCATCATCTGCGTCTGCTTCAAAAGATGAGGCGACCAGACAGGCGTCAGCAGCGAGGGGCAGCGCCACGACGGCATCCACGAAGGCGACAGAGGCTGCTGGCAGTGCGGCAGCGGCAGCACAGAGCAAAAGTACGGCGGAATCCGCGGCAACGCGCGCCGAGACAGCAGCAAAACGGGCAGAGGATATTGCATCCGCCGTGGCGCTTGAGGATGCGAGCACGACGAAAAAGGGGATAGTACAGCTCAGCAGTGCGACCAACAGCACTTCCGAGTCACAGGCGGCAACGCCAAAAGCCGTTAAGGCCGCGTATGACCTGGCTAACGGGAAATACACCGCACAGGATGCAACGACAGCACAGAAAGGGATAGTTCAGCTCAGCAGTGCGACTAACAGCACTTCCGAGTCACAGGCGGCAACGCCAAAAGCCGTTAAGGCCGCGTATGACCTGGCTAACGGGAAATACACCGCACAGGACGCTACGACAGCACAAAAAGGAATTGTCCAGCTCAGTAGTGCAACCAACAGCACATCTGAAACGCTTGCTGCGACACCGAAAGCAGTGAAAGCAGCTAATGACAATGCGAATGGTCGGGTACCTTCTGCCCGTAAGGTGAATGGTAAGGCGCTTTCAGCGGATATAACACTGACGCCGAAAGATATTGGTACGCTTAACTCAACAACAATGTCATTCAGCGGTGGTGCTGGTTGGTTCAAATTAGCAACGGTAACCATGCCACAGGCGAGTTCTGTTGTTTCAATTACGTTGATTGGTGGCGCTGGATTTAACGTGGGGTCACCTCAACAGGCAGGTATATCTGAACTTGTTTTACGTGCAGGTAATGGTAATCCGAAGGGGATTACTGGTGCTTTATGGCAGCGCACATCGACAGGGTTTACAAATTTTGCCTGGGTCAATACATCTGGTGATACTTACGATATTTACGTTGCAATCGGAAATTATGCGACTGGTGTAAATATTCAATGGGATTATACCAGTAATGCCAGCGTGACGATTCATACGTCACCAGCATATTCTGCTAATAAGCCGGAAGGGTTAACGGACGGTACAGTTTATTCACTCTATACGCCATCAGAGCAGTTTTATCCGCCTGGCGCACCAATCCCGTGGCCATCAGATACCGTTCCGTCTGGCTATGCCCTGATGCAGGGGCAGACTTTTGACAAATCTGCATACCCGAAACTTGCAGCCGCTTATCCGTCAGGCGTGATCCCTGATATGCGTGGCTGGACGATTAAGGGCAAACCTGCCAGTGGTCGGGCCGTATTGTCTCAGGAACAGGACGGCATTAAATCGCATACCCACAGCGCCAGCGCATCCAGTACGGATTTGGGGACGAAAACCACATCGTCGTTTGATTACGGCACTAAATCCACGAATAACACTGGTGCGCATACCCATAGTTTAAGTGGCAGCACGAATGCAGCTGGTAATCACAGCCATAGAGATGGCCGTCGATTTAACCCCAGTGTTTTTAAAGATACTTATCAATATGGTTATACAAGCTCAGGTCAAAATACCTGGGGTGTACAAGGCTCAGTAGGTATGTCTACGGGGTGGTTAGCGAATACCAGTACAGATGGTAATCATAGCCATTCACTGTCCGGCACAGCAGCATCTGCAGGTGCACACGCGCATACTGTCGGTATTGGTGCTCATACGCACTCCGTTGCGATTGGTTCACATGGACACACCATCACCGTTAACGCTGCTGGTAACGCGGAAAACACCGTCAAAAACATCGCATTTAACTATATTGTGAGGCTTGCATAATGGCATTCAGAATGAGTGAACAACCACGGACCATAAAAATTTATAATCTGCTGGCTGGAACTAATGAATTTATTGGTGAAGGTGACGCATATATTCCGCCTCATACAGGTCTGCCAGCAAACAGTACCGATATTGCACCACCAGATATTCCTGCTGGCTTTGTGGCTGTTTTCAACAGTGATAAGGCATCGTGGCATCTCGTTGAAGACCATCGGGGTAAAACGGTTTATGACGTAGCGTCAGGGGACGCGTTATTTATTTCTGAACTCGGTCCGTTACCGGAAAATGTTACCTGGTTATCGCCGGAAGGGGAGTTTCAGAAGTGGAACGGCACAGCCTGGGTGAAAGATGCAGAAGCAGAAAAACTGTTCCGGATCCGAGAGGCGGAAGAAACAAAAAACAGCCTGATGCAGGTAGCCAGTGAGCATATTGCACCACTTCAGGATGCTGTAGATCTGGAAATCGCAACGGAGGAAGAAACCTCATTGCTGGAAGCCTGGAAAAAGTATCGGGTGTTGCTGAACCGTGTTGATACGTCAACTGCACAGGATATTGAATGGCCAGCACTGCCGTAGGGTAAAACATATAAATTCTATAATTAGATGTATCTTTCCATTTACGGCAAGGAAGGGGGCTTGGAAGACGTAAAGCATCTCACACCGAGATTATTTTTTATATGTCAGGTGTCTGAAGTTTTGCTTTGGCTCTTAAAATGGTTTGCCGCGAGGTTTTGAATTCCCGGGCAATGGCACTTATACTTACACCTGACTTAATTCGTTCGAATACCACCTGTTTCTGTTCTTCATTTAACACAGGTGGTCGACCAAAACGTTTCCCTGCGCCGCGGGCTCTTACTATCCCGGAATGAGTGCGTTCAAGTAAAAGGTCTCGTTCAAATTCAGCGACTGCTGAAATTACGTGCATCATCATTTTTCCTGTTGGACTGGTCAGGTCAATGCCCCCCAATGCTAAGCAATGCACTCTGATACCTGTTTCGGTCAGTTGTTCCACTGTTTTCCTGATATCCATTGCATTACAACCAAGGCGATCCAGTTTTGTCACAATCAATTGATCACCACATTTCAGGCGAGCAAGCAACCGGTTAAAACCAGGACGCTCACTGGTTGCTGCTGAGCCGCTAATGTGTTCTTCGATTATTTGCTGAGGTTTGATTTTAAAACCTGCACTTTCGATTTCCCGGCGTTGATTTTCGATGGTCTGATCCAGCGTTGATATCCGACAGTAAGCAAAAATTCGAGACATAGTGAGACTCTATACGAAATTGGTGTTCATATCATAATGCATCTCAGAAAATAATTTTGATTATTTTTGTGCATATTTGTATGTACACGTTCGAAAATAAACGAATGCGTATGCAACCCCGTAATTTTGGTGAGACCCAAAATCGATTTTGTGAAAAATGGCTTTAACTCGGTTTGTTTTTCGAGTTCCGGGCGGACTCAAGGAAGAAGAATAGTGTTGCGTGTTATTTTAACCAGATTTCAAGTTGTTTGATCGTGGAAAAGTGGAGCAAAATGTTGTTAAAGTGGAAAAATGATAAAAAAGTAAGTTTATTATATTACATTTTACCATTTAAATTTTGGTTGTCTTTAAGAACTGATATCGCTGTTTGTAATAATTCTTTGTTATCCAGCCATGATTTTTTCTTTATGTTTCCTTCAATGTAATCAAGCAATGTTCTGGTATTGATAGGTCTTCCCTGTTTTGCTACTTCCACTACAGCATCCCCTAGGATAATTCTTACTTCAGGAAGCTGCGCAGGGAACCACTTTAGGGTGTCTTTTGATTTCATGAAGATATTCCTTAAAATATTATTGAGTTTCATTGCGATATTGTATGTCTGATTCAGGATATGTTGACTTATACATCGGTTTTGTCTGGGTTATTGGATATGCCAATCCCTAATTTTATTAGGGCATGACTAAAAATGCTGAATATGATAAGGAGAGAAGTGATTATCAGTATGCTGTTCATATAGCCTCGAATTAGTAATGTGTTATATATGATATAGTTGACAATTTTTATCTTGGGTGTTCTTAAAGTTCGTAGATAAACATTGTCGTTTCAGGTATACAGGAATGCTAACAGGTGGCAGCAAAAATCAGGCGGTTTATGGCGCAAGCTGAAGCGGCAACTGCAAACTATCTTATGCAGAGACTCTACACGGATTGGGTTTAAAAGTATACATAGATAACAGTTTTTATCTGAAAAAGAAAAATATCAAGGTGATATAGCCTATATGCCTTTGATGCGGAGGAATGAATGTGATGGGAGTGATGTATCTGAATAGTTGAAAAACCGCAGACACGCCTTATGCAAGAACGTGCTGCGGTTGGCTGGTAAATTTTTCGATAGTGTGAGTATTGAATGATTTCCAGCCGTTCTTGATTTTACGCATAAATCCATGAAAAAACTACTTATCTGTTGGGGAGTTTTTTTGGGGCATATATGGGACAGAAATAGGCCCCAGATAGACACTGAGATCGAACTTAGGATGCTTTTTAAAAAATGCAACTATCTGAAAAAACCTAGAAAACGCCAAGGAAACCACAGGATGGGAAAAAACACCTGTGAATTATGGATTTCCAGTTATATTCGCTCGGCGCAGCGTTAGTGTTTCATGAAATATTTTTTCCTGAATCATCAACGGCAATGGCGTTAATTCTGGCAATGGGAACCTACGGTGCAGGTTATGTGGCGCGTATTGTCGGAGCATTTATTTTCGGCAAAATGGGCGACAGAATAGGGCGTAAAAAAGTGCTCTTTATTACCATCACCATGATGGGGATCTGTACCACCTTAATTGGTGTGTTACCGACCTATGCACAGATTGGTGTTTTTGCCCCCATCTTGCTGGTGACGCTGCGTATTATTCAGGGATTGGGTGCAGGTGCGGAAATTTCCGGTGCCGGTACGATGCTGGCGGAATATGCGCCAAAAGGTAAGCGCGGAATTATCTCCTCATTTGTGGCTATGGGAACTAACTGCGGAACTTTAAGCGCAACGGCAATCTGGGCCTTTATGTTCTTCATTCTCAGTAAAGAGGAACTGCTGGCGTGGGGATGGCGTATACCGTTCCTGGCGAGCGTTGTCGTGATGGTCTTTGCTATCTGGTTGCGTATGAATCTGAAAGAAAGCCCGGTTTTTGAGAAGGTTAACGACAGCAACCAACCGACAGCAAAACCTGCACCTGCTGGTAGCATGTTCCAGAGCAAATCCTTCTGGCTGGCAACAGGGCTGCGTTTTGGTCAGGCGGGTAACTCAGGTTTAATTCAGACTTTCCTTGCGGGCTATTTAGTGCAGACGTTATTGTTTAACAAAGCAATTCCAACAGATGCATTGATGATCAGTTCGATTCTCGGCTTTATGACCATTCCGTTCCTTGGTTGGTTATCCGATAAAATTGGTCGCCGGATCCCGTATATTATTATGAATACCTCCGCGATTGTGCTGGCATGGCCAATGCTTTCTATCATCGTAGATAAAAGCTATGCCCCGAGCACCATTATGGTTGCACTGATTGTGATTCATAACTGTGCGGTGCTGGGATTATTTGCTCTGGAAAATATTACCATGGCAGAAATGTTCGGCTGTAAAAACCGCTTTACCCGGATGGCTATTTCTAAAGAAATTGGTGGTCTTATCGCTTCCGGTTTTGGTCCTATCCTGGCGGGTATTTTCTGCACCATGACGGAATCCTGGTATCCGATCGCCATTATGATCATGGCATATTCAGTGATTGGTTTAATCTCTGCGCTGAAAATGCCAGAAGTGAAAGACCGTGATTTAAGTGCGCTGGAAGACGCCGCGGAAGATCAACCGCGTGTTGTAAGAGCTGCGCAACCTTCCAGAAGTCTGTAAATCCTCAATCCCTTCTCTTACCGGAGAGGGGATTTTTATTCATATAACAAAACATGTAGCTTGCCATATTTATATTTAAGGAATTGTTATGGGAAATAATTTGTTATCAGCAAAAGCGACACTCCCTGTTTATGATCGTAATAACCTGGCCCCAAGAATTGTTCATTTAGGCTTTGGTGCATTTCACCGTGCGCATCAGGGCGTGTATGCCGATATTCTTGCTACAGAACATTTCAGTGACTGGGGATATTATGAGGTCAACTTAATCGGCGGCGAACAGCAAATTGCCGATTTACAGCAGCAAGATAATCTTTATACCGTTGCGGAAATGTCGGCCGATGCGTGGACGGTTCGCGTCGTTGGCGTCGTTAAAAAAGCCTTGCACGTACAGATGGATGGCTTAGAAACCGTGTTGGCTGCGATGTGTGAACCGCAAATCGCGATTGTCTCTCTGACAATCACCGAAAAAGGGTATTTCCACTCTCCGGCGACCGGACAGTTAATGCTCGATCACCCGATGGTCGCTGCCGACGTGCAAAATCCCCACCAGCCGAAAACAGCAACAGGGGTGATTGTTGAGGCGCTGGCTCGCCGTAAAGCGGCAGGACTTCCCGCATTTACCGTCATGTCATGTGACAACATGCCAGAAAACGGTCATGTTATGCGTGACGTTGTCACTTCCTACGCGCAAGCCGTTGATGTAAAACTGGCACAATGGATCGAAGATAACGTGACTTTCCCATCAACAATGGTGGACCGTATTGTGCCCGCAGTGACAGAGGATACGCTGGCGAAAATCGAACAACTTACCGGTGTGCGCGATCCTGCTGGCGTTGCCTGTGAACCTTTCCGCCAGTGGGTAATAGAAGATAATTTTGTTGCCGGACGTCCGGAATGGGAAAAAGCGGGAGCAGAACTGGTTAGCGATGTACTGCCTTATGAAGAGATGAAGTTGCGCATGCTCAACGGCAGTCATTCATTCCTGGCGTATTTGGGTTATCTTGCCGGATATCAGCACATTAATGACTGTATGGAAGATGAACATTATCGTCATGCGGCGTATGGCTTGATGTTGCAGGAACAAGCGCCGACGCTGAAAGTGCAGGGCGTTGATTTGCAGGATTACGCTAACCGATTAATTGCACGCTATAGCAACCCGGCGTTACGTCATCGAACCTGGCAGATTGCGATGGATGGCAGCCAGAAATTGCCACAGCGGATGTTGGATTCTGTTCGCTGGCATCTGACGCATGACAGCAAGTTCGATCTGCTGGCGCTGGGCGTCGCGGGTTGGATGCGTTATGTCGGTGGTGTTGATGAACAGGAAAATCCGATAGAAATCAGTGACCCACTGTTACCTGTTATTCAGAAGGCTGTACAAAGTAGTGCCGAAGGGAAAGCGCGCGTCCAGTCATTGCTGGCGATTAAGGCGATCTTTGGTGATGATTTGCCAGCCAATAGCTTGTTTACTGCAAAAGTGACGGAAGCGTACTTGTCTTTATTAGCGCATGGCGCGAAAGCGACCGTGGCAAAATATTCCGTGAAGTAAAAAAAGCAATGCCGCCATCGGCGGCATTCACACGCTTAGTTCATGCCGAGACGAATCAGGTCCAGTGGTGCCAGTTTCTCTTCACAACCTTCAACAACTACGGTTTTTCCGCGGCGGATTTGCTCAGCGGTCAGACCTTCAGTATCAATCGACAGGATCTTGCCAGTGTGACCGGTGCCGCTAACCATAACACGGCTGCCAGTGGTGATTGCGTTACGGTTACGATCGTAGGTCGTCATAGGTGTTTTCTCCTTTCTGATTTACAGTCGAAGCCCACGTAACGGGCGCAATATAAATACTCCTGTCGAGTGAAATATTTTTTGTTTTTGATCAAGCTCACATCTTTTTTGATGCATGCATGAGCCATAAGGCGGGGGAAAAGACTCTCACCCCGGATGGGATGAGAGGAAATGAATTACTCTTCGCTAAACCAGTCGCTATTTTCCTGGCGGATCTGGCGCACGGATTCGCTGATTTCCTGCAAATGTTGCGTCATTGCACGTTCTACCGCATCGCCATCACGTTTTTGCAGGGCAGAGAAAATATCAAGATGCTGGCGTAACAGCATTTCTGGTGGAGAAACGTGGTCGAAACTCATATAGCGCACGCGATCAACGGTCGCTTTCAGGTTCTCAATGGTATCCCACGCCAGTTGACAGTCGGCAATCTGCGTCAGGAGTTGATGGAAGTTGTCATCAAGTTCAAAAAAATCATCCAGTTGCTTGCGCTCAATGGCAATGCGTTGCTGGTGAAGATTTTGTTCCAGTTGGTAGCACTGGCTTTCGGTAATCATGCTCGCCGCCCGACGCGCCACCGCGCACTCAATGGCCTGACGGATAAAACTGCCGTTGCGCACCTGGGCCATGGAAATTTTGTTGACGTAGCTGCCACGCTGCGGACGAATTTGAATCAGGCCGTTTTCCGCCAGTTTAATAAAGGCTTCACGAACCGGCTGGCGTGACACATTGAAACGAACAGAAACTTCTTTTTCCGACAACGGTGTGCCTGGTGCAATCAGGCAATGGACAATGTCGCGACGAAGAATACGATAAATCTGCTGATTGACAGGCTGTGTGGGATTAAGTTGCGTTTCGACGGTCATTCGTTCTTGCTTGTGAGTGAGTTAACTGCATGAGTCTACCACTTTTTTGTGACAAGCAATAACCCGGCAGTTACGCCGGGTATAAAAATTACTGACGGTGGACATTCAGTCCGGCATAGCTTTGGGTAACCGGCATCATTTCCAGGGTATTGATATTGACGTGAGCAGGCAGCGTTGACACCCACCAGACGGCTTCGCTGACATCTTCTGGCGTCAATGCAACGGTATTTTGATAGGTTTTTTCCACTTTACCGTCATCGCCTTTAAAGCGGACATTGGAAAACTCGGTGCCACCCACCAGACCCGGCTCGATGTCGGTGACGCGCACCGCCGTACCATGCAGATCCGTACGCAGATTCAGGCTAAACTGACGAACAAACGCTTTCGTCGCACCGTAAACGTTACCACCGGCATACGGCCAGCTACCTGCCGTTGAGCCAATGTTAATAATATGACCATGATTACGTTCAACCATACCCGGTAAGACGGCGCGCGTCATATATACCAGGCCTTTATTGTTGGTATCAATCATCGTTTCCCAGTCTTCAACGCTGGCTTTATGCGCAGGCTCCATGCCCAACGCCAGGCCGGCATTATTTACCAGGATATCAATATTGCTCCACTCGGCAGGGAGCGATGCCAGCATCTCTTCAATAGCGGCGCGGTTGCGAACGTCCAGTTGGGCGATATACAGATTATCTCCCAGTTCGTCTTTTAACTCCTGCAACCGTTCCTGACGACGGCCAGTGGCGATAACTTTATGCCCTTGTTGAATAAAACGACGAGTAATGCATTCACCAAAACCTGCCGTTGCTCCAGTTACTAAAACGATCATCTCACTGTTCCTCAACGCTTTTGTGTGTCAATAACATAGCACGGGATGCTTAAGAGCGGGTAATACTGGATTGCAAGATTGCACTCCGTTATCAGTAAGCCTACGCTATGGAACACCTCGCGTTCAGGAGAAGAAAATGACAACAATGAATCCTTTCCTTGTGCAAAGCACACTGCCGTATCTGGCTCCTCATTTTGATCAAATTGCCAATCATCACTATCGCCCGGCATTCGATGAGGGAATGCAGCAAAAGCGGGCAGAAATTGCTGCCATCGCGCTTAACCCGCAAACGCCTGATTTCAACAATACTATTCTGGCACTGGAACAAAGCGGAGAATTACTTACCCGCGTTACCAGCGTCTTTTTTGCGATGACTGCGGCGCATACCAATGATGAATTACAGCGTCTTGATGAACAGTTTTCCGCTGAACTGGCGGAACTGGCTAATGATATCTATCTGAACGGTGAATTATTCGCGCGGGTAGATGCTGTCTGGCAGCGCCGTGAATCCCTGGGGCTTGATAGTGAATCCATCCGCCTGGTGGAGGTGATTCATCAACGTTTTGTCCTTGCCGGAGCCAAACTTGCGCAAGCTGATAAAGCAAAATTAAAAGTACTGAATACAGAAGCTGCGACACTGACCAGTCAGTTTAACCAGCGGTTACTGGCAGCAAATAAATCCGGCGGTCTGGTTGTGAACGATATCGCGCAACTGGCAGGAATGAGTGAGCAAGAGATTGCGCTGGCGGCAGAGGCGGCTCGCGAGAAAGGTCTGGATAACAAATGGCTGATTCCGCTGCTGAATACCACCCAACAACCGGCGCTTGCCGAAATGCGCGATCGTGCGACGCGTGAAAAACTGTTTATTGCGGGCTGGACGCGAGCGGAAAAAAATGATGGCAATGATACCCGCGCTATCATTCAACGTCTGGTAGAGATTCGCGCACAGCAGGCGAAACTGCTTGGTTTTCCTCATTATGCCGCATGGAAAATCGCCGATCAGATGGCAAAAACACCTGAAGCAGCGCTCAACTTTATGCGGGAAATTGTTCCAGCGGCGCGTCAACGTGCAAGCGATGAATTAGCCTCCATACAGGCGGTTATCGATAAGCAGCAAGGCGGGTTTAGCGCGCAGCCGTGGGACTGGGCATTTTATGCCGAACAGGTCCGGCGGGAGAAATTTGATCTTGATGAGGCGCAGCTCAAGCCATATTTTGAATTAAACACGGTGTTGAATGAAGGTGTATTCTGGACCGCGAATCAGCTCTTCGGTATTAAGTTTGTCGAACGTTTTGATATTCCTGTCTACCATCCAGACGTTCGGGTGTGGGAAATTTTTGATCATAATGGCGTGGGGCTGGCGTTATTTTACGGTGATTTCTTCGCCCGTGATTCAAAAAGCGGCGGTGCATGGATGGGCAATTTTGTTGAGCAATCAACGCTTAATGAAACGCATCCGGTAATTTATAACGTCTGCAATTATCAGAAACCCGCTGCCGGTGAGCCTGCGTTGTTACTCTGGGATGATGTCATAACCTTATTCCATGAATTTGGTCATACACTGCACGGCCTTTTTGCCCGCCAGCGTTATGCCACGCTTTCCGGTACCAACACGCCGCGTGATTTTGTCGAATTTCCGTCGCAAATCAACGAACACTGGGCAACGCATCCGCAGGTATTCGCTCGCTACGCCCGGCATTATCAGAGCGGGGCAGCAATGCCTGACGAACTGCAACAGAAAATGCGTAATGCCAGCCTGTTCAACAAAGGGTATGAGATGAGCGAACTGCTTAGCGCCGCACTTCTCGATATGCGCTGGCATTGCCTGGAAGAAAACGAAGCAATGCAGGATGTCGATGATTTCGAATTGCGGGCGCTGGTGGCGGAAAATATGGATCTTCCTGCTATACCGCCACGCTATCGCAGCAGTTATTTCGCCCATATTTTTGGTGGCGGATATGCCGCAGGTTATTACGCTTATCTGTGGACGCAAATGTTGGCCGATGATGGTTATCAGTGGTTTGTTGAGCAGGGCGGATTAACGCGTGAAAATGGGCTGCGTTTTCGCGAGGCGATCCTTTCCAGAGGTAACAGCGAAGATCTGGAACGCCTGTATCGACAATGGCGCGGTAAGGCTCCTCAGATTATGCCGATGCTGCAACATCGTGGCTTGAACATATAAACACCACCAATGGCTGGCCTGGAGATATCGCCAGGCCAGCCTGGTTATAGCAGTAATTGCAGCAGCTGGGCGAGGGCAAACCTCACTGCTAAAGCTAATACCGTTTCGCAGTCGCCAGCAAAATGCATAACCGCAGTGTAGGTCTGGCCTTTAATATGCCACGCGAACCAGACGGTACCCGCTGGCGTACCATCTTCACCGCCCTCCGGTCCGCCGTAGCCGGTAATGGCAATACTGACATCAGCATCCGCACGCTCTATGGCACCTGTTGCCATTTCTGCTGCCACTTTCTCACTCACCGCAGAATATCGTTCAAGAGATTGCTGGCTTACGCTGAGGATTTTCATCTTTGCCTGATCGGTGAAAGTAACAAAGCCTGCACCGTAAAATTTGGGTGTATCTTCCGCTGCACACAGGGCGCTAGCCAACTTACCGCCGGTGCATGATTCGGCGGTAGTTAAGCGTAATTGATCCGCGATAAGTCTTTGACTCAACGCGGATGTCAGGTTTTCAATAGTGTCGGTATCTGCGAGTTGTACAATTTTATCTTTATTAATGTTCACTGTTTTTTGTCCACGCTATTATATGTAAAGGTGATTTGCTTTTTCTGTATGCTCGTCCAATATAATAATTTTCAAACATATAAATCCGATTATTCTGAAAATATGTTTAAGACTCTTCAATCTTCTTAACTTTAGTGAGTTAAATTCTCTGAATATTTGACAGCTAGTGGGCTGATTTTAAATGCCTTATAACAATTGGCAGTATTCTTATTTGGCAATTATAAAAATAGCAACCAGACTTAATAAGTCAAACCAAACGCAATTAAGGAGTTAGTATGAAATTTCAGGCCATTGTATTAGCAAGTTTTCTTGTCATGCCTTATGCGTTGGCAGATGACCAGGGCGGTTTAAAACAGGATGCAGCGCCACCGCCGCCTCATGCAATAGAAGATGGCTATCGCGGAACCGATGATGCAAAAAAAATGACCGTTGATTTCGCAAAAAACATGCACGATGGCGCTTCGGTTTCACTACGCGGTAATTTGATTTCTCACAAAGGAGAGGACCGTTACGTTTTTCGCGATAAGAGCGGTGAAATTAATGTCGTTATTCCTGCGGCCGTCTTTGATGGACGAGAAGTTCAGCCGGACCAGATGATCAACATTAGCGGCAGTCTGGATAAGAAAAGCGCGCCGGCCGTCGTTCGGGTCACTCATTTGCAGAAATAAAAATAAATTAGCCTGATGGCCTGAACTACTGGGCCATTAGGGTATTGGGTTATGCTATTTGTCATCCTTTTATTTACGGTAATGCAGAGGTGATTTACAGAATTAAACACTTTTTTATCCGCTGATTTTGTTTTAAATCACAATGTTATCTCAGAGATGACTCATAACTTCGGATTTCTATGAAAATATTGACGTAATTTTGCTTTTCTCTCGTTAGAATAGTGCGCACAAGGAACTGTGAAAAAGGAGTGGCAATGATCAAGAAGACAACGGAAATTGATGCCATCTTGTTAAATCTCAATAAGGCTATCGATGCCCACTACCAGTGGCTGGTGAGTATGTTTCACAGCGTGGTCGCGAGAGATGCCAGTAAGCCAGAAATAACGGATAACCATTCTTATGGACTGTGCCAGTTTGGTCGGTGGATTGATCATCTGGGGCCACTCGATAACGATGAATTACCTTACGTTCGGCTAATGGATTCTGCCCATCAACATATGCATAACTGTTCGGGAATTAATGCTGGCTATTGTTGAAAATCACTGGCAGGACGCGCATTTCGACGCCTTTCAGGAGGGGTTGCTTTCTTTTACTGCGGCATTAACCGATTACAAAATTTATTTGCTGACGATCCGTAGCAATATGGATGTTTTGACGGGATTGCCGGGGCGTCGGGTTCTTGATGAATCCTTTGATCATCAGTTACGCAACACTGAGCCTCTGAATCTTTATTTAATGTTGTTGGATATTGACCGATTTAAATTGGTTAATGATACCTACGGGCATTTAATCGGCGATGTAGTATTACGCACCCTGGCAACTTACTTAGCCAGTTGGACGCGTGATTACGAAACGGTTTATCGCTACGGGGGCGAAGAATTTATCATTATTGTCAAAGCGGCTAATGATGAAGAAGCATGTCGTGCAGGTGTCAGAATTTGCCAGTTAGTCGATAACCATGCCATCACACATTCTGAAGGGCATATCAACATTACCGTGACAGCAGGTGTCAGTCGCGCATTTCCTGAAGAGCCTCTGGATGTGGTCATTGGAAGAGCAGACCGGGCAATGTATGAGGGTAAGCAAACCGGAAGAAATCGCTGCATGTTTATTGACGAACAAAATGTGATTAACCGAGTTTAAGCTCCGTTTAACATTCATTGAGAAAACTGATGCTACTGTGTCAACGATCCGTTATCAGTGCAGGAAAATGCCTGTTAGCGTAAAAGCAAAACACAAATCTATCCATGCAAGCATTCACCGCCGGTTTACTGGCGGTTTTTTTTCGCCGTCATAAAAATCAGGCCCCTTGTACACAACTGTAACAAGGGGCCGGTTAGGTGAGGGATTATCTCCGTTCATTAGTCATCCCATTTGTGGCTGAAATACGCGGCCAGAAAACCAGAAAATAAAATTATTCCCAGTACGGCCATAAAAACATTCATATTACCCAGCATTATTTGCCTCCGTTTATGGTGTGGTGTGTTTCCTCGCTTACCTTAATTTTCATCTCAATGAGAAAGATATTAGCAGAGGTAACCTAAACGAAGGCTGAATTAAATTTTTATTGTGTTCGACTTAAATCAACAAAGCGCGGGCTGCCCCCACGGTCTTGCTCGAATCCCTTTTAACATCAGCACCCACGCAGCAATGATCACCAACGCTAAGATGACAAACAGCGAGGAAGGCGGCAGGCTGGTTAGCACTACGCCACTCACTAATGGGTTAATCGCGGCACCAAGCCAGCCTAAAGACTGGGCGGAAAAATAGCTGGCTTTCATTCCTGGCGGCGCAATATGGTCAATCAACATATACTCGCCCGGCGCATAAATGATTTCACCGACAGTAAATACCGCAGCTGACATACCCCACAATAGCAGGCTGTTGCCGGAAAAAATAAAACCGACCAGACCGATGACGAAACAGAGGGTGCCTGCTGTCATCAGCGCGCGGATGTTAGCCGGGTTAAGTCGGCGGCCCACGGAATATTGCAACGTAACCACCATGGCAGCATTCACCGGAAGAACAACCGCGACCACCTTTTCGGCAAAATCCCCATCAGCAATCACCATCACATATTGTGAAATGCATGAAGCAAATGCGCCGCTTACAAAAGAAGCCAGAAAACCAGAGCAGGTAAACCACAACAGTGCTTTATCTTGTAATAAAACTTTCGGCGACCAGACACTGCCTGTTTCCGTGGCGATGATTTTCTCGCTGCGCTTTACCCAAATTTGAATGAAAAGCATGGGAAACGCGGAACAGATAGCTGCCAGCCAGAAGGGCAGATTGATGCTCTGCATCACCAACAGCGTGCCGAGCGGCGGACCGATGGTCCAGCCAATGTTTAGCATGGTGTAGTTGATTGAGAAGATTTTCGTTTTGCTGGTGGACGAAAGATTGTCGGCAAACCAGGCTTTCAGCACGGTAGCAAAAACAGAATAGGCGCAGTTAATGAGGGCAAAAAAGAGCACAACCAGCGTCACGTTATTCACTAAAGGAATGGCAATAAAACCGCTGGCGAAGACGGTAATTGCCAGTAACATATAGCGTTTCTTGTCGAACTTATCCGCCAGGATACCAAAACCGAGGCTAAAAACGACGCCAATAGTGAGCGCAATTGTCATCGCATAACCGATTAGATCGACACTCAGGCTGTACTGGCGACTCAAGTAAATGGTCATAAATGGCAGCGTAGCGCCGCGTCCGATGGTTAATAACAACGACGAGGCAAGAAGGGCGCTGGTAGAGCGTCGTAGG
>ULRG01026333.1_pt1 | contig 36892 bp, 35 predicted proteins | sample 1955211 | NCBI WGS metagenome assembly ULRG01 (sample SAMEA4835676, study PRJEB28245) | human gut metagenome | biome: gut microbiome; material: fecal sample | place: Denmark | collected 2008
ATTTTCGAAGATTCCTTAAGGTTCAAGAAATTACTTGTAGTTTTTCGAAGGTTCAAGGAATTACTTTTATTTTTTCGAATGTTAACAAAGTACTTGTAGGCTTTCGAAAAACCTCCTTAGCATTAAGAGAGGTTTTTCGAAAGCCTTTTTTAAGCCCTATTTCCTAAAAAACACCATATTTTTAAATTATAAATAGAAAAAAGATAAAATCTTATACGTAATCCAACATAAATTAGTATTTTTGCAATAAAATCACACTTTTCATAAAAAAGTGCGACGAAAGTAAAAGTCATGTGCATAGGCTGCGTGCCAAATAAAAACCCATAAATACAATTCAAATGATGCACATTATGAAAAAGCGACAAAGCTACGACAACCATCGGGTATGGTTGCTGCAAAAGACATAAAGTAGAAAGCGAATATGACGCAGGATTGCTTGAATTCTCCTTCTACAGCCGACGTAAGCTACCGCTTACCAAAGGGCATCCACGTTACTGGGGCTGATGACAAATCGGATCCAGCTATAGAAGGAATGCCCTGGGGTTAGCATTTTAAAATCGACAAGAAAACTATACTTGACTTATTATATTCAAAGACATACCGATAACAGTTAAAGGTGAGAAGGATAAGTCTTATCAAGCAACATCTGTAACCTCTTAATGGGAAAAAGCGGTGCCAATGAGCGCAATGAAAGGTGATTTACAATACAAAGGGTTATTCCCTAAATTGAGTACTAACAACGAGCAATGGAACTATTTGAGAATATATTGACAGGGGAGAAATCCAGCAAGTATAAGACGAATCATTTTCATATGTTTGTTGATGACGATGTTTTAATTCCTGATGTTGAGAATATGTCAGATGATGCCTTTGGAACATTGATTCATGAATACGTTCATTATATACAGCATATTACAACATTGTTTGGTATTCGCACATGCAGTATGTTCCACAAAATATCAATTTTGTATAGAGCTTATATTTCAGATTACGATAAAATAGAGTTGCCATTGGAATTATGCTCAAAAGATGAATACATTAAACAATATTTGCAATATTTTAAAAATGTTTCTGGTAGCAAGACTTTTGGATACAATGTTGATGCAGTAGATATATCACCAAATGATGTTGAGGACGCTAAAAAGAATAGAACGGCAGTAAAAATTGCTTGTTATGATTTTGCGAATAATGCTATATATGAAGATAAAGTCTATTTCGGCTATATTTGTATAATGGAAAGTATGGCTCATTGCATTCAACATCTATTTTGTGAAGAATTGAATCATACCTCAATCCCTTATTGCTCTGCCGAACTTGTTCTTAAAGAATTATATCCTCAAATCTCAACCGATTATAAGTTGATTGCTTCGATATGTTATTGCGCACTTTATTGGGATAATCCTGGTGTCGGATTCTTTGAAGTTGTGGAAATTCTAAAGCATAATCCAGAATGGAATGGCATTCAATTATACCAACATATAGCACAAGACTATTCTGTAAAATATAAAGGTGAATCAATGCCAAGATTCCGCTTGTTGCAAGAATTTATGAATGATTTCATTCTTCATCTCAAACAGCTCTTAGGAGTAGAATTGGATTATTATAAAAAGGTTATGGATAGTTGTTTCTTAGAGGCTGGAACTTCAATGTCGGTATTGTTGGATGCAATATATAATGTAGCGTTAGATGATAAGAGAAAGTTTTTTGAAACTTTGGCTAATCAGTATGGTTATCCTTTGATAGATGCAAATAATGCAACCGTCTTGCCAAATAAAAGTTTTGATGATAAATATCCAAAACCATATATTGAAACTGCTGTTCTGTTTGGATGGGAATTATTATTGTCGAGGTTTATGGAAATTGATGGTAAACAAGAGTGTGACCGTTTACCTATATGTATGAAAGGTATGTATTCAAATTCCAATTGTGTAGTTTCTCAACAATGTTCAACAGCTCCTTGGCTGAAGAAAGAAGCCTGTCCTTTTACGGAATGTATGAGATATTATCAAATGAGCAATAAAACATTTGTAAGCAATCACTCTAGACAAGTCTTGCATATCTCTTAAAAACAAATGGAATCGAAGGATTTGAACGATATATACTCTGCCAGCTGAGTTTGGATGGAGCGACTTGGGAAGCTGGGGCTGCTTGCGAACCTTTCTTCCACAAGATGAGAATGGCAATGCCAAGGTAGGCAAAGACATTCGTTTGTATGAATGTAAGAATTGCGTGGTTCATGCAGCCGATGAAAGCAAGTTAGTAGTCCAAAAGGCTTGAATGGCTATATCGTAGCAGAAAAGCAAGGACAATTGCTTGTCTGCTCATTAAAAGAAGAATAGAGAATTAAAGAGTTTGGATCGTAAGTTAATAATAAACATAAAATTAAGATATGGCAAGAAATGTATATGGAGATGGCTATCAATACTATCATGGTAAATGCTGTGTATTTATTAGTCATCAGCAAAATGATAAACCTGCTGCAAGATTGATAGCTAATTATTTGCTATCTTGCGGTATCGATGTTTACTTTGATGAATATGATAGCAATATCAATCGTAATTATCCTTTAAGCGTTGTCAATGCAATTAAGGCTGGATTACAAAAAAGTACACATTTGATGTGCTTGTTGAGTGAAAATGCCATGAAATCCAAATGGATTCCATGGGAGGTTGGTTATGGTTATGATCATAATGTCTTCTGTGTGAAACTAAAAGAAATAGCTTTCTCTTCACTTCCAGAGTATTTGCAGGTTGTGCCTGTCTATAGTGGATATGAGGCTTTAGATGTTGCTATTCGTAATATGCGTAGAACCAATAATATTTACGACGGTCAGATGAGCACATTCTCCAATTATTCTCATCCTCTTTCTTCAATCATGTATGACAAAGTTAATATAAGATAGTATTATGAATGATTTCAAAACACCTTTGGCTATAGTAGTTGCTTATGATATGCAATTTACAGAAGGGCTTTCTATATATGAAGACCTTTATCATTTGTTATGTCGAAATGCTAATGAACCTTTGGTAGATGGGTTAGATATCCCTGTCTATTTCCAAACAAATCAAGAAGATGGCAATATTTATGATGTCAGAAAAGCTATCAATGCGGATAAGGTCGTGGTTTTGTTGTTGGTTGATCTTTGTATGTTCAATAGCTCTGCATGGGCAAATTACATCAATGAACTGGTCAATGATGAAAAGAATGGGGTGGTAAAGGTTTTGCCGGTAGCCTTATGCCAATATGCATTTGGCATTAATCATGAACTTGGAAAACAACAATACATTCGTCTGAAAAACTTTAATATACGAGATTGTTGGAAAGAGTTTCTGATAAGGTTTTATGATGATTTAATCAGAGCATTATGCAAGTCTCAGGAGAAGTTGCAGATATTCATCAGCCATACAAAGAAAGATGAAGATTGTATGGGGATTGAGAAGGCTAATGAGTTGAAGGCTTATTTGCGTGCAGATACCAAACTCAACTCGTTTTATGATGCCAATGACATTCTTGATGGATATAGTTTTGGAGACCAAATCAAGGAAAATTTGAAAAAATCTCTTTTGATTATATTGGAAACTTCAACTTATTCAGATAGGGAATGGTGTAGAATAGAAGCAATTGTTGGCAAAGAAAATTATGTTCCAGCAGTTGTCGTCAGTTTGTTTAATGGCATGATACCTCGTACTTTTCCTTACCTGGGTAATACACCTAAGATTCGGTTTGATGCTAATTGGGATGAAGTTATTTGTTTGCTTCTTCGTACAGCTTTGGATAAGTATTATGAAGAAAGATACTTGGAGAATTTTAGTCAAGCTAATAGTAAGGTGATACCGATGATGCCTGAATTCATCAATATTGGTAAAGTTGACGGCGTCAATCAAATTTTGTATCCAGAGCCTCCTTTAGGCAATGAAGAATTGGAAGTGGTGAAGCGCCAATTCCCAACAATTACCTTTAATACACCAAGTCAAATTTTTGCAGCTTCTCGTTTCTTGGAAGGCAAAAACGTAGCAATTTCCATATCAGAGTCTCCAGACTCTTCAAGTCTTGGAATAGGAAAGGCAATGTTTGAGGATTTGTCAGTAGAACTTGCAAGACATCTTCTTGTATCAGGGGCTCATCTTGTTTATGGTGGTGACTTAAGACCAGGTGGCTTTACTGAGTTGTTCAAAGATTTAGCCTATCAATATGGTATATATGAGAAGGATAAAACCTTGAAGAATTATTTTACCAATTATTTGGCTTGGCCAATATACATAGGTATGACACCAGCAACTCAAGCAGAATACAAGTCTTGCCGTGTTCATTGTCAGAAAGCTGTGATACCAGATACAATTCCTGTTGCTTTGCGTGACTTAATGGTTCCTCCAACAACCGTTGAGAATATGTATTATTGGGCGGAATCACTAAGAGCAATGCGCCAAGAGATGGAGAGCCATATAGATGCTCGAATAATCTTGGGTGGAAGAATAACGGGATTCAAGGGGTATATGCCTGGTCTTTATGAAGAAGCTACCTATGCAGCGAAAGCAAATCATCCGCTATTCCTTTTGGGTGGCTTTGGTGGTGCTTCGGCACGCTTAATTCAATTGATAAAAGGAGAAACGTCTTCAGAAGAACTATTTGCAGAGTGTTGTTCCAATCATTCATACCAAGACTTTGTTTCTTACTTGGACAAAGAAAAAGAAGAGATGAACTTCAAAGCTCTTGATGTATTTTCCAATAACATGGATGTTTTGAAGAACGGACTTTCGAAGGAAGATAATGAACGATTGTTTGTAACAACCAATGTTACAGAGATAATAGCTTTGATATTGAAGGGTTTGCGCTCTTTGATTTAATTTTATAAAATGTAAAATATGCATAAAGTTTTTGTTAGTTTTCATCATGCCAATGATCAATGGTATAAGGATGAGTTAGTAAGATGGGGAACAGAAAATAATGTGTTCATTGATGGTTCTGTAGATATGGGGGAAATTCCTGACAACTGGGATGCTCAGCATATCCGAGAGTATATTCGTGATAACCATTTGAAGGATACGACTGTAACAATTTTATTGGTTGGTACTGAAACCAAGAATCGTAAGCACATTGATTGGGAGCTTTTTTCCAGTATGTATGATGGTAAGGTTAATAAAAAATCAGGGATTTTGGTAATTAACCTTCCTTCTGTATGCTGTCAGTATCATACTCTTTGTACAAAAGAAGAGAAAGAAGCAATCTTACCTAATCAAAAAACATGGATAAGTATAAATGACCGTTCAGAATTTGAAAGGCGTTATCCATATATGCCGGCACGAATAATTGATAATTTGCTGAAGAAAGGTGTAAGCATATCTGTAATAAACTGGGATGATCTATCTGTTGATAAGTTGAAATTATTGATAGATAAGGCTTATGATGCTAGATTTAACAATGACTATGAAATGAGCCGAGAAATGAGAATGAGGAATGCGTGAGTAATATTTCTGTATTTATCATATTGAATACATATGGATATAGCTAAAAATGACTGAAAATGAAACTTCCATTATAAATGGACATGTTCTCAGTCATAAAGATAATAAGGGGGCAGAAATAATAAATCGAAAATAAGAAAATGGCAGCATTAAATAGATATTATTTAGATGATGTATCCAGCCGAATAGGAATAAAGTGTGTATTTATAAGCCATCAACGTAAGGACAAAACTGTTGCAAGGGCAATAGCTGATTACCTAAAAAAGCTGGTGTTGATGTCTATTTTGATGAATACGACTCAAGTATAAACATATATGATCCATATTCTGTAGTATCTACAATAAAGAAAGGAATACATAAAAGTACTCATATGCTTTGTATTTTGTCTAATAATGCTTTGGAATCCAAATGGATGCCTTGGGAAATTGGCTATGGATATGATAGGACTCAATTATATGCTTTGACTATAAAAGAATTGTCTAAATCAATACTGCCTGAATACCTTCAAATTATTCCAATACTTCGCGGAACGAAATCTTTAAATGTTTTTTTGGAAAGTTTATGTGGTAAATCTACAAGGCAGATGCTCAATGAAAATCTATATGTAATAAACTCTAAATTAAATCATCCATTGGATAATTATTTAAACTGGAGTTTGTAAATAATGTCTTAAGCACCGGATAATAATAACCGAACGTGAATGGACTAAGATAAATATATTAAAGCAACGTTTTTTAAAAGGTATACAGGACTTTAAGTCAATGTTTACACATGATATGATGTTGAAAAAAGAGCAGATGGAATGTTTGGTAATTTTCCCCCTAAATATGTAAAAGAGGACTTACCAAAGTTGTCTTTAAATCATATAAGAGAATACTTACAATAAAATAATTCATAAAAAATGGATACTAAAGGATTTTTATCAGATATGGTTCCGACAGTCAAGGACTTGCTTTTAATTCAAGGTTTTAGGCAGGAATGCGAAGTCTTGCAACTTAGCAATATGTTTTTAGTGGAAGACGAAGATAGTTTTGGGCATGAGTGTTATTTTGTCGTAGTTGATGTGCAGACAGATAAGTATATTAGTCTTAGACAATATAAGCCGATAGAAGATGTCGAAAATGTTATCCTCTCAGCCTTTGATGAGGCAACTAAGGGAGGGCAGATGATATACAAAGTAACTGTTCGTCCCAACTCAAAAGTCCAAGCTACTTTGTTTGAAACAGGAACATATCAAGGGTGGCGAAATGGATATTTCCGTATGTTTATTAGCCATATTACATCAAAGAAGAAGCAGGCGAGTAATTTGAAAAATGCTTTAGAAGAATATGGAATTACCTCATTTGTTGCACATGAAGATATAAATCCTACGAAGGAATGGCAAAAGGAAATTCAGAAAGCACTCAATTCTATGGATTGTATGTCGGCAATGCTGTATGATGGGTTCCATCAAAGCAACTGGTGTGATCAAGAAGTAGGTATAGCATTAGGACGTAATATCACGGTACTTCCTCTTTTACCAGATAGTGATCCCTATGGTTTTCTAGGAGAATATCAGGGAATCAAAATCAAAGGGATGTATCCAGAAGCTTTGGCAAAGGAAATTTTCAAGACTCTTTGTGACAATACAAATACACGTTCTAAGTATTTAACTTGTTTGACGAATTTATTGCTTTCTTCAAGTAATAAGAATGATGCGTTGAAATGGTTGGACCTAATAGAAGAGATTTCAAATTTAGATATGGAATTCTGGAAAAATATCCAATCACATGTTAATGATAATGATGTGTTGTTAAAAACGGAATTGTTGGAAAGACTAAATAAGAATTTTGCTTTGTTCAATATTCCAAATATTGTAAAAAATGTACCTACAGCAACGGATGCTGATGATCTTCCATTTTAGAAATCCAATTACGGCTTTGTAAGGAATATAGTTGGGTATCCCCATGCGGTCCCATCCCGCATAACCCTTCTGACGAGACCTCTGATGGTCCGCCAACCTTATAGCGCAGCGGTTTGAACACCGTTTCTGTCCCCTACAAGGGGAACCGAAGGGGTCGTAAAGACTATTGAAGAAGACCGTGAAGAGATGTGGACCCTCCCTTAAGGTTAAGGGAGGACTGGTAGGTTTTCGAAAAAAATACAAAAAATACAAAATCAAATCAGAATATAACGACATAACCATAAATTTATGTGTGGAATAGTAGGATATATAGGACAAAATGAAGCATATCCAGTCCTGATAGCAGGACTGAAAAAACTCGAATATAGAGGATATGACAGTGCCGGAGTAGCACTCGTCAATGGAGAGGACAAACTCAATGTCTATAAGACAAAGGGCAAGGTTGCAAACTTGGAAGAACTCGCAGCAGACAAAGACTGCGGAGGCCATATCGGTATAGCCCACACCCGATGGGCAACACATGGCGAACCATCAGCCGAAAATGCACATCCCCATGTCAGTATGAGTGGTGACCTGGCTTTGGTACATAATGGCATCATCGAGAACTACCAGGTGCTGAAAGAACAACTCATAGCACGCGGTTATCAGTTCAAGAGCACAACAGATACCGAGGTGCTGGTACAGTTGATAGACTCATACTATCAGCAGAATGGCAAAGATTTGGTGTCAGCCGTTTGCCAGTCACTGAACGATGTTGTGGGCGCCTATGCCATAGCAGTCATCGAATGCAAGAACCCCACTCACATTGTGGTAGCCCGCCAGTCAAGTCCATTGGTGGTAGGCGTAGGAGCCGACAAGCAAGACTTCTATATCGCCAGTGATGCCACTCCTATCGTAGAATATACCGACCAGGTAGTCTATCTTGAAGACGGTCAGATAGCAGAAATCAGAATCGGTAAGGATATAGAGATGATCAATCTCAACCATAAGTTATGCGATTATGACATCAAGACCGTAGACCTCGACATCTCCAAACTCAGCAAGGGAGGCTTCGACCATTTCATGCTGAAAGAAATCTACGACCAGCCTCAGTGCCTGAAAGACTGTATGAGTGGTCGCCTGTTTGCGGATAAGGACAATCCATCCAACAACCACATCGTGTTGTCAGCCCTTACAGACTATAAAGACCGACTCATGTCAGCCAAGCATATCATCATCGTGGCATGCGGAACCAGTTGGCATGCAGCCCTCATCGGCAAGCAGCTCATAGAGAAGATGTGCCGCAAGCGAGTAGAAGTAGAATATGCCAGCGAGTTCCGTTATGGCGAACCCGTCATCGAATCCGATGATGTAGTGATAGCCATAAGCCAGAGTGGCGAGACTGCCGATACCTTGGCAGCCATTCAACTTGCCAAGCAGCACGGAGCATTGATCTTCGGCATCGTCAATGGCGTAGGCTCATCTATCGCCCGAGAAACAGATACCGGCATCTATATTCATGTAGGACCCGAGATAGGAGTAGCGAGTACCAAGGCCTTCACCGGTCAGGTCACCGTCCTTACCCTCTTTGCCTTGGCGTTAGGTCATGAGCTTGGCACCCTTTCCGAAAAAGACTATGTAGAGACTATCGCCGATTTGGCAGAGATACCCGGCAAGATGGAGAAAGTGTTGGAGCAGACCCCATCGATCTCCCGACTGGCTAAAGTATTCACCTATGCACATAATTTCCTCTATCTCGGTCGAGGATTCAACTATCCCGTAGCATTAGAGGGAGCCTTGAAGCTAAAGGAAATCAGCTATATCCATGCCGAGGGCTATCCTGCAGCCGAGATGAAACATGGTCCGATAGCCTTGGTAGATACCGATATGCCGATCGTATTCCTTGCCACTCATCACCAGTTGTATGAGAAGATCATCAGCAATATGCAGGAAGTAAAATCCCGCAACGGACGCATCCTGGCCATTGTTACCGAAGGCGACAAACAAGTCAAGGCGATAGCCGATTCTGTGATAGAAGTACCGCAGACCCTCAATACTTTAGTCCCTCTTCTCAGCGTCGTTCCCCTGCAGATACTTGCTTATTATGTGGCCCTTTACAGAGGCTTGAATGTAGATATGCCAAGAAATCTGGCAAAGAGTGTGACGGTAGAATAAAACATTAGAAAAGAATGAATCAGCGTTTATCAAACATAGAATTGTTGAGATGTCTATCTATGTTCATGGTGCTACTATTGCACTCTTCTTTTATGATATATGGTATGCCTGGCAGTTTGGAGATTAATAATGCTCCAGGATTCTGGGGGGGGCAAAATCTTACAGCAAGGTATAGGAATTGTAGCTGTTGATGTCTTTATTTTGATTTCTGGCTGGTTTTCAATAAAACCAAGAATTTTAAGTATTTGCAGCTTTTTATTCCAAATATATTTTTTGAAGTGTTTAAGTCTGATCATCTTTGTTGTCTTAGGTAAAGTAAAATTTTGCAATGAAATATTTGCAGAGTTACTAATGCTAAAACCAGATCAGGGATGGTTTATTAAAGCATATTTGTTGTTGTATATAGTATCTCCAGTTTTAAATAAATTCTCAGAGAATACTCGACCCAAGATATTTTCAAATGTCTTGATAGCTTATTGGGTATTTCTTTTTTTATTTGGTTGGATAACGGAGTCAACAGCTTATATTAATAATGGTTACTCTATTGTTTCATTTATAGGATTGTATTTGTTGGGGAGGTATGCTAAAATATACCACCCAAAATGGTCTGATTATTCTGCAAAAAAATATCTGTCTGTTTATATAATTACAGTCGCATTCTTTTGTTGTATGATATTTATTGCAGGATTATTCAAGTTGAGACATACAGACTTGATAGCATGGAAGTTTTGTAGTTATATAAGTCCATTAACAGTTATTGGTGCAATGAGTTTATTGCTATGCTTTTCGAAGATTAACCTTCCTTACAATAAATGGATAAATATTTGTGGTAAAAGTTGTTTCTCTGTTTATTTGTTGCATGCTATGTGGGGATATTGGTTTGATGTATTAAAAAAAATCGATAGTCTATTTGAGGGATTTAATTATATGATTGTAGTATTTGCATTTTTGCTTGTTGTTTATTTGGGTTGTATATTGTTAGATCAGTTAAGATTACAAGTCTGGAAACCTATAGCAAAATGCTTTTTTGATGAAAATGGAAAATAATAATATTAAAGGTAAAACGATTACAGGTTTCTTTTGGCAATTATCTCAAAAAGTGCTGTGCCAAGTAGTAAGCTTTGGAATTTCTGTGGTTTTAGCTCGTATATTGCTGCCAAGTGATTATGGTGTGGTAGCTATATGTAGCATGTTCTTGATTTTGACTGGTATATTTATTAGCGGCGGTTTAGGAACCGCCTTAATTCAAAAGAAAGATGCCGATGATTTAGATTTCTGTACCGTTTTTTATTCAGGTATGGTCTTATCTTTGGTTGTTTATTTTGCAGTTTTTTTTGCAGCTCCTTTCATCGCAGATTTTTTTAAAAATGACCAAATAACACCTGTTATCAGAGTTTTAGCTTTAGCAATGCCAATTGGCACATTGAGCGGAGTTCAAAATGCATTTGTGTCAAGGCAGATGATATTTAAGAAGTTCTTTTATTCATCTCTGATTGGTACATTTGCTTCAGGAGGTATAGGTTTAGCTATGGCTTTAACTGGTTTTGGTGTTTGGGCTTTGGTAGGACAAAACTTAGTTTCTACTATTACGAATACGTTGGTTTTATTCTGTATCATAGACTGGCATCCCAAATTGAGATTTTCTTATGAGAGGTTTAAAGTACTGTTTTCTTTTGGTTGGAAAATGGCAGTAATTAATATTTTAACAACATTCTTCTACCAATTGAAGGGATATGTTATTGGATATAAATATTCGGCAACTCAACTTGCTTTTTACAATCGAGGAGAGGGGCTTCCCGGAATTCTCTATAATAATATAAACGGAACGATTTCAGATGTTTTATTTCCTGCCTTATCGAAGTTACAAGATGACAAGGAAGCATTAAAAAGAGCCTTGAGTAGGGCTATGCGTATAAGCAGTTTCTTTCTAATGCCAGCATTATTTGGTTTGGCTGCTGTATCAAATAATCTTGTGATAATTATATTCTCAGAAAAATGGGCAGCTTCCATTCCTTTTATGCAGGTTATTTGTTTGATTTCATGTTCTGATATATTAGGGATGGCAAACTATCAAGCAATTAAAGCTGTGGGTAGGGCAGACACTTTATTGAAAATGGAATTTATAAAGCGTCCAGCAATGTTCGCTATATTGATTGCAACCATGTTTATTAGTCCTCTTGCTATAGCAGTAGGACAATTAATATATTCTATTTTGGCTTTTGTGGTGAATGCTTATCCAAATAGAAAATATATAGGTTATCCTATTAAGCAGCAGTTGAAAGATGTAGGAATGAACTTTGTTTTATCATTAATAATGGCTATAATAGTTTATTTGGTAGGATATGTTGTCAATAATATGTATATTTGTGTTGCACTTCAAATAATAGTAGGAATTTCCATATACTATTTCTTGTCTCGTGCATTCAACAAAACAGATTATGGCTATGTAATGGAGTTTGTAAAACATAAATTAAAAAGGCAATGATTTCTTCTTTACAAAAGAAACAATATATAGGACACGCTCGCCATGATGGTCCTTATATGGAAAATAGTTTAGCATTATATCATTATTTAGTCGAAGAATTAAAGTATGATATCATAGAAGCGGATATAGTGTTCACTCTTGATGGAGTTCCTGTTTTGAATCATGGTGTGGATAAAAACTTTATCATTAAGGGGAAAGAAAATAAGATTAATATAGCAAATCATACATTTGAAACACTGAAGACTTTTGTTGGCTCTGCAACCTCCAACTATCTAACAACAGTAGAAGAATATATTAAATATGGTAAGGAGAAAGGGGTTATCATCATGTTTGATTTGACTTTCCAGAAATATACTTATTCACATTATAAGACATTATATGCATTGGTTTCAAAATACGATATGTTAGATAATGTGATATGGGGCGATGCAGATATTTTGAGATTAGCATTATTGAACCGAAACCTAATAGTTCAGGTTGGTGGCTCATGGGGAAGGAAATTATTATTCAAGTCTTTTGTCACTTCATTTTTTTGTAGGACAACTATTATGTCATTCAGTTATTATGGAGGGAACATTGAAAGTTTTCAAAATATTGTAAGATGGGGGCATCGTTTAGGATTTATAATGAAAGTTGCTACCATCAATGATTTGGATACAGCTAACCGTTTTTGGAAAATAGGAGCTGATTTAATTAATACAGATAAATTAATAAACACAAATAAAGCATATGAAAAAGGTTTTGACAGTAGGTGTATATGATCTTTTACATATAGGTCATGTTAATCTATTTAGAAGAGCTCGAGCAGTAGGTGACCAATTAGTCGTAGCCGTACAGGAGTCGGAAGTAGTTTTAAAATATAAGCCAGAAGCAAAACTTGTATATACAACCGAGGAGCGAATGTATATGGTAAAAGCTATCAGATATGTTGACGAGGTAATAACCTATAAGGCTGTAGATGATATTGTTCAGACCGCAGATTTTGACATTTTTGTAACAGGACCAGATCAGAATCATGAAGCATTCCAAAAAGCAATTAAATGGTGTAAGGCTCATGGTAAGGAACATATTGTTTTGCCCCGAACTGAAGGAATATCCTCTTCATGGCTTAAGGAACAAATTAAGACTATGTAAATGATGAAAGAAAATATGAGAATGGAAGATATCCAAAGAGTTTCATTGGATATCTTAAAGCAGATAACAGCTATTTGCGAGAAAGAGAGGTTCCGTTATACGCTTGCATATGGCACATTAATAGGAGCTATTCGTCATAAGGGATTTATTCCATGGGATGATGATATTGACATTCAGATGCCTCGACCAGATTATGAGCGTTTCTTATCTTACCTGATTGAACATCCGTGCCCACACCTTAAGGTATTTAATCATAAATATGTAAAAGGTTATCCGCTTGGGATCTCTCGTATAGCTGATATGCGTTATAAAATAGAAGAGAAAATCTTAAAGGGGCACTGTGATATGGGTATTTTTGTTGATGTTTATCCTATTGATGGTCTTGCTGATAGCTATGAAGGAGCAAAGAATGCTTATGCCTTAACAGATAGACCACGAGCAAATTTACTTCGCATCATAGATAAGGAACAATGTAAAATTAAGTTTAAACAATTGTTTTCAGATCCAAAATATTTTATTTCGAATATAATATTACGTCTGAAAGGATTAGCAAAAATTCAGATGGAATTAGAGGAAAGAGCAAGTTCTATTTCTTTTGAGAATAGTAAATATGTAGGAATTCCTAATTGGAACTGGATACAACTTGTATATAAAAAAGAATGGTATGAGAATTTTATCAAAGTACCATTTGAAGATTCAGAGTTTTTTATTTCAAAATTTTATGATGATATACTACGTGCAGAATATGGGGATTACATGCAACTACCTCCAGTAGAAAAGCGTGTTTATCATCATGGTTACTTAGCATATAAAAGATAATTATGAATAAAGCAAAAGTTAGAGCAATAGCATTTTACCTTCCTCAGTTTTATCCCACACCAGAGAATGATGAGTGGTGGGCTCCAGGATTTACAGAATGGACTAATGTAGGAAAAGCTAAACCATTGTTTCATGGACATTATCAGCCTCGAGTACCTGCTGATTTAGGCTATTATGATCTTCGCGTACCAGAGACTCGTGAAAAACAAGCTCAATTAGCCAAAGAAGCAGGACTTGAAGGATTCTGTTATTGGCATTATTGGTTTAATGGTCGTAGACTTTTAGATCGAGTATTTCGAGAAGTTGTAGAATCTGGTAAGCCCGATTTTCCATTCTGTCTTTGTTGGGCTAATCATTCATGGTATGCTAAGACTTGGGATCCCAATTCGCCAGACCGTCTGCTCATCAAGCAGACCTATGGAGGTGTGGAAGATTACACAGCACATTTTAACGCAATGTTGCCTGCTTTCAAAGACGAAAGATATATAAAGGTTGATGGTAAACCTGTTTTTGGAGTCTTTGATATTCATTTCTCAGATTTTAAACTTTTTAAGGAAACATGGAATCAACTTGCAAAGGAGAATGGATTGGGAGAGTTCTATTTCTTTGGCTTGTGTCAGCAGACGTATGAGATTCCTGCAGCTAAAGAAAATGGATTTGAGCATATTGTTGCTGGTACTTTGGTTGAGGCACATTATCATGCTGATTCTAAGATTCGTCGTCGTTGGGGATTTTTCAAACGCAAACATTTTCATGTACCATATGTTGTAGAGTACAAAAAGTACGTGGATTTTGCCACCACCTATTATCGAGAGCATTATGATAAAGCCCCCTGGATGATACCATGTATAGAACCAGGTTTCGATCATTCTCCTCGTTCTACCTATCGTGGAACGGTATTTAATCATTCAACTCCTGAAGAGTGGGGACGCTTATGTGCTAATGTGATTAAGATTGTTGAGGAAAATGATAGTCATTCTGACAATCTCTTGTTTATAAAAGCGTGGAATGAATGGGCGGAAGGTAATTATTTGGAGCCAGATATAGTATATGGAAAAGGCTTTATTAATGAATTAGCCAAGAATATCTTTAAATCTAGCGACAAATGATTTCCGTAGTAATACCTTTATATAATAAGGAGGCATCCATCAAGCAGTCGCTGATGAGTGTCTTGTCTCAGTCTTACCAAGATTTTGAGGTGGTGATAGTGGATGATGGCTCGACAGATAACTCCGTGGCTAAAGTTGAAGAAATCCAAGATTCTCGTATTCGCTTGATTCGTCAGGAGAATGGAGGACCTAGCAAGGCTCGAAATACAGGTGTGAAGAATGCTAAAGGGGAGTGGGTGCTTTTTTTAGATGCAGACGATGAATTATTACCAAATGCATTGAATGTTTTTAAGGAACTGTTGACTGAACATAAAAAAGCAAACGTCATAGATTGTGTTCAGACAGTCCAACTTGGTAAAAAAACTTGGAATGAACCACATGATTTAGTTGGATATAGCAAGAATCCTTACAAGGATTGGTATTTTCATAAAATAGGTCCGGGCTCCAACCATTCAATTTTTAAGAGAGAATTGTTAATGTCTTTCCCTTATAATGAAACTTTGCGTCGCTATGAGGATGCTGAGTTGTTAATGCGATTGTTGGGTGAAGCTGTTCTTTATTCCTCTATGCAGCCTGTTTCTCTAGTTCATACCGAATTTGCTTCCGCTAGTAAGATTAGAAATGATATAAGTTCTGATTATGTAGGCAATTTAAAATTTGAAGGCTCATTCTGGAAAAGAATGTGCGATTATGAATTGTACCTTGAAGAAAGAGTGCGATATGGTGTTATTTGTGATAAGCTGTATCCTATACTGAAGTATAGATATGACTTGTTGCTACTCCATAAGTTCCTATACAAAATCAAAAATATTCTATGAAAATAATTCAAGTAGCAAAAAGTATCGCTCGTCCGATTTATTTCTATTCCATACAACTTTACAATCGCATTGTGGGAAAGCCACGTGCAAAGGGATTTATCTTCATGTTGCATCGTGTTGCAGATTGGGATGATAATAATATCATTTGGAACGAGAACATGAAAGTTTCGCCAGCAAAGTTGGATGCCATCTTGAGCGAGATTTCTCGAAAGTATGATGTCATTAGGCTGGAAGATGTACCGTCACGTTTGGCTAGCAAACATAAAAGAAAATTTGCTGTCTTTACCATGGACGATGGATATAAAGACAATCTGACAAATGCTTTGCCAGTCTTTAAAAAACATAACTTGCCATATACTATATTTTTGGCAACAGATTTTATGGAGGGTAAGGCTATCTTGTGGTGGTATGTTATAGAAGATTTAATTCTTGGGCATGATGAAATTGTCCTTTCAAATGGTATGACTATACCAACGAAAACCAAGCATGAAAAAGAAGATGCTTTTTTGAAAATCCGCTCCATTATCTTGGAGCAAGATCAACTGCATTTGTTGCCAGCTTTGGAGTCTCTTTTTTCACATTATCATATTGATTGGTATGCTAAATGCAAGAGATTGGCTTTGAACTGGGATGACCTACAAATCCTAAAGCATGAAGAGTTGGTTACTTTGGGTGCTCATACGCAGCACCATTACAACTTGAAGGCCTTGCCAAATTCATCTGATGTCATAGATGAGGTAAAACGAGGTTATAGCATTTTGGAAGAAAAGGCAGGCTTGCATCCTGTTGTGTTCGCATATCCTTATGGCTCTATACATGAGGCAGATAAGCGAGAGTTTAAAGTCCTTTCACAAATGGACGATGTGTTTAATTTGGCTGTTAGAGCTTGTGGTGGGCCAGTAACGAAAGCGTCTTCTGACCTTTATTCGCTTCCGAGAATTATGTTGTTGGAGGATTATTCATATTTGACATTGCTACGATATAAGAAAGTTTGTGTAATTTAGAAAAATCTTAAATGGAAAATAAGAGAATATTATGGATTAGCGGCTCTGGTTGTTATAACCCTATCCACAAAAGAAAGTTGGGTTATAATGGTGGCAGTTGGGCTACATCCATTCAAAAGGAATTGCTCAAAAGAAATGATATAGAATTGGCATGTGCCTTTTGTAAGGATGGAGAACCATCAAAAGTCATTCAAAATGGAGTGACTTATTATATTGTGCCTAACCATAAGAAGTCAAGAAAAGATAAGTTCATTGATTTGTTGAGAATCAATGATGCGTCAAGAGACGAGATACTTTGGCCTTATTATGAGGAAAAATTCAAAGCGATTATCGATGATTTTAGACCTGACGTGATTCATATCTTTGGATCGGAATTATATCAGAGTTTGGCAGCATTAGTAACTGGTGGTATTCCTATGATACTACATATTCAAGGAATACTTTCTGAGTATATATATAATTTACTTCCCCCTTCTGTGTCCAAGTGGCAATATATCAACTCTGGAAAAGGGCTGGGTGGAAAATATCATAATTTCCAATTGTTAGCTTATTGGAATCGTAGTGTATATAGAGAAAAAGCCATTTTGAAAGCAGTCCCTAATGTTATTGGAAGAACGGATTGGGATAAGAGTGTATCTAAGATATTGAATCCTCGTGTTCGTTATTTTTATGGAGGGGAGATTTTAAGAGATTGCTTCTATGAACCAGCAGAACGAACGCTACCATCTAAGCCAACCATTACGACAACTATTTCTGTTCCTTTATATAAGGGCTTTGATTTAATCTTGAAGGTTGCAAACATCTTGAAGAATGAAATGCACCTCGATTTCATTTGGAATGTATATGGAAATGTAGAACCTTCCTTTACAGAAAAGCATATTGGCTTACACCATCAAGATTTAAATGTGAATCTATGTGGCGTAGCTTCGGCTGATGAATTGCGTGCATCATTGCTGAACAGCACATTGTATTTTCATTCTTCATATATAGAAAATAGCTCTAATGCAGTCTGCGAGGCACAAATCTTGGGATTGCCAGTCGTGGCAAGCAGGGTGGGCGGCACGGACTCGATGGTGGAGCACGGCAAGACCGGCTTCCTCTATTCTGTCACCGATCCTTATATGGCAGCTTTCTATATTGGTAGAATAATTGAAGATAAGGAGGAAAATGTGAAGATTGGTAAGCAGGCGAGAGAAGTGGCACTTGTTAGGCATGATAAGGAGAAAATCGTGGAGGAGTTGTTGAAGACGTATGAAGAGATTATGTAAATTATCAATAGCCCTTTCCTCTATATTGGATTTTATGCAGATGAAAAGCTTTTTTAGTTATATTGGTTGGCTAATCAGTAAAATTTGGGGTGCAATAATTATTCCATTTTTAACTTTTTGGAATAAAAGATATTTAATAAGATCTTTTTTGTGGTTGGTTTTTACTATCGGCTTATCTTTGATAGGTACGATTATTAATGTTATTAAGGTAGCTTTCTTTAATATACCGAAAATAGACTCTAATTATTCATTCGCCGATAGGGTAATGTATTCTATTTATCAAGATTGCCAGTCGGGAACATTCTATACTTTTTCAATAGTTTTAGCCGCTTCTATTTTATATCCTTTGTTCGAGGGATTTTTGAAACATGAGTTTAATTACATTAATCTTAGGGTGCTAACAATTATTGCAGCATTGCTTTTGCTGGCATTTGGTGGTGTGTTTTATTCATTCTCCTCTGTTGGTTATTCTCATAATGTAACAATAAGTCAAGCGGACTTACGGATGGATTGGTATCAGTTTGGATTTTTTGTTGTCGCAATAATGGTTGCTTCATACTCTTTTAGTATAGGGCTTTTGGTTGAGGATAAGGAACATCCACATCCTGAAATTGACGATTATGCTGATGCCGATTCCCAGGCGGTAGAAAACTTGAAAGATAAAGTGAGAGAACCAATAGAAGCAAATGGAGATTTAAAAATTTAATTATGAGCAAAGAAAACGGAAAGTTATCTTTTCCAATTTTGGAGATACAACAACCAATAGGTACATTTTATTTGTCGGCGATTCCTGCAAATGTTCTTCTTAGAACAGTAAAGAGTGCAAGACGTTCTCTTTCAGAGGGAGTACAAAGGGATCCAAGTAATACCAGAATAAGAGACATTGCTACGTTTTGCTCGAACCAAGATGCAGTTTTCCCAACACCTATTATAGTAAGTGTGGATGAAGGTAAGGCTTGTCTTGACGATAATAGAATTTGTTTTGACGATAATGTTAAAATGGGGGATATTCTTGATGGTCAACATCGTCTTCTGGGTTTGCAAGATTCTGAGCTTAGTGGTCAGTTCGTGTTGCCTGTTGTTTTTATGTTTGGTCTAAATGCAGAAGAGAAAGCATATATATTCTCCATTATAAACAGTAAGCAAACTAAGGTTAGTTCTAGTTTGCTTTATGATTTATTTGGGCTAACAGATAAAAGAAGTCCACAGAAAACGGCACATGAATTGGCTCGCTCTTTGAATAGTATGGAAGACTCTCCTTTTTTTAATAGACTAAAAATGTTGGGGAAGAAAGAATATGGTCAAGATAAAGCTACTCTGTCTCAGGGTATTTTTGCTCAAAGTGTTATGATGTTATACTCTAAGAAACCCGACGAAGATAAGAAAAATTTAGAACATTCAAATAAACTGCAAGATGATGGAACACCTTTGCGTAAGTTTTTCCTATCCGAGAGAGATGACGCATTGTTGAAAATTTTGTTTAATTGTTTTAATGCACTGAAAAATGTATTTAATGAAGAATGGAAAGAGCCAGATACGAACATTTTGTGGAAATCTACGGGTTTTAGAGGTGTGATGAAGGCCTTGCCAACGATAATCTCAAAGGGAGTGGAATATAAAGTTTTGACGCAAGATTTTTTTCAACAGTATTTTGCTCATTTTAAACAAGACAATGGAGAGAATGAATTTACTTCTGATAGTTATGGATCTGGAGAAGCAGCACAGAATAAATTATGCAAAAAAATCCTTAGTGTAATGGATTCTTTTAAGTATAATATAGATTCAGAAGTGAATGAGAAATAGTCATCAATTTTAGAATTTTGAACAAGTTAAAAAATCTCGGTATGAACGTATTAGAGTTATCAAAATTGTTAAATTATCCGTTAGAAAAATTGGTAGATATTCTAACTGGGTATGGCTATCTGATTTCTGATGTGGAAAAATGTCAGATAGATAAAGGTATGGTTAGATGCTTGGAAAATTTTGCAGATTATAAACCAGAGCGAGATAGAATAGACTGTATATTATGGAATTCTCGATTAGTTAATTTGGATGTACCTTTGCTTGATGAAGAAGATAAGTATAGAGAAGGGTTATTCCGCTTGCTGTCGATAAGTGTGTGCGTTGATGGGAAGTATGAGACTGACATAAAGATTGCTGCCCCTTTTAGACAATTAGAAGATGGGTCTAAAGACCAATTTTCTTTGTTTATTGGCGTAAATGGTGTGGGAAAAAGTTCTTTGTTCAGAGAGCTAATAGACTTTTTTGTCGATTTGAATGAATATAAGAATATGGGTATGGATTTTTCGGCAAAACGGCTTAGGAGAAAACCTAAGCATATTTTGGTGAATGGTGTGTCTTTTTTATGGGGAAATCAACTTTATGATATTAGAAGAAGTTTAGATGAAGAAAAGTTCCTTGTCAATGGACTTGATACACGTCCAAATATTTTTCCTGTTCCTAATTTGGTAGCTTCCTGCTTTGGAATTTCCGACAAGTTCCCAATCAAAAACACGCTTTCAGCTTCTGCTAAAAAGAACAAGTATGATGTGCCTTTTTATACTTATGTAGGAGCAAGGGCTTCTAGTAATATCTTCTCTTCTGCAAATACATTGTTTCAAATGCTTGATACAGTCTTGAGATTGCGAAAAGTTGAAACAATCTTGAAACTAAGAGATGTTTTCCAATTTGTAGGATATGAACCAAGGCTTCAATTAAAGTTGAAAATTAAAGTTATAGCTTCAAATGTTTCTTTTGATTCTTTCGCTAGTTATGTGGAAGATTTAAACGGCGCAAAAACTTCTGTTAGAAGACAGTGGTATATTAATAATTTCTTGGCTCTGACAGCTAAAGAAAAACAGTCTTTGTATAAGACTTATAAGGAAACTTGTCGTAAAGTAGATTTGAAAAATAAATATTATAATTATTTCTTTTCTTTGGATGAGTCTTGCATTTCTAAGAATAAGGATGAATTCAAAAATTTTTATCAACTTCGTCAGCTGGGTCTGATTTCAAGCGTGGACTGCTTATTGTATAGAAATGGAATGCAAATAGGGTGTAATGATTTAAGTTCTGGTGAATTTGCAATGCTTTGTACTATTGCAGGAGTATTGTCTGCTTCTGAGTCTGGGCATACTTTGGTGTTAATAGATGAACCTGAAATAAGCCAGCATCCAAATTGGCAGATGCAAATGATAGACCTATTAAATATGACATTAAGAGATTGCAAATGTCATTTCTTGATAGCAACACATTCTCATTTTCTGGTTTCTGATTTGCCAAAATATAAATCTAGTGTTTCCTATTTATATAGAAATGATGAAGGTAAGTTTACATCAGAACGAATAAAGGAAGATACTTATGGGTGGTCTGCAGATGAAGTGCTGCTAAAAGTTTTTAAATTGTCAACAACTAGAAATATTTATTTGGCTGATATGGTTGGACATTTGCTTGATGGTATAGCTCAAGGTAACCTTCGTTCGGATGATATAAGCGATAAGATTAACTTCTTGTCTCAAGTGTTATGTAATATGAATGATGTGGATCCGATGAAGAAGATTATATCGACAATAGTAAAAACGTATCGTGATGAAAAGTGATTATGAATTGTCTGATTTTTTGATAGAATCACCGTATGAGCTGATTGATGAGGACAAGTGGGCTATTCTTAGTGCAATCGGAGGCGGAGTACCTCAGAAGGACCAGTGGGATAAATCTTGTTTGAAAGTTTTTAAAAATCATGTGAAAGAATACTATGACGATGCTCAAAATGGACAATGTGCATATTGTCGTATGAAGGTTAGTTTAGCTACGGGATTTTATCATATAGAACATATAGCACCAAAATCATTGTATCCTCAATGGATGTATGAACCTTTGAATTTATGTCTTGCTTGTCCCAATTGCAACTCTGCAAAGAACGCAAAAGATATTATTGCAAATCCAGATGTAGATGAGATCCCTAGATATAGTGATGCCTATTTAATAGTTAATCCTCATATAGATAAATATTTTGAGCATATAGAAATCATAGATGGATTATTATATCGTGGATTAACTGACAAAGGAAAGTTTACAATCAAAGTATGTCATTTGACTAGAGTGGAGTTATTGGCAGAGCGAGCAGAGAAATTGATAGAAGATTCTTTTAACTCTAGAACATTTGAAAAGATTATGATGACTTGCGTGTTGCATCCAGAATCTATTGATGACATAGATGCTGTGACTACAAAAATACGTAATATCATAAAGAGGAAAAGTTGATTCCTATATTTGATATATGTGTATTTTTAATATATAGAGTATGGCAAAAACACATTTGAATTTAATTTTAATAAAAGAAGGCGTTGATATAGATAAAGTCTTAATTGAAGGCTTAAATTCTATTCAATTAGAAAGTGGGTATCGTTTATATTATAAGCTGATGCCAACACGCAAACCCAAGTGGATTAAATCTTTCTTCAATGACAATATCAACATCGGAGAAACATTTCATAGCAAATCTGTTTCGGCTACCATCTTGTTTGAAAAAGATATAGATGGTGAGCATAGAATTTTTGCAATACCTTTCGGTTTTGGAAGAAACTTAATTCGTTCAGGTCTCATTGAAGAACGTTTTGGCTTACTTACTGCATTGAGCGCAATAGACAAGGATAAAATGAGAAGTATTGATATGAGTAGTCTTGAATCAGTTCTTCTCAACAGTCGTATGCAAACAAGCACATTGTCTGGTATTGATAATTTCGATGTAGATGTTAATAAGGACTTGCTGAAATCTGTGACAGGACGAGTTGAGGATGGTGAGTTAGACAGTACAATCTCAGGTCGTGATTCTTTGTCTTTTTCTTCTTCTGCTACTTATAAGACTATTGGTACAGAAATAGAAAAGTATTATAGGAAGTATAAAAGTGGTAATTATAAGCAATATTTTGAGTGGATAGATAAAATTTTAGTTATCCGAGACAAAACATTTATAGAAGAGCTTAATAGTTTGGTTGTTTCAAACATCAACTCGAATCTATTAAATAAAATGACAATAGCTATTCCTGATATTGTTGATTGGGCAAAAGTTGACCATTTTAAATTTGGACGAGAGGATTTTCTAGAAGATGTTGATATTCAGCTTTTATATGACGAATTAGTAAACAATGAAGGAAAGGAAGTTTCATTAGAGATCCTGAAGTCTCGAAAAATTCATGCATACAATAGCGAAGGAGTAAAATTGATGTCGTGGAGTGTTTATAAGTGCTTATATGTAGAAGCTTCTTATAAAGATAAGCAATATTTTTTGAATGAGGGGCAATGGTATTGCATAGAAAATGACTTTGTCAATGAAGTTAATTCTTTTTATGAGGAGATGCCTCTATATTCTGTTCCATTGCCTGATTATGATGTGCCATTGGAAGATGATTATAATAAAAAACTTGTAGATTCTGATAAAGAAAAGTATTTCCTTTTAGATAAGAAATTAATACACATAAGTCGAAGTTCATTTGAAGTGTGTGATGTTCTGACTTCTGATAAGAAACTCTTGCATGTTAAAAATGCTAAGGGGTCGGCAGTTTTAAGTCATTTATTCAATCAAGGTCTTGTTTCGGCAGAATGTCTTAAGGATGTAAAGTTGCGTAAGCAGATAAACACTCAGTTGAATGATGCTTATAAATTGAATGAAACTTCAAATTTTAGGGCAGAAGACTATGAGGTGGTTTATGTTATTGCAAAACAAAATTTTGACAAGCGTCCTTCAATACCGTTTTTTAGTAAAGTCTCTTTGAAAAATGTAGTTTCTAGATTGTCTTTGATGGGATATAAGTATTCAATTTGTGGTGTTCCTTTCACTTATGTGGATCCTCAAAAAGAAGAAAAGAAACTAGCTAAAAAACAAAGAGAATCAAACCATGGAAATGAATAAGTCAATACGAATCCTAGCCTATGCCTACCAATTTCAAGAGATGTTTCTTTCCAAAGACATCTTCTTGATACCTTATTATATATGTAAGGAGCTGGGAGGCGAGTGTAAATATTTATATACCCAAAACTTGGGTAAGACGGAAATCCCGAAATTGCATCGGGGAGTGGCTATTGAGCGGACGAAGAACAAGAATGTATGGAAGGTGTTCTTGAAGGAAATCTTGATACATGCCAAAGACATAGACGTTCTTTTCCTCACAGGCAGCAGTGCTGTTCATATGTTGGCTACTTTCCTCTATCAGAAGCGGAACCCAAAGGGAAAGGTGGTTGTCTTTGGTGATATGGAGGAGCCGCAGGCTCGTGAACTAAACCAAAATGGCTTTCATTATTCTGGAGGGTTGGCTGGATATGTGAAGGATAAGTTGACCGACTACTTTTTCCGTCACGTCACTTATCTCGTTGCCAATACCGCAGCTTATCATCTGATGAATGACTTGTGCCAGCGTAAGCATTGGACAGGGTTGCTTCACTTTTATCCTTGTTTGGATGACGAGAAGTTTCTTTCATACGGTCTTCGTCGAAAGCCTTTTGTGGAAAAGGAGAATATCATGGTTTGCGTAGGGCGTATCGGTTGCTATCAAAAGAATACCGAAATGCTTTTGAATGCCTTGCGAAAAGTGGACTTGAAGGATTGGAAGATTTTTATGCTTGGTCCAATTACAAGCTCCTTTGACCTAAAGGAAGGCGATGACTTCCAAAAGGTGATAGACCAATTCTTTGAAGATTGTCCTCAGCATAAGGATAAGTTGATATTTACAGGCATGATTTATGATGCCAAGACTGTGTTTGAGTATTATAACCGGGCAAAGGTGTTACTGGCAACGGCTAGGCATGAAGGATTTGCCAATGTTTATAGTCAGGCTGCCGCATTAGGTTGTTATGTCATAAGTACTGATGTGGGTGGTGCTGATGTATGTTCCAATGATTGGAAATATGGAATCAAGTTGAAGCAAAATGATAGTGATGGGCTATCGGACGTATTAGATAATTTGGTTTGTGGCAAATTACTGATACCTACAGAAAATGCTATGTCATTTGAAGAAATGAGTTACAGCTATCGGGTTAATAGAGTGTTGCTGCCAAAGATGTGATTTGAGCCGTTGGCAGAAAAATATAAATTCTAAGTATGGGAGCAAAGAGAGATATCACATTTGATTTGATGAAAGGCATTGCCATTCTTGCAATGCTATGTGGGCATTGCGTAATTCCTGAAGTCTTGCACCACTTTATATATATGTGGCACATGCCGCTCTTTTTTATGGTCTCAGGCTATTTCTTTCATATTAAACCATGGAAGAAATCCTTGGAATCGTCGATACGTGGCTTGCTGGTTCCTTACGTTATTACTTGTGGAATTGTGTTGATTGTTTCTTTGGTCTTATCCATGGACATTTCTGAAAAAGTGATCTTTGGAACCATTGGCGTTTCGTCTGCATGGTTGGGTAGTGATGTCATGGTAGGATATGGAGGAAATGGTCCTCTTTGGTTTTTGTTGGCTTTGTTTTGGTGTCGTATTATTTATGATGCGCTATCAAGGATGATCTTAAATAAGTGGTTATTCGGGGGGGGCAGTATTTTGTCTATCGTTATTGAGTGTCATGATAGGAAGTAAGTATTATGTTCCTTTTTATCTAGCGCATGGAATGGCTGCACTTATTTTTTATTATGTTGGCAACATTGCGCATAATATGAGTATCGAGAAGAGTGAATGCAAAATATGGTGCACCTTATTGATGCTTTGTTTCGTCGCATTTGGAATGTTTATCGGAGAACCATATTTTTATGCATTGTATTTCCCCAATTGGTTGGGAAATGTATTGGTAGCAATATGTGCTAGTGGCGTAATTTATCATATATGTAGGCTATGTGGAAATAATAAAATGACGGCTTGGCTAGCTTATGTAGGAAGATTGAGCTTGCTGCTTCTATCTGTACACGGTATAGATTGTATGTTCTCTTTCTTGAAGACTGTCGTTTATTCTCGATTTGCACTTGAAGGAAAAACTGCCAACCTTTTGTTTGATTCCATGTTGTTTCTTATTCCTTTGTTGGGAGTTATGATTCTGCCGAGGTTTGGTATAGTTAGAAAAATATTTAGAATAGCTTGATTGGATTATGAAAAAGAAAAGAGACATTACATTCGACATTATGAAGGGAGTTGCAATATTGGCAATGATTGCCGGGCATTGTTTCATACCTTTGAAATTACATCATTTCATTTATATATGGCACATGCCGTTATTCTTTATGGTGTCAGGCTATTTCTTTCATGATAAGCCTTTGGGCAGAATGATGGGTGATAATGTGAGAGGATTGATAATTCCATATTTAATAGCAAATGGTGTTATATTATGTGGTGCATTGGTTATGGATATGCTGTGTGGCACAAATATTCTAATGCCTAAGTTCGTAGGGGCTTTGGCAATTAATGGACTGATGCATAATCCCGATGCTTATGGAGGGTTGTATAAAAGCAGTCCTTTGTGGTTCTTGCTCGGACTGCTATGGTGTCGTGTGTTCTATGCGACTCTTCATAGATATGCAACAAATGTTTATATACAAGGGATGCTTTGTGTATGTTTGTCGTGGGGTATTGCTGCTTTCCAAGCTCAACTCTATTTGCCATTTTATATTTTGCAAGGATTGGTTAGTGTTGTATTTTATCATGCAGGTTATTTGCTAAAGCAGCATATTCAATTTGTGAAACAGCATAAGAATATGTTTTATGTCTTGACTGTAGCGGCATTGATATTGGGAATGATGCAGCAAGGTTTGGATATATGGGCATTACTGTTCCATAATTGGATATTAAATGTTGTTGCAGCCATAGGAACTGTTATACTTATGTATTTAGGTATAAGTGACTTCGTTCATAAAATCGATACTGGGGGGGGCAGCTTTATGTTTCCGAATGCTCTCGCATCTAGGTCGATGGAGTTTGTTGCTGCTAGCATTGCATTCGTTTGAAAAGTCGTTGGATATTTCATCCTTGTTTATGGACAATATTGACTGGATTGCTGAAAATTCAATTGCTTATCGTTTGCTGAAAATTTGTTTGCAGTTTGGTTTTTGTTTCATAGGCTTGATTCTTTTGGAACAAAGTCATTTGGTAAGAAAATTATTTAATGTGAAATAGATGAATAATATATCAGATATAAAGAACTGCTATGGTTGTGGAGTATGTGCGGCTGCATGTCCTCGTAACATTATTCAAATCCGTTTGAATAAGAAAGGCTTTTATGAACCTTATATAAAAGATTCCAACAAATGCACTCAATGTGGTTTGTGCCGTGATGTTTGTGCGTATAGCCATAAGGAGTTGGCTTTGGAATCAACGAGCATTCATGCTTGGGCTTCTTGGAGTGATGATGAGGAGGTCAGGAAAAAATGTTCAAGCGGCGGCATTGGTTTTGAAATCGGTAGGCAGCTTCTTCAAGAAGGCTATAATGTTGTAGGCTGTCGCTATGACATCACGAGTCAACGTGCGGAGCACTACATTGCAACTACAGTGGAAGAATTGATTCCTTCTATAGGAAGCAAGTACATCCAGAGCTATACGACTGAGGCTTTCAAGAACATAGATCGTAAAAAGAAGCACCTCGTTACGGGTACACCTTGCCAGATAGATTCCTTTAGAAGACTCATCAGAAAGTTCAGGTGTGAGGACAACTTCATATTGATGGATTTTTATTGCCATTGTGTTCCGTCTATGCACGCTTGGAAAAATTATATCAGAATGTTGGAGCCTGTTATAGGGCAAATAACATATGCCAGTTGGAGGAACAAATTCAACTATGGCTGGCATGATAGCTGGCTGATGGGTATGGATGGTAATAAGTGTTCCCAGCCTATAAATTGGCATGACTCTTATAATATGTTAATAAGGGGAAAAAAAACTTTCATACAAAGCCGAATGTCCCAAGGTGATTGGTTTTACAAGATGTTTTTGGGACATTATTGTCTAGGTGAACAATGTGTAAAGGCATGTAAGTATAAATACGATAAGTCATCAGCAGATATCAGAATTGGTGATTTATGGGGAAATACCTACAAGGAGGATGAGAAGGGTGTAAGTGCCTTGGTGACTTTTACAGAGAAGGGCAAAATGATAGTTGAGAGTTTGAAGAATGCTACTCTAGTGTCACAACCACTGGAAGTTGTGGCGGAAGGGCAGATGAAAGATAACGCTCGTCCAGTACCTATCAGTTCCCTTGTCATGTTTTTGTTTGAGCATCATATTTATTTGAATCTGAAACAATGGAATTTTGTGTTGGCTCTGTTTGGTAAGCCTTTTCGAGCATACGCAAAACTGAAAAGAATCTTTAAAATAAAATGATAATGAAGATAGGAATCATAACAATGCATAGGGTTCCGAACTTTGGTTCTGCCTTACAAGCTTATGCCTTGCAACATAAGCTATTTCAGCATGGAATAGACAATAAAATCATTGATTACATCTATTCTTACGCTGGATATGAGCCTAGTTTGGGACGCTATATCTATGACAAGGTGAAGTATTATGCAAAGGTGATACTAAGAAGGCCTGCCTCTATGACTCGCTTTTCTTCTTTCATAAGAAATACCTGAAGACTACTTTCTGTGAATATACGAAGAATGAATTGATGTTAGGAAAGGCACCTTCCTTTGATGCCTATATGACAGGCAGCGATCAAGTATGGAATTGTAAGTTCACGAAAGGTGATACCAATTTCTTGCTAAAGTTTGCTCCATCAGATGCTCCACGATTATCTTATGGCTCTTCATTTGCTAGTTCTTCCATTCCAAAAGAATACCAACAAAGTTTCAAGGAAGAATTGGAGAAGTATGATACAATCTTGGTAAGAGAAAAATCGGGCGTAGATATTGTACGTGACTTGACAGGGAAAAAGGCTGAGGTGGTTTGTGACCCAACTTTATTGCTTACGGATAGGGAATATCATGTTTTGGCAACGAGAGGTAAACTGAAATTGCATGAGCCATACATCTTGGTATATGTATTGGACTATATGTACAATCCTTATCCTGATATATATAATATTGTAAGAAAAGTCAAGGCAGAATTGGGTTGTAAGGTGATTTATATAGGAACAAACGCAGTTGATCCAACTGACAATGATGCTACCTATATGGGAGGACATATTGGACCTTTGGAATTCCTGCAACTTATGGAAAATGCCTCTTTTGTGATAACAACCTCTTTTCATGGTACTGCATTTGCAACCATATTTCACAAGCCTTTGTTCTCTGTTGTTCAGGATACGGAGTCGGAGGATGGAAGAATGCAAACCTTGCTCAATGCCTTAGGACAAAAAGACTCGTTGGTATATTATAAAAGTGATGTTTCTGTATCTTTGATTCATTCTGATGCAATCATTGCAAGGGAAGATTATTTGAATTCAATCAGACAAAGTTCAGAGCAACTATTGATGGACTCTATTAATAAAATTCGTCATGGGAAAAATAATTAAGGCAGTAAAGCCATTCATATATCAAAACAACAGCAACTTCAAGTTGGCTGTATATCAAAAATGGGAAGAATGTGGAGGTATAGTTGTCTCTTTAAGATCATTGGAAAAATATTATGAGCGTTTGTCCTATCATTTGGACTTGCCATCATTGTGGCAAAGTTCCAAAGAGGCTCGTTTGAGATTTGTTGAGGGAGCAAGTCTTAGATTTGACACATTCCCTGATTACTTAGGTTATGAAGTGATACCTATGGTTTGGGATTGCTGGCCAAGATATGTAAATAATATGGCAAGATGGTTTGAAAAGCATCATGTGCGCACTGCTTTTTTCACATCTTTACAGACTGCGGATAAAATGAGGGAGCTATGTCCTAAGGTTCATATCTATCATTTGCCGGAAGCCATAGAGACGGAACTTTATCATGCAGGGAAAAACTTGGCAGAGCGTTCCATTGATTACTTGGAATTTGGTAGATGTAGCCGAATCTTGGATTCATCGAACTTTGATAAGTCGATAAAGGTGTTGAGTAGTCGAAATGAGGCTATGGGACTGCATACTCGTGCCCAGTTGGCAGATGCGCTTGCAGATTCAAAAATAACCTTGGCGCTTACTCGCTTGGACAATCAACCAGAGTTGGCAGAAGGTATTGACACTTTGACTCAGAGATACTGGGAATGTATGTTGTCAGGAGTAGTCATTCTTGGTAGAGCGCCAAAAGAGTTGATGGATATCATAGGTTATGATCCTGTCGTTCATTTGGACAAGGAACATGCTAATGAGCAAATATTGGATATCCTAGCTCATATTGAGGATTATCAAGAGTTGGTGGATAGAAACCGAAAATCAGCTTTGGAAAAGGGGGACTGGAAACTACGAATCCGACAGATGATGGAGGTGTTGGAAGGGTTAGGTTATGAATGTAAATAGACAATGAAGAACATAGAAGATATTAAATCATCATTGAAGCGTTCTAGCTCTATTGTTTCAGGTTTGGTATTATTGACAGGTTTGGATAGAGTTTACGAGAAAATTCATGATAGTGAACTTTTAGAATATGTACCGATTAAAATTGTATCCATCATGGAGGAACATTTTCGGCAAATATATAAGGATATAATCGATAATAAAGAATATCGAGGCAACTTAAAGAAGGTGAAGTTTCTAAAGGGATTAACTTTTGATTTTGACGTAATTGAGGCATTTCAAAGCAATGAAATTTCATTGGGAGAATACTTATCATATCATTTCCCATGTACTTCTGTCAATCAAATCTTTGAACATTTAGGACAATTGCTGGGTGTTGATTTTAGACATAAATTGATTGATAAGATAATGCAGTATGAAGGTAAAGTAGATTTGCCAGATGAAGAGGCTCGAAAGAATATCTCGTATTTTTTCAAATCTGTAGAGATAATTTTTGAAATTAGACATATACTCTGTCATGAAGGTGGATTAACTAAGCCTTTAGATAATAAATTTATTATGCAGATGATTTCTGATTCACAGTTGTTTGTCCAATATGCTGACTTTTTAATTGATGATATTATGTATCCTGACTTTGATTTTACACAAGCAGCTATGAATGAAGATGCAAGTCAATCGTTTGACCAAGCAGAGAAACAACTTGAGGACATAATAGAACATCTAAAAAGCAAAGATAAAAATGGCATTTGGGATTTCTCATATCTGGAAGAATGGAAAATATATCGAGAAGCGAAAGCGAAATGTGAATCAAAGTGTTGTGAGGGTGGTTCTATGTATCCCACAGTGTATATGACGAGTAAGGCCGGTACAACAGCGAATATGATTAGCCAATTGAAGAAAGATTTTCGCTTGTATGATTGGGATGATAGAGGCATAAGTGACATTTAATCTATAAAAATGGCAAATTTTCTGAATCATAGAATAGATTTATCTGACTGGATAATACATTTTGTGCATGACAGAAAGTCTGCTGACGATATGTATGCAATGGCGGATCTTTTTAAAGAAGAAAGTGGTGAGGATATATCTTTGGTTTCTTATTTTGACAAGAACAGACAGCCTGTTGATTTGTCTGATAAATATTTAAATGACGAATATCCAATAGCTGAAGATGAGCCAGCGTTTGGTGTTTTAGAAAAAATACTTCATGATGGATTCATTCGAAGTGGTTGGTCGTATAGGAATTTAACCCCAACTATTTATGGGCCATATTCTGCTGTCTGCTTTACGGAAATGCCACTTTATGCTTTGATAGAATATGCTAAGGATAGAGGGGCGTGGTCTGGTTATGTGGGTAACTATGGCATAGCGTTTAGAAAGTCTGAGCTGTTTCAAGCGGGTGCTCGTCAAGTTATATATGGATTATCCTCTTTACATAAGGAGACAGATGAAAATGACTCTTATTGCGGATATGGTTTAAGAACATTAGATTCATCATGTGGAATTGGATTGGAAGAGCAGTATCGTTACGTTTATACTCGTTTAGGTGGAAGCAAGCCTATAGACTGGACTCATGAGCGTGAATGGAGGTGGGTTTTAAAAGGAGGTAATGCTGGTATTGATGGTATGCCATTTTTGCTTAGTGAAGATTATGGTTTTCAATTTAGTGAAATTGTAGTGATTGTCACATCTGATGAGGAACAAAAAGATATACTGGAACAGTTGAAGATGATGTATGATTCTGGGACAAGAGAGTGTGGCATACCCTATAACAAATCATTATTGCAATCCATAAAAGTTCTGTCTTTAGAATCTTTATCAAAGGCTAACATAAATCGAAGTAGTGTCAGAATTGAAGATATTCCATATTTGCAGATACCTGTAAAAACTGATATTGAAGTTTCTGAAGAGGTTCGTTTGAAAGTTGTTAATGCTATAAATAAAGCATATCAAGTTTCAAATGAAGCTGTTGCCAATTACTTAAAAAATAATCCTGCCTACAGAACGCCTGAATTCAATTATGGCACTGCATATGTTTATACAACAGAAGTATCAGAGATTACTCAAGCTTTGTTAAATGAAAAACTTGCTACTATTTCTGGCAATGGAAAATATTGGCTGCATCTAGGAAATTATATATATGATGACATTGATTTGGAAGAAATTGGAGCAAAAGCTGCTGCTGATTTTTTAAGTCAAGATTTAGGTCAGTCATTTTCTTATTATCGTCAGTGGGATTAATTCTGTTCATAAGTTGAATTCTTTACGAAAAATACATAAAATGATACCAAAGATTATTCATTATTGCTGGTTTGGGCGAAATCCATTGCCTGAACTAGCACAGAAGTGCATTGCTTCTTGGAAGAAGTATTTGCCTGATTATGAGATTAAGGAGTGGAATGAGGACAACTTCGATGTCAATAGCATTCCTTATACGGCAGAGGCGTATGCTGCAAAGAAATATGCCTTTGTGAGTGATTATGCAAGATTCTGGATTCTATATAAGTATGGTGGAATCTACTTTGATACCGATGTGGAAGTGATTCGACCGATAGATGACATCATTGCCAAAGGTAACTTCATGGGATGTGAGACGGACGCTAGCGGGAGCGACGCAGCAAGCGTCGCTCCCGGCCTAGGGCTGGGGGTGAACCCCGGCCTAGGGCTGGTGAAAAAAATGCTAGATTATTATGAAGGACAGCATTTTGTACATGAGGCTGTGATGCGCAATCAAATTACCGTGGTTCATATTGCTACAAAGGTGCTGCTCGCCAATGGTATGAGAAATGTGCCTGGTATTCAACAAGTGGATGAAGTCTGGATTTATCCTTCCGAATACTTCTGCCCAATCAACGTGAAGACTGGGCGAATCCATGTCGAGAAGAATACTAGAACGATTCATCATTATGCAGGAACATGGGTGGATAAGAAGTTCTCTTTTAAGGAGTTCGTCAAAAAGATATTGCCTGAGAAACTTGTTGTTGCTATCATTGAGCGTAAGGCTCGTGGAAAGCAAGGATGATGTTCTAGATAGTATAATCGTCTAATATTTATTACAGATACTTTAAACGCAAAGAAAGTGAAAAATATATCTCGATTTTTTACCCTTTATTGGATTATTTATTTTCCTACATGTATTGCATACAATGATCTTCCGGGTTTCTCAAGTATTGATGAAATCATGATGGGAATCTTGTTTGTCTATACTTTTATGAAGTATAGTAATCGCAGTATCAACAGGCGCCCATGGAGGGAATTTATGGTGTGCTTGAGTGTTATTGCATTTTATACACTTTATTCATTAATGTTTGGAGTGAATGTAGCTGGCGGTGTATGGTTAGATCTGTTGCAAGAGATTCGACCCTATTTCATTATTTTCTGTACATGGATTTTGAATCCGAGGTTTACAAAGAGGCAGAAGAAATGGATGTTGGGAACGATGGTTTTAACATTGTTCTCTTGGATAGCTTATCATCCGCAGACTTTAGATACTCAGGTAGAAGCTGAATTTCCTGTTCTCGGTCAGTTGGCTATATGTACAGGTATGTCATGGTATCTCTTTACTAAAGAAACAAAACGCAACCGAAATATCGCTCTTTTGCTGGTATTGACAGGAATGATGGCACCTAAGTTTAAATTCATGGGCGAGGTGGTTTGTTTTATAGGTTTCGTCTATTTTGTTAAAAACAGATTGAATTTTAAGTCCCCCAAGACTATTATATACGCAGTTTTGTTAGTAACTGTCATCTTGATGGTAACGTGGACTCGATTTGATGCTTATTATGTGTCTGGATTGAGTAATGATCAATTAGCTCGTCCTATGACTTATAAAACATCGTTAAGAATTCTTTGGGATTATTTGCCGTTTGGATCAGGTATGGGTAGTTTTGCATGCAATGGTGCCTGGAAGTATTATTCGCCATTGTATTATGAATATCATTTGAATGAAGTTTTGGGATTAAATGAAGGCGGTGGCTTTATTTGCGATGCCTATTATCCAACTTTGGCGCAGTTTGGTATCGTAGGTGTCTTTTTCTTCTGCTGGTTCTGGAAGCGTAGACTTGTAGCTTTCAATCAGATAGTAGATATGCGTTATTATCGTGTGGCCATGCTTACCTTCTGTTGTCTTGCTATAGAGCAGACTGCAGATTCTTCTTGGCTTTCTGGTAAGGGTATGGGGTATTGTATGCTGATTGCATTGTGTCTGAATGCCAATAGAAACATGATGGAGCAGAGAAGGAGAGAAGAAATGAGGAAAGAGATGATGGAAAAGCGACGAATGGCAGCAAATAGTGAAAATGAACAACTGAAATTGGCAGAGAAAATCTAAATCATGAGTAAAGTTTTAATGGTTGGCTCTGCTGAGCAGAGTGGTGGTGGTGTGGCGAGTGTGCTGCGCCTGATGAAGACGATGCCTTTCTGGGAGAAGTATCATTGTGGATGGCTTGGTACGCAGATACAGAGGGGATATGGTGTGAAGCTGTGGTATGCGTTGAAGGCTTACTTCAAGGCATTGTTTACGATATGGCAGTACGATATTGTGCATTTCCATACGGTGCCTGATAAGATTTGCCTGATTATTCAGATGCCTGTGCTCCTATTGGCTTTGATTGGCAGAAAGAAGATTATCATGCATATCCACATGGGTAATCAGTTGGAAGACCACACGCATAATCGTTTGTTTATATGGTGTCTGAACCGGGCTGACTGTGTGGTGCTGCTGGCAAAGAAGTGGCAGAAGTGTTTTGCTGAATGGTTTCCTACAGTGAAAGCCAAGACTGCTGTTGTCTATAATGCCTGTGCTCCTACTCCTGCCGTGGATTATTCTGTCAAGGAGAAGAGTATCATCATGGCTGCCTTTCTGAATGACAACAAGCATCCCGATTTGCTGTTGAAGGCATGGAAAAATCTGAAGACTGATTTTTCAGACTGGCATGTTACTATCATGGGAAATGGTGAAGTGGAGCGCTTTCAAGCTATGGCTCTTGATATGGGTTTGGATGACAGCGTTACCTTTACAGGTTATATCACTGGCAAGCAAAAGGAGAATGTATGGAATAAAGCAAGCATCTATTGTATGTGCTCCCGTCATGAGGGTTTCCCTATGGTGGTTTTGGAAGCCTGGGCAAGAGGTATTGCTGTGGTAACTACTCCTGTAGGTGGTCTGCCTGATGTTATTGAAGAAGGTAAGAACTGCCTCACTTTCCCTTTTGATGATGCTGATGCTCTTACCATGCAGCTTCGAAAGTTGATGGAATCTCCTGAGCTTTGCAGAAATATGGCAGAATATTCCAAGAGCTTCGGAGAGAGGGTGTTTGCTCCTGTTAGGGTGAATGAGAGTATTGAGAAACTATATGAGGAGATATTAAAAGATTAATAGTGATTTTATAAAGTGTCAGATTTGAGAAAAAGGTAATAGTTATGTCCGTTGCATCAACAGTATATGGTTATCATGTTCAATATCTCTATACATTGTATAGAATGTTGGAGTCTGCTGATTCTAAAGAAGTATTTGTGCCTGAAGGAAGAGAAGATTTAGACATATATTTGAATGACCAAATTATCGAAACCATACAGGTGAAGTGTTATTCTGGGACAATCGTGTATTCTGATCTGTTTTCCAAGGGTAAATCTACTTCTTTGTTTTCTCGTGGTAAAGATAGTTTAGCTGAAAATTCAAATGTAAAAATATCATTCGTGGCGGTTGGACGTGGCAATGATAAAGGGATGATTTCTGATAGATTGACGAAGGTGCCCTCTCTTGTAAAGTCGCTCAAAAAAGAGGAAACTCTTCATTTAGATTATGCTTCTTCCAAGGAGCTTGCAGCAAAAATATTATGGCAGTCTAAATCGCAAGTAGAGTTGGAAAATTATGTAGAATCTGTTTTAAAGAATCGATTTCCATCTATTGATCCTTTAATAGTAAAGGATTACTTGGTACAGTGGATTTGTTATCTTGTGATAAATGAAAAGTCTGCTACTTATGATGATTTATGTTGTCAGGTAGGGCAGATTATTGAGTTTTCTGTGCGCCAAAAGGAATTCTTTACTCAATTTGGACTAACTGTAATTCCACTTTTTCAGTCAGCTTGTCAGGAAGATGTTAATTCTGAAATATCTTATTATCAAGGTATATCTGCCAAGGAAATACATATTGCAAGAAATTATGATGTAGTAAGAGAAGAAAAGTTACAACAACTCTATGAGAAGCTGAAAGACAATAATCTTATTTTCATAACGGGTGTCTCTGGTTCAGGGAAAAGTAGTTTGGCATATCGGTTTTTGAAGATTTGTGGTATTCCTTTACGATATGAGATTAAATATATAAATCAGAATAACATATCGCAGATTATTGCCACCATCAAAGATATTTCGA
>ULRG01002017.1_pt1 | contig 36237 bp, 27 predicted proteins | sample 1955211 | NCBI WGS metagenome assembly ULRG01 (sample SAMEA4835676, study PRJEB28245) | human gut metagenome | biome: gut microbiome; material: fecal sample | place: Denmark | collected 2008
GATGGAACGCAGACTGGGAACGAGCACCTCGGGACGCATGTCGGGCCCCACCAGTTCGGGCACCACCTCGCGTCCGGCCACAAGATTGACCAGCGAGATGAACGGCACCTTGAGCAGATGACGCCGCAGGAAGGACACCAGCCATTCTCCGGCAATATAATAGCATACCACCTGCGGCACTCGGAAAAGCGCCGTTTCGAGTGTGGCTGTGCCCGATGTGACCAGAGCGGCACCGGCCCGCGACAACACCTCGTAGGTGCGCCCCTCCACCAGTTCGACGCAGCTGCGCTCAACCCCGCTGCGCGCAATCAACTGCTCATAGAACGCCCGCGGCTGGGCCGGCGCCATGGCCACCACCAGCCGGTAGCCTTCTGCCGTGAGCGGACCGGCTGCCTGCAACATGCGCGACAGGTTGTCCTTGAGTTCCTGACTGCGGCTGCCGGGCAACAAGGCGATGGTATGCCCGTCGGGAGCAGGCCGGCCATGGGCACGCATGTAGGCATCCACCTCGTCGACCGTGGGGTTGCCTACATAAGAAATGGGATAATGGTGCTTTTTCTCGAAAAAGTCGACCTCAAACGGCAGAATGGAAAACAGGCGGTCGACATCGCGGCGAATCTGACGGATGCGGTGCTCCTTCCATGCCCATATCTTGGGCGAAATATAATAATAGACCGGACAGATGCCGGCTTCGCGCACATAGCGCGCTATTTTCAGATTGAAGCCGGGATAGTCCACCAGTATCACCACGTCGGGCCGCCACTCGCGGATGTGCCGCTTGCAGTCAGACATGCCGCGCAGGATGGCCGGCAGATGAAGCAGCACGGGGACAACGCCCATATAGGCCAGATGGCGGTAGTGACACAACAACTCGCCGCCGACGGCCTGCATCAGGTCGCCGCCGTAGAAGCGGAACTCCGCCTCGCTGTCCTCCCGGCGCAGGGCCCGCATCAGATTGGCTGCATGCAGGTCGCCGCTGGTTTCACCGGCTATCAGAAAATACTTCATAAGCGAATGGTGCAAGGACGGGCCTCGCTCTTTCCCCTATCCGGGGCCCGCCGCGCGCGATGATTACATGACGTTTTTCAAAATCTCCATCAGGCCCGTTGCCGTCGTGTCGAGTTGCGTCGGCGTCACAGCCACATACCCGTGGGCCAGGGCCCAGCGGTCGGTATCGGTTGCCTCCGGCTCCAGTTCCTCGCAGTTGCCCACCAGCCAATAGTAGTCGGACCCGTAGGGATGCTGCCGGCGCTCCGTTTCGTGACACCAGCGGCTGTGGGCCATGCGGCAGATGCGCACGCCCTCAAACTTGGGCCGCTTCGGGAAATTGATGTTCAGGCAGGTGAAGGGCGGAAGCCCCACGGCAATCGTCTTGAACACAAAGTCCACCAGATAGGGCCGCAGCGGAATGAAATCCGCGTTGGGCGAATGGTCGCACAGTGAGAAAGCCACAGCGGGAAATCCCTGCAGGGCGCCTTCGGTCACCACGCCCATGGTGCCGGAATAATGGCTGTTGACCGAGGAATTGTCGCCATGGTTGATGCCGCCCACCACAAGGTCGGGCTGCCGTTCAAGCAGATTGTTCACCGCAACTTTCACACAATCGACGGGCGTCCCGCTGCAGGAATAGACCTTCAGCCCTTCTTCCTCACGCAGGAGCTTGACCGTGATGGGCACGGTGGAGGTAATGGCACATCCCATGCCCGAACGGGGAGAATCGGGCGCCACCACCAGCAAGTCAGCAATCGGGCGGAGGGTTTCAATCAGGAAATTAATACCTTTTGCCGAAACGCCATCGTCATTGGAAATAAGTATATAGGGTTTGTTTGGCATAATATACAGAAATATTGCAATTACAGAAAACACGCTGACAAGTCCCGGGAATCTCCTCCCGAAACAACTTGTGCAAAAGTACTAAAAAAACAACAAAGGCCGTGGTTTCGAAGAAATTTTGTTATCTTTGCAAACGACAGGAAACGGAAAAAAACCGACAGCCGGACGAAGAAACCGGCAAAAGACAAGACATTGCCGGCCCTGCCGCTCGTCAGAAGCAACCGGCCCTGCCTCCGGCCGACGGAGAAACGGGCCCCTAAACAATACGTATGGGTAAAATCATTGCATTAGCCAACCAGAAAGGCGGCGTAGGAAAAACAACGACAGCGATGAACCTGGCCGCATCACTGGCAACACTGGAAAAGAAAGTGCTGCTGATTGATGCCGACCAGCAGGCCAATGCCTCATCAGGACTGGGCGTGGACCTCAGCAAGGTGGACTGCTCCATCTACGAGTGTCTCATCAACCAGGCCGATCCGCACGAGGCCATATACACAACGGACATTGACAAGCTCGACATCATCCCCTCGCACATCAATCTTGCCGGCGCGGAAGTCGAAATGTTCAGCATGCCCAACCGTGAGCAACTCTTCAAGCGGGTTACAGAGCCGTTGAAGTCGGAATACGACTACATCCTCATCGACTGTGCCCCTGCCCTGGGCCTCATCACGGTTAACGCCCTCACGGCCGCCAATTCCGTCATCATTCCCGTGCAATGCGAATACTTTGCGCTTGAAGGTATCAGCAAATTGCTCAATACCATCAAGATTATCAAAAAGAAAATGAATCCCGAGCTCGAAATCGAAGGTTTCCTGCTCACCATGTACGATTCACGCCTGCGACTGGCCAACCAGATTTTCGACGAGGTGAAGCGCCATTTCCAGGAACTGGTATTCAAAACCGTTATCCAGCGTAACGTAAAGCTCAGCGAAGCTCCCAGCCACGGTCTTCCCGTCATTCTCTATGACGCGGAATCGACTGGCGCCAAGAACCATCTGGCTCTGGCAAAGGAAATCATCAGCAAACACTCCTGAACACTCAGGCGGCAGAAGGATAAAACAAGTAGACAAACGGCTACGAAGCGTTTCTCTACTTGTTTCTTGTTCCCCAAAACTCCGCTTCAACCGCAACCGTCATTCATTCCATATGGCTGTACAAAAAAAATTTCCCGCATTAGGAAGAGGGCTCGACGCCCTGATATCAACTGAAGAAGTACACATCGAAGGTTCTTCTTCCATCAATGAAGTGCCCATTGAACTCATTAAGGCCAACCCGAACCAGCCCCGACGGGATTTTGACACGGAACTGCTCGACGAACTGGCCGAAAGCATCCGGCAAATCGGTATCATCCAGCCCATCACCCTCCGGAAAATGGACGACGGCACCTATCAGATTATCGCCGGAGAACGCCGCTGGCGGGCTTCACAACTGGCCGGACTGCGCGCCATACCCGCCTACATCCGAACGGCCGACGACGAAAACATGATGCAGATGGCTCTCGTTGAAAACATTCAGCGGGAAGACCTCAATGCCATAGAAATCGCACTCGCCTACCAGAACCTCATCGAGCGATACCACCTCACACAGGACAAGCTCAGCGAAAAAATAGGCAAGAACCGAACCACCATCGCCAACTCCCTGCGCCTGCTCAAACTGCCCGCACAGGTGCAGATGGCCATCCAGTACAAGGAAATCGACCCCGGCCACGCACGGGCGTTGCTGGGACTGAACGCCCCCTCGCTGCAGGTAAAGCTCTTCAACGAAATCAAGGAAAAGGGATATTCCGTCCGCCAGGTGGAGGAAATGGTCAAGGCCCTCAACAACGGCGACACCGTCAAGAGCGGACGCCACCAGCTCTCCGACAAATCGCAGAAGCGCCTGCCCGAAGAGTTCAACCTGCTGAAGTCGCGCCTGTCCGACTTCTTCCAGACCAAGGTGCAGATGACCTGTTCGGCCCAGGGCAAAGGAAAAATCAGTATCCCCTTCGCCAATGAGGAGGAACTGGAACGCATTATCAGTTTGTTCGACAAGATGAAAGGATGAAAGCAGCCCGCCCGAACTATCTTCCGCACCGAGCGCTATGGTTGGCACTCTGTCTGATTCTGCTGCAGACAGCAACAGGTGTGGCAGCCAACGGCAATCCCTTCGGCATGGCCCTGCCCATGACCGTTTGCCTGCATACTGCCGACAGCCTTGTTACAGACAGTGTAGCAAAGCCCGAAAACCCGGCCCGACCAATGGCAGACGACAGTATCGTGGCAGCCAACGCACAGCAGCTGGCCGAAATGGAAGCACATGCCGACACGGCCGCACTCAACAAAGCCAGCATGCAGGCAGCAGCGACTGCGGAAGGCCTCCCGCTACAGGAAAAACAATTCGTGCCCGACCCGCAGCGCGCACTCTGGCTATCGCTCGTCTTCCCCGGCGCCGGACAGATATACAACCGGAAATTCTGGAAACTCCCCTTCATTTACGGAGGTTTTCTGGGATGCACCTACGCCCTGATGTGGAACCAGCAAATGTATATGGACTATTCGCAGGCCTATCTGGACATCATGGACGACGACCCCAACACCGACAGCTATCTGGATATGCTGCCGCCCCGATACGACATCACGGGCCGCGAGGAGCAGTTCAAAACCATATTCAAAAACAAGAAAGACCGCTACCGCCGTTATCGCGACCTGAGCGCCTTCTGCTTCGTCGGAGTCTACCTGCTGTCGGTCATCGACGCCTATGTCGACGCCCATCTTTCCGAATTTGACATCAGTCCCGACCTCAGTCTGCGTTTCGAGCCGGCCATCATCCAGCAAAGAAACGGAACCAGAAGCAGCAATGCCTACGGCATCGGATGCAGCTTTAACTTCTAAGAAAAAGATGAAACGACTCACAACTCTCATAGCCCTTGCGGCCGGCACTCTGAGCCTGGCCGCGCAAACCGGAAATACGATTAAAGTGCTTGACGAACGCAGCAACAAGGAAGAAAGCATCGGGTTGCCCCCCGGCATGCTGATTCCCTCCGACTCGCTCCTCATGCAGTGGCAGCTCAGGCACTTCCTGTTCCCCGACAGCACGGCAAGCGACACGGCTGCCAGCCAGGAAGCGACTCCCGAGGTATATGCCGAACGACTGCAACGCCTGCCGGCCATCATCGAATTACCCTACAACAATATTGTGCAGGAATGCATTGACAAATACATCGGTCCCATGCGGTCCTCCGTATCAGTCATGCTCGGTGCCGGTAATCTCTACATTCCGATGCTCGAAGAGATTCTCGACCGCAACGGGTTGCCGCTCGAGTTGAAGTATCTGCCCGTCGTAGAGTCTTCCTTCAACCCCGCAGCCGTCAGCCCCGACGGCCCCGCCGGACTGTGGCAGTTCACCCTGTCCACCGCCAAACGCTACGGACTCGAAGTGAACAGTCTCGTCGACGAACGCCGCGACCCTATCAAGTCAACCGAAGCTGCGGTCCGCTATCTGAAAGACCTTTATGCCATTTACGGCGACTGGAACCTGGTCATTGCGGCCTACAACTGTAGTCCTGAAACACTGCAGAAAGCCATCCACCAGGCCGACGGGCAAAAAGATTACTGGACCATCTATCCCTTTCTGCCCACTGCCACCCGCGGATATGTGCCCGCCTTCATCGCAGCCAACTACATCATGAACTATTACTGCGAACACGGCATCCGGCCCGCCCGGACCGGTACGCCGGTAAAGACCGACACTATCACCGTTTCGCGCGACCTGCACATGCAGCAGATTGAGGCCCTCTGCGGCATTGACGTAGCAGCCATCAAAGATTTGAATCCGCAATACCGCACCGAAGTCATCCCGGGAAAGAGCAAGCCCCGTACGCTCCGTCTGCCACAGGAAAAGATGCTGGCCTTCGTCGACTGCCAGGATTCTGTCTACAACTACCGCGCCGCCGAACTGCTCACCCGCCGCGCCCTCGTAGCCGTAGACGAAAAGTCGGTTGCCAAAGTCAAGGAAATGACCAAGGCCAAATACGTCACCGTACGCCGCGGCGACACCCTCGGCGCCATTGCCCGCAGAAACCGGACTACCATCAGCGCCATCAAGCGGCTCAACGGTATGCGTTCCGACCGCATCAACCCCGGCAAACGACTGAGGGTTAAATAACACAACGCCATATATAAATAATAGGAGGACCCTGACATGACAACTCAAAATACCCCACTGACTCCGCAGGAGCAGAAAGACGAGGAAATGATCAATGCAGCATTTCAGAAACTCATTGACACTTATCTGGCCTCCAACCATCGCCGCAAGGTCGAAGTCATCACCAAAGCCTTCAACTTTGCCAAACAGGCTCACAAAGGAGTGCGCCGTCTTTCGGGCGAACCCTACATCCTGCATCCCATTGCCGTGGCACAGATTGCCTGCGAGGAAATCGGACTCGGCTCCACGTCCATCTGCGCAGCCCTGCTGCACGATGTGGAAGAGGACACCGACTATACCAACGAGGACCTGAGCAACCTTTTCGGCCCCAAAGTGGCCAACATCGTGGAAGGCGTCACAAAAATCTCCGGCGGCATCTTCGGTGAAAAGGCATCGCTCCAGGCCGAGACCTTCAAGAAGCTATTGCTCACCATGAGTGATGACATCCGCGTCATCCTCATCAAGATTTCCGACCGCCTGCACAACATGCGGACCCTTTCCAGCATGTTGCCCAGCAAGCAATACAAGATTGCCGGCGAAACACTCTACATTTTCGCCCCGCTGGCCGACCGTCTCGGTCTCAACAAAATCAAGACCGAACTGGAAAACCTCAGTTTCAAGTACGAACACCCTGAAGAGTATGAAAAGATAGAGCAGGAACTTGCCGAAAGCCAGCCCGAGCGCGACACTATCTTCGACAAATTCACGCCGGCCATTTGCGAGAAACTTGACGAGATGGGCATCAAATACTCCATCAAGGCCCGCATCAAGAGTCCGTATTCCATCTGGATGAAGATGCAGAACAAGCACGTTCCCTTCAAGGAAGTATATGACATTCTGGCCATACGCATCGTATTCGTGCCCAAGGACCGCAAGGAAGAAATCGACGAATGTTACCGCATATACGGTGCACTGACGAAAATCTACAAGCCACACCCCACCCGTTTCCGCGACTGGCTCAGCAACCCGAAAGCCAACGGCTACCAGGCTCTGCACAATACATTCATGAGCAAACAGGGAAAATGGATTGAAGTGCAAATCCGTTCCGACCGCATGGACGACATCGCCGAACAGGGATTTGCCGCCCACTGGAAATACAAGGACGCCAATGCCGAGTATGACGAGACGGAACTGGACAAATGGCTCAATTCTATCAAGGAAATACTGGATGACCCGCAGCCCGACACGCTCGACCTGCTCGACACCATCAAGCTCAATCTGTTTACTTCCGAAATTCTGGTCTTCACGCCCAAAGGCGACCTGAAAACAATGCCCTCGGGCTCCACAGCGCTCGACTTCGCCTTCTCCATCCACTCCGTGCTCGGCAGCCACTGCATCGGCGCGAAAGTCAACCACAAACTCGTTCCATTGAGCTACAGGCTCAAGAGCGGCGACCAGATTGAAATTCTCACCTCGCGCTCGCAACACGTGCAGCCCGAATGGCTGAACTTTGCCACAACGGCCAAAGCCCGTGGAAAAATCCAGGCCATTCTCCGCCGGGAGAACAAGGAAAAACAGCGCAAGGGCGAAGAAATCCTCAAGGAATATCTCCAGCAGAAGGACGCCGAACTCACGCCCTCCATATTAGACAAACTGCGCCTCGCCTGGCACATGCCCTCGCGCGAAGACATGTACATGGCCATAGGCAACGGTACGCTTGTCCCCGCCGACTACGAGCTCAACACGCTGTTAGGAAAGGGAAACGGACACAACTGGCGCAGATTCATCCCTTTCATCGGGAAAAAGGGCGAAAAGCAGGAAATCAGCGAAAACGTAGGCTCGTTCAAGAATCTCAACCGCAAACAGACGCTCATTCTCAACGAAAAAGTGCTGGAACAGTGTCAGATGGCCTCCTGCTGCCACCCCATACCCGGCGACGACGTTATGGGGTACATCACACCGCAGGGAGGACTCGAAATTCACAAGCGCAACTGCGAGAAAGCCACTCTGCTCAAGACCCGTTACGGTAACAACATCATCGCCGTGAAATGGGATACGCACAAATCCATGTACTTCGACACCAACATCTATATCAAAGGCGTTGACAGCCAGGGTGTACTTTATGCCATTGCCGACGTGCTGAAAGACCTCAGCCAGTTCATCGTCAAGCGCATCACGCTGACAACCAACGACGGCATCTTCGAAGGCGAAGTCACCATTTCCGTATTCGACACAGACGACGTCGACAACATCTGCACACAACTGAAGCAGATTGAAAAGGTAACAAAAGCTGTGCGCATCAACTGACGCCGCAACGTTTCTCCTGAAAGAACGGGAAGACCGTTTCCCTGAAAGTTTCGTGTTCTTCCCTTACTCCTTTTCCCTTTGCCAGGACGGTCGCCTCAGGGCGGATTACCGTCTCCGGCAAAGGGATTTTTTCATTCACCGCATTTATCTCCAGGCCGCGCCAACTGCCCCCGAAAAATCTTTCCAGGCTTTCCCCTCCGCCCCTCACCGGCATTTTACGCGCATAAATCAGAAAAAAAGACCTTTCCGCTACTGCTGGAAATCACGATATTTGCAACATGAAATCCGTCTTGACTCACTGTGGTATGCTGGCCTGCCTGCTTGTCGCCGCCAGCAGTTGCGACCTCATCGACTACCACCCCTACGACACCCGATACAGCGGCCCAAGACAGCTTAACGCCAAAGCCATTGCCGCCATCGAAGAAAAATGCGACGGCCGCGACAGTCTGTGTTTTGCCGTCATCAGCGACACCCAGCGCTGGTACGATGAAACGGCCGCCGCCGTCAGAAGCATCAACGCCCAAGGCAACGTCGACTTCGTCATCCACTGCGGCGACATGACCGACTTCGGTCTCACCCGCGAATTCGAATGGATGCAGCGCGAACTCGACCGGCTTGACATGCCTTGTGTCTGCCTCATCGGCAATCACGACTGTCTGGGCACAGGTTCCGACATGTATCACACCATCTACGGAGAGCCCAATTTCTCCTTCACGGCCGGCGACACCCATTTCGTCTGTCTCAACACCAATGCCTTTGAGTACGACTACTCTATCGCCATCCCCGACTTCACGTACATCAAGGAGGACCAGCAGGGGCTTCCCGCCGAAGTGCGGCGCTCCGTGGCCGTTATGCACGCCGCGCCGCTCACCGACCAGTTCCCCAATAATGTTGCCGAAATCTTCAACGAGAAACTGCGTCTCTATCCCGACATCGAATTCTGCCTCTGCGGGCACAACCACTCCTTCGATGCCTACGAACCCCTCAACGACGGCCTTATATATTATAGGTGTGCAGCCGCCGAAAAACGCGAATATCTCCTATTCACCCTCAAAGCCAACGGGAACTATACTTATGAAGTGGTACATTATTAACATCATCACCGGCATTGCCTGCCTTTTCCCCACATATGCCCATGCAGACAACACCACAGTGCAGCCTGACAGCCTGAAGGACAAGCATCCTGTCTATGTCGACCGCCTGCTGCGCTATCGCAGCACCTGGCACCGGCTCATCCCCAACCAGTTCACCACGCAATTCGCAGGGAGCATCGGCGTCGTCTCCTTCGGCGCCGGATGGCACTACGGGAAAACAGACAACTGGGAAACCGACCTCCTGCTGGGGGTTGTACCCCGCTTCAACTCCCCCAACTGTAACCCGACCTTCACACTGAAGGAACGTTACATTCCATGGCAGTTTGACGCCGGCACATCCTGGAAACTGGCCCCGCTCACCACCGGCATTTTTCTCAGTTCCATTTTCGGAGAAGATTTCTGGAAATCCGAACCCTCGCGTTATCCCAAACGCTACTACGGATTTTCCACACAGATACGCGCCAACCTCTTTGTCGGGCAACGTGCCACCTTCCGCATCCCTACCGAACGCCGCCAGTTCTGCCGCAGCATTTCGCTCTATTACGAATTGAGCACCTGCGACCTCTATCTGATTTCGGCCATACAAAACCGGCACATCCGGATGAAAGACATACTCTCGCTGGCCATCGGCCTGCGCCTCGACGTGTTCTGACCCAACGGAACAATGACCCGTCACCCGCAACCGTTCCCGCATTTTCCCTTCTCTCCTGGCACTTTTCCTCAACATTTCCCTGCCGGTCCGGACGCAGCATGCGCCATCCCATGTTGCAAAAAGGAGGCACACTTTGCCGGAAGCCTCCCCTGCAAAAAACACACAGCACCCTGAAAACGCCCCAAAACATCTTTTTTTGAAAAAAAGATGCTCCGATATTTGGTATTAAAAAATAAAGTGCTACCTTTGCAATCGCAATTCGGGGTGTAGCTCAGCCCGGTTAGAGTACGCGTCTGGGGGGCGTGTGGTCGCTGGTTCGAATCCAGTCACCCCGACTGGTGAAAATGAAGGAGTTAAGTCGTTTGACTTGACTCCTTTTTTCTGTATCCCCTTCATCTGTTGACTCTTTTGAAACTCTCTGTTTCAGGAACTTTGGCCATTTTCCACCCCGACAAACCCACAAAGGGAACACTTCTTCTTCACCATTTTTCTTCCCAAGGCTCTCCTTGAAAAACAGCGACGCCATTTTTCGTCCCTTACCCCCGCATCCCCACCATCCCGGAAGGACTTCAAGAAAAAAATCACCACTTGCCACAAGCCTTAAAAAGGAAATATTTCCCTATGCCGCATGGCAAGAAAACAGTCCTTACTTTAGAAAAAAACAAAAGTAAGGACAGAAATTTCTAAAGTACTGACTGTTTTTTCTAAAGTAAGGACTGTTTTTCCCGACGCCGACTTCGCCAAGGCTATCCCGCGGAAAACCATTCCGACCCAACCACAAACATGCCGGTCAGGGCTTTTTCAACGGCACCGTTACAATGTAGGCATCATTGCCCTTCTTCACGGCAAGCGACAATACGCGGGGCTCCCCATCTTCCACATACACAAAGGGACGTTCCAGGCGGTCGGGCAGAATGTCGGGCTGGCCGCCGGTGCGCGGGACGCGTTTCTTCATCACCTCAAAGTCTTCGGCTTTCTCCCAGTTGATGCCGTCGGCCGAAGTCATCATGCCGATATAGGTATGCGCATGAAAAACGGCATAAAAACGGCATAAAAACGGCGGGTAGGCGCGTCATACCACATGGAGACATCTTCAGTATCCCAGTCCTGTATAACGGGACGGGGCTGCAGGCGGAAACCGCGGTCGGGATGGGAGGACACAGCCAGGGCCTGGTTCCGCTCAAACCGCTTGGTGCCGGGCTTGTCCCCTTTGACAATCATATAATAACGGCCGTCGGGTCCCTGTGCCACCGCCGGATTGACCACAAGCGTCGTAATCGGTCCCGAAGGCTCCAGCAGCGGCTTCGGATTGATTTTCCACTCCCCGTCGAGCGTGGCGCAGGTGGCCACAAACGTACGCTGGTTGACACGCAACTCTCCCCAGTTGCGGTGCGAATAGCCGGTTCGCGCCGTTTCCTGCAGTTCACGGTCGGAGATGTCACGGTTCATGTGCGTGCTGCAGAAGTACAGATAATACTTTCCGTCAAAATATTTGATTTTCGGATTGTGGGCCGTAATCATCTCTCCCTTGCGGTAGTGCTCGCGGCCCAGGTCGATGACGGTTGCCACATAGCGGTAAGGCCCTTCAGGCCGGTCGGCCACGGCATGCGCCACCGTTGAATGAGTCAGCCAGGCCAGGAAAGTCTTCTCACGGCTCCAGCGCGAATAGAAAAGATGATATTTCCTATCCTCGCCACGAAGGATGGAACTGCACCAGTTGTAATGGGTGGAGTCGCGGAAGACGTTATCGTCGGACACCGGCTGCACCTTTTCAGACAGCGTTATCTGCCGGTCGGGCACAACGTCGGCAACCGCATTGGCGGAACCAGCCCAGCTCATCCATCCCAGCAACATCCACAAAGTACAATGACTACATTTGATACGGATATGTTTCATAGCATTACATTTTGATTTTTACACCAGCGAACGGCTCCGGGAAACGACACCCCGGGATCGCCCCAAAGCAAAAAGCCATCTGCCGGCAAAGGTAAGCAAAATCGGGAGAACCGCTGATTGCGGCACCGAAAAAAACGGCAGAACCGCGGCACAGGGCACTGATAAAATCGGATTTTCGCTTTGCGCTTCAACCTCCTTGCACTATCTTTGCAAGGAATATGGCGAAAGCAAAAAGTACATACAGAGTCGTCCGCCGGCAGTCAGGGTTGCCGGCAATCGGCCCTGCCGGCAACGGCAGAAGGCCGGACTGGCGCTGGCTGCTGATGCTGTTGCTGGCCATGCCGGCGCGTATGGCCGCACAGCAGGAACCCGCTTTCGCTCACTATTGGGACCTGGAAGCCCAGTATAACCCGGCTGCCGTGGGACATACGCCGGAACTGAACATCAACGCCGCCATACAGACGCATGCCACCGGCTTTGAGGACGCGGGAAGCACGATGTATGCCGGCGCCGACATGCCCTTCAACATCGGACGTACCCGCCACGGCGTGGGCGCGCTCTTCATGCGCGACGAGATAGGTCTCTTCGCCCACCAGCGGTTCGCCCTGCAATACGCATTCCACTTCAAACTGCTGGGAGGCACATTCAGCGCAGGTGCCGCCGTCGACATGCTCAACGAAACGATAGACGGCTCGAAAGCCGACCTGGGCGACCCCGACGACCCCGCCTTCCCTTCGTCGGAAGTCAGCGGTTCCAAATTCGATGTCAGCGCCGGTCTCCGCTATCAGCACCGCAACTGGTATGCAGGCATCTCGGCCATGCACCTGACCCAGCCCACCGTCCTGCTGGGCGAAACCAACGAAATCAGCATAAAATCTTTATATAATTTGACCGGCGGATACAATATACGGACCAGAAATCCGTTATTATTCATAATTCCCTCGGCCATGATGCGCTTCGACGGCCAGCAATTCCGCGCCGACATCACCGCGCGCCTGCTCTATACGCGCGAAAAGAAGCGTCTGTATGGCGGTGCCAGTTACAGTCCGCAGCACTCGGTGACCCTCTTCGTGGGCGGTCGCTTCCACGGCATCGACCTCAGCTACTCCTATGAAGCCAACACCTCGGGCATGGGGCTGGAAAGCGGGTTTCACGAAGTGACACTCGGCTACCGCATCGAGATCGACCTGGGAAAGAAGGGAAAGAACCTGCACAAAAGTGTTCGTTACCTCTAACCCGAATCAAACCGTAAACTACAATATAAATATATGAAATCATCTAAAACCTTTCCAGCCTGGTGTGCCTGCCTGCTGCTGACTTCCTGCTTCGGCGGCGGCCGTGCCATGATGAACGGCGGCGAAGTGACAGGCCAGCGTGCAGCCTCCTTCAACGAGCCGGTGCCCTACGGCATGATTGAAGTCAAGCGCGGCTACCTGAAGGTGGGTGTGGAAGACAACGATACGCTTTGGGGAAAAACTACACCGGTCAAGGAAATCTCCGTGGACGGATTCTGGATGGACCAGACCGAAGTCACCAACTCCATGTACCGTCAGTTTGTGGAATGGGTGCGCGACAGCATCATCCGCGAACGGCTGGCCGACCCTTCCTATGGCGGCGACGAAACCTTCAAGATTGAAACCGACCGCTACGGCGAACCCGTCACGCCTCATCTGAACTGGGCAAAACCCATTCCCTGGCGCAAGCCCACCGAGGACCAGCTGCGGGCCATCGAAAGCGTTTACACCACACACCCCATCGACGGTACGAAAATGCTCGATACCAAACAGCTGATTTACCGCTACGAGATTTTTGACTACGAAAAGGCCGCCCTCCGCAAATACCGTCTCGACCCGCGTGAGCGCAACCTGAATACCGACACGGAAGTCAATCCCGACGAGGTTGTCATGATTTCCAAGGACACGGCCTATATCGACGACAACGGCGAAATCGTACGGCAGACCATCGAACGTCCGCTGTCGAGCCTGTACGACTTCCTGAACACGTACATTGTCAGAGTCTACCCCGATACCACCTGCTGGGTGAACGACTTCACGAACGCCAACAACACGACCTACATGAAGACGTATTTCAACTCGCCCAACTACAACGACTACCCCGTTGTGGGCGTCACCTGGGAGCAGGCGGAAGCCTTCTGCGCCTGGCGCACCGAATATCTCATGCGCTCCATGGGACCGCAGGCCCGCTACATCCAGCGCTACCGGCTGCCGACTGAAATCGAATGGGAATACGCCGCACGCGGCAAGGAAGGCAATCCCTTCCCGTGGCAAGGCATAGAATCGAAAAGCCAGGAGGGCTGCTTCTTCGCCAACTTCAAACCCGATAAAGGCAACTACACCGAAGACGGCAACCTCATCACATCGGCCGTGGGCATCTACGGGGCCAACTCGAACGGACTCTTCGACATGGCCGGCAACGTGGCCGAATGGACCAGCACGGTCTACACCGAGTCGGGCGTAGCCGCAATGGCCGACCTCAACCCCGAACTGCGCTACAACGCCGCCAAGGAAGACCCCTACTTCCTCAAACGGAAAAGCGTGCGCGGCGGTTCCTGGAAGGACCCTCTCTCCTACATCCGCTCCGCCTGGCGAAGCTGGGAATACCAGAACCAGCCCCGCAGCTACATCGGCTTCCGCTGCGTCCGTTCAAAGGCCGCAACCACCAGCTCGGTCAATGAAAAAAGAAAGAAAAAATAAAAACCGGCCGACTCATCGAAGAGCCGACAATTAAAAACAAGCATACTATGGCCATCAAGATAGATATCATCACACGCCTGCAGCACTGGATGGACACCGTGCCGGGACAAACTTTCCTGAACTACGCCTACAGCTGGGGTGCCGCCATCGTCATACTCGGCGCACTCTTCAAACTCACCTACCTTCCGGGCGGCAACGTCATGCTGTTCATCGGTATGGGTACCGAAGTCTTCGTGTTCTTCCTTTCAGCCTTCGACCGCCCCTTCGACAAGGGGGAAGTGGGCAAGGAACTCCCCGAGGATTATGAAACCGACGAGCAGATAGCCCGCCGCATGGGATGGATTGACGAAGACAGCGAGGACAGCGACGCGGAGAAGGAAACCGCAACCGCACAAAAGCAGACGGCCGGCAGCGGAACCATCATCATCGGCTCGCTCGACCAGAACGCCGGACAGGCCGGCACCGGCGCAGGAACACCGGCCGACGACCCCGTCGCAGCCGCCCGCAGCGCCATTGCCGCCGCCACACCGGCCGGACAGGAACCTTTCGAAAACGAAGCCCAGCGTTTGGCCGCCATCATACGGGCAGCCAACGACGAACTGCTGCGCCGCGCACAGGCCGTGCTGTCGCCGGAAATGGAAGCTGCCACACAGACCTATATCGAAAAACTGCAGACGCTTTCCGATACCTTTGCCAAGGTGGACGAGCAGAGTGCACGCCTCACCAAGGACAGCGAGGAGATGGACAACCTCAACCGCACGCTCACGGGCATCAACAAAGTGTATGAACTGCACCTCAAGAGCATCAGCCTGCAGGTGGGCACCATCGATAACATCAACAACCAGACGCAGAAACTGGCACAGCAAATCGAGGAACTCAACGCCGTTTACGGACGGATGATTGAAGCGCTCACCGTCAACATGCGCGGCACAGCACCCGCACAAACCGACAAGCAGGCGTAGTCCGGCGGAAATTTCTCCATAAGGACCACGGCCGGCCAACCGGACCTCCGCCATGCGGACCGCCACGGGACGCGAGGTGCAGGCACTTCCCCCCGGACGGACAAACGTAACCGCCGCGGAGTTGCCGCCACTCCATGCACTCCCCGCCGGCCACCTGCTCCACCAACTCCATTTAGTCAATCCGAACGCTTCGGGCTGCCACGCCCGCCGCCCCCTCCGGCCCACAGACCGCAGAAAAGGACGGCAGACAAGTCCTTCCGGACCGCACGAAGCTCCTTAAAAAATCCATTCACAGGATGGCAGTAAAGAAAAGACCCGTTTCGCCCCGCCAGAAGATGATTAACCTGATGTACATCGTGCTTCTGGCCATGCTGGCGCTCAATGTGTCGAACGAAATTCTCAAAGGCTTCAACCTTGTGGGCGAAAGCCTCATTCGGACGACGGCCAACGCCGTCAAGGAAAACGAGGCCATCTATGCCGACCTCGCAGCCCAGTTGCAAGTCAACCCGGCCAAAGTCAAACCTTGGTATGACAAGGCACTGCAACTCAAGAAAGAGTCCGATTCGCTCTACAATTTCACAGAACGGCTCCGCTGGGCCATTGCCCGCGAAGCCGACGGCGAAGACGCCAACCCGTCGAACATCAAGAACAAGGAAAACCTGGAAGCCGCAGGGCACGTCATGCTCCGCCCCCTGCACGGACAAGGGCGCAAGCTCTACGAGCAAATCAACCTCTACCGGGAAAACCTCCTGCAGCAGGTGAGCGACGCCCGCCAGCGCGCCCTCATCATGTCGCATTTGACCACCGAGGTGCCGAAGACCAGTGAAGACAAAGGTAAAAAGTGGGAAGAATACATGTTCGAATCCATGCCCGCCGTGGCAGCCGTCACACTGCTGACCAAACTGCAGAATGACATCCGCAACGCCGAGCGCGAAGTGCTCCACTCCTACGTTTCAAACATCGACGTGAAGGATGTCCGCGTCAACGAGCTCAATGCCTACGTGCTTCCCGAAGCCACCACGCTCTATCCCGGCGATGAATTCAAGTCGCGCATCTTCATGGCAGCCGTCGACACCACGCAGCGTCCCGAAATCTACATCAACGGCAAGCGTCTGCCCGAAAACGGCGAATATTCCTTCCGCGTAGGCGCTCCGGGCGAGTACAGCTTCGGCGGATACATCCAGATGCCGAACGCCGCCGGCGACATGATTCGCCGGGAGTTCCGCCAGAAATACAACGTCATCGCTCCGCCCACCCACGCCACCGTGGCGGCCGACCTGATGAACGTGCTCTACGCCGGATTCGACAACCCCGTCAGCGTGTCGGCCTCGGGCGTACCTTCCAACAAAATCAGCATGACCATGCAGGGCGGCCAGCTCACCGCCAAGGGTAACGGAAAATACTCCGCCCGCCCGGCCGCCGTAGGCAAGGACGTTGTCTTCACCGTAACCGGCGTAGTCAACGGCCGCACACAGCAGATGGGGACCGTCACCTTCCAGGTGCGCAAACTCCCCGACCCAACGGCCTACATCACCATCGGCAACGACCGCTTCAAGGGCGGACGCCTGGCCAAAGCCAGTATCCTGGGCGCAGAAGGGCTGAACGCCGCCATCGACGACGGCCTGCTGAACATCCCCTTCCGCGTGCTCAGTTTCGAAACCGTGTTCTTCGACCGCATGGGCAATGCGCGGCCCGAAATCTCGAAGGGTGCGCAGTTCACCAGCGCCCAGCGCGAGCTCGTACGCTCGCTGCGCCGCGGCCAGCGCTTCTACATCTCCAAAGTGCGCGCCATCGGCCCCGACGGACTGGAACGTACGTTGCCGCAGGCCATGGAAGTAATCGTCAACTAACTCCGGCAGGCCACATGCCCACGCCCGCAGCCGCCGCACAATGCCCGGCCGCCGCAACCGGCACCGCCCGCCCACCATCAGCAGTATCTATTAAAATATGACCACGATGAAATATAACCATCAGCAGAACCATCCGTCAAAACGATTCCCCGCCTTCTGCCGGAACCGATGGAGCGGTAAAATCTGCATGCTGCTTCTTTTCAGCAGCCTGACGGCCGCTGCCCAGCCCCCAGCCCGACTGCGGGAGCAGGCTGAGAAACAATCCTCAACCAAAAGCCTCACCGTCAGTTCGTCGGCACGTGAATTCCCCACCGCGCAGGCTATGCCGTCCGACGTCGTATGGCGCCGCGACATTTACCGCATGCTCGATCTCACCAAGGACGAGAACGCCGTGCTCTACTACCCCACGACGCCGCAAGACGGCCGGGAAAACCTTTTTACCTTCCTCTTCAAGCAAATGTTGCGCGGACAGATTACGGCCTATGACTACACCATCGACGGCAACGAAGACTTTTCGGAAAAGAACATCGTGAAAGCCCGTGAACTCATGGACCGCTACGAAATCTTCTATGAGGCGAAGGACGACAAAGTCAGAGTGCGCGATGCCGACCTGCCTTCCGACCAGGTGAAGCGCTACTACATCAAGGAAAGCGTATACTACGACCAGAACAGCGCCACCTTCCGCAGTCAGGTGACAGCCCTCTGCCCCGTACTCATGCGCGGCAGCGAAGAATTCGGCGAGCAGGCCATGCCCTACCCCATGTTCTGGGTGAAATATGAGGACATCGCATCGCAGCTGAGCAAACTGATGCTCATGGGCAGCAGCTACAACAATGCGGCCATGATGTCGGCCGACGACTATTTCACCATGAACTGCTACAAAGGCGACATCTACAAAACGACCAACCTGCAGGACCGCATCCTGGCCAATTACTGCACCACCGACTCGGCCATGCGTAAGGAACAGCAGCGCATCGAACGCCAGCTGGTCGACTTCGAGGACCACGTCTTCGGCCGCGACTCCATAGCCATGGCCAAGGCTGCAGCCGAAGCCGCCAAGGCCGACAGCATTGCCGCCCTGCAGAAATCGTCGAAGAAACTCTCGCGCCGCAGTTTCGGCCGCAGCCGGAGCAGTTCTTCTTCCACAACGGCCAAGAAGCCCAAGGAGACCAAAGTCAAGACCTCCACACCGTCACGTTCGTCATCGGGCACCTATAGCGTAAGGCGCCAGCGCCGATAGTTTCAGGGAAGATGCCCCGGGGAGAAGATGTCCCGCCCGATCAAAGGAATAAACTTGTTCACACAGGACAGCCGCCGCTTTCGCATAAGGTGAAAGCGGCGGCTGACTGATTTCATCAGCGATGAGCAGCAACAGACCGGCACCGGAAAATTTCTCCTCACACGAGAAAAGAAAGAGAAAAGACTTTTACGAAAGATTAATATCTGTATGTATTTTTTACAAAACGGCAGCTTCCCTGCCGCAGCTCTTTTCCTCCCCGCCGGACTCTTCATCCGGCTGCTGTTTCACGAAATGCCGGAAGTGAAAAAACAAAAGTAAGGACAGAAAAAACAGAAGTACCCACAGTTTTTTCAAATCCGGCCGGAGAAAAACGCATATAAACGAAAAAGTGCGGGATGTCATGGCCCAGTTGCCCGACATCCCGCACGCTGTAGTACAAAGATACAACACAAGAATGCAAAATCCAAATTTCAATTATGAATAATTAACATTCCACATGGATAAGCGTCCATAGAAAATACCTTGTTTCCGGACAGGACACCGGCCGGAAAGGAACTTATTTCAGCGACAGCTTCGGTCCGAACGACAAATCGCCAGCATCCCCCAGGCCCGGCACAATGTAAGCATGCTCATTCAGTTCCTTGTCGACAGCAGCCACCCAGAGCGTCACCTCGTCCGACGGGAAGAGCCGCCGCAGATGCTCGATGCCCTCTTCCGCTGCAATCACGCAGCAAATGTGAAGTTTACGTGGCGTTCCCGTTCGCAGAAAGGCCTGATAGGCCAGTTCCAGGCTGCCTCCGGTAGCCAGCATCGGGTCCACCAGCAGGAATGTACACCCGTCGAGGGCAGGCGAAGCCAGATAGTCGAGACTGATTTTCAGTTCCTCCTTCAGCCCCTCCTCCCGATAGGCCGCCACAAAGGCAGCGTCGGCCCGGTCGAACACCTCAAGAAAACCCTCATGAAATGCCAATCCGGCCCGCAACACCGTGCCCACCACAATGTGGTCGTCAACGGCATTCATTTCCTTCACCCCCAGCGGTGTCTGCACCAGTTTCGGCGAATAATCGAGCGTACGGCTCAGTTCATAGGCGATAACGCGCCCGATGCGTTTCAGATTATTCCGGAAAAGCGTACGGTTCTGCTGATAGGCCACGTCGCGCAATTGCTCCATATAGGAATTCACCACAGAATTCCCCTCACCCAAGTTCACAATTTTCATAAATTCTGTAAAAACGCTTTTATACCTTATTATGCGGACAAAGGTACGACAAAAGCGGCAGAAGCGCAACTCCATCCACCGATTTTCAGCCGCACCGCAGATATTGCCACTGACAATCGCTGAAAAATCCTAAATAATTACAAAAAAGCAGCCTAGTTCTTCTGTGTTGGGAATTTTGTGAGTATTTTTGCAAATTGTAGGAAATGTACGCGGTTGTCTGAAATGAACGCCGCGACTTGATTTGCATCCTGAAGCACAGACCGTAAAACCCGATATGAAGACAAAAATCATTCCCGGCCTCATGGGCCTCCTCACGCTGACCACAGGACTGGGTGCCTGTAGCGGCGATGACTATTACACGACCGAAGTCAACAGTGAGTGCATCATCACAGCCGCCACATTGGGCACGCTGGTACGCGAGATGCACACCCTCGACAGCAAGGGGCAGGACAGTGTCTTCTATGTTTCCGTCACCGGGAGCTACTACCCCATGACCATCGACCAGGAAAGCCGCACCATCTATAACCTCGACTCGCTGCCGGCCGGAACCGACCCCACGCGCGTCACCTTTGCCACCGTCAACTCACGCGGCACCGTCTCCATCCTTTCCCGCTACACCGGAAAGGACACCATCTTCAACGAGAGCGACAGCACCGACATGAGCATCCCCCGCTTCTTCAAGGTGTATGCCACCGACGGCAGCTCCACCCGCGAATACATGATGACCGTCAACGTGCACCGCGAGGAAGGCGACTCCACCGTATGGCACCGTGTAGCCACCCGCGCAGCCGAAGTGGCCGGGATGACCTCGACACGCAGTTTTGCCATTGACGGACGCCTCTATCTTTTCGGCATGAACAACGGCACGCCGCAACTGTGCACCGCCAACGCCGACGACTACAAGGACGGAGGCACCGCACAATGGACTTCCACCCCGACACAGCCGGCCATCCGTCCGCAGTCTGTGGTACGCTACAACGGACAGTTCTTTGCCACCAGTGCCGAGGGACAGATTCTTTCCTCAGTCAACGGCACCGACTGGGTATCCACCGGCGCCAGCCTGCAGGCCAGCACCCTGGTGGCAGCCGGCAGCGACCAGCTCATCGCCATGAGCAACGGCAAGTTCTACAGTTCGCCCGACGGCATCAGCTGGACAGAGGACGCAGCCGACGAATCGGAATATCTGCCTACAGGAGCCGTGGACGGCACCTGCATCCCCTCACCGCTTCACAAGACGTTTGAAACACTCATCGCTGTGGGCCAGCGCGACGGAAAAAGCGTGGTATGGGCGCGCGACATCGACCTGACCGGCCGTGAAACCTTCCCCTGGACCTACTTCCCCATTTCAGATGAGGACTATGCCTATAACATTCCTGCTCTCAATGAGATAACCCTGAACACCTACGACGGCGTACCTCTCCTTTCCGGACTGACCCCTGAAGGACAGTGCGCTCCGCTCTATCTGAGCCGCGACAACGGGCACAGCTGGAAAGACGGCGAACTGAAAACACCCGCGGCACAGGCCCAAGGGGCACTGAGCGTAACGGTGGATGACGACAATTTCGTCTGGATGTTCTGCGGACAGACCGGCGAAGTCTGGCGCGGACGCATCAACCGCCTGGGCTGGAAGAACATCAACGGTTCCTTCGAACGCGCACTCAAACGCAACTGATTCCAGCCCCTCCAACAGTCTCATCCCCCGCTTCCCACGATATGAAGACAATACGGTTTCTCCTCCTCTTGCCGCTCCTGCTGGCCGGCCCCGCGCTGTGGGCACAGCAGGAAGATGTGGTCTACCGTGTTGAACTGGGAGCAGCCGCCGGCATTCATTTCGGGCTCAATGACGTCAACACACGCTGGTATGGCAACAGCCAGTTGGGAGGCGGAGCCGTGGCCCGTTTCCTGCTCAATCCGCGCATGAGCGTCAAAACCGCCCTCAGCTACGGAAAAATCAGCGGGAAAGCTGAAAACGTGGACAACTTTTATCCGGCCGACCCCGGAACGGCAGGACCGGAGCAACTGAAATTCAGTGCCAGCAGCGACGTATTCGACCTCAGCGCACTCTACGAACTCCACTTCCTGCCCTATGGCTATAACGAGGGATACCAAGGCTACAAACGCATCACTCCCTATCTCCAGATGGGCATAGGATTCACCTACGCCACCGGCGGAAAAGCCTTCACAGCCAATCTGCCCATCGGCGTCGGCGTAAAATACAAGTTGGCGCCACGGCTCAATCTGGGCCTCGAATGGCGTATGCACTTCTCACTCAGCGACAAGCTCGACGGACTCGAAGCGCCGCTCGGCATCAAGTCGACCGCCTTCAAGAACAAAGACCACTACTCGTTCACCCTGCTGAGCATTACCTACGACATCGCACCGCGCTGCCCCAACTGTAACAAGGACTAACCACCATGAACAACACCAACGAAACTGCAGCAGCCGCCGCTCTCCGCGAAAAGGAACTGTGCCTGCAACAGGCACAACAGGCCGGCATCGATCTGAACCGCATCCCTGCGCATATCGCCATCATCATGGACGGTAACGGACGCTGGGCCAAAGAACGCGGACTCAACCGCAGTCTCGGCCATCAGCAGGGGGTGGAAACCGTACGGGAAATAACCACGACGGCATCGCGTCTGGGCGTAAAATACCTGACGCTCTACACTTTCTCCACCGAAAACTGGAACCGCCCTTCCAGCGAAGTGGCGGCACTCATGTCGCTGATACTCACAGCCATGGAGGAAGAACTCTTTATGAAGAACAATGTCAGCCTGCGCATTATCGGCCAGGTGGAACGCCTGCCTGAAAACGTGCGTACAGCCATACTCAACCTGCAGGAGCGCACCGCGGTCAATACCGGCATGACGATGGTCATCGCGCTCAGCTACTCTTCAAAATGGGAAATCACCGAGGCCGTACGCCGCATTGCGCAGGAAGCCGCCACAGGACTCCTGAAGCCGGACGAGATTGACGAACATACCATTGAAAGCCGGCTGGCCACGGCATTCATGCCCGACCCCGACCTTCTCATCCGTACCGGCGGCGAGCTCCGCCTGAGCAACTATCTGCTCTGGCAATGCGCCTACTCCGAACTCTATTTCTGCAACACCTACTGGCCCGACTTCAACAGTGAAGCCTTCTTCACCGCCATTGCCGACTACCAGTCGCGCGAACGCCGCTTCGGAAAAACCAGCGAACAGGTCAGCGCCAATCCTCAAAATGCACAATAAAATCTTATGAAATATATCAGTCGCACTCTCCTCACCGCCACCCTGGCCCTTGCTCTCTGCGCTGTAGAAAGCCAGGCACAAGTGAAAGTACAGGAAAAACCGGAAATCAGCTACACGGCCAACCACCCGAAATATGTATTGGGCGGACTGACCGTCGACGGACCCAAGAATTTTGACCAGGACCTGTTACTGAACATTTCCGGACTGACCGTAGGCGAAACCTATGAGGTGCCGGGAGCAGAAATCACCGAAGCCATCCGCCGTTACTGGAAGCAGAAACTCTTCTCCAATGTAAAAATCGAAGCCGACAGCATCGTAGGTGGCAAAATCTACCTGCACGTCATTCTGACCGCCCATCCGCGTATCTCCAGCATCAACTACAGCGGTGTGAAGAAGTCCGAACGCGAAGACATCGAGCAGCGCCTCGGCGGATTCCAGGCCGGCAACCAGATTACACCCGACGTTGTGGACCGCGCCAAACTCATCATCAAGCGCTATTACGAGGACAAAGGCTTCAAGAATGCCGAAGTGGAAATCGCACAGCACGAAGACATTACAGGCGACAACCGTGTGCTCGTCGATATCAACATCAAGAAGAACGAGAAGGTCAAAGTCAGCAAAATCTACATTACAGGCATCAGCGACCCCAAGCAGGTCAGCAAGCTGAAGCGGGCCATGAAAAAGACGCACGAGAAATCATTTATCAACATCTTCCGTTCCAAGAAATTCCTGCCCGAGAAATACGAAGAGGACAAGGGGTTCCTCATCGACAAGATGAACGCCTGGGGATACCGCGACGCCCTCATTAAAAGTGACAGTGTGGAAACCCTCGACAATTCCCATGTCAATATCCACATTGACATGTATCAGGGACAAAAATACTATCTGCGCAATGTGGAATGGGTGGGCAACACCGTCTACAGTTCAGAAAGACTGGACCAGGCGCTGAAAATGAAGCGAGGCGACGTCTACAACCAGGAACTGCTGAACAAGCGTCTCAATACGGACGAAGACGCCATCGGCAAACTGTACTACAACAACGGATACGTATTCTACGACCTCAACCCTGTGGAAGTCAACATCGAAAACGACTCCATCGACCTCGAAATGCGGATTGAAGAACGCCAGCAGGCCACTTTCAACAACATCCGCATCATCGGCAACGACCGCGTCTACGAAAACGTAATCCGCCGCGAATTGCAAACCAAGCCGGGCGACCTTTTCAGCATGGAAGCCATCGAACGTACCGTGATGGAACTGGCCAACATGAATCAGTTCGACTCGGAAGTGCTGCAAAGCGAATTGTTCAAGAACATCAAGCCCGACGAGGAAAACGGAACCGTTGACATTACCTATCCTCTCGTCACCAAAGGCGCCGACCAGGTGGAACTCTCCGCCGGATGGGGACAAACCGGTATCATTGGACGTATCGGTCTGAAATTTACCAATTTCTCCATTCAGGACCTTTTCAGCCGCAGCTCCAAGCGCGCCGGCTTCATTCCCCAGGGTGACGGTCAGACCCTCTCCATCAGCGGCGAGACCAACGGTACCTACTACCAGAGTTACTCCTTCTCCTTCCTCGACCCCTGGTTCGGCGGCAAACGCCCCAACCAGCTCTCCTTCTCGCTGTACTATTCCAAGCAGAGCGACGTGAGCTCCAATTACTACAGCAACTACTACAACATGTACAACAGCTACTACCTGGGCTACGGTTCCAGCAGCAGCTATTACGACTATTCCAACTACTACGACCCCGACAAGTACGTCAAGTTGCTGGGTATCTCCCTCGGTTTCGGTAAGCGTCTGCGCTGGCCCGACGACTTCTTCAACCTCACGGCCGAGTTGTCCTATACGCGATACATGCTGAAGTCGTGGAAATACTTCCTCATCTCCGACGGAAACTGCAACAACATCAACCTGACGCTGAGCCTGAGCCGTAACTCGACCGACCATCCGTTCTTCCCCCGCAAGGGCTCCGAGTTCCTGCTTGCCGTAACGGCCACCCCGCCCTACTCGCTGTGGAACGGAAAGGACTACAAGAATCTGGCCAACAACTACCAGAGCGCCAGCTACCAGCGCGAGGCACAGGAAAAATACCGCTGGATTGAATATCACAAATGGAAGTTGAAATTCCGCAACTACACCGCACTGGCCAGCGTTGTCAAGACTCCCGTGCTGATGACCCGCGCAGAATTCGGTCTGCTCGGTGCATACAACAAATACAACAAGTCACCTTTCGAAACCTACTACGTCGGCGGTGACGGCATGTCGGGCTACTCCACCGGCTATGCCACTGAAACCATCGGCCTGCGCGGTTATGACAACGGTGCACTGGCCGGAAACAACGGCATCAACGCCTATGCCTACAGCCGCATGACGCTTGAGCTCCGCTACCCGCTGATGCTCAAGGGCAGCACCAACATCTATGCACTGGCCTTTGCCGAAGGCGGAAATGCCTGGGCCAATGTCAAAGACTTCAACCCCTTTGACATGAAGCGTTCAGCCGGTGTGGGTGTGCGCATCCTGCTCCCGATGGTCGGCCTCATGGGTATTGACTGGGCTTACGGTTTCGACAAGAAAATCAACGGACAGTCAGCAGGCGGTTCACAGTTCCACTTCATCATCGGTCAGGAATTCTAACCCCCACACCGCAAGCCGGCAGCCGTCCCGGCGGTTCCACCACGGCATCCACCGCAAACGGTGCCCCACGGAAGCCGCCTAAGACTCGCAAAAATCCAACAGAAAAAAAAGACTCTAAAACCAAGAATATGAAAAGATTTCTGATTTTCACACTCATGTGCTGCGCATGCATCACACAGGCAGCGGCACAGAAATTCGCGCTGATTGATATGGAATATATCATGAGCAACATACCCGCCTACGAGCGTGCCAGCGAACAGCTCAACCAGATATCAAAAAAATGGCAGGCAGAAGTCGAAGCCGTCGACAATCAGGCAAAGACACTCTACAAGAATTACCAGAACGAAGCCGTTTTCCTCTCCGAAGAGCAGAAAAAACAACGTGAGCAGGCCATCGTAGACAAGGAAAAAGAAGCATCGGAACTCAAGAAGAAATATTTCGGTCCCGAAGGTGAACTGTACAAAAAGCGCATCGCGCTGGTGGGCCCCATCCAGGACGAAATCTACAATGCCGTAAAAGGTATCGCGCAGAGCAAAGGCTTCCAGCTTATTCTTGACCGTGCTTCCGACAACGGCATCATCTTTGCTTCGCCCGCCATCGACATCAGCAACGAGGTCCTTTCCAAACTAGGGTATTCTAAGTAAATAAGTTAGGCCATTTCAAATTAAATAATTAAATTTGCACGCATCCCCGGAATCTGCCCACGGTCCTCGCCGGACGCGGAAAGGCAGTACGGGGAAACCCAACGCAGAAAAAACTCAATAGAAAAATAAAAAGATGATCAAGAAATTATTAATGACCGTGCTCCTCGCAGCACCGCTGAGCCTCGCTGCTCAAAAGTATGCTTACTTCGACTACGAAGCTGTAATCACTGCCATGCCGGCCTACAAGACGGCACAAACCGAACTGGAAACCATCTCAAAAAAATATGAGACCGACTTCCAGGACATGCAGAAGGAATTCCAGACCAAAATGGAGAAGTATCAGAAAGAAACAACTGAACAGACTCCCGCCAACATCCGCCAGCGCCGCGAACAGGAACTGATGGAAATGCGCCAGAAGCTCGAACAGGCCTACGAAGACAACAGCAAGGCCATTCAGCAGGAATCCATGAAAAAGATGCAACCCATCCAGCTCAAGCTGACCGATGCCATCAATGCCGTAGCCAAGGAAAACAACTATTCTTTCATCATTGACAAAACCGCAGCACAGGCTACCCGCATCTTCATCAACGAAAGCGCTAGCGAAGACGTTACCAAGAAAATCATGAGCAAGCTCGGCATCAGCGCAACCACCGCTCCTGCAGCCGGCACTGCAGAAAAGAAATAAGAACAGGAAGATGCGGACCGGAAAGCCCGGCCACAGATTCTGAAATACGACAGGCGGCGTACGGGACGAATGATTCCCTGCGCCGCCTGTCTGTTTTCCCCCATCCGATAACCGGTGGAAAATCAAGGGCACTTCCCCTCTACAGGAAGCCACCGCCCGCCACGCATCGCAGGCGTACGCCCCGCCGCCTCCATCCGGCCAGCCGCCCCCTTGCGGAATACTTGTTCATTTAAAAGCAGCACACTATGACAAGACATACGTTTCTTTCCCTATTTTCCGCGGCCCTCCTGCTGGTGAGCTGTCACAGTTCGCGCTCACTTCAGGACACCGACACCTCCACCGGAAGCCTGCCGGACCCGTCGCTCACCCCCGTCGTCCGTCCACGGCCCGCACCTCCCAAACGTCCCGCCCCCTCGCGCCCACAGGACCCGGACTGCCGAAGAATGGCACAGCGCCTGGACAGCCTGATGGGTGACCCGTGGCTGGAAACCTCCCAACTGGGACTCTATGTGTTCGACCTGACGGCCAACGCTCCGGTGTTCGAAAAAGGTGCCCGCCAGCGCATGCGCCCGGCCTCCACCATGAAAATCATCACAGCCACCGTGGCTCTGGCACAACTGGGCACAGAATATCAGTATGCCACCCGCCTCTATATCGACGGCACGCAGCAGGGCAATACGCTCAAGGGAAACCTCTATGTCAAAGCCGGCTTCGACCCCCTCCTCGGCTACAACGACCTGAACGCCTTTGCCGATATCCTCGCAGCCAAAGGCATCCGCCGCATTCAGGGCAAACTCATTCTCGACACAAGCATAAAAGACGGGAAAGAATTCGGGTGGGGCTGGTGCTGGGACGATGACAACCCGTCGCTTTCACCGCTCCTCTACAACGGGAAACCCGATTTCAGCCCCAACTTTCTCCAGGCATTGAGCCGAAAAGGCATCACCCTGACCGGCAATACGGCAGAAGGGCGCGTACCTTCCTCAGCACAAGCCGTTGCCGTATGCCAACGCCCCATAGCCGACGTGCTCCGTCCCATGATGAAGCAAAGCGACAATCTCGATGCCGAATCCATGTTCTACCAGATTGCGGCACAAACCGGAGTGCCCGGTGCCGGCCGCCGGCAGGCCTCCGAATGCATCCGCCTCTTCATCAACGGCCAGCTGGCACTCCCGGCCGACAACTACCTCATAGCCGACGGCAGCGGACTGTCACTATACAACTACGTCACGCCCGAACTGCTCGTCGGCATGCTGCGCTATGCCTACGCCCATCCCGGCATCTACCGCAGCCTGCTCTCCTCGCTGCCCGTAGCCGGACGTGACGGAACACTGAAAAACCGGTTGCACAACACGGCCGCACAAGGCAACATCGCTGCCAAAACCGGCACCGTAACAGGCATCTGCTCGCTGGCCGGCTATGCCACCGCCGCCAACGGCCACCGGCTCTGCTTCGCCATCATCAACCAGGGACAAGCCAAAGCCTCGCAGGCCCGCCTTTTTCAGGACAAGGTATGCCGGCTGATGACTGAATGAACCATCCGTCTGTGGAACAGGCTGCACATTGTCCGCCACGCCGGCATCCTTGCGCCCTTATCCGGATTCCGGCGTCATTGGATTTTCGCTTCACACAGACTGAAAAAACACTCAGTACTTTAGAAAAAACTGTCAGTACTTTAGAAAAAACACTCAGTACTTTTGTTTTTCCTGTCAGTACTTTAGAAATACGGTCCTTGCTTTTGAGATTATCGGGAAGCAAGGACCGCCTTTTTTCAGTAGCCGTCCGATGCGGGAAAGGCATCGGACGGCCATCTGGAAAAAGAAGATTTCCAATCTGTCCCGCTGAAATAAAAGTTTCTGCCACGACATTCATTTTTTCCTTTTTCAGCAGAAAGACAATCATAATCTACTTTTTGACAAAAAAAAGGAAAAGAAAGCATAACCATATAAAAAAGAAAACTTATATTTGCAAACAAGCAGCCCAAGGCCAAAGGCAATCCACACAGACCGTAAAGTGGGTTGACGGCACAGGTTGTCTTACCTGTAATCTCCTTGAAAAAAACACCAGCCTGCATCTCTTTGCCGGGCTGTCTGAAAAGTAGTTACCTGTCTGGGGCATGCCCCCTTTCCACACCTTTAATTCCACCGTTTTCCACCGACGGCATCCATCCATAACAACGGCTACATATCCACATTTATCCATTTATTAATACTTACAGTTATGAGAACAAAAAGTTTTTTATTGTTGCTCCTGTATGTATTCTTTTTCCTCAACGGAAAAATGACCGCACAGGACAACGATGTGTTGCAGCACATCCGTCTGATGACTTACAACATTCACAACGGTACCGGTACGGACAACACCAAAAGCTATCAGCGCATTGCCGACGTCATCTCGCAAGCGCAGGCCGATGTCGTAGCCGTGCAGGAGGTGGACAGCGTAACTGAACGCAGCGAGCAGACCGACGTCCTGCTCGAACTGGCCACCCTCACAGGCATGCACCACACCTACGCCCCAGCTATTGCCTTGGGTGGCGGTAAATATGGTATCGGCATCCTGAGCCGTGAAGAGCCGGCAGGTTTCCATTATGTGCCGCTCCCCGGCCGTGAGGAAGCACGCGTCATGCTCATCGTCGAATTCAGCAACTACGTATTCTGCAACGCCCACATTTCGCTGACTGCCGCCGACCAGCTGCTCAGTCTTCCGATTATCAAGGAGGAAGTTGCAAAGTTTACGGACAAACCTGTATTTTTCGCCGGCGATTTCAATGCGGAGCCAGACTCCCCCTTCATTCAAGGGCTGACCGAGGACTTCAAGATACTCACCAATACCAAATGGCTTACCAGTCCGGCCAACTATCCCCAGAGCACCATCGATTACATCACGATTGCCAATAAGGACAGCCAAAACTACACTACTGTTTCCTCGCGAACCATCAGCACACAGGCCTCCGACCATCTGCCCGTTGTCGCAGACATTGCCCACAAGGACTACAAGGTACCCGGCTTCGACCGTCTGCTGATGACCTTCGAGGAATACTACAAGGAGAACACAATCGTAACTCCCGAAAACTATGCCGTCGGCACCAATCCCGGCTGCATCTCACAGGAACTCTACGATGCCATGCTGGCTGCCTACAACGAAGCCGTCGACTTCACCGGACGCCCCGGCCTCGATGACAGCGAATACAACCGCGCAGCCGACAACATCATCAAAAGCTTCGAACGTTACGACAAGGAAAGAGTCAAACTGGTTCCAGGCTATTATCTCATTGTCAGCCAGCGCTCCCAGGACGCCATGTATGACAAAGGCAGCGTAGCCTACACCACTCTGGGCATGGCCAAACCCGAAAACTGGTCACCGGAAACGGCCAAATACATCTGGGAAGTTCAGGCCGCAGCAGACAACCGTTTCTACCTCAAGAACGTAGGAACCAAACGCTATTTGGGCCCCACCGACGGCAACCGCCATTATCTGACATCAGAAGACCCGCAATATTCCTACGTGATGCCCAATTTCAAGAGTGACATGTTCCTCATCAAGGACCCCAACCACTACACCCACTGCCAGGCCGATGCTGTTGTAGTATGGTGGGACGACGCGACGCATGAGGGCAACCACTGGAAATTTGACATTGTTGACCCCATCGTAGTAGACACCCTCCAGGAGAAGATTGACCAGAAACTCCTCAACGACCGTCTGAGCAGCATCCACAGGAATGCACAAAAATACCTTAATGAATGGAAATACAAGAACGGCATCACCTTCGACGGCGGTTTCACCCCTTCAGAACGCGGACTCGTCACGAAAATAGATTCGTCCAACTCTATCCAGAAGGGCGAAGGAAGTCCGGCCTACCTCTTTGACAACAAACTCGATACCTATTTCCATACCATTTGGTCGGAATCGGGAAATCCCGACGACTACGACTGGATTCAGGTAGACCTGAGCAAGGAACTCCAGGAGGTATACATCAAGTTTGCCTACCGCCACAACAACATGAACGGACGTCCGACGCATTACTTCATCGTGGCTGCGGACGACGATGACCTCGATGCACCCATTTGGGGCGACACCCTGTTGAGCGAAAACATTGTCTGTGACTACGACACCCCGTATCCCGGTGGCATACAGGAGAACAGCACTTACCTGCGTAAAGTAACCTTGAAACGTCCGGCCCGCTATATTCGTTTCGTAGTGGACCAGACAGCAGCTGGCGGAAAAACCCCCAACGGAAAGGGCCCGTACTGGCACTTGGGTGAACTGCGTTTCTTCGACCCCGCCGACTGTGTGGAAAATCCGCGTCTGGCCATGATTCCCGAAACCGTAAGAAAGGCGCTGGACGATGCCATGACACGTGCTACGGCCGAACTGGAAGCCGGAACAGCCACAGCTGCCACCTGCGACGAACTGGAAGCGGCTCTGGAAGCCTACGTCAAAGCCTATCCCGACCCCGCACCGCTGGAAAGCGAAATCAACGCGGCACAGAATCTCCACAACTCATCCGACGACAGCCAGCAGGTAATGGGTTACTACCGCACAGGGGCCAAAGAAGCCCTTCAGGCTACCATCGATGAAGTCAAGGCCCAGACCACCGGAAAATATCTCAGTCTGGAAGAACTCGCCGCCTGTTCACAACAACTGAAAAAAGCGGTTGCAAACTTCTACGACCAGTTGATTACACCGGAACCCGGGAAGATTTACCGTCTGCTCAGTGCTTCCACCACCACCACGATTCTCAAAGGTTCCTGCATTGTAGCGATGAACGCCGACACGGCCAGCACACTCCTGTGGCACTACAACAGCAGTGACGATGACATTTCCTATCGCTTCAACACACTCTGGAAATTGGAAAAGTCGGAAGAAGGATTCGCCCTGCGCAACATCTCCAACGGTCTCTACTTGAAAAACATGTACTACGGCATGGATGCGGAAGGCGCTGGCGAAGGTGAAACCGGCGACGGTTACATCCACTTCTCCGAAGAGCCCTCCTACTTCAAGATGGAACAGGCCACCTACTTCAAGGGAGGCACCTTCCTGCTTACGCTCTTAGACAACGAAAACGGAAGCAAGGAATATCTGAACTGCCACCCGTCGGGCAAGGTGACCCATTACTTCAATCCCTCTGATCCGCACGCCCCGTTCTATTTCGAAGAAGTTACCGAAGACAACTACTATAACAGCTATACCGTCGAGGCACCGGCCAACAAGACCATGATTGCGACACTCCCCTTCGATATTGACGCAGCCTACACCATGGGGTACGAAGCCATGAAGGTGCTGGGCATAACCGAAGACAATGAAATCATGCTCATCTCCTACGGAGGCGAACCCATCCCTGCCGGAACGCCGTTCTTCATCAAGACTGAAGAAGAGGAGGAATATTTCACCGTTGACATGCCCTTCTACACGCTGGAAGAATGCCTGGATATTACCTACAACCGTCAACCCGTTACCGTGAACGGACTGGTTTCCGCTCCCAACTCCGTTGTTCTCAAAAAGGGACAAGGCTACCTGAGCGATGACGACGTAATCTTCGATGAAAGCTCCACGACGGTGGACGCCGGTTCCGGCTACTTCACCATCGACATTCCGAAAACCGACGAAGAAGGCGATTACATCCTCAAGGCAAACTACACCTTCGACCCGTCGGGCATCGGTGAAGTCAACATCAGCAAGAACGAGTTCTGCGATGTATACACACTCTCCGGCGTTCTGCTCCGCAAACACGTCCGGAAGCACAATGCCACCAAGGGACTTCCCAAGGGCATCTATATCGTAGGCGGTGAAAAGATAGCAGTCAAGTAAACAACCCACAACGACAGTAAAAGGCGGTCGGCCTACACCGGTTCGGCCCATCCCTTCTACCGTCAACAATCTCTCCCGAAGCCGGGAATCCTGCACAATGGGATTCCCGGCTTTTTCCGTCCTCACACCAACGCCCCCATAAGCACTCCGGTTCCGTCCGCGCCGCGGACACCCGCCGTCAGGAAAGAAGGACACATCGCACGGGAGGCCTCGCCACACATCAGCCAGCCAACCGGTGCAGAAAGGCTGAAAACTTCAACCGGCACCGAAAAAAACAAATGAAGGAGGTTAACAAAAAACTTGCCACTGCGCGTTTTCTGCCTTCATTCCTTCTCTTCAAGGAGGAAGGTAGAAAGAATGGACAACGTCACAGAGATGAATCCCGCAAAGAGGAAAGCGGCCTGCTTTACAAACGGAACAAAAAATACGCGCCGGCTATAAACAATGGAATGACCGGAAAGGAAGATATCCGGCCGCAGCTGCAGCCAGAATCCTCCCAAGGCAGAAATCCGTACAGGAACACGTGCTGCATTTTCCGGGAATAAAAGTAATCTCCGCTCTCTTTTCCTCCCGCCCGTTGGAGTTCCTGCCTTTTCGGGCATCGGCACGGCAGCATATCCTTTTCTCCGTTCTGTACCAATGCGACATCCAAGCAAAAAGGCCGCCCCGCAGAATTTGCAGGGCGGCCTTGCCGTATTTTAGGAATTATCCTTCAATAAAAGTTGCTTAGAGCTTCGGACCAGCTGCTACGAGAGCCTTACCAGCTTCGTTGCCGGTGAACTTGGTGAAGTTCTTGATGAAGCGACCAGCGAGATCCTTAGCCTTTTCTTCCCACTGTGCGGGATCAGCATAAGTGTCGCGCGGATCAAGGATTGCCGGGTCAACATTGGGCAATGCAGTAGGAACTACGAAATCGAAGTAAGGAATCGTCTTGGTAGGAGCGGTGTTGATAGAACCGTCGAGGATGGCATCGATGATACCGCGAGTGTCGCGGATAGAGATACGCTTTCCAGTACCATTCCAACCCGTGTTCACCAGATAAGCTTTGGCGCCTACCTTTTCCATCTTCTTCACGAGTTCTTCAGCATACTTGGTAGGATGCAAGCTCAAGAAAGCAGCACCGAAGCAAGCAGAGAAGGTCGGAGTCGGCTCAGTGATGCCACGCTCAGTACCAGCCAACTTAGCGGTGAAGCCAGAGAGGAAGTAGTACTGTGCCTGCTGGTCGTTCAGGATAGAAACGGGAGGCAATACGCCGAATGCATCAGCAGAAAGGAAGATTACCTGATGAGCGTGAGGACCCTTGCTGACAGGCTTAACGATGTTGTTGATGTGATCGATAGGATAAGATACACGAGTGTTCTCAGTAACGCTCTTGTCAGCGAAGTCAATCTTGCCGTTAGCGTCAACAGTTACGTTCTCGAGAAGAGCGTTGCGACGGATAGCAGCGTAGATATCGGGCTCGCTTTCCTTGTCGAGGTTGATTACCTTTGCATAGCAACCACCTTCGTAGTTGAACACGCCTTCGTCGTCCCAGCCGTGCTCGTCGTCACCGATGAGCAGACGCTTCGGGTCGGTAGAAAGAGTAGTCTTACCAGTACCGGAGAGACCGAAGAAGATAGCAGTGTCAGTGCCTTCCATGTTGGTGTTGGCAGAGCAGTGCATGGAAGCGATGCCACGGAGCGGGTTCAGGTAGTTCATGATAGAGAAGATACCCTTCTTCATTTCACCGCCATACCAAGTGTTGAGGATAACCTGCTCGTTGGTAGCGAGGTTGAAGACAGTAGCAGTCTCAGAATTGAGGCCGAGTTCCTTGTAGTTGTCAACCTTAGCCTTTGCAGCGTTGAAGGAAACGAAATCGGGTTCGCCGTAGTTAGCGAGTTCTTCCTCTGTCGGACGGATGAACATGTTCTTCACGAAGTGAGCCTGCCATGCTACTTCCATGATGAAGCGCACCTTCAGACGAGTTGCAGGGTTGGCGCCGCAGAAAGTATCCATAACGAACAGACGCTTGCCGCTCAATTCCTTTACAGCCTTAGCCTTGAGGTCAGCCCATGCAGCTTCAGAACAGGGTTTGTTGTCATTCTTATATTCGTCGGTAGTCCACCATACAGTGTCCTTGCTTGCATCATTATAAACAAAGAATTTGTCCTTAGGAGAACGGCCAGTGTAGATACCGGTCATTACGTTTACGGTGTCAAGCTCAGTTACCTGACCTACTTCGTAACCTTCGAGACCTGCTTTGGTTTCCTCTTCGAAAAGAACTTCGTAAGAAGGATTGTGCAGCACTTCCTTCACGTCGGTAATACCGTACTTGCTTAAATCTAATGTTGCCATATTGTTTATAAAGTTAGAAAAAATTAAGTTGCTTACAACAGGTGCACGCCTTGGACGTTACCCCACAGCCGAGGAGGTTCCATTCGCTCTGACACTGTGCGGAACTTGCGACGTGTCCAAGGATTGTTCACCGGAGCAAAATTACGAAAAAGATTTGTGCCCGGAAAAGTTTTCCCCGAATTGTTTGGCCGATTATCCTATTCTTAACGGTTTTTTATCTTTCAACGACAACAGTTTACAAAATTGCAAATTCAAGATAGCAAAAGAAAAAAGGCAGAAACAGAGACTGACTTTTACAGCAAGAAGAGATATAGACATGCAGCCAAAGCCGGTATAACATCGAAGCAAGCCCGACAACAGGCAGCGACCGGTCGTTTTTTCGAAAAGAATCCACCGCCCAGGGAAACCGTTAAATAGCAGATACCACAAAATTGTACCCCATTATAATTAACATCAAAACACACCACTCCTATCTATTTTCCAATCTATCCCATTACCAACTTCTCTTCCAAATCTATTCTGCATACTACTGATAAGAACCAAACTTTCGCAACATCGACCTCCATCATCAGAAAACTCCTCTTCATAAGATCCACCTGTCTACACGGCATCTTACAAAATCAAACCCCCTCTGATGTATGGGAACAATTTCTACGACACAAACACACGATTCCCCAAAATCAAACTTAACAACATATACGCTGATTCATCTTCCACCACACTGCAGCCTAGAATTCTCCTTCGCCATCAGTATAAAAAGATATCGCAGGCACCAAAGAGTACTAAAAAACAAACATTTTTCAATAAAAATACATTATTTCAAAAATATTACATATATTTGGAGCCAGGAACGACTTAGATACCAAAAACCTATCAAAAGCCTTCTAAAATCTCATACAGAAAGAGAAGCACAAGAACTGCACCACACTTCACGCTTATATATCCACACATGCACAATATAAATATAACGTGAATTCGACGAATTCAAAACAAAGCAAGCTGTG